>WNFN01124329.1_pt1 | contig 25992 bp, 33 predicted proteins | sample 5400161 | NCBI WGS metagenome assembly WNFN01 (sample SAMN13153353, study PRJNA577476) | soil metagenome | isolation source: 80 cm saprolite on Douglas fir-dominated hillslope | place: USA:California | collected 2013-09-17 | reverse complement strand
CGAACGCTTCCTCGAGGGCGACGTCCGTCGCGCCAATCGGCCGGATGGTGATTTCGGTGGCGTCGGCGGCGGTCCAGGTTTCGCGCATCTGCCGTGAGCGCCCGCGGCGCGGCGGCGGCGCCGTGCTCGACCGGAGACGATCGACCAGCCAGCGCCCGGCAGGGCCGGGCGGCTTGTCGGTGCGGAACACCGCGGACATCTGCATGATGTGCCGCTCCTCGGGTATGTCCTGGAGCCGGATTTTCACCAGCGATCGATCCGCCAGATCGTCCTCGATGGCGTCTTGCGGCATCCCGCCCCAGCCCAGGCCCGCGCGCAGGAAGGCGTGCTTGGCGCCAAGATCGGCGAGCCGCCATGTGCTGGTGGAAAGAACCGCGAAGTCTTTTCCTTGCGACAGCTCAGAGCGGTCCGTCAGCACCAGCTGCCGGTGTTTCGCCAGCACACGCGTCGGAATCGGGCCCTTGAATGAGGCCAGCGGATGCGCCGGCGACGCGACGAAAGCCCATCGCAGGTTCAACAGGTGCTCGCGCGTCAGCTCCTCCGGGGAGATCGGCAGAGAGCCCATCACGCCGAACGCGCAACGCCCGTCGATCACCGGCTGCAAAACCGCACCCAATGCTTCGACATACAGCCTGAGCGGCACGGCGGGAAACGCCGCTTGAAACGCAACCACGGCGCTGGTGAGCCGTTCGATCGGGAACACCACGTCGACCACGATGCTCAGCTCGGGCTCGAGACCGTCCGACAGGCCCTTCGCGCGGGCCTTGAAGACATCCATGCCGCTGACCACGGCGCGCGCTTCGGCGAGCAGCGCCACGCCCTGCTTGGTCAACACCGGTGAGCGGCTGGAGCGATCGAACAATTTCACGCCGAGCTGGGCCTCGAGATTCGCCAGCGTTTGACTGACGACCGATTGCGCCCGGCGCAGCCGGCGTCCGCCCGCCGAGAAGCTGCCTGCATCGGCCGCCGCGATGAAAGTGCGCAGTTGATCGAGGGAGACGCCGTCGAGCATCTATCGTCCGCAGCGATGGTTTGGATCGAAAAATATAGGCTACCGCGATGGGCGGCGCATCGCTAGCTTAGCGTCATGGAAGCCGTCTCACGCCGCAGAGTCGTCGGCGCCCTGATCCTGCAGGGACTGCTCGCCGCGGCATTTCTTGCCGCCGGCGGCGCGAAGCTCCTCGGCGTGCCGACGCTGGTGCAACTCTTCGACCAGATCGGCGCCGGGCAATGGTTCCGCATCGTCACCGGGCTGGTCGAAGTTGCCGGCGCCGTCGCCTTGCTGGTTCCGGGCTTTGCCGCGCTCGGCGCGGCGTGGCTCGGCGCGACCATGTTCTTCGCGGTGCTGACGCACTTCTTCATCCTGCACACGAGCGCGCTGCCGGCGCTCGTCCTGCTCGCGCTCAATGTTCTCGTCGCCTGGCTGCGGCGCGACCAGCTGACCCCACTTCGTTTAAGCCGGCTGCCAAACAAGGAATCACACTCATGACGAAAAATCCAAACGAACTGACCATCGAGAATTCGGTGCTGGTGCTGATCGACCACCAGCCGTGGGTTGCGAAAGCGCGGCAGCGGGAGCGGGCATGAACGCGAATACCGCCACCGAGGCCCGCGCCCGGCGCATTTCCTATCGCACGCGCGGCCATTCGCAGGGGCCGATCACGCGGCTCGTCAGCCCTTCCGACGTCGGCCAGCTGATCAAGCCTTTCGTCTTCCTGGATTACTTCGACATCGAGCCGAAGCGCATGCCCGCGCTCGGCTTCCATCCGCATTCCGGCATCGCCACGATCACGGTGATTCTCGAGGGGCAGGTCGCCTATGAAGAGACCTCCGGCACCAAGGGCATCGTCGATACCGGCGGCGTCGAATGGATGCGCGCCGCGGGCGGTGTGTGGCATACCGGCGGCGCCGCGGGAACTGCGCGCATCAAGGGCTATCAGCTATGGATCGCGCTCCCGCCCGAGATGGAAAGCATCGAGTCCGAGGCGCGCTATCTCGGGCCGCAGCAATTCCAGAGGCAGGGGCCGGCGCGCGTCATCCTCGGCCGATTCGGCGAGGCGGCGAGCCAGGTGCCCGCGCCGCCGACGATGAACTACCTCGACGTCGCGCTGAAGAAGGGCGAGAAATGGCGCTACCAGCCGCCCGAGAAGCACACGGTGGCGTGGCTCGCGCTGCATAAAGGCAAGCTTGCGACGCCGGAGATCGTGGACACGGGCGAGCTGGTGGTGTTCGAGCCGTCGAACGCGGCCCTCGAGTTCGAAGCCTTGCAGGATGCGGGGTTCGTGCTGGGCTCTGCTGTGAAGCATCCGCATGACCTCTTCCTCGGCAACTATTCCGTTCATACGAGCCAGGAGGCGCTGGACAAGGGCGAAGCGAACATCGACACGCGGCAACATAGATGTTGCCGTCAAGCTGGTCTGAGCCGGATTGGTTCCGCACTGACAAAAGGAGAGGCTGCCATGGCATTCACCATCAAAGTCAACGGCAAGACGCATAGCGTCGATGTCGACGGCGACACGCCGCTTCTCTGGGTGCTGCGCGATGTGCTCGGCATGACCGGCACCAAGTTCGGCTGCGGCCTGGGCCTTTGCGGTGCCTGTACCGTGCATCTCGACGGCGCTGCGGCGCGCTCGTGCATCACGCCGGTTTCTGCGGTCGACGGGAAGAAGATCACCACCATCGAAGCCGTGGGCAAGACGCCGGCCGGCAAGGAAGTGCAACAGGCCTGGCTGCATCGCGAAGTCCCGCAGTGCGGCTATTGCCAGTCGGGGCAGATCATGTCGGCTGCCGCGCTGCTGGCCGGGAACAAGCGCCCGACCGACAAGGACATCGACGAGGCGATGGCGGGCAACGTCTGCCGCTGCGGCACCTATGTGCGCATCCGCGCGGCCATCAAGCAGGCGGCGCAGTCGCTGCGCAAGAAGGAGACGGCATGAAGCGCCGCGCCTTCCTGCAAGCGAGCCTTGCCGCCGGTGGCGGGTTGTTGCTTGGCTTCAACCTGCCGACCGCACGCGGCGCCCAGGCGGCGGCCGGGAAAAGCTTTGCGCCCAACGCCTTCATCCGCATCGGCGCCGACGGGCAAATCGTCCTGACGATGCCTTATGTCGAGATGGGCCAGGGCACCTATACCTCGATCCCGATGCTGATCGCCGAGGAGCTGGAGGTGCAGCTGAAGCAGGTGCGGGTGGAACATGCGCCACCTAACGAAAAGCTGTACGGCAATCCCTTGCTGGGCGGCATCCAGGCCACGGGCAATTCGAACGCGATACGCGCGTCGTGGCAGCCCCTGCGCCAGGCCGGTGCGACCGCGAGAACCATGCTCGTGTCGGCGGCGGCAAAGCGCTGGAAAGTCGATCCGGCGTCCTGCCGCGCGCAGAGCGCTGAGGTAGTTCACGCGCCGTCGGGGAGGCGCCTCAAGTATGGTGCGCTCGCCGCCGACGCCGCGCGCCTGCCAGTCCCGGAAAGCGTGGTGCTCAAGCAACCGAAGGACTTCAAGCTGATCGGCACGCCGGCCAAGCGTCTGGACACGCCGGCGAAGGTCAACGGCACCGCGGTCTATGGGATCGACGCGCGCCCGCCGGGCGTGAAGATCGCGACCCTCGCGCAATCGCCGGTGTTCGGCGGCCGCGTGAAGAGCGTGGACGATTCGAAGGCCAAGGCCGTCAAAGCCGTGCGCCAGATCGTGCGACTCGACGACGCCGTAGCCGTGGTCGCGGACCACATGGGCGCGGCGAAGAAGGGCCTCGCGGCGCTGGTGATCGAATGGGACGACGGCACGCACGCCAAGCTCGACACGCAACAGATCGTGGACCAGCTCGCAAAGGCGTCGCTCAACTCGGGCGCCGTTGCGCAGAACGTCGGCAATACCGACAGCGCAATGGCGAGCGCCCTCACCAAGGTCGAGGCGACTTACCAGGTGCCGTTCCTCGCGCACGCGACCATGGAGCCGATGAACTGCACGGCGCATGTCCGCAAGGACGGCTGCGAGGTGTGGGTCGGCAGCCAGGTCATGGCGCGAGCCCAGGAGGCGGCGGCGAAGACCGCCGGCCTGCCGCTGGAGTTCGTGTGGACGCGCGAGGAAGACATCCAGCACGACATGTATCGGCCTACTTTCTTCGACCGACTCTCCGCGGGCCTCGATGGAAAGGGAGCGCCGGTCGCCTGGAACCATCGCTTCGCCGGCTCGTCGGTCATCGCGCGCTGGGTGCCGCCCGGGTTCAACAATGGTCTGGACTCCGACACCACCGAAGGCGCGATCGACCTGGTCTATGGCCTGCCGAACCTGCACGTCGAATACGTGCGGGTGGAACCGCCGGGCATTCCCACGGCGTTCTGGCGCAGCGTCGGGCCGTCGCACAATGTCTTCGTGGTCGAGAGCTTCATGGACGAACTCGCGGCAACGGCGAAGCAGGATCCGGTCGCGTATCGGCGCTCTCTGCTCGACAAGACGCCTCGCGCCAAGGCCGTCCTCGAGCTCGCCTCGGAAAAGGCCGGCTGGGGTAAGCCATTGCCTAAAGGCGTAGGTCGTGGCGTCTCGCTGCAGCACGCCTTCGCCACCTATATGGCGCAGGTTGCCGAGGTCGAGCTGGCGAAGGACGGCACGGTGCGCGTGCGGCGCGTGGTCTGCGCGGTCGATTGCGGCACCGTCGTCAACCCCGACACCGTCCGTGCGCAGATCCAGAGCGGCATCATCTTCGGCATCACCGCGGCGCTGCGTGGAGAGATCACGCTCAAAGACGGTCGGGTCCAGCAAAGCAATTTCCACGATTACCCGATGCTGCGGATGAACGAGGCGCCGGCCATCGAGGTTTACATCGTGGAGAGCAGCGAGCTGCCGGGAGGCATGGGCGAGACCGGAACCTCGGCGATCGCGCCGGCGCTGACCAATGCGATCTTTGCGGCAACCGGCAAGCGCATCCGCAAGCTTCCCGTGGCCGATCAGGCGGCCCTCACGTAATCCATCGTCCGAATCGATGGCTTCCATCGATAAATTGGACTACCCGGATGCGCAATGGGACGCTAGCTTAGAACCACTATGGCAAAACCCAGGATCGCAGTGATCATCGGCACCACGCGCGCGGCACGCTTCGGCGACAAGCCGGCGAAGTGGATCCACGGCATCGCCGCAGCGCGCGGCGATATGAGCGTCGAGCTCATCGACCTGCGCGAGTACCCGATGCCGTTCTTCGACGAGCTGGCCTCCAACGCGTGGGTGCCGTCGAAGAATGAAGTGGCGCAACGCTGGCAGAAGAAGGTCGCCGAGTTCGACGGCTATATCTTCGTCACCGCGGAATACAACCGCAGCATGCCCGCGGTGCTGAAGAACGCGCTCGACTACGCCTTTCCAGAATGGAATCACAAGGCGGCGGCATACGTGGGATACGGCAGCGTCGGCGCCGCCCGCTCGATCGAGCATTTGCGCCTCAGCTGCGTCGAACTGCAAATGGTGCCGACGCGCCACGGTGTTCACATCCAGGGCGCCGATTTCATGGCCGTCTACCAGCAGGGCAAGGACATCAAGGAGCTCACGTACCTCGAGCCGAACGCAAAGAACATGCTCGACGAGCTGTACTGGTGGACCCGCGCCTCGATGGTGGCGCGCGCGGCGTAGTGGCCGAGCTCCTGCTCCTGCAGGCGCGGCTGCGCCCCGTGGGCCACCTGGAGGTTCGCCGCCTGCTTCCCGCGGCCAAGCGGCAATCCGTCGGCCCGTTCCTGTTCTTCGATCATTTCGGTCCCGAGGAATTCGAGCCGTTCAAGGGCGCCGATATCGGTCCGCACCCGCATATCGGTTTGTCGACCGTGACCTACCTCTTCGAAGGAAATCTCGTGCACCGCGACAGCATCGGCTCGGTCCAGCCGATCGAGCCGGGCGCGATCAACTGGATGACCGCCGGCCGGGGCATCGCGCACTCGGAGCGCACGCCGCCCGAGCTGCGTGCCGTACCGCGTCGCGCTCACGGCCTGCAGCTCTGGGCGGGCATGCCCAGGGCGCTGGAGGATGGAAAGCCGGGCTTCGCGCATACGGCGAGCTCGGCCATTCCCGCGGGCGAGCGCGAGGATGCGCAGGTCCGGGTCCTGGTCGGCCGAGCCTGGGGCATGGAATCTCCGGTCACGCCGGTTTCGGAAACGCTGTACGTCGACATATCGCTGCCCGCAGGTGGCGGCCTCGAGATCCCTGCGCTCGCTGCGGAGCGCGCGCTGTACGCGGTCGAGGGTGCCTACCAGTTGAATGGCAAGCGGGTCGCGCCCTACGTGATGGCGGTATTGCCCGCGGGCGACACCGTGCGCGTGCAAGCGGAAACGCCGGCGCGGGTGATGCTGATCGGCGGCGAGCCGCTCGATGGGCCGCGCTTCATCTGGTGGAACTTCGTCTCGTCGAAGCGCGAGACGATCAGGGCAGCCGCCGCGCAATGGAGCGCGCACCAGACGCCGCGCATCGAAGGCGAGACGGACGGGGTGCCTTTGCCGAGCTCCTCGCTGCCGGCTTAACGGCTACAGGTCTAGCGTGAGCCGCGGAGCGGCGTGCAGGTGGACGCCGGGTGCCGATACCTGTATAACGGTACAGTAGGATTTCAGGCGGTGACGTTGCCGGTCGGGTCGGTGCAGTTCGTACCTCCTCACTGTTCGTTCTCTCTTGGTCCTCGCAGGGCGGCAGTCACGCCCGATTTCCAAAACTCTAAGGAACAGACATGAGCAAAGGTACGGTCAAGTGGTTCAACGACGCCAAGGGCTACGGCTACATCACCCCGGAGGACGGCGGCAAGGACGTGTTCGTCCACTTCTCGGCGATCCAGGCCGGAGGGTTCAAGACGCTGAAGGAGAATGACAAGGTGGTGTTCGATATCGAGCAGAGCCCCAAGGGCCTGCGCGCCGCCAACCTCAAGCTGGCTTAAGCCGCCGGCCTACTGAAGAAAAGCCCGGGATTCCCGGGCTTTTTTGTTTCGGAGGAATGATCATGAAAGACAACGTACGCATCCTGCCCCGCGGCAGAATTTCGCAGTGGACCAAGGATCGCATCGACAAGCTGAGCACGCCCGAGCTGCGCGCGCTGCTGGTCAACGCCGAGCGCCTGAAGGAGACCGAGGTCGCCGCGCTGTGCACCGAGATACTCGATGCGCGTCCCCGCGGCCATGCACCGGCGCGTCGCGACCAAAAGGGCGTGCCGACACGCGGGCTGGTGACGCGCGCCAAAGCCTTCGAGATGCACGGCGTCAGTCCGCGCAACCGCAAGTGGAGCCGTGGCGGCGTGCGCACCGACGGTGCCGTGGTGCTCACCATGCGCGTGGAGGAAGTGCAGGAGGCGGGCGCCCGCAAGGCGTGCCTCCTCTGGGGACCTGGCGTGGGCGACCCGGATTCACCGGGCGCACAAGAGCGCCTCGAGCACTGCCGCATCGCGCTCGAGCGCGGCGCGGCCGAAGGCCTGCTCGTCTACGGCGGCGCAACCACCGCCACGCCGACGAAGCGCAGCGGCGTGCGAGCCGATCGCGTCGACGCGCAAACCGTGCTCAAGCTCGAGATCGAGAAGCGCAACGACGAGTACTGGGCGACGTGGGTGCCGCACAAGCACGCCATCGTCAAGGAATTTAACTGACTACTTGCGCTTGAAGGGGAAACGCCGCGGCGCGGAGACTGCCGCGGGCCGCTCATCCTTGTGGCGGAAATTGATGCGCCCGCGCGTCAGGTCGTACGGTGAGATCTCCAGCGTCACCTTGTCGCCGGCAATGATGCGGATGCGGTTCTGCCGCAGTCGCGCGCAGGCATAGGCGAGCACGCTCGCGCCGTTTTCCATCGATACGCGGAACTGGGTGTTGCGCAGCACTTCCTGGACTACGCCATCCATCGTCAATAAAGCTTCTTTAGCCATCGACCATTGTATGGCCTAAATATCCCACCGGCAGAGGGCGTTACGGTGTATAAGGAATGACGAAGCGCTGCGTTCGAAGGCCGACCGGCCTATATCTCCGTCCCCCTGCTTCGCCCTGGAGTGCAAGGAGTGAAGCAGATGACCCACCAACGATTGCCCCGCGCTACTGCGTTTGAAGCGCGCGGAGTGATTCTCAAGGACCGGGCCTACAGCTGGAGCGGCGTCAGCGCGCACGACGGTAACGTGGTCCTCGCCATGAGAAGCGTCGATATCCATATCGGCGATCACGGCTCGAGCTGCCTGCTCTGGGCGCCCGCCCTGGAGTGGGTCGGTGGCTCGAGCAAGCGCGAAAGGCTCGAGCATTGCGAGCTCGCGATGCTGCGCGGCACTGCCGAAGGACTGTTCGACTATGGCGAGCGCGCGGGTATCGATCCGGCCGAGTCGGTTTCGTTGCGCGTGATCAGGCTCTGCGGCGAGTACTGGGCGAAATGGGGCAGCGCAGCTCGACTCAGCGCCGGCGCTCCCGCCAGATTCTTCGCCGAGGAGCTGCAGTACACGCGCTTCGCGGCTTGACCCATGGCCAATCTCACCCCGGTACGTCAATTCACCAGGCACGATCCTTCCGACTGGACCGCTGAGCGCGTGGCCAAGCTCGATCGGCAAGAGATCGAGCAGCTAAAGGCGAACGCGCTCGAGCGTGGCCAGGAGGAAGTCGCCGCGCTTTGCGCTGCCGCGCTGCAGGACGGTGTGAAGCGGCGCGCTGCCGCCCCCACGAAGGGCGCCAAAGGGCGCCGGCTCATCTCGCGCAGCGCCGCTTTCGAAGCGCGCGGCGTGTATCTCGACAATCCGCGCACCAGCTGGGGAGGCGTGCGCAAATCCGACGGCGCAGTGGTGCTGGGCCTTTGGTCCGATGCAGTGAAGTCGCGCGAAGGCGGTTGCGGCTGCCTGCTTTGGGCGCCGAATACCGATGGCTCGCAGCCGTGGTACGACAGCCCGGCAGGGCAGGAGCGTCTCAAGCACTGCCAGCTCGTGCTGCAGGGCGCGGCGGCGGAGGGCCTGCTGGTCTTCGGCGATGCGCTCGAGGGCCATGCGCCTGAAGAAAAGGCGCGCAGCGTGCACGGCGTCGATCCACAGACCGTGGTGCGCTTCACCGTCGAGAAGCGCGGCCAGCAGTACTGGGCGATCTGGGGCAAACGCACAAGTGCCGTGAATGCTTGAGCGAAGGCAGTATAGGCTCGGCAAGTACGACATCGTGGCGCAGCCCGCAACCGGCTCGATGCACATGCTGCGCTACACGGTTTTCGTCGACGGCAAACGCGTTGGCGCGCTGCTCTCCGTGCCGACCGAGTCCGATTGCTCGTTCCTCGAAGCCCCGCCCAAGGTGCCGCCGCTCAAGGTGTTCTCGGTGACGTTCCGCCGCGGCCGCCCGCGCAAGGGCACGCCGGCGCGCGGCGGCAACGAAGAGGAAAGCGGGCCGACGATTCCCTGGATGATCAAGGGCCAGCGCTTCTAGGCCGCACGGCCTATCCAGCCGTAGTCGCTTCGCGCCCGGGCCGGCAGAAAATGGTGCATGCCTCTTCCCACCGCCGACATCAAGCGCTTCGTCTCGAGTGTCGCCGTGGGCTGCCCCGAGATCTCGTCGGTGTGGTCCATGGATCACGCGGGCGACGAGCCCGCGCCCACCACCGCGCAGTACGAGCTGCTCGCGTTTGCCGACAAGACCACGCTGCAACGCCTGCGCAGAAGCGAGAACCTGCAGCGCGCCGACGTCGAGTTCCTGGTGGTGATCGACGGCGACGTCTTCGAGAGCGCCTGGGGACCGCGCAAGCTCTCGGGCTCGCTGGCGCGCTGGGCCTGGCGGCAGATCTCGCCGCACGAGGCCTACTACGATGAAGCGCGCTGGGCCCAAGCCGGCAGCGTGGTGCGCGTGCGCCGCAAGGCGCTGCTCCTCTGGCAGGCGGCGCTCGTCGCAATGCACTGAGCAGCACGCGTAGCATAGTCGGCCATGAAGGTCGACGACGTCGAGGTGATCGTCGAAGGCGGCGGCGCCACGACGATCGTGATGATTCACGGCTGGCCCGACAGCTATCGGCTGTGGAACGCGCAAGTGGCGGCGTTGAAGGATCGCTACCGCTGCGTGCGCTTCTCGCTCCCCGGATTTGAGCTCGCCGGCGCCAAGCGCGCGTATGCGCTCGATGAGGTAGTCGAGACCATCCGGCACGTGGTGGAGCAGGTCAGCCGCGGCGAGCGCGTCACGCTCCTGCTGCACGACTGGGGCTGCTTCTACGGCTATCAGTTCGCGATGCGCCATCCGCAGCTCGTCGAGCGCGTGATCGGCGTGGACATCGGCGATGCGGGCTCGCGGCGCAATCTCGCCGAGCTCGGCCTCAAGGGCAGGCTGATGGTGCTCGCGTACCAGCTGTGGCTTGCGCTGGCCTGGCGCATCGGCGGCCGCGTCGGCGATGCGATGGCGCGCGCCATGGCGCGGATGCTGCGTTGTCCGACCGACCGCAGCACCATCCATTCGCAAATGGGCTATCCCTATGCCGTGCGATGGCTCGGCGCCGCCGGTGGCCTGCATGGCGTGCGCGTCTTCGAGCCGCAGGTGCCCATGTTGTTCCTCTACGGCGAACGCAAGCCGATCATGTTCCATTCGCGTGCATGGGCGCAGCATCTCGCTGCGCAGCCGAAGAGCCGGGCACTGGGACTCGCCACCGGGCACTGGGTGATGATCGGGCGCGAGCGCGAATTCAACGCTGCGCTTCTCGAGTGGCTCGCGGCCTGACGAAAACTGACACGCCCCTCGGGCGGCAAAGCACGACTTACTCCACGAAGTAGACGGAACGCTACACCATATAGTGCGGGGACCGATATCCGCCTTAGCTGCTTGTCCGCTACTCTCGGCGCGCCCAAGAAAGATTGCGTGGATCAACAAGAACTTCTAAGCAAGGCTGAGCTCGGCGGGGAGCGCGACTCCCCGCGCGACGGCTTTCCCGCACGCATCGGCAAATACGAGATCAAGAAGCCGCTCGGCAAGGGCGCGGCGGCGACGGTGTATCTCGCCGTCGATACCTTTTCCGACAAGCAAGTGGCGCTCAAGGTCATCGACCGCGCGTTCTTCCGCCATCCGGGATTCAGGGAAATCTATCGGCCGCAGTTCCAGATCGAGGCCTCGCTTGCCGGAAAACTGAGCCACCCGCACATCGTCTCCATTTACGACGCGGTGCTCACCGACGACTCCGGCCACATCGTGATGGAGTACGTGCCCGGAGGCAATCTCGCGCCCTACATCAGCGGCCAGATTTCCCTGCCGGTCGACAGCGCGATGGAAGTCGTCTTCAAGTGCTGCGGCGCGCTCGATTACGCGTTTCGCCACGGCATCGTGCATCGCGACATCAAGCCCGCGAATATCATGGTGGGCGAGGGCACCGACATCAAGATCGGCGACTTCGGCGCTGCCTACCTGCGCCACGCCGAGGAAATCCAGACGATACGGCTGGGCACGCCCTCGTACATGTCGCCCGAGCAGATCGAGGAGAATCCGCTTACGCACCACAGCGACATGTTCTGCCTCGGCATCGTGCTCTACGAGCTGGTCACCGGGCAGAGGCCCTTTGCGGCGCGCACGCTGCCTGCCTTGTTCAAGAAAATCGTGTGCGAGGACCCGGTTCCACCGAGCCGGCTGCGGCGCGACGTGCCGCCCGCGCTCGATCATGTGGTGATGCGGGCTTTGAGCAAGGCGCCGGCCGAGCGCTATACGAGCTGGGCGGAGTTCGCCCTGGAGCTTGCCACCATCGGCCGGCTGCGCTCATCGCAGCAATCGGTGCCCGACAGCGAGAAGTACGAATCCCTGAAGCGCGTGAGGCTGCTGAGCTCGCTCAGCGATCCGGAGCTCTGGCAGCTCGTCAAGGCCGGGCAATGGAGCCGCACCGCGCCCAACCAGGTGATCATCGGTGAGAACGAGGAAAGCGACCGGCTCTACTTCCTTGCCAAGGGCGAGGCCAAGGTCACGAAGCGCGGCCGGCTTCTGAACGTGATCCGCGCCGGCGAATTCTTCGGTGAAATGAGTTTCATCACCGGCGGCACGCTGCCGCGGCAGGCGACCGTCGAATCGGGTAGCGAGCTCCTGATCGCCACCTTCGAGCGCGCCGCGCTCGAGCGCGTGCAGGCGAGCTGCCAGCTGCGCTTCGTCTGGGCGCTCCTCAGCAACGTGGTCGACCGGCTGGCGCTGGCCGACGTGCGCCTCGCGCAAAGCGCCTAGTCTAGGCGGCGCGCGTACGCGCCAGGTCGCACACTACTGGAACCTGCGCCGGAACCTGCGCGAGCCGCGGCTCTTCCAGCACCCACTCGACGATCGGCTGGAACTGCTTGCATTCGGCGCTCGCAAGCGCAGTCATCTCGAAGATGCCGGCGCCGCTCTCCGCGGCTTTCATGTAGACGTCGGAATCGATCAGGCGCGCGAGCAGCTTCAGGCCGAGCGAATCGAGCAGCTGCTGCAGCGGCGGGTAGGAGGGCATCGAGCGGCGCACCTTGTTGGCGATCACCGCCACGCGGATGTTGCCGGTCTTCATGCGGCCCATCGCCATCAGCTCGCGCAGGAAGTTGCCGGTCGCATGCAGGTCGATGACCGAGGGCACGATTGGAATGAGGATCGAGTTCGAGCGATCGAGCAGCTCGTGCAGCAGCACGCCCGAGGCGCCGGCCGGCGGATCGATGATCAGGTGGCGCGTCTCCGGCGGCACGTACATCTCGAAGCTGCGCAGCTGTCCGAATTTGCCGGGCGCCGCGTTGGCGCCATGGATCTTTGCCGCATCGACCGGTCGAGAGCGCAGCCAGTTCAGGCTCGAGCCCTGCGGGTCGTAGTCCATCACCGTTGTGGGGAAGCCGCTCCAGGCGAAATAGCTCGCCAGGTTGGTCGCGACGGTGGTCTTGCCCGCGCCACCCTTCGGGTTGATCACCAGCGTGGTCTTCATGCCGCTTGGAGGGTAAATCCCTCTTCTATTTGATTACGCGGCGATAATGCGGGCTCGCGGCGGGAAATGCAAGCGCCGAGCGTCCCGCATCACATCCTTCTGGACGCGCGGATAAGGCCTAGCGGGCTGGGAAACCGTGGGTGACGACGCGCAGTCCGGCGCGGCCGGGGATCGAGATCGCCGGGTGAAACGGAGGCAAGGACGCAGCCTTCGGGTCGACGATCAGCTTCGGACTGCCGACCCACTCGGCAATCGGCATGAACTGCGCGCGCTCAGTCGCCGAGGCGGCGAATTCCATGTCGAAGACGCCGACGCCGCTCTCGGCCGCGTTCAAGAAGACGTCGGAATCACCGAGCCGCGTCACCAGCGGCAGGTTGAGCGAATTCAGGAAGCGCTCGAGCGGCTGGTACACCGGCATCGATTTGCGCACGCGGTTGGCGACCACCGCGAGGCGGATGTTGTTCGCGCGGATGCGTCCTGCAAGCAGCAAGTCGCGGATGAAATTGGCCGTCGCATGGATGTCGATGGACGAGGGCGCTACCGGAATCAGGATGCAGTTGGTGCGCGAGAGCATCTCCTGCAGGAGCAGGCCCGAGGCGCCGGCCGGGGCGTCGATCACGAGCTGGCGCGTCTCTTCGGGCACCCGCATGTCCATGCTGCGCAGGCGACCCGGCTTGGCCGGCGCGGCGTTGGCGCCGTGGATCTTGACGAGCTCGAGGGGCCGCTGGCGCAGCCAGTTCAGGCTCGAGCCCTGCGGGTCGTAATCCATCAGCGTGGTGAGCACCTGATTCGCCGCGAAATAGCTCGCCAGGTTGGTGGCCACGGTCGTCTTGCCGGACCCGCCCTTCGGGTTGATGACCAGCGTGGTGTGGGTTCTCATGGCGCTATTCCAGACTACGCCGAATCAGCCTTCGCCGGCTGTTAACTAGTGCTTGCGTCACGCGCTTCGCTTGGTTCGGGAGCACACAGAGTGAATTTGCGCACGGGAGCACACTGCCGCCATGCAGCATGAGCCGGGAATACGAAGCGCGCTGGGTCCGCTGTCCCAGGTCATGGTCATGGCGGCCATCGTTACGACGTTGCTACTCCTGCCTGTTGGGGGGCTGGTCGCGTGGTTATGCAGCGCCTTTGCCGGCATTTCTCTGGGCGCTTTCGTGACCTTCGGCGACCGGCTCAACCCATTCGAAGGACTGGTGGCCTGGTGGTTTCTGGGTTTCGTGCCGGCGTTCGTCTATGCGGCGTCCCTGGTGTCCTGGACGGCGGCCCGGAGTGATTAAAGCGCCGCGCGCAACGCGCGCTCGAGCTTGTCGAGGATTTCGCCGATCTGCGGCGGTTCGATGATGAAGGGCGGCGCGAGCAGGACGTGGTCGCCCTGCACGCCGTCGAGGGTGCCGCCCATCGGGTAGCAAAGGAGGCCTGCATCCAGCGCCGCCTGTTTTATCCGCGCATGCAGCCGCCGCCCGGGATCGAACGGTCGCTTGGCGGCCCGATCCTGCACCAGCTCGAGCGCCCAGAAGAGCCCCCGGCCACGGATATCGCCGACCTGCGGGTGTTCGGCGAACCGGCTGCGCAGCGCTTGTTCCAGGAGCTCGCCCATCGGCTTCACGCGAGCGAGCACACCGTCGTGCCGCAGGCGTCGCTGCACCGCCAGGGCGCCCGCGCAGGCCGCGGCATGCCCGAGGTAGGTCGTGCCGTGCTGGAAGAAACCGCTGCCCGCGACGATCGCGTCGTAAATGGTCTTTGCCACGATGAGCGCGCCGATCGGCTGGTAGCCCGCACCCAGCCCCTTGGCGATCGTCACCATGTCGGGGACGATGCCTTCATCCTCGAAGGCCCAGAGCGTCCCGCAGCGGCCCATGCCGCACATCACCTCGTCGAGGACGAGCAGGATGCCGTGCCGGTCGCAGATCTCGCGCACCCGTTTGAAGTACCCCGGCACCGGAGGCGCCGCTCCCAAGGTGGCGCCGGCTATGGTTTCCGCCACGAAGGCAATCACCGTGTTGCCGCCCAGGCGATCGATTTCGCTCTCCAACTCTTGCGCCAGGCGCGCGCCGTAGGCGATCGCGCTCTCGCCGGGCTGCTGGTCGCGGTACGGGTAGCAGGGCGCGACGTGCGTCGCGGCTACCAGCAGCGGCGCGAATTGCTTGCGACGCCAAAGGTTGCCGCCGGCGGCTAACGCGCCGAGCGTATTGCCGTGATAGGACTGGCGCCGGGCGATGAGATGCACGCGCTGCGGCTCGCCCTTTTCGACGAAGTATTGCCGCGCGAGCTTGAGCGCCGCCTCCATCGCCTCCGAACCGCCGGAAGTGAAGTACACCTTGTCGAGCGGCCGCGGCACGCCGTCGATCAGCGCATCGGCAAGCGCCTCCATCGGCTGGTTGCTGAAGAACGAGGTGTGAGCGAACGGCAGGGCTGCGAGCTGCCGCTCGATCGCGTCGATCACTGCACGATCGGAGTGCCCGAGACAGGATACCGCGGCGCCGCCCGAAGCGTCGAGGTAGCGCCGCCCTTCGCCATCGCGCAGATAAACCCCATCGCCGGACACCGCCACGGGATAGCTATGCAGTGGATCGCGGTGGAAGACGTGCGTCATGGACGAACATGGTAGTTCGAACGGCATACGGCGTGGCGCCATCGGCGTCGGATGACGCTTTTATCATCGCCATGGATGCTGCGTTTCACGCTGATCGCCGCCTTGTTCGCTTCCCCTCTCGCCGTCCAAGCTGCCGACGGCGCCTTGCGCGCCGACCTGGAGCGCATCGCCCACACACCGATTTACTTCGGTCATCAGTCGGTCGGCGCCAATATTCTCGAGGGCGTAAGACAGCTTGCCGACGGCGCCGGTGTGCCGCTGCACATCGCACACGGGTTCCTCGCCGAAAACGGCGAGCCGCTGCGCAAGCTCGCGAGCTTCAACAGCGCGCTGGGCGAAGGCTCGCACGTCGATATCGCGCTGATGAAGTTCTGCTATGTCGACGTGAACAGCGATACCGACGCAAGCGCGCTTTTCGAGCGCTACCGCGCGACCATTGCCGAGCTGCGCGCGAAGAACCCGCGCACGACCTTCGTGCATGTGACGCTGCCGCTGACCACTGCGCAGACCGGCTGGAAAGCGCTGGCGAAGCGTATGCTGGGACGCGCGCCCTACGGGACGATCGAGAACCTGCGCCGCGAGGAATACAACACGCTGCTGCGCCGCGCGTTCCGCGGCCGCGAGCCGATCTTCGATCTTGCGCGCGTGGAGTCGACCGCGCCCGACGGCACCACGGCGAGCGTGAACTGGAACGGCACCATCGCGCCGGTCATGGTCGCGGCATACACCGACGACGGCGGCCATCTCAACGCAAAGGGCAAATTGCTCGCGGCGCGCGAGCTGATCGCGGTCCTCGCAGCCGCAACGAAACCACTACAAAAAATCGACGATTTCGCGACTCCCGTCCGCATGTCCCGCTAGCTACACTGCGCGCCGCAAAAGGGGGCAAGGGGCGCGGAGGCGGGTGGCGGAAGAAACGGTCTATATGCGCACAGCGCGCAAGGCACTCGAGGCAGTCGGCGGCGCAGATGCGCTTGCCGCAGCGCTCGGGCGCCCGCTCGCCGAGGTCCACGACTGGCTCGCCGGCCGCGAAGTGCCGCCCGACAGGGCGTTTCTCGAGCTGCTGGAGATCGTTTCCCGGCGCCGCTAGCTTCGCAGCAAGGCGAGCAGCACGCTCGGGTCGTAGGGCTTGGCGACGTGGTGGTCGAAGCCGGCGAGCTGCGTGAGCGTGCGGTCGTTGGCCTGGTTGCGACCGGTAATCGCAATCAGCATGGGGCGCGCGCTTGCATAGCGCTCGCGAAGCGCACGCGCCACCTCGTAGCCGTTGATATGCGGCATGCCGATGTCCAGCAGCACCGCATCCGGCGCGAAGTCGCGTACTTTGTCGAGCACGTCCAGGCCGGTGTACACGCCGCGCACCTCATGTCCCTCCTCGCGGAGCAGCAGCATGAGGCTGTTGACGGCATCGCGGTCGTCGTCGGCTACCAATATGCGCAGCTGTGCCATGCAAGGATTCTAGGTTTCGCGCATTACGCGGTATGTCAGGGCGGATGGGCGGGACGAACGGCATGCGCTGGTTTGCGCAATATGACGCGATAATCCGACGCATGCGTGAACTCCTTGTCACCGAGGCGAGATGAGCGATGTCGTCGTATTCAAGCCAGGCGGCTACCGCTACATCAAGGGCGGCTTTCAATTCTCGAGCGGCGTCGCCGCCGAAACCGGCTTCGAGATCGAGCGCGCGCGCTTGCTGCGCCCTTTGCCCCTCGGCGCCGGCTTTGCGGCGGTAGAGGCGCATCTGTCGGCGCTCGGCAGGCCGAGCACTGCCTTCGCCGCGTGCGAGCTGCGCTCGGCCGAGCCCTTCACCGAGAAAGGCTTCGAGGACTTCAATCGCGAGTATGTGAAGACGCTCGCGCGCTGGGGGATTTACCGCAACGAGGCGAATCCGGTGGCCCGCACCAACGTTTGCCCGTATTACGACAAGCCGCGCGAGCCGGTGCTGCACGCCTTCTCGTACACCGTGCCGGCGAGCTCCAAGCGCGGCAGCTTCATCGTCGCCGGCGGTGCCGAGGTGCGCGGCGGGCCCGAGGGCTACGCCGCGCGCACCGTGTGCTACGGCGAGAACTCGCCGCGGGCGCTGCTCGAGAAAGTCCGGTTCGTGGTCGAGCTGATGGGGCAGCGGCTCAAGGCTCTCGGGTTCTCGTGGAAGGATGCGGTGAGCACGCAGGCCTATACGGTGCACGACATTGGTGCGATGGTCGGCCCGGAAATCGCGGCACGCGGCGCCGGCGGCGGGCTCGCCTGGCACTTCGCACGGCCGCCGGTCGTCGACCTCGAGTTCGAGATGGATGTGCGCGGCGCGGCGCGCGAAATCGTGCTCTAGGTAGAGTATCGGCCGCGATGCTCGAGCTCGTCTGCCATCCGAATACGCCCAGCCGCGTGGCACAGGCGGTCACCGCGCAAGTCGCACGTACTGCGGAAGGCAAGCTGTCCATCAGCTACGCCATCCACGGCGATATCGCGCGCCTCGTGATTCCGGCGCCCGGTCCGGCGCGCATCGGCTGGAAGCTATGGCGCCACACCTGCTGCGAGCTGTTCGTGCGCCAGAAGGACGCAGCGGCGTACCACGAATTCAATTTCTCGCCTTCCGGCGAATGGGCGGCCTACGCCTTCACCAAGTATCGGGAAGGCGCCACGCTTAACGCTGAGGAGCTGAATCCGCAGGTCGCCATCGAGTCCACCGGGACGCGCCTCGATCTCTACGCGCTCGTCGACCTGGCGCGACTTCCGCGCGCCTATGCGGGCGCGCCGCTGTGCGTCGGCCTGGCGGTGATCATCGAGGAGGAAAGCGGCGGCCTTTGCTACTGGGCGCTAAAGCACGCGCCGGGGAAACCGGATTTCCACCATCCGCAGGCTTTTGCGCTGGAGCTCGACTGAAGTTCGGCATCGAGCGCCTGGTGGAGGAACGCGCGCTGCGCAGGCCGCTCGCGGGCAAGCGCGTGGCGCTGCTCGCGCATCCCGCTTCGCTGACGCGCGAGCTGGTGCATTCGCTAGACGCGCTGGCCGGGCTTTCCGACCTGAAATTGACGGCGGCGTTCGGTCCACAGCATGGCCTGCGCGGCGACAAGCAGGACAACATGGTCGAGTCGCCGGACTTCACCGATCCGGTCCACGGCATCCCGGTCTTCAGCCTCTACGGCACGGTGCGCCAGCCGACGCCGGCCATGATGGAAAGCTTCGACGTCCTGCTGGTCGACCTGCAGGACCTCGGCTGCCGCGTCTACACCTTCATCACCACGCTGCGCTACGTGCTTGAGGCCGCGGCGCGGCATCGCAAGGCAGTGTGGGTGCTCGATCGGCCAAATCCCGCCGGGCGGCCGGTCGAAGGCCTGCGGCTGCGGCCAGGCTGGGAGAGTTTCGTCGGCGCGGGCGCGCTGCCGATGCGCCATGGCCTGACGATGGGCGAGCTCGCGCGCTGGTACCGGCAGACGCTGCATCTCGATGTCGAGCTGGAGGTCATTGCGATGACCGGCTGGTCGCCCGAGCATGGGCCCGGATATGGCTGGCCGCTCGGCGAACGCACCTGGATCAATCCAAGCCCGAATGCGCCGAGCATCGCGATGGCGCGCTGCTATCCGGGCACGGTGATGCTCGAGGGCACGACACTCTCCGAGGGCCGCGGCACGACGCGGCCGCTGGAGATGCTGGGCGCGCCGGACATCGATGCGGCGCGCCTGCGGCGCGAAATGGAGCGTCTCGCGCCGCAATGGTTGCAGGGCTGCCGGCTGCGCGAATGCTGGTTCGAGCCGACTTTCCACAAGCACGCGGGCCAGCTGTGCGGCGGCTTGCAGATTCATGCCGAGGATCCGCTGTATCGCCACGATACGTTCCGTCCGTGGCGCCTGGTTGCGGCGGCATTCAAGGCGCTGCGCAGCCTGCGGCCCGACTACCCGCTATGGCGCGAGTTTGCTTACGAATACGAGCGCGACCGCCTCGCGATCGACCTCATCAACGGCGGCGAGCAGCTGCGCCGCTGGGTCGACGACCCGGCGAGCGCGCCGCACGACCTCGAAGCGCTTGCCGCGCCCGACGAGGCCGCCTGGCGCGCCGAGCGCGAGGCCGTGCTGCTCTACTGATTTTCAGTTACAGTCGCCGCCATGCATCCCGCCTTACAAGGTGCCCTGATCGGCCTCGCCATCGGCGCGGTCCTCGTGTTCTTCGAATACGCCATGATCAACAAGGCCGTGAACGAGCGCGCCAAGAAGTACAACCGCGCGGCCGAGTTCGATGTGACCGACCGGCGGCGGATGGCGACCATCCTGCGTTTCGCACTGGTCCTGCCCCCGGCATTCGCCTTCGCGTTCTGGTGGATCTGGGGCTGAGATGGCGCGCAAACCGCCGGCACGCCGTGCCGACGACATGACGGCGGACGAAGTGAAGCAGTTCTGGCACGGCTTCTGCGAGCGCAAGAACATCGACCCGGCGATCCGCGTTCGCGGCGACGCCAAGATCGATGAAGACCCGGATTACTGGGCCGACCAGACGATGATGAAGTTGCTGGAAGCGGTTTCGACCTGAGGGGGGCAGATGATCAAACGATGGCTAATCGCCGGCGCGATGCTTGCATCGCTCGGCCTCGGCGCGGCGCTCTATGCCCAGCAGCCGGGCTTCACCCGCAAGATGCTGCAGGACCAGAACCTGAGCGTGAGCGAGCGGCACGCAGTGCAGGTCGTCGCGGAATTCATACCGGGCGACGCGGCGGGCAAGCACACGCATCCGGGCGAGGAGCTGGGCTATGTGCTCGAGGGCACGCTGCAGCTCGAAGTCGCGGGCCAGCCGCCGCGGACTTTGAATGCAGGAGAGGTGTTCTTCATCCCCGCCGGGGTGGTGCACGACGGCAAGAACGTTGGCTCCGGGCCGGCGAAGGTGCTGGCGACGTACGTGGTGGAGAAGGGCAAGCCGGTCGCATCACCCGCGAACTAGAAGCTACTTCCAGTCGTCGTCTGGCGGCAGGGGCGCGACCTTGGGCATCTTGTCCTTGCGGCGCCGCCACCCGTACAAGAACATGCCGCCGATGCCGGCCACCACCAGTAGGAGGAACATGGCCAGCCAGAAGCTGCTTGTCGTCACGGCGCTTGTCCTTTCACAGTTCGCCTGCGCCGCAATAGCGCAGGACGACTATCCCAGTAGACCACTGCGCATCGTGGTCGGTTTCACGCCGGGCGGCGGGCCCGACCTCACCGCGCGTCACATTGCGCAGCGGCTCACCGAAGCTCTCCGGCAGCAGGTGATCGTCGAGAACCGGGCGGGCGCAGGCGGCACCGTCGCAGCCGCCCTGGTGGCGCGCTCGCCGGCCGATGGCTACACGCTGCTTTCGGTCTCGTCGGCCCACGCCGCCGCCGCCGCGATCTATCCGAAGCTGCAGTACGACACGCTGAAGGACCTCGCCGGCATCACGCAGACCGGGAGCTCCAAATACGTGCTGGTGGTGCCGCCAGCGCTTGGCGTGAAGTCGGTCAAGGACCTGCTCGCCGTCGCCAGAGCACGGCCCGGCCAGATCAACTTTTCCTCCGCGGGCACCGGCAGCGGCACGCACTTCGCCGCGGAGATCTTCAAGGCGATGGCAGCGATCGACGTGGTGCACGTGCCGTACAAGGGGATTCCGGAAGCGCTCGGCGAAACGCTCGCCGGTCGGGTGCAGTTCTTCATGGCGCCGATCGCCAACGCCGTGAATCTGGTGCGTGATGGCCGGCTGGTCGGCCTGGGGGTCTCTTCGCGCAGCCGCGAGCCTTTGCTGCCCGACCTGGCGACGATCGACGAAGCGGGCGTGGCGGGGTACGAGCAGGAACTATGGTTTGGCCTCCTGGCGCCTGCCGCGCTACCCCGCCCGATCATGGCGCGGCTCAACGGCGAGATCGGCCGCATCCTGTCGGACAGCGATACCAGGGCGCGCTGGGCGCCGCTCGGCATCGAGCCGCGGCCGACGGCGCCCGAAGAGTTCGATCGACTCGTGGCGCGCGAGCTCGCGCTCTACACGCGTATCGCGCGCGCCGCGAACATCACTTCACAGTAGCGGGCGGCTGGGCGGGCGGCTTGACGATCGGTTCGTCCGGTTGGGCGACGCCCGCCGGCAGCGCGAGCCCTTCGCCTTTGATGTCGATGCCCATCACCGGCGCGAAGAACTGATTGCGCGCCGAGCCGGAGCTCGGAATGCGCGGGCCCGGCTGGGCACCGCTCGCCGGCGTCACGCTCGCCGGCACTGCGACCTTCGGATCCACCTGCGGCTGCTGCTGCCCCTGCTGCGCAACGACGCTCCCCGCGAATCCAAGGCTCGCGGCCAGCACCCATGGCAATCTCGGCATGGTGTTCCCCCTTTCGGCCCCATCTTACCGTCAGTCGACCTTCATGCCGGTGTCCTTCACCAGCTTCGCCCACTTGGTGACATCTTCGCGCACGAATTTTCCGAACTCGTCGGGCGCCATGGCCATCGGCACTGCACCCTGCTTGCCCCAGTTTTCCTTCACGTCGGGAGCGTTGAGCACCTTGTTCACCTCGGCGCTCAGGCGCTCGAGGATCGGCCGCGGTGTGCCTGCCGGCGCCATCAAGCCCAGCCAGATCGTCGCCTCGTAGCCCGGTACGCCGGCTTCGGCGGCCGTCGGAATTTCCGGCGTGACCGCGGAGCGCAGCTTGCCGGTGGTCGCGAGACCCTTCAGCTTGCCCGCGCGCACATGCGACACGATGGTGCTGATCGCATCGAACATCATGTCCACCTGGCCGCCGAGCACCGCAGTGCGCGCCTGATCGCTGCCTTTGTGCGGCACATGCACGATGTCTACGCCCGCCATGTACTTGAACAGCTCCCCAGCCATGTGGTAGGGCGTGCCCGGGCCCGAGGACGCGTAGTTGAGCTTGCCGGGCTCGGCCTTGGCGAGCGCAATGAACTCGCGCAGGTTATTCGCCTTCACGCCGGGCGCCGCGACCAGCAGCAGATCCTGGTAGTTGATGCCCGTCACGGGCGCGAGATCGCGCAGCAGGTCGTAAGGCTTTTTCGGAATGAGCGTCTCGTTCACCGTGTGCGTGTTCGACATGATGAGCACGGTGTAGCCATCGGGCGCCGACTTCGCGACCGCGTCGGTGCCGACCACCGCGCCGCCGCCGGGACGGTTCTCGATGACGAAGGGATGACCCAGCGCCTCGGACAGTTTCGCCGCCAGAAAGCGCCCATAGACATCTGCGGAGCCTCCGACCGCGAACGGCACGACGACGCGCACCGTTCTGGACGGATAGCTCTGCGCGAACGATGTTGCGGCCGCGAGCGCGAGCAGCAAAGCGAAAACGCCTCGGATCATGTCTCCTCCTGATTAGAATGACCGCGTCCATGAGAATACTCGTCACCGGAGCCGCGGGCTACATCGGTTCCGCACTGGTGCGCGCGCTCGGCGAATCCGATGTTCTCGCCACCGATCAAGCCAGCATGCCGTTCGCACACGCGGTCACCGGCAACATCGCTTATCCGCAATTCGCGCGCTCGCTCATCACGCCGGAGGCCGGCGCGGTATTCCATCTCGCGTCGCTCGTCTCCGGCGGCGCGGAGCAGAACTTCGAGCTTGGCACCAAGGTGAATCTCGATGCGACGCGCGATCTGCTCGAAGCCTGCCGGCTGGCGGGCCATCGCCCGAAATTCATCTTCGCCTCTTCGATTGCCGTCTACGGTGGCCAGCTGCCGGATCCCGTCACCGACGACACGCCGGCATCGCCCCGTATTTCCTATGGCGCGCAGAAGCTCATCGGCGAAGTGCTGATCGACGACTACACGCGTCGGGGTTACATCGATGGCCGCGCATTGCGCCTGCCGACGGTGATGGTGCGTCCCGGCAGCGCCAACACCGCAGTGTCCGGCTGGGCGAGCGCGATCATCCGCGAGCCGCTCGCGGGGCGCGACTACGTCTGCCCGGTCGAGCCGCGCACGCGCATGGCGTGCATCTCGCTTGCTCGCGTGGTGGCGGCTTTGCAGCGCATTGCCGAAATTCCTTCGGCAACCCTCGGCGCGCGGCGCACGGTGCTCCTCACCGGCATTTCCGCGAGTGCCCAGCAGATGTGGGATGCGGTCAAGGACAAGGCGGCCGGCAAGCTTCGCTTCGCCCCCGATCCGGCGCTGCAGGCGATCATGGATGCGGTGCCTAAGGCGACGCTCTCGCGCCGGAGCGCCGAGCTCGGCTTGCCGCACAGCACTTCGATCGAACAGATCGTGCGTGCTCGGGCTTTCGGACGCCGATATCGCCAGGCCTTTCATCGGCGTCGCCTCGACGGATGGCCGCGTCACGCCCTGCAATGCGCTTCTCGGACAGTTCGCGCGCGAAGCCGCGGCGGCGGTGCGCGAAGCAGGTGGGACGCCGTTCGACTTCGCCTCGATCTCGGTGGCCGATTCGATGTCGATGAATCACGGCGGCATGCGCTATTCGCTGGTCTCGCGCGAGATCATCGCCGACGGCGTGGAGGCGGTGGTGCGCGGCCATGCCTACGATGCGCTCATCGGCTTCGCCGGCTGCGACAAGACGCTCCCCGGGATGATGATGGCGATGGTGCGGCTCAATGTGCCCTCGGTATTCGTTTACGGCGGCGCTGCGCTTCCGGGGCGGTGGAAAGGCCGCGACGTGACCGTGCTCGACACCTACGAGGCGGTCGGCGCAGTACTCGCCGGCGACATGAAGGAGCGCGAGCTGGACCAGCTCGAGCGGGTTTGCCTTCCAGGCCTCGGGTCCTGCCCCGGCCAGTTCACCGCCAACACCATGGCGATGGTGAGCGAGACGCTCGGCCTCGCACTACCCGGCTCGGCGACGCTGCCTGCGGTTGCTGCCGAACGAGCGGAGCTGACGCGCAGCGCGGGCAGGGTGGTGATGCAACTGCTCGAGCGCGGCGGGCCGCTGCCGCGCGAGCTGCGTTGCACATTCCTGCGATCGCGCACGACGCCGGCATCCGCTTCACGCTGGACGATTTCGCGCGGGTCGCCAAGCGCACGCCGCTCATCGCCGATCTCAAGCCCGGCGGGCGCTTCCTCGCCAAGGATCTGCACGCCGCCGGCGGTGTATACGCGGTGCTCAAGTCTCTGCTGACGCACGGTTCCCTCCATGGCGACTGTCTCACCCTGTCTGGGCACACGCTGGAAGCAGCATTGCGTTCGCATGCGGGCGCCGACGGCGAGGTGGTACGGCGGGTGCCCATCATGAAGACCGGCGGCATCGTGGTGCTGAAAGGCAACCTCGCACCCGAGGGGGCGCTAATAAAGGTCGCCGGGCTCAGGTCGCTAACATTTGAAGGCAGGGCGCGCGTGTTCGATTCCGAGGAGGCGTGCGCCGACGTGGTGAAGCGCCGCGCCTACAAGGCAGGCGACGTCCTGGTGATCCGCTACGAGGGGCCTAAAGGCGGCCCGGGAATGCGCGAGATGCTCGGCGTCACCGCGCTCATCTACGGGCAAGGGATGGGAGAGAAGGTGGCGCTCCTCACCGACGGGCGCTTCTCGGGCGCGACGCGCGGCATGATGGTCGGCTACGTCTCGCCCGAAGCCGCGGCAGGGGGCACGATCGCGCTCATCAGAAATGGCGATCGCATCCGCATCGACGCCGCCGCAGGCTTGCTATCGCTCGAGGTGCCGAAAGCCGAGCTCAAGCGCCGTGCGCCCAAGCCACCCCGACGTGCGGTGACCGGCGTACTGGAGAAATACGCAGCGCAGGTCGGTTCGGCATACGCCGGTGCGGTGACGCACAGCGGTCCGAAGCTCAAGCAGCGTCGGCGCGCCTGAGCCAATAGGCGAAGGTCGCGCGCACGATGGACGGCTGCAGCAGAAAGGCACGTGCCTCTTCCGCCAGCGCCGGGTCTACTTCCTTGAAGCCGCCTGCCGCCGTCGCACGCAGCTGCATGCGCGCGGCTCGCTCGAAGAACACCGCCAGATAGGCTGCTTCCTCCACGCTGCTACCGGCTGTGAGCAGGCCATGGTTGGCGAGCAGAACAGTTTTGGCACCGCCGAGCGCCGCGGAAATGATGCGCCCCTCATCGTCGGCGACCGGAACCCCGGGCCAGTCGGCCAGGTGCGCCGTGCCATGCAGCATCGCGCTGTCCATGTGGATCGTCTTCAGCGGCTGTCCGGTGGCGGCAAGCGCCGATGCATACGGCGCGTGCGTATGAATGATCGCCTTGACGTCTGGCCGCTGGCGATAGACCCAGATGTGGAAGCGCACGCCGGGATTGGGCCGGCCGCCCATGACAGGCTGCAGATCCTTGTCGACGAGCACCATGCGCTCGGCGCTCGCTTCCTCGAAGCCGTAGCCGAACTGCAGCGTCCACCAGGTATCAGGCCTGTCGGCGCGTGCGGTGACCTGGCCGGCGAGGCCGGATTCGTGGCCTTCGCGCGCCAAGATGCGGCACGCCCCAGCGAGCGCCTCGCGCGCCGGCAGATCGGCCGCCGGAAAATCCGCGGCCATCTCGCGGTTCACGCGGTCGACGAATTCCTGCTTCATTTCATCAGGCTCGGCAGGAACGTGGAGATGATCGGAAACGCGACCAGGATCGCGAGGCGCAGGCAGTCGACCGCGACGAACGGCATCACGCCGCGGAAGATGGTGCGC
>WNFN01181302.1_pt1 | contig 26080 bp, 24 predicted proteins | sample 5400161 | NCBI WGS metagenome assembly WNFN01 (sample SAMN13153353, study PRJNA577476) | soil metagenome | isolation source: 80 cm saprolite on Douglas fir-dominated hillslope | place: USA:California | collected 2013-09-17 | reverse complement strand
GGGCCGTGCCAGCCGTGCGGGATCACGACCACGTCCCCGCTGCGGACCTCGGCCAGCACGTCGGCGGGGCGCTCCGCGGTGCCGTAGGCGCGCTGGTAGCCCACGCCGGGCCCGGCCGGGCCCGGCGCGACCTCGAAGTAGTAGATCTCCTCGAGCTCGCTCTCCCCCGGCCGCTGCTTATCGTGCTTGTGCGGCGGGTAGGAGGACCAGTTGCCGGCCGGCGTGAGCACCTCGCAGGCGATCAGCCGGTCCGCGTCCAGCACCCCGGGGGTGCCGAAGTTGTTGACCTGCCGCGAGCAGTTCCCCGCGCCGCGCAGCTCGACCTCGACCTCGCTGGCGCGGACGTGACGGAACGGGAGCCGCCGCCGCGCTCGGGCGCTGGCCAGCGCGAACCTGCCGCCGCCGGAGCTGGCGAGGCGGGCCGGGCTGTCCCGCGGGAGGTAGGCGTAGTCGGTCAGCTCCTCGAAGACGCTGCGCCGCCCGGCCAGCTCGGCCCGGCCGAACGGCGCCTCCACGACACAGGACCCGGCCAGCGGCAGCACGACGACCTCGTCGTCCCCGGTGGCCAGGTCATGGGTCGCGCCGGGCGGGAGCTCGACCACGCGCAGGCCCGCGTAGCCCCAGCCGGCCTGCTCCGGGGTCACCCGGACGGTCTCGGGCCCGGACCCGGTGCTGCGGGCCGGGTAGTGCCAGTTCACCGGGCGAGTCACCGGGCGGGTCCTGGGCGGGTCACTGGGCGGGCTGGGCGGGTCATTGAATAACCGCCTTCGCGCTGGTGTGCACCAGGGCCACGGCCGAGTCGACGGCCGAGGCGACGTCGCCATCGGCTGGGTAGAGCAGGGCCCGGCCGAGGACGAAGCCGCGGACGCCCGGGAGCGCCAGCGCGGCGGCCCAGCGGGCGTAGGTCTGCTCCGGCGGGCCGTCGGGGTCGCCGCCGAGCAGCAGCGTGGGCAGCGTGGTGGCGGTCATGACCTCGGCCATCTGCTCGATGACCGGCAGCTTGAGCCAGCTGTAGCTGCTCCTGGCCCCGAGGCCGGAGGCTATGGCGACCGACTTCACCACGGCCGCGGGCGACAGGTCGTTGACCACCCGGCCGTTCTCGCGGCGGCACAGGAACGGCTCGAGCAATGCGACCAGCCCGCGTGCGCACAGGTCGGTCACGGCCCGGCCGGAGGCCTCCAGCGTGGCCGCGGTCCCCGGGTCCTCGAGGTCGATCCGGGTCAGCATCTTGCCGCCGTTGAGGCCCATCGCCTCGATGGTCTCGGTGTCGTACGCGGTGAACCGGTCGTCGAGCTCGAAGCCGGCGCCCTGCAGCCCGCCGCGGTTCATCGACCCGATGACGACCTTGTCCTCGAGCGCGCCGAGCAGCAGCAGGTCCTCGATCACGTCGGCCGTTGCGAGAAGCCCGTCCACGCCGGGCCGGGTCAGCGCGATGAGCAGCCGGCGCAGCAGGTCGTAGCGGTCGGCCATGGCCGTGCCGTGGCCGCGGACGCTCAGCGCGCCCCGGGCCGGGTGGTCGGCCGCGACGATCATCAGCCGCCCGTCGGGGCCGAGCAGCGGCCGCCGCCGCCGCTGTGCGGCTCGCACCGCGACCAGCTCGGGCGCGGTCGCCCGGAGCTCGCGCAGCTGCTCGAATCGCTCGTCAAGCATGGGCGGCGTCCAGGAACTGCTCGACCTCCGCAGTGGTCGGCATCGCGGAGGAGCATTCCAGCCTGGTGGTCACGATGGCGCCCGCGGCGTTGGCGAACCGCACCGTCCGGTCCAGCGGCCACCCGGCGAGCAGCCCGTGGCACAGCGCGCCGCCGAACCCGTCGCCGGCGCCGAGGCCGTTGACGACCCGGACCGGGATCGGCGGCACCTCCACCAGGCGGTCCGCCGCGGCGGCCAGCACCCCGAGCGGGCCCTGCTTGACCACGGCCAGCGCCGGGCCCAGGTCCAGCAGGCGGGCCGCGGCCGCGTGCGGGTCGCGGGTTCCGACCGCGGTCTCGCATTCGTCGAGGTTCCCGACCGCCACCGTGACGTAGGGCAGCACCGCGCGCATCTGGCGCCCCGCCTCCTCGCGCGAAGTCCAGAACGAGGGGCGGTAGTCCAGGTCGAGCACGGTCAGCCGATCCGGGGGGCGGGCGGCCAGGGCGGCGGCGTGCGCTGACCGGCTCGGCTCCTGCGACAGGCCCGTCCCGGTGGCCCACAGCAGCCGCGCCGACCGGATCGCCTCGACGGGCAGCTCGTCGGGCCTGATCTCCAGGTCGGGCGCCTTCGGGTAGCGGTAGAACCAGATCGGGAAGTGATCCGGCGGGAAGATCTCGCAGAACGTGACCGGCGTGGGCAGCCCGGGCACCGCCGAGACGAACGCCGCCACATTGGTCGCGCTGCCGCCGAGGAACTTGGCGAACGTCTCGACCTCCTCGAGGCCGACGCCGACCTGGAGCGGGTAGACGTCGACCCCGACGCGGCCGATGGTCAGCACGTCGTAAGGCGCGCTCACGCTGAATCCCCCGCTCGCCTGCGGGGCACCCGTCGGCGCGCTCACTCCAGGCCCCGCAGGTAGGCGACGCTCGCCCGGACGTCGGCGAGGGGCCCCTCGGCAAGGGGTTCTGCAGCCAGGATCGTGTCCTGCTCCAGCACGTACCAGCCCTGGTAGCCGGCCTCCCGCAGCGCGCCGACCAGGCTGGCCACGTCGACGTCGCCCTGGCCCAGCGGCCGGTACATGCCGCCGGCCACGGCCTCGGTGTAGCTGACCTCGCCGCCGCGGACCCGGGCGGCCCAGCCGGCGTCGACGTCCTTCAGGTGCGCGTGCGCCACCCGCCCGGGCGCCTGCCGGGCCAGCTCGGCCGGGTCGGTGCCGCCGATGAGCAGGTGCCCGGAGTCCAGGCAGAGCTGGACAGAGCTGCCGTCCAGTACCCGCCGCACCTCGTCGGGCCGCTCGACCACGGTGCCGACGTGGGGGTGCAGGGTGGCCAGGATGCCCCGCTCGGCGGCCGCAGCGGCCGCGGCGTCCAAGTTGGCCAGCAGGCTCCGCCAGGCCCCGGCGTCAAGTTCCGGCCGCGCGTCGTAGCCGTGCAGGCCGGTCACGGCGGCGAGCACCAGCACGCCGGCTCCGGCCGCGAGGAAGTCATCCAGTACGCGGCCGATCTGCGGCAGCGGGTCGGCGTCCGGATCGTGCAGCACGACGGGGACGAAGCCGCCCACCGCCCGCAGGCCGTGGCGGGCCAGGACCGCGGCCTTGTCGGCGGGCCGTTCGGGCAGGAAGCCGTCCGGCCCGAACTCGGTAGCGGCCAGCCCCGCGTCCCGCATCTCGGCGAGTACCCGGCTGGGCGGCAGCTGGTAGCCCCAGCCGGGCACCTCGCACACGCCCCACGAGATGGGCGCCCCGGCCAGCCGCATCGGCTCCCCCGTGATCGGCTCCCCCGAGGCCGGCTGGCCGGTCACCGGCGGACCTCGCCGACCCGGACCGGCTGGCGCCGGGCGAGGGACATCTCGCAGGCCTCGGCGATGTAGAACGCCTCCAGCGCGTCCTGCATCGTGCACGGGCTCTGGCCGCCGCCGGCGGCCAGCTCGACGAAGGCCGCGAGCTCGCGCCGGTATGCGTCGGCAAACCGCTCCATGAAGCTGGGATACGGCGGGCCGGACGGGAAGGTCACGCCCGTCTCGGCCGACCGTAGCGGGAGCCTGTCGTCGAGGCCGACACTGATGCTGTCCTGCGAGCCGAGAACTTCGAGCCTGACGTCGTATCCCGCGCCGTTGTACCTGGTGTTCGAGACGAGAGCGAGGCTGTCGTCGTCGAGGGTCAGCATCGCGGCCATCGTGTCGATGTCGCCGGCCGCGCGGAAGAAGTCCGCCCCCCTGTTGGTGCCGACCGCGTAGACCTCGGCTACGTCGCGGCTGGTCACCCACCGGATCGCATCGAAGTCGTGCACCCCGCAGTCCCGGAACAGCCCGCCCGACGTTGCGATGTACGACGGGGTGGGCGGAGCTGGATCAAGCGTCGTGGCCCGCAGCGTGTGCAGCCGCCCGAGCGCCCCCGACCGCGTCGCCTCGCGGACATTGCCGTAACCCGCGTCGAAGCGCCGCTGGAAGCCTATCTGCACGGCAGACGCCGCATGGCCGACCCGCTTGATCACCTCCAGGGTGCTGTCTATGTCGGGGGCGACCGGCTTCTCGCAGAACACCGGCAGCCCGGCCTCGGCTCCGCGCACAATCAGCTCAGGATGAGCCTGGGTCGGCGCCGCGATCACGAGGGCGTCGAGACCCGGATTCAGCAGCGTCTCCAGCGAGGCGGCGACCTCGAGGCCGAGCCGCTCCGCGACCTTACGGGCCCGGGCCCCGTCCGCATCGGCCACGACCAGCGAGTCGACGGCGGGGAACCCGGAGAGAATGCTGGCGTGGAAGGCCCCGATGCGCCCAACGCCTACCAGTCCGATCCGCATGGATTGCCCTCCGGCCAGTGCGGCGGGCGGCCGCGTTGTCCGCTCCGCCGCCCGCGGCGGCAGCCTGCGCCACCCTCGCCGCCAATGGTAGAAGCTTGGGGCGCGGCACAGTTGCCTGTCAAGAAGTTGTCTTTATGTCCTTACAATATATTCTACTGACATATCTCAAGGCATACCGGGGGGGGCCGGACGCGGGCCAGACCCCCCACCGCCAGCCCCCCGCGGCCAGCCCCCCACCGCCAGCCCCGCCACGGGCCACCTGCCTCAAAGAAGCGTTAACGCTGTAACAACAGCTAACGGTGTAAGCTAGGTGTGCACGGGCCGTGAACAGATGGCCCGTTTCAGCAGCTACGCGGAGGTCGATGTGGTCCAGGCACCCAGCCGACGTGACCGCGTCCGGGCCGCGACCACCGAGGAGATCAAGCAGACCGCCCGCCGGATCCTGGTCTCCGAGGGGCCCGACGCCGTATCGCTGCGCGCCATCGCCCGCGAGATGGGCATGACCGCGCCCGCGCTGTACCGGTACTTCGGCAGCCACGAGGAACTCGTCAAGCACGTCTGCGCCGACATCTTCACCGAGCTCGCGAACGACATCCGCCAGGCGATCAAGTCCGCCGACGCCGCGACCGGCGGCGACATGACGGCGAAGGTCCTGGCCGCGTGCTGGGAGTTCCGGCGCTGGTCGCTGAACCATACCCGGGAGTTCGGGCTGGTCTTCGCCACTCCGCTGCCGGGGCTGCACGTCCAGAAGGACGAGATCACCGCGGAGGGCGGCGGCCAGTTCGGGAACACCTTCTTCACGCTGATGGTCGAGCTGTGGCGCAAGCGGCCGTTCCCGGTGCTCTCGGATGACGAGATCGACCCCGGGCTGCGCGAGCAGCTGGCGCGCTACCGCGACGGGCTGGGCGCTCTCGCCGCCGGGCTGCCGTTCGGCCTGCTCCTGACCTTCCTGCGCTGCTGGGTCCGGCTGTACGGGATCGTGAGCCTGGAGGTGTTCGGGCACCTGAGCTTTGCGCTCGACGACGGGAAGCCGATGTTCGAGCTGATGCTGTCGGAGATGGCCCCTCAGGTTGGCCTGGAGTACCCGGTTCCGGGTGCTACTGCTGAGTAGTTTTGCTCATGCGCCGCTTGCGAGGCGGCGGCGTCGCCGCCTTCAGCGCGTCACGGACCGTGCGGCAATGCGACACGGCGCGACTGATTGCGGATGACTTGGCAGGCGCCGAGCACCGACTGAAGGGCATACTGGACGCCACCATCCTGTGGCGGGAGGTTGGCTTTCCGATAACCGATTGGAATAGTGCGCGAGAAGTCCTCGTTACTGGTCTCAGCAGAGACGAGTGGGAGTCCGTTACAGAGGCTGAAGGCGGTTGCCACACCCGCCCTGCTCGTTGTTCAGAAAGCGATCCGAGCGTTGTCAAGGGCCTCAGCTTAGGACCGCTCCAAGAATTTCCGTGTCTCTGCAATACTGCAGAGAAGGGAAGTCCGCCAGGCCGCACCAGTATTCCGCGCAGCGCCAGGCAGACATAGAGGGGACGCGGTTGGCGGGCGAGGTGGCATGCTGGGTACGGCCCCTGGACTTCTGGCCGTTATTTCCCGGCCGCCAGCCCGAACAGGATCCGAGACCCTCGGGAGCAGCATAGCTATGGTCAGCGAGAACACCGCCAGGCTTGCGGTACTCATCGACGCCGACAACGCGCAACCCTCGATCGTTGAGGGGCTGCTGGGAACAGCTGCTCGCCCAGTCAATCCAGCCGATCCAGCAGTTCGCCTACACCAGGGGCAAGAACGCCACCGACGCGGCGATGGTCATCGACGCGATGGACCTGCTGTACTCGGGGCGCTTCGATGGGTTCTGTATCGTATCCAGCGACAGTGACTTCACCCGTCTCGCCGCGCGCATCCGTGAGTCGGGCCTGACCGTGTACGGGTTCGGTGAACGGAAAACGCCGAAGCCGTTCGTTGCGGCATGCGACAAGTTCATCTACATCGAGAACCTCACCTATGCCGAGAGCACCGCTACCCGCGCCGACGATCTGGCCGAGCCCGCACCGCGCGCCGCCGCGGCGCAGCTCAAGGGCGACGCCGCCCTGATGAATCTCCTCCGGAACGCCGTGGAGGCGGCCTCCGATGATGACGGCTGGGCCCCGCTGGCATCGGTTGGCCACATCATCACCAACCAGCGCCCAGACTTCGACTCGCGCACCTACGGCTACGCCAAGCTCAGCGATCTGATCGACGCGACCACGCTCTTCGAGCTGGAGCGCCGCAGCACCGGCGACGGCAAGCCCGGGGTCATCTTCGCGCGCGGCAAGCGCCGTCGCCGCTCACCTGCCCGGCCGGTGCGGACCGGCCCCGAGGAAGGACAAAGCAGGCCGTCATGACCCAGCCCGTGCCGTCACCACGCCGGGCGGGCCCGATGAGCGGGGCGCGTACCTCCACGGGTCGCCACGCCTCGGAGGGCTATACGACGACCATGGGACGCGGTTGAGAACAGGCGGCGCGCGCGAGCGAGATCTCGCGGGTAAGATCTCTGAGCGGCCTCATTCGCTCCGTAATGTGGCCGGTTCCGCGAGCGCAATTGCGGCAGCAAGAGCTTCCGCGTGCTGCTGTCGAAGCTGCCAGACCTGGTTACGGTTAGTAAAGGCCGGTCGTCCTCGGACATCCGGGTCACTCTAGTCGCGCCCCGGAAGGGCAAGAATGCCTGAACTGACAGAGGACCATCCTGGGAGACACGAGGAGGCCGGCTATTGATAACGCTCGTGATCGGGAGTGACGCTCGCTGCAGCGACGGGTTCCGCGGCGAGGTAAGGTCCGTGGTCGTCGACCCCGTCGCCCGCACAGCCACCCATCTCGTGGTCGAGCCGGAAGGCCGGCTCGGGCTGGCCCGGCTCGTCCCGCTAGACGTCGTCGACGCGACGACGGGCGAGATCCGGCTCCGCTGCACCGAGGCGGAGTTCAAGAATCTCGACCCTGCCGAAGAGACTCTGGCGGAGTTCGTGCCTGGCTTTCCCGACCCGGTCCAGGTGCTCACCCCCGGCTGGAAAGACGCGGGCGGACCGGTCGTGGAGGGCCGCACGATCCCTCGGATTCCGGAACAGGAAACCATCGACATCGTCCCTCCTGGCGAGGTGGAGGAGCGCCGCGGCGACCACGTTCACGCCACCGATGGCGACATCGGGCAAGTCCATGCGCTCCGTATCGACCCGCGCAACCACCAGGTGACCCACGTGCTCCTCAAGGAGGGGCACCTGTGGGCCCGCAAGGAGGTGGCCATCCCGTTCGACAAGGTCGCCGGGTTCGACGACGGTATCCGGCTCAGCATCACCAAGCAGCAAGTGCAGGACCTGCCGCCCGTGGACATCGATCACCCCAGCGAGTAAGACCGGTCAGGTGCCGGCCTCCCCGTCGTCGGCGGCTAGCCGCTGGTAGGCCGGGGTGAGCAGGGTGCGCAGGTCCTGGCCGCGCACCAGGACCGGCGGCGGCTCGTAGGTGCGGAGCAGGAGATCGGGGGCGGTCGCGGGGGCAGGCGGCAGCGCGCGCAGCCGGGCCGAGGTCATGCCCGGTGCCCAGAAGTCCGCCAGGCACTCGGCCAGCGGCCGGTCGGTGACGTCGATGACGGGACGGGCCGCCCCGGCCTCTCCCGCGGTCAGCCGGCGCAGCGACGCGAGCAGGTCGTCCCGGCCCCGCCCGCGCCAGGCCAGGATGCCGAACGGGTCGAGGTCGAACGCCTCGGCGAGCACGTAGCAGACCGCGGCCAGGTGCTTGCACGGCACACCCCAGTCCGGGCAGGAACAGGACATCTCCACGTCCCGCGCCGAACGCGGGAACAGCGGGGTGCCGCAGTCGGCGAACACCGTCTCTATCTCCCGGGGCATCTCGCCGGCCAGCAGCTTGGCCCGGAACAGCGCCTGCCCGGCGAGCGCCTGCTCCACCCGCCGCCACTGCGGGGTGGTGAGCGGCGTGACCTGGAGCCGCGCCCGGTACGGCCTGGGCCGGGATCCCTGCACCTGGGCGGTCACGTACCCGCACGAGATCTCGAAGCCGAGCACCTGGCCCGCGCGGGCATAGTTGCGGCCCCGGGCCAGCCTGCCGCTCATGCCGAACGACTCCAGCACGTCGATGAACCGGCGCGACCACCACTGCTCGCCGATGGACCCGCGCTTGCTGCGGGCCCGGATGCCGCCCTCGACCCGCAGCGGGCGAGACGGCGGCGGCCAGCCGCCGCCATCCCAGCCGCTCATTCCGACACCGCCTCTGGTGACAGCGCGATGACCTGGCGCAGGTCGGCCGTTGACAACTCCGTGAGCCAGCCCTCGCCGGTCCCGACGATCCGCTCGGCCAGCGCCTTCTTCTCCTCGATCATGGCGTCGATCCGCTCCTCCAGCGTGCCCACGCAGACGAACTTGCGCACCTGCACGTCCTTGCGCTGGCCGATCCGGAATGCCCGGTCGGTGGCCTGGTCCTCCACCGCCGGGTTCCACCAGCGGTCGACGTGGATCACGTGACTGGCCGCCGTGAGATTCAGGCCGGTTCCGCCGGCCTTGAGCGACAAGATGAACAACGACGGTTCCGTGGCGTCCTGAAACCCCGAGACGAGCGCGTCACGCTGTTTCTTCGGCGTGCCGCCGTGCAGGTAGTGCACGGGGCAGCCGAGCCGGCCGGCCAGGTAGGGCTGCAGCATCCGGCCGAACTCCGCGTACTGGGTGAAGCACAGCGCCTTGTCGCCCGCGGCGACGATCTCGTCGCAGATCTCCTCGAGCCGGGCCAGCTTGCCGGACCGGCCGTCCAGCCGGGAGCCGTCGCCGAGCAGGTGCGCGGGATGGTTGCAGACCTGCTTGAGCTTGGCCATCGTGGAAAGCACCAGGCCGCGCCGCTCGATGCCCTCGTCGGCCGCCTCGATCCTGGCCAGCATGTCGGTGACGGTCGCCTGGTACAGCGACGCCTGCTCCGGCGTGAGGTTGCACCAGACCTTCATCTCCAGCTTGTCCGGCAGGTCGGAGATGATCGCCTTATCGGTCTTCAGCCGGCGCAGGATGAACGGGCCGGTGATCCGCTTCAGCCGCTCGGCGGCTTCCTCGTCGCCGTTACGCTCGATCGGGACCGCGAACCGCTTCCGGAACGTCTCCGCCGGGCCGAGCAGGCCGGGGCTGGTGAACTCCATGATCGACCACAGGTCGGTGAGCCGGTTCTCGACCGGCGTGCCGGTCAGCGCGATCCGCGCCCGGGCCGGCAGCGCGCGCACGGCGCGCGCCTGGCGGGTGGCCGCGTTCTTGATGTTCTGGGCCTCGTCGCAGACCACCCGGGCCCACTGGACCTGGCTCAGCGCGTCGGCGTCGCGAGAGGCCAGCGCGTAGGTGGTGATGACCAGGTCGGCCCCGTTCAGCGCGCTGGTCAGCTCCTCGCCGGCGAGCCGGTCCGCTCCGTGGTGCACGTGCACCGCGAGGTCGGGGGTGAACCGCGCCGCCTCCCGCTCCCAGTTCCCCACCAGCGACATCGGGCACACCAGTAGAGTCGGGGCGACTGCGCGATCTGTACCTTTTGCGATCAATGCCAGGGTTTGCGGCGTCTTGCCCAAGCCCATCGAATCCGCCAGGACACCGCCGAGGCCGAGGTTGCCGAGGAAGGACAGCCAGGCCAGGCCGCGCTCCTGGTAGGGGCGGAGCTCGCCGCGGAACGAGGCCGGGGTGGCGACCGGCGCGAGCCTGCGGTCGGCCTGGCCGGACAGCAGGTCGCCGAGCCAGCCGTCGGCATCGACCTCGGTCACCGGGACGCCGTCGACGGCGCCGAGCAGATCAGGCCCGTGCAGCCCGGCGGCCAGCGCGTCCGCCGCGGTCATGGTCCCGGCCCGGTTCCGCTCGAGGAACTTCAGCGCGGCCTGCAGGTGCCGGTCGTCGAGCTCGACCCACCGGCCGCGCAGCCTTACCAGCGGAACCTTGAGCCTGGCCAGTTCCTCCAGCTCCTCGGGATCCAGGGCCTGGTCGCCGATGGCCAGGTCGTACCGGAAATCGACCAGGTCTCCCATCCCGAACTTTGACTCGGTGGCGCTGGCCCCGGCGGTGCTCCTCGTTCGGGTAGTCATCCTGAGGCCCAGCCGCGACCTGCGCGCGCCGCTGACCCAGTCCGGCAGCAGCACCCCGAAGCCGGCCCCGGACAGCAGCGGGCCGGTTTCCTTCAGGAAGCGCAGCGCTCCCTCGGTGTCGAGGGTGACCTCGGCCGGGGCCGCGGCCCGCAGCCCGCGGTCAAGCTCGGGGAAGAGCCTGGAGGCGGTGCCGAGCCCGGCGAGCAGGTCCTCCTCCGGGTGCCTGATCCCGGCCGCGGCCCAGCCGCCCGCCGTCGCGCCGGACCAGACGTCGGTCGCGGGCAGCAGCAGGCTGGGATCGTCCGTCGACTGCAACGCGAACTCGACGGTCCAGTCCCCGCCCGCCCGGGCCGCCTTCCCGCCCGCCCCGGCCGCCTCCTCGCCCGCGCCGGCCGCCTCCTCGGCTGACCGCTCCTCCCGTGGCTCGATCAGCCGGAAGCAGGTGCGGACAGGCCCCACGGGAACCTGCGCCGCGCCACGCCACGCCTCAAGGCTGGCGGCGAGCTCGGCCGCCTCGGCCTCGTCCTCCGGCGTCGCCACGGATACCTGCGCGTCGGTGCCGGTCAGCGCCGCAGCCCAGCGCTCGGCGACGGGAACCCGGGCCGGGCGACGGCCGCGCCGGACGGCGACCAGCCCGAATCCGCGGTCAGCGTCGAGCCTGGCCCGCGCCGCGACATCGGCGAGCACGTCGAGCGCGTCGGTCAGCACCCGCGCCGACGGCTCGCCCTCGGCATCGGTCGCGCGGCACAGCGGCGGCATCGCCGCCGCGAGGTCCCGGGCCCGCTGCGCGTCCGCGCCAGACAGCACGGGCCGCCACCTGGCCGCGTAGCTGGTGTCCTGCCCGCCCGGCCCGTCCGCGCCTGCCACCAGGGCGGGCAGGACGCGCCCTCGTGCGGCCAGGTCCCCGGCCAGCCGGGCCACGGCGGCCAGGTACACCACGGATCCTCCGGCCACCGCCCGCGAGGACCGCGCGCCCGGATTCCCGAGCGCGGCGAGCAGATCCAGCGCGGTGTCAGGCTCGAAGGTCAGCGCGGGCACGCGCCAGGCCGACAGTGCCGGGCGCGCAGCGGACTTCACCGGCTCGGCGCCCGGCTCCCTGATCAGCGCGGGCGAGGCGACCGGCCCGTCCGGCGTGCCGGGCAGGCGCAGGGTCAGCTCGTCCTCGATGGCCTTGCGGGCCAGGTCAGCCGCGGGACCGGCCAGCTCCGCGACCACGTCGGCCAGGACGTCGAGCGCGCTGGCGAACGGATGCGGCCGGGGAGCGCGTGACGGGTGCCGGGGCCGCGGCTGGGCCGTGGCCGGGCCATCGGAATTCTCGGCCCACAGGCTCAGCGCTCCGTAGGCCCAGATTCCGTGGATCACCAGCATGACGAACACTCCAGCAACGGCCGGGCCGACTGCTTGACACGTTAGCAATCGGCCCGTTCCGGCATCCGGCAAAACGCCGCGCCCGCATGCGAACGGCCCCGGGCCGCCACACGGCCGTTACGCAACGTAGGGCACGGCTCCCGAGTCCGTGGCCATCGGACGGCCCGCCGCCGCCCAGTCCTGCATGCCGCCCGCGACGTTGATCGCGTCCCAGCCAGCGTTGGCGAGCGCCTGCGCGGCTCGGGCGGAGCGGTGCCCGGACCGGCAGATCACGTAGACCGCCCCGTCCTGCGGTAGCTCGTCGCTGCGGGCGCCGAGCTCACCGAGCGGGATGTGCCGTGCGCCGGGCGCGTAGCCCGCCGCCCACTCCTCGTCTTCGCGCACATCCAGCAGCCACGCGCCCTGTGGCACGCTGGCCGCCGGGACTTCCTGAACTTGCGCCCCCGCCATCGATCAGCACTCCCTTGGCCGGCCCCATGTCCCTGCGGTCGCTCCCTTTACCCTACGGGCATTCGCGCCCACCCGCGCCCCAACCACACGCCTGCCCGCCCGCATGGTTGTCACGTCGGCCAGCCAGGCCCACTCGGGCGGGCCTGGCGGCCTGGGAATATGGCCGCGGCCAGGAATGAGGGCCCGGTTTGACCGGTTAGATGTGGGCGTTGACGTATCGGGGGTTCAGGACGCGCGACCCAAGTGTGAGCCAATGGAGGTGGCGCCGTGATCCTTCGCGACGCTTTGCCTGGTGAGCTGGCCGAGGTCGGCGAGATCCGGGTGAGCGCCTACCAGGCGGGCGGGCACATGTCGCCGGATTCCGGGTACGCGCCGGTGCTCCGCGCTCTCGGCGTCGTCGCCAGCCAGGACGAGGCCGAGATCAGGGCCCTGGCCGTGTCCCCGGAAGGACAGGGCCAGGGCACGGGAAGCGCGCTGCTCCGGGCCGCGATCGAGCGCGCAAAGAAGGCGGGGGTTCGTCACCTCGTCCTGCTGACGCAGCCGGACATGCAGGCCGCCCAGCATCTGTACCAGAAGGCTGGCTTCCGGAGGCTTCCCGACCGCGACTGGTCCCCGCGCCCCGGGGTGACCCTGCTGGCCTACGGCCTGCCGCTGGCCGCCGACCGTTAGGCAGCGGCGCCACCAGCGGCCAGCAGGCCCGGCCAGGTCACGGGCGCCAGCCGGGGCCAGCAGGCCAGCCAGGTCAGCGGTCCCCGCGCACGTCCCCCGAACTCGTCGAGCCCGAGCTCGTCGACGCAGCGTCGGCCTTAGCGTCTTCGGCCGCGGGCGAATCGGCCGCCTGGTCCCGCCGTGCGGCCGCGTTGACCTTGCGCAGGTGCTTGCTCATCGACCGGAACACGAAGAACAGGACGACCGCCATGCCGAAGACGACCAGGAACCCGAGCGTGCCCGGCGCCACCGAGTTGCCAGATGCCGCGGCCAGCGTCGTCACCGGCTCACCCACCTCACACTCTCAGTGTCTCCCGCACGCCAGCGAAGAGATCGGATTCCGGCTTCTCAGTATCCACCACCGACCTGGCCAGATGGAAATCCTCCGTCGGCCACGCCGCCTGCTGCACCTCGCGGGGACAGGCGAACCAGAAGCCCTCCGCTGGGTCGATCTGGGTGGCGTGGGCCAGCAGGGCCTGGTCGCGGATCTCGAAGAAGTCGCCGCAGGGCACCCGGGTGGTGATCTCAAGCCCGGGCTTATCCGGGTTGTCTACCCACTCGTCCAGCCGCTGCGCATAAGGCGACTCGAGACCGCGCCGCACCATCTCCTCGTGCAGGGCCACGAACCGGGCCCTGTGAAAGGTCGCGAAGTAGTAGAGCTTGAGCGGCTGCCAGGGCTCGCCGCAGTCGGGATAGCGGTCCGGGTCCGCGGCGGCCTCGAACGCCTCGATGGTCACCTGATGGCATTTGACGTGATCCGGGTGCGGGTAGCCGCCGTTCTCGTCGTAGCCCAGGATCACCTGCGGGCGGAACTCCCGGACGGCCCGCACCAGCGGCCGGGCCGCCGCCTCGAGCGGCTCCAGGGCGAAGCACCCCGCGGGCAGCGGCGGCAGCGGGTCACCCTCCGGAAGCCCGGAGTCGGTGAACCCGAGAAACTGCTGCCGCACGCCCAGGATCTCGCGGGCCCGGGCCATCTCCGCGCGGCGGACCGCGGCCAGGTTCGCGCGGATCTCGGGCCGCTCCATGGCCTTGTTCAGGATGTCCCCGCGCTCGCCCCCGGTGAGCGTGCAGACCAGGACGTCCACGCCTTCCCGCGCGTAACGGGCCATCGTCGCGGCGCCCTTGCTCGACTCGTCGTCCGGGTGGGCGTGCACGGCCATGAGCCGCAGCGGCGCTTCACCCGGCTCCCCGAGGGCCGCGTCGGCGGGGCGGTCAGCCTCGGTCTTCCGCTCGGCAGGCGCTCCCGCCGGATCGGTGGTCACGGCAGACAAGAAGATCCCCTTCATGGATGACTGACTGGACAGCGCCCTCCCGCGACGCCGCTGCCCTCGCCGGGTTTCAGGCGCCTGCATCGCGGCTACGCTGGCAGGTCATTGTGCTACACAACAAGCCCGCTCCGGCAAGGCATTCCCCGCGGCACGCCGCCCGAGCCGGGCGCCCGGCCCCCTGATCCAGGGCCGGGCCGGCCCTAGGTCAGGGCCATTGACACACGCGACGGACTTGCGGAGCCTTGTTAACCTCGAAGGATTACCCCCAGGGCCCGACCGGGGCCCGGCGGACGCATGTTCCGCATCCACTTCTAGGAGTTCTCGTGACCGAAACCCGTGATGACACCGTCACCTGGCTCACCCAGGAGGCGTATGACCGGCTCAAGTCGGAGCTGGATTACCTCTCGGGGGCTGGGCGCACGGAGATCGCCAAGAAAATCGAGGCCGCCCGGGATGAAGGCGACCTGCGTGAGAACGGCGGCTACCACGCCGCCAAGGAAGAGCAGGGCAAGCGGGAGGGCCGGATCCTCCAGATCATGCACATCCTGGACAACTCCCGAGTCGGCGAGCCTCCCCGTACCGATGGGGTCGTAGGCCCCGGCATGACCGTCACGATCCGCTTCGGCGGAGACGAGGACGAGGTTACGTTCCTGCTCGCCTCGCGCGAGGAGAGCGGCGCGCCGATCGACGTGTACTCGCCCAAGTCTCCGCTGGGCGCCGCGATCTCAGGCAAGAAGGTCGGGGAGACGGCGACCTACACGCTCCCGAACGGGCGGACGACGACGGTCGAGATTCTCGAGGCGGTCCCCTACGTAGGGATGTAGCCCGCGTCCGGAACAGCAGCACGTGACGTCATGATCGCGGTGGCCTGCCGTTCAGGCGACCGCGACCATGATTACTTTCCCTAACGCCGCTAGGCAGCGAACTCGGGTTCGCTGGCCGGGGCCTCGGCGGCCGGAGCACTGCCGCGGAGCGGGACCTCCTTGATGAGCCAGGCCAGAACGAACAGCAGGATGCCCGACGGCGCCGCCCAGAAGAAGACGCCCTGGATGGCGTGAGAGATGGCGTAGAACACGTCGTGCCGGATCGGCGCGGGCAGCCGGTTGACCGTGACCGGATCGAAGTTCCCGCCCGACGTACCCAGGTGCACTCCGGGCCGTGCGCCGATCGCCTCGGTCAGCCGCCGGGCGAAGACCGCGCCGAACAGCGCGACCCCCATCGACCCGCCGATCTGCTGGAAGAACATCCGGGCGCTGCTGGCCACGCCCATGTCGCGCGGCTCCACGCTGTTCTGCACGATCACCGACGTGGTCTGCATCAGGAAGCCCATGCCGATGCCCAGCACCACGTAGAACAGGCCCGAGGTGACCAGGCTGGTGTTCAGGCCGAGCCCGGTCAGCAGGAACAGGCCCAGGGTCAGCATCGCCCCGCCGATGATCGGCATGGCCTTGTAGCGGCCGGTGCGCGTCATCACCTGCCCGCCTACCAGCGAGGTGACGGTCGCGCCGAGCATCATCGGGATCAGCATCAGCCCGCTGCCTACCGCGGACAGGTGCTGCACCGTCTGCTGGTACAGCGGCAGGAACGTCAGCGAGCCCAGCATGGCCACGCCGGCCAGGAAGCTCATCCCGCTGCCCAGGGAGAAGTTCCGGTTGCGGAACACGTGCAGCGGCATCACCGGCTCGGCGGCCCGGGTCTCGGTGACCAGGTACGCGACGGTCGCGGCGACGGCCAGCACGCCGAGGCTGATGATCGGCGCGGAGCGCCAGGCGTACTGGGTGCCGCCCCACGTGGTGAGCAGGACGATCGCGGTGACCGCGACGGCGAGCACCCCGGCACCCAGATAGTCGATCTTGTGGGGGGTCTTGCGGTACGGCAGGCGCAGCGTGGCCAGGAGGTAGAGCAGCGCGGCGCCGCCGACCGGCATGTTGATGTAGAAGATCCAGCGCCAGGAGAGGCTGTCGGTGATGTAGCCGCCGGCCAGCGGCCCGGCCACCATGGCCACCATCATCGCGGCCATCATGTAGCCCATGTACTGGCCGCGCTCCCGCGGCGATACCAGGTCGCCGATGGAGGCGAACACGCCGACCATCAGCCCCCCAGCGCCGAACCCCTGCAGCGCCCGGAACGCGATCAGCTGATCCATCGAGTGCGACAGCCCGGACAAGGCCGAGCCGATCAGGAAGATCACGATCGCGGTCACCAGCCACCGCTTGCGACCGTACTGATCGCCGAGCTTGCCGTAGAGCGGCGTGGTAACGGTGGAGGCGAGCACGTACGCGGTGACGACCCAGGACAGGTGCGTGACCCCGCCCAGGTCGCCGACGATGCGCGGCAGAGCGGTGGAGACGACCGTCTGGTCGAGCATGGCGAGGATGAGCGCCAGCAGCAGCCCCGGGAGCACGATCAGGATCTCGCGCTTGGGCCCGCTGGCCGCCGCTCCCCCGGCCGCCCCGACCGACTGGGTCTCGGCCATGCTCGGCTCCCTCCGAGTACACGCGGACCGGCACTTCTCAACCTACTTGCCGACCGGCTAGCATCACAGCGACAGTAAAGGGTAAGCTGCTAACTAACCGGCCGTCAAGTAGGTTTGGCCGCAACGCTAGGCTGGACACGAGGCGATGAACAAGCAGGTGGGCGAGGTGGCGGTGGCCGCCGAGATGGCGCCGACCGCGGATACCAGCGGGCACGACGCGCGCCACCGCAGTGACACTAGGGTGCGCATCCAGCAGGTGGCCCTGCAACTGTTCGCCGAGCAGGGGTACGACAAGACGTCGCTGCGCGAGATCGCCGAGCGGCTTGACGTGACGAAGGCGGCACTCTACTACCACTTCAAGTCCAAGGAAGACATCGTCCGCAGCCTGGTGGAGGATTACTTCGGCCAGATCGACGCGCTGATCGCCTGGGCAAATACCCAGCCGAGGACCTCAGAAACCCGCCGCGAGATCCTCGGCCGGTACGTGCGAATCGTCGCCGACGGCGGCGACGTGTTCCGGATGCTGCACCACAACCAGGCCGCGGTGAACAGCCTGGCGGCGGCCAAGGAGCGCGGCGACGTTTTCCGGGAGAGGATGACCGGGCTGATCGAGGTGCTCACCGAGCCCGGCGCCGATATGGAGGAGCGACTGCGCGCCGCCATGATGCTCGGCGGAGTGAGCGTCGGCTGGATGTTCTTCGCCGACCAGGTGGACGACCGCAAGAAGCTATGCGCCGCCGTCCTCGGCATCGCGTCCGGCCTCGTCATCAACGGCCCCGAAGCTCAGCCCGGCTGAGGTTGCAGTGTCCGGCAGCTGACCGGGCGGCCGCCCGGACTAGGGGAAGGACCCGGTAGCGGACCGGCGCGGCCAGCGCGATCACCGTGGAGGTCCGCACCACGCCGGGCACGTCGACGATCGCGTCGATGACCCGCTGCAGGTCGTCGTTGTCGCGCGCCACCACGCGGCACAGCATGTCACCGGCGCCGGTGATCGTGTGCGCCTCCAGCACCTCCGCGATCAGCGCAAGCCTGGCCGTGACCGGGTCATGGCCGCCCGCCTGGCGGATCTCCAGCGTCACGAAGGCGGTAACCGCGTAACCGAGTGCGGCCGGGTTGACATCGGGGCCGTAGCCGGTGATAACAGCGCGTGACTGCAGCCGGTCCAGCCGGGCCTGCACCGTTCCCCTGGCCACGCCGAGCCGCCTGGACGCCTCGAGTATGCCGACGCGTGGCTCAGCCGCCAGCAGTTCGATCAGCCGCGCGTCAAGCTCGTCGATCACCTCGTACCTCCCTGCCCCAGGCGGCATGGTGCCCAGCCGCCCCGGCGCATCGGGGTCAGCGCTATACAAATTGCCTATAGATTTTAGCATCAGTTGCACATCTTGACCCGCCGGACGATGATGCCGCTAATCGATGACGGCAAGGGGCGCGTGATATGGCAGCTCAGGCGCTGCAGCAGGAACCGGTGACCGCAGCGGAGGAGTTCCCCGTCACCGGCATGGACGCGGTTGTCTTCGCCGTCGGCAACGCCCGGCAGGCCGCGCACTTCTACGCCACGGCGTTCGGGATGCGGTGCGTCGCCTACCGCGGGCCGGAGACGGGCTGCCGGGACGAGGCCGCTTACGTGCTCGAGTCCGGCGCCGCGCGCTTCGTGTTCCGCGGGCCGGTGCGGGCCGGTACGGCTCTCGGGCGGCACGTCGCCGCCCACGGCGACGGGGTGATCGACCTGGCCATCGGCGTGCCGTCGGCCGAGGCGGCCTATTCCCGCGCGATTGCCAACGGGGCCACCGGCCTGGCCGAACCCGAGGTTGCCGAGGATTCCCACGGCAAGGTCGTCCTGGCAGCCATCGCCGCCTACGGCGACACCAGGCACTCGCTGGTCGAGCGCGACAATTACAGCGGGCCGTACCTGCCCGGCTACGTGGCCGCTGACCCGCTCGCCGCCCCGCCGGCCAGGCCGTTCTTCACGCAGATCGACCACTGTGTCGGCAACGTCGAGCTCGGCAAGATGGACGAGTGGGTCCGCTTCTACCAGCGGGTCATGGGCTTCACCAACATGAAGGAATTCGTCGGAGACGACATCGCGACCGAGTACTCGGCGCTGATGAGCAAAGTGGTCGCCGACGGCACCCGCAAGGTCAAGTTCCCGATCAACGAGCCGGCGGCCGGCCGGAGGAAGTCACAGGACTTCCTTGACACCCCCGACAGCTATTACGAGACACTCGGTGAGTGGGTCGGCGACACCCGCGTTCCGCTGGACGAGCTGCGCGAGCTCAAGATCCTCGCCGACCGCGACGAGGACGGATACCTGCTGCAGATCTTCACCAAGCCGGTCCAGGACCGGCCGACAGTGTTCTTCGAGCTGATCGAGCGGCATGGGTCGCAGGGATTCGGCAAGGGCAACTTCAAGGCGCTGTTCGAGGCCATCGAGCGGGAGCAATCGCGCCGCGGAAACCTCTGAACCCGGGCCAGCACAGCCTCAGCTGAACAGCAGCTTGTAACCGGACTCGCGTAGCTGGCTGATGACGCCGTCGCAGTGCCCGGGGCCCCTGGTCTCCACCTGCAGCAGTACCTCGACCTCGTCCACGTGCAGGCCCGGCGTAACGCGTTCGTGCACCACGTCCAGGACGTTGGCGCCGAGCCCGGCCACCTCGGCGAGCAGCGTGGCCAGAGCCCCGGGGCGGTCGGGCAGCCGACAGCGGAAGGTCAGGTAGCGGCCGGCCGCGGCGAGCCCGTGCCGCAGCACCTTGGCCAGCAGCAGCGGGTCGATGTTGCCGCCGGACAGCACCGCCACTACCGGGGGCTCGATGGCGCGGGGATGTTCCAGCAGCGCGGCCACCCCGGCCGCCCCGGCCGGCTCGACCACCTGCTTAGAACGCTCCAGGCAGAGCAGCAGCGCGCGGGAAAGGCTCTCCTCGGACACGGTGACCACGCGGTCAGCGTGCTCGGCCAGCATGACGAAGGCCAGCTCGCCCGGCCTGGCCACCGCGATGCCGTCGGCCATCGTCGGCATGGGCGTCACGGCGACCGGGTGGCCCGCCGCGAACGAGGCCGGGTACGCCGCGATGGCCTCCGCCTGCACGCCGATCACCCGGACCGGCGGGCTGGCGGCCTTGGCGACGACGGCAATGCCCGAGGCCAGGCCGCCGCCGCCGACCGGGACCACGATCGTGCGCACCCCGGGGCACTGCTCGATGATCTCCAGGCCGACGGTTCCCTGGCCGGCCACGACGTCCGGGTGCTCGAAGGGATGGATGAAGACCGAGCCGGAGCTGTCCGCGAGTTCCTTCGCCCTGATCAGGGTCTGTTCCACGGTGCTGCCGTGCAGGATGATCTCGGCCCCGTAGGACGTGGTGGCCTCGATCTTGGGCAGCGGAGCGCCCTCGGGCATGACGACCGTCGCCTTGGTGCCGAGCAGGGCGGCCGCGAACGCAACGCCCTGGGCGTGATTGCCTGCGCTGGCGGCGATGACGCCGCGGCCGCGTTCCGCATCCGACAGCCTCGCGATGCGCAGGTAGGCGCCACGCGCCTTGAACGACCCGGTGCGCTGCAGGTTCTCGCACTTCAGGTACACCGGGCCGCCTATCCGCTCGGAAAGCACCCGCGAGTGCAGCAGCGGTGTCCGCAGCGTGACCCCGATGAGGGCCTCGCGCGCCGCCGCGACGTCCTCGGGGCGCACGCGGGGAGACTGCGTCGTCATGCTTGAAGTGTGGCACTGCTTGAACGGCCAGTCCCCCTGGGCAAGCTCAGTCGCCTGTCCAGTAGCGGTCGGCGGCGAAGATGAGCGCTGCCGCGCCCACGAGCCCGGCACTGCGGCCGAGCTCCGCCGGGACCACGCGAAGCTGACGCACGAACGAGAGCCTGGCGTGCGCGTGCAGCGCCTCCTCCAGCGGGTCGAACAGGATCGCGCCAGCCTGGGAGAGCCCGCCGCCGATCGACACCACCTCAAGATCGCACAGGCAGGCGGCGGAGGCGATGGCGATGCCCAGGGCCCGGCCCGCCCGGCGCATTGCGGCCACGCCGACCGGGTGGCCATGCGCTCCGTCGTCGGCCAGGTCCTTGGCGGTGGCATCCGGCTGACCCTGGCGCCAGCCCGCGCCCTGGGCCCAGGCCACGAGCGCGGGTCCGCGGGCGATCGCCTCCAGGCAGCCGCGCCCGCCACAGGCGCACAGCGGCCCGGCCTCCGGGTCGACCACGACATGCCCGATGTGACCCGCGTTGCCCGAGGCGCCGCTGATTACCCGGGAGTCGAGGATGAGGCCGCCGCCGACGCCGGTCGACACGACCATGCCGAGCACGTTGTCCCGGCCCCGGCCCGCGCCGCGCCAGTGCTCGCCCGCCACCACGCAGATCGCGTCGTTATGCACCCGGACCGGGATTCCCGGGAACCGCTCCTGCAGCCGGGCGCGAAGCGGGAACGACCGCCACGCCGGAAGATTCAGCGGCGAGACGACGCCGGCCGGCCATTCCATCGGGCCGCCGCAGCCCGCTCCGACGCCCGCCAGCCGGTCCGGCGCGGCGATCCTCGCCTCCTCGAGTACCCGGTGCACGAGCACGGCCAGGGTGCGCCACAGCTGCTCGGAGTCCAGGTCCCGGGGGGTAGGCACCTGCGCCCAGGTGATCAGCCGACCACCGGGCTCGACCGCCGCTGCGGCCAGCTTGGTCCCGCCGACGTCGATGGCAAGCGCCGGCCTCTGGTCCGCCACGCCCAGCCTCCCGAGGTGCGGATCCGTCCGACATGCACATAGTGTCGGAGGGTGCAGCCAAAGAGCCAGCCCCAGACGGCGACAGCCCAGTCAGCGTCCCCCGCGGCCACGACACTAGGCGAACTGCGCGCCAGCGATCACCAGTTCGGGACAGTCAAGGAGGAAATCCGGCGGAACCTGCTGGCCCGGATGCGCGCGGGCGAGGATGCCTTCCCCGGGATCATCGGCTTCGGCCAGACGGTCCTCCCGCACCTGGAGCGCGCGATCATCGCCGGTCACGACGTGATCCTGCTCGGCGAGCGCGGCCAGGGCAAGACCCGCCTGATCCGCACCCTCACCGGCCTGCTCGACGAGTGGACCCCTACGGTCGCGGGATGTGAGATCAATGACCATCCGTTCGCCCCGGCGTGCGCGCGATGCCGCCGCCTGGCCGCCGAGCAGGGCGACGACCTGCAGATCACCTGGCGCCACCGTGACGACCGGTACGGGGAGAAGCTGGCGACCCCCGACACCAGCGTCGGCGACCTGATCGGCGACATCGACCCGGTCAAGGTCGCCGAGGGCCGGACGCTGGGCGACCCCGAGACCATCCACTTCGGCCTGGTACCGCGGACGAACCGCGGCATCTTCTGCCTGAACGAGCTTCCCGACCTGGCCGAGCGCATCCAGGTGGCCCTGCTCAACGTGCTCGAGGAGCGCGACATCGGGGTGCGCGGGTACGCGCTGCGGCTGCCGCTGGACCTGGTGCTCGTGGCGAGTGCCAACCCGGAGGACTACACCAACCGGGGCCGGATCATCACGCCGCTGAAGGACCGGTTCGGCGCCGAGATCCGCACTCACTACCCGGTGTCGCTCGAGGCCGAGCTGGCGCTGATCCGCCAGGAGTCGCGGGTCGCCTGGGACGGCCACGAGCCTGGCGCGGTGCTGCCTGCGCACCTGGTGCAGGTGATCGCGAGATTCACCCGGCTGGTGCGCGCCTCCCCCGCGGTGGACGCGCGATCGGGCGTGTCCGCCAGGTTCGCGATCGCGGCCGCCGAGGCGGTGGCCGCCTCGGCCGTGCGGCGCGCCGCGATGCGCGGCGAAGCGCAGCCGGTGGCCCGGGTCTGCGACCTTCCCGCGATCGCGAGCACGCTCCGCGGCAAGGTCGAGTTCGAGGTCAGCGAGGAAGGCCGGGAGCAGGAGGTACTCGATCACCTGCTGCGGCGGGCGATCGCCGAGACCTTCCGCGGCGCGCTGGGCAACGCCGACCTGGCCGGCCTGCTGGCCAGGTTCGCCGAGGGCGGCAGCGTGGAGTCGGGCGACCTGGTTCCCGCGGACGACCTGCTTCGCAGGATCGGGGACGTGCCTGGCCTGGCCAAGATCATGGACCGGCTCTCCATGGACGGCAGCGAGTCGTTCGGCCAGGCCGCGGCGGCTCTCGAGTTCGCGCTGGAAGGCCTCTACCTGATGCGGCGGCTGTCGAAGGACGTCATCGACGGCGGCGCCGTCTACCGCACGTAGGGCGGGCTTCAGGAAGGAGACCACCGATGAGTGGCTACCGGTACGGCCCTTACCATGACGGGCCGGACCCGCTCGAGCCGCCTTATGACGTGCGCGGCGCGGTGGACGCGCTGGGCGAGTCGGTGCTCGACGGATCGGATCCCGCCAGCGCGCTGCGCGAGCTGCTCCGGAAGGGCATGTCGGGGCATCGCGGCCTGGACGACATGCTCCGGCGGGCCCGCGACCGGGAGCGCGAGCTGCGCAGCATGGGCCGTCTCGACGGCATCCTGGAGCAGGCCCGCGCGCTGCTCGACACCGCGATCGGGCAGGAGCGGGCTGAGCTGTTCCCTGACCCGCACGACGAGGCCAGGCTGCGCGAGGCCGAGCTCGACGCGCTGCCCGCCGACACCGCTCAGGCCATCCGGCAGCTAGCCGACTACGACTGGCGTTCCGCGGCCGCCAGGCAGACCTTCTCCGAGCTCAAGGACCTGCTGCGCCGGGAGGTGCTCGACAGCCAGTTCCGCGGCATGAAGCAGACCCTGCAGCAGCCCGACCCCGAGGCCATGCAGCGGGTCAAGGACATGATGGCCGCGCTCAACGAGATGCTCGACGCCGACGCCCGGGGCACCCATACCCAGCAGGATTTCGACGACTTCATGGCGCAGTTCGGGGACCTGTTCCCCGACTCGCCCCGCAATCTCGACGAGCTGGTCGACTCGCTGGTCCGCAGGATGGCCGCCGCGCAGCGGCTGCTCAGCTCCCTCACCGACGCCCAGCGCGATGAGTTGTCCGGGCTGATGTCGCAGACGCTGGAGGACGCCGGGCTGGCCGCCGAGATGGCCAGGCTGGCCGGCGCGCTGCGGGCCCGCCGTCCCGACGTGGACTTCGACGGGTGGCCCGGCGAGCAGATGACCGGCCAGGATCCGCTCGGCCTGAGCGAGGCGACGACCGCGCTCGCCGAACTGGCCGACCTGGCGGAGCTGCAGGATGCGCTGCGCCAGGACTATCCGGGCGCCGGCCTCGACGACATCGACGAGGAGGCCGTGCGCCGCGCCCTCGGCCGCCAGGCCGTCGACGACATGGAGGCGCTGCGCCAGATCGAGCGGGAGCTGGAACGGCAGGGATACCTGCAGCGGAACGAGGGCAAGCTGGAGCTGACGCCGAAGGCCGTGCGCAGGCTCGGCGAGACGGCCCTGCGCCGCGTGTTCGCCGAGCTTCCCCAGGGCGGCACCGGCGACCACGACCAGCGCGATGCCGGGCAGGCCGGGGAGTACACGGGCAGCACCCGGCCGTGGAGCTTCGGAGATGAGCAGTCGATCGACGCCGCGGCGACGGTCCGCAACGCGCTGCTGCGCGGCGGCCTGCCCGCCGCGAGGCAGAGCCCCCCAGGCTCCGAGGCCCACGCTCCGGGCGTTCGGCTCTCGGTCAGCGATTTTGAAGTTGCCGAGACCGAGCGGCGCACGTCGGCCGCCGTCTGCCTGCTGGTCGACTTGTCCTACTCGATGGCTCTTCGCGGCACCTGGGGGGTGGCCAAGCAGACCGCGCTGGCGCTGCACGCCCTGATCCGCAGCAAGTACCCGCAGGACTCGATTCAGGTGATCGGGTTCTCGAACTATGCGCGGGAGCTGCGCGAGACCGATCTCGCCGGCCTGGGCTGGGACATGGTGCAGGGCACCAACCTGCACCACGCGCTGATCCTGGCCGGACGGTTCCTTGACCGCCGACCCGAGCACAACCCCGTCGTGCTGGTCGTGACCGATGGCGAGCCAACCGCCCACCTGCGCCGGGACGGGCAGTCCTGGTTCGACTGGCCGCCGTCCCCCGAGACGCTGGAGCTCACCCTGGCCGAGGTGGACAAGATGACCAGGCGCCGGGCGACCATGAACGTCTTCATGCTCGCCGACGACGCGCGGCTCACCGCCTTCGTCGAGGAGGTGGCCAGGCGCAACGGGGGCCGGGTGCTCCGCGCTAGCCCTGAGAACCTGGGCGAGTACGTGGTCAGGGACTTCCTGCGCGCGCGCCGCTCCAGAGCAGGTAGCCGCTGAGCGACTTCTGACGGGCCGGGAGCTCTGTGCCGGAACGTCATGGATCCGCTCAGGTTTTGTCAATTTTTGTGCCTGTGGCCGACCTGGCTGATGACGACGGGCAGTACGTAGTAACGTGCGTCCGTCAGCAACGAACGACGTCGGCCGTGCCGCGGCGAGCCGGCCGGTGTGAAGAACCTAGGAGGAGATTATGAGTTCTGCCACTGGATCGAGCAGTCAGTCGTCGAACCGGACGACGGCCATGATCCTGATGGCGGTTGGGGTCGTGATTCTCATCGTGGGCATCGTGTTCATCGCCACGAACCATGACCTGCGCGCGACCGCATCGTTCATCGTGGGCGTACTCGCATCGTTCATCGTGGGCGTACTCGCCCTGGCTGGCGGTGGGTTCATGCTCGTCAGGAAGCCGAAGGGCGCATAGCGGAGAGCCCGCTCTGGCGGGCCACCTTCTGTCGCGGCGTTAGGATCGGCCCATTGACGGTGGCAATCCCTGCCAGCGTCCCGCCACATCAGGAAGCGCACACTAGTCGTCGTCCGGTATCCGTACCGGACGACGCGCACGTCGGCGGGGGGTTCCGGGGGGTCGTCCCCCCGGGCCAGCACCGCCGTGCACCGTCGAGGAGGAGCACATGACTTCTGCAAGTACACCTGGGGCGCCGTCCGGCCGTGCGCCGCTCGTGATCGTCCTGGCCGTCATCGGAATCCTGGGGATCATCGCGGGGATTCTGTACCTGTCCGGAGCGGCGAACTCGATACATTTCATGGTCGGGAGCGTCCACAAGGGACATCACGTGATCCGGGCCATCGTCTCGCTGGTGGTGGGCGCGGCGTTCCTGGTCGGGGCCTACATCGCCCGGTCGAGGACGCCGACCGCACGCGGGAACTCGGTCGGGAAGTCGGCGACCATCTGAGAAACACCGCGGCGGCCAGCGGATACGCCGGGACTGGCTGACCTCGGGGCGCCCGGTCCTAAGATCGGTTCATGTCCTTCACCGACCGGCTGGTGCTCTGGCTGCACATCGGCTTTGCGATCTTCACGATCGGCCCGGTCACGGTGGCGATCATGTCAACGCC
>WNFN01036511.1_pt1 | contig 26148 bp, 34 predicted proteins | sample 5400161 | NCBI WGS metagenome assembly WNFN01 (sample SAMN13153353, study PRJNA577476) | soil metagenome | isolation source: 80 cm saprolite on Douglas fir-dominated hillslope | place: USA:California | collected 2013-09-17 | reverse complement strand
GTCTTCCTACATGGAGACTTTCCATCAAGAGCGCTTCGCTCAAGAGCTTACAGGCGCGAATCGAGTCACTATCGGATCTGGAGGTATCGGAACCAAAGACGTGACCCAGACCAAGGGGGGGATGCAGCTCTTAAAGCAGTCCTCCCAGGACCGCTTGATCTACTACGCGCAGTTGATCGAGTCCGACTTCTCCAACGCGGCGATGAAGCGCTTCTACAGCCTCATCTACAACAACATGGACCCGCAGCAGGTTGCCCAGTTCTTAGGCCCTCAGCGCGCCGCTTTTTTCATCCCTCGCCCGCCCGAGGACGTCGAGAACGACTACCACTTCGCTCCGGAGGGTGTCTTCTCGGCGATGCACCAACCCATCCGTGTCCAGCAGTGGCAGGCCTTCCGCGACCAGTACAAGGGGGCTCCCTTCTTCGACGACATGGCGATGGCCCAGATCCTAGCGAAAGCGATCGAGGTTCCCGACATGGACAAAGTGATCGTGCCGATGCGCGACCCCATGACCAACCAGCCGATCCCGTTCCAGATGATGCAGCAGATGTCGATGATGGCGCAGATGGCGACCGGCCAGCACCAGCCGCCCGAGGGTCCTGGCAAAGCCGGTTCTCCTCATTCCAAGCCCAAGATGAACACCGCCAAAGCCGGCCCGAACGAACCCAACAAAGCCTAGGAGCCCATGAGCGAACAGATCGAGTCTTTGACCGTCCTGGCCCAGATCGCCAACGACCTCCGCGAGATGTTCCAGCACTCTGCCGGCTGGAAGTGTGTCCGCGACACGATCGATGAGATGCGACGCGAGGCCTTTACAGAGTGGGGCAACCTCAAGCTCGATGCCAAGACCGAGGACATCATCGCCGTCCGCGCCAAGGAAAAGGTGCTTAAGGAACTCTTGGAGCGCCTAGAAGAGACGGTCAAGAAAGGCGACGAAGCCCGCGACGCTCTTGCCGGCGCTGAAGTCTTCGAGCGCGGCGAGTCCCGTTTTCGTTCAGAGCAGATGACGTCCACCGACGAGATCGAAGCTCTGCGCCAGCCGTTAAAAACAGGCTGGGAAAGACTTGTTGAGGCGATAACCCCACGCTAGGGGCCGCACGTATCGGGGCCTGAAAAGACAACCCCACAGGAGAGAGAAAAATGGATGGAGTACTAGAAGCGGTAGACCAGTCGAAAGTCCCCGGCTCAGTGCAAGCTGAGTTTGGGAAGCGGGAATTTCCGAAGGACACGAAGGCAGAGCTAGACGCCCTGGAAGCTCAGGTCAACGCCGCGCTCACGGGACAACCGCAGCCCGCGACTGTCTACGATCCGTCAGGACAACCAGCGCCCGCCGCACCCGCGCCGGCCCCGACGCTCGTCCCACCGCCCCTGGAACCAACTCCGGTTCCTCCTAAGTTTGCAAACCCAGACGGGAGTCTCAATCAGCAGAAGTTGGAGAAGTCCTACGTCAACTTGGAAGCGTACCTGCAAAAGGAGAGGGAGCTGACGCAGTTGAAGCAGCAGCCGTATACGCCTCAACCGCAGCAGACCCAGTATCAGCAACAGCCGCAGTACCAGCAGCCGCAGTGGACGCAGCAACAGCCCATCGAGCAGCAGGTGAACGAAGGGATGCGCTCAGACCCAGGCATGACCGCCCTAAACCTCGCCCGCGCTGCCGCGCTCCAAGCTCAAGCGTACTCAGACGCACAGAACCTTGAGCTGAACAGAAAACTGGAGCTGATGGAACTGCGTCAGCAGGATCCCAGCGCCTTCACGTCCGAAGGCCACGAGCGTCTATCTCAGACGCTTAAGGAAAACCCGTGGCTGTGGAAATCTCCTACGCCGTGGCTCAACGCCTACAAGATGATTGGACCTATCGCTCCCAGGAATGCGCCTCCCGCGCAGGCAGGACCGGCTCCCACCGCGTTCAGACCGAGTGCCCCCATCCTTCCGGGTGGGCAAGCTCCGGCCAGCATTCCTCAAGGCCAACCGGCCATTTCTTCAGAAGCGGACCTACGTCGTGCTCTCGAACAGAAATTTCCAAACAACCCTATGGCCCAGATGCAGGCCTTGGAGGAGATCTTCAATCGAAACGCACGCCGAGGTTAGGGACTAGGAGGCCACTTCCATGGCCGATACCCTTACAACCACTACCACACTAACCAACATGCTGCCGATCTACTTAGAGCGGCGCATGATCGCTCGGCTCGTTCCCGTCGAGCGGTTCTACCAGTTCGCCGAGAAGCGGCCCTTACCGGCCAACAACGGCGTGCAGATGACATTCTCTGCCTGGGTGAACCTGGCGGCTGCCTCCTCGACGATGACGGAGGGCACTGCCAACTCCCTTGTGGCGTTGTCCGCTCGTAAGGTCAACGTCTCCGTGGTCCAGTATGGACGCGGCGTGAAGATCACGGACCTGTCGGCGATCACCGCGATCACCGACGTCATCCGCGATTCCGTGGACATCCTGGCGACGTCGGCGGCTCTGACCGTTGACAACGCCATGCAGTTGGCGATCTTCAAGAACGTGCTGACTCAAACCGGCACGCTCGCCTCTGCGAAGGCCGGCATCCTGTCCTCGTGGATGTCTTCCGTGGCTTCCGCCTTCAGCGCGAACACTTCGACGGCCTCGTTCAACGCGAACTCGGCGTCGCAGTTCGGTCTGCCGGCGATCATCCCCGGCTCCGCGTTACGGTTGTCGGCGTACTCCAAGACGGCGACCACGGCCTCTGGCCGCGCCTCCGTCTACACCGTCCGCAAGTGCCGCAACGCGCTCACTTCGCGCGATGCTCTTCCGTTCGCGGACGGCTTCTTCGTGGGTGTTGCGCATCCCAACTTCCTGGACGTTCTGGGCCGCGACAACACCTGGCAGACGTGGAACCAGTACATGTACGCCAAGACGACCATGTACAAGGGCGAGCGCGGGTCCGTCGAGCAGGTCCGCTTTGTCCAGTCCACGAACGCTCCGCGCTACGCGGTTGCGGCACACTCCGTCAACATCACCGCCATCTTCGGCCAGCAGTGCTACGGCGCTACTGAACTGGACGGCGGCGTCAAGATGATGGTCAAGAACCCGGGTCCGACGACTCAGTCTAACCCGTTCGATCAGTATTCGACCATCGCCTACAAGGTGAACATCGTGGGTGCCCTCCTCAATCCGTCTGCGGGCCGCATCCTGTTCACGCAGGAACTGCTGTAAAGAACCTGCCGGCCCGCCTGAGAGCTGTGGCTTCCAGGCGGGCCGGCACTACAGTTTTGGAGAGGATATGAACAGAGAAAAGAAGGCTTTGGTCGTAGCCGCTATCGCCATCGTGTTCTCAGCCGGCGTCTGTTACGTGCGGGCCGTCCAGGCCCCGCTGGCCTTTGGGGTGCTGGCGGATTCCGCCAATACCGCGAACACCGTCGTGTACCGAGATGCGACCAACAACTCCGCGTTAGGATCCGTGACTTTCGCGGGGCCGGCTACATTACAGAGCAAGACCCTGGCGCAGCTCATTCTCATAACTCCGGTTGCTGGCGATCAGTACTACTGCTCCAACTGTAGCCCGGCTAAGGTCGTGGTGGCTACTGGCACTGCCGTCAGCAACTTCGCCGATGCCGTCGGGGCAGTGTTCAAGTGAGCATCGGCAGCTTCACGCTCATCAAAAACGAGATCCCCTGGATCGAGCAGCACATCGAGAACGCCGCGCCCCATCTCGACGAGATGGTCTTCTTCGACGGCAACTCCGACGACGGCACCCACGAAGTCCTCCACCGCATGGCTGATAAGTACAAGAACATCAAGGTCGTCTGCGCCAAAGACCCCGGCAACCTCCTCGAAGACTACACCCGCCTTTCCAACGAGGCCATGCACACGCTCAAGACCGATTGGGGGATGTTCCTCCACCCCGACATGTGGGTAGAGAACCCCGAGCAGTTCCGAGCTGCCGGCAAGATGCAGGGCGCTGCCTTGTCGGTGGACATGACGTCGTATGCCGGCGACCCCGACGGCCAGCTCTTTAAGATCAGTGCCGGGCGGTCTCGCGCGTGGAAAAACATCTACCGACTGCGCAATCCCGACCTCGGCGCGCACTATCACGGCCACTATGGAGCAGCCAATGAGGACGTTTACTTCTATCAGATCACTGGGGACAGTCACGACTTTTTTGGACCTGACTTCGGCCGGTATCCATACGAGGTTCTTGATTCCGGACTTCGCATTCACCACTTCTCGGATGTACGCCCTCGCGAGAGGCGTTACCAACGTATGGCGACGTGCCTACGCAACCAAGGTTGCCCGCCGGACCGCATCGATGAACTAGCGCGGACCCACCCGCGCGTGAGTCTAGTGCCAACGGAGTACTTCAAGTTGACGCCCTGTGAAGATCCAAGGAGAGTGCCCAGCCATGCCTGAAGTCTCGTTCGTGATCCCGTACTACCACAAACTAAAGTCGATCCACCGCTGCCTCAAGTCCCTTTTCAATCAATCGGTAAAGGATATCGAAGTGATCGTCGTCTTCGACGGCCCCGACTCCGAGGCCGAGCGCATCGTGCGCAAGTTCAAACACGTCAAGGTGGTGAACATCCCGCACGGTGGTGCCCCTGCCGCTCGCAACGCCGGGGCCAAGGTGGCGACGGGCAAGTACATCTCCTTCTGGGACGCTGACTGTTACATCGAATCCGGAGCCGTCCAAGCCTGGCTCATCGCCTTCCGAAAGTACCCCGACGTTGACTTCGTCTACGCCGGCTACCGCTTCCTCCCCGAGGGCAACGGCGGCATCGCCTCCGAGCCGTTTGACCCCTGGTTGCTCCAGATCAACAACTACATCTCCGGGATGTTCCCGATCAAGCGCGAGAAAGCCCCGAAGTGGGATGAGTCTTTAGCCTCTCTCCAGGACTGGGACTTCTGGCTGACGGCCATCAAGAACGGCTGCAAGGGCTTCCGCCTCGAAGGCTACTCCTTCAAGACGGACTTGCCAGAGCCGAAGTCAATTTCAGGCGTTGGTTGCCGTCCGGAGAACTGGCTTAACCGCCTGGAGACCGTAAAGAACAAGCACGGCATCCCGCTTCGAGACATCTGCGTGTCGTCCTTGCCGGCGCGAGAGGATGGCCTTCGCATCGCCAAAATGATCGACGCCGACTACCGCGACTACCCGACGTACTTCCCCAACCGCTACAAGACCGTGCTCCAGCTTGGCTTTGCGCCAAGACTAGCCGATGCGCATTCCGCCAACTTCAAGAACGAGCACGGCGACCAGCCCAAGCGCATCCTCTTCTGGCGCGCTCAGGACATCTACTCTCTGCGTAACGAGGTAGCCATCGCCGCCGTCGAAGCCCTCTCGATCACGCTAAACGCCGCGATCGACTTCCAGTTCTGCGAGGACAAGAACACCAAGGACGCCTTGCAGAAGATGGGCTTCAAAGTCGTGATGCTGCCGTTACCGCTCGACTTCTCCGAGGAAGCCGACGCGCCGCTGCCCGACAAGTTCAGAGTGCTCATGGACGTCGAGCCCGACTACGCGCCGATCTTCGAGTCGATCGAGCGCGCGATGCCTGACGTCGAGTTCAAGAAGTTCGAAGGCGGCGTCAAGACTGACGGCTTCTCCGTGATCGTCAAGTTCTGCAAGGAGCGCTCGGCCGATACCAACGTCAAAAAGATGATCCTATCCGGCCGTCGCATCGTCTCGAACATCCAGGCCCCGTTCTGCGGCTATGTCAGTTCCGACGAGTCCGTCGAGAAAGTCCGCAAGGACGTGATCTCTAAGCTGCGCGAGATACAGGACGTCAAGACGCTCAACGTCGAGGCCCAGAAGTTCTACCGCGAGACGTGCTCCCCCAAGAAGTTCATCGAGGTACTTGAGACCGTCTGCAAGATTCGCGGCGAGAAGGAACTGGCGGTAGCCAAGTGAAGGCCCCTGACCTCTCGTTTGTCATCCCGGCCTACAACGCCCAGGACTACCTCTCCGACGCGATCTTGTCCTGCCTGAACCAGACCCACAAGAACATCGAAGTGATCGTCGTCGATGACGGCTCGACCGACTCTACGCGCCGTTTGATCCAGCATTTCGCCGAGAAAGATCCTCGCTGTCACGCGATCTTCTGTCCTGAGAACCGGGGGAGGGGCAATGCGCGCAACGAGGGCAACGAGCTGGCTAGCGCGCCGATTATCGCTGTTCTCGATGCGGATGACATGGCTGAACGAAACCGTGCGAAGAACACGCTTGAGTTCCTTGACCGGGGGGTTCTCTACGGCGCGGCCTATGTCGTCGATTCTTTGGGAAACCAAGTCGGCCAACTCAAAGCGGAGGACTTCAACCTCGGGAAAGCGCTCGAAGACGGAGTGAACCGCATCGTCCACTCCACGATGGCCTACCGCAGGGACGATACCCGCAAAGTGCGCTACGACGAAGGCGAGTACGCCGCCCTCGGCCTTGACGACTGGAAGTTCCAGCTCGATCTGGCCCTCGACGGCACGAAGTTCACGAAGACCGACAAGATTTTATCCGCGTGGCGTGCAAACTCCGAGGGCGTGTCAAACGTTCGCGATATCGCGAAGGTGAAAACTCTGAAAGACCAGTTCCTGAAACGGTATGCGGCTTAAAGTCCTCTTCCTGCCGACGATGAATTCCGGCATCGTCCACTACCGCATGTACCAGTACAAAGAGGCCTTCAACAGGCTAAAGCTCGCCGACGCGGCGATGACCTTCTACGACCCGCGCGATGACCAGCAAGCCGAGTGGCAGTGGTATGCCGACAAGGACCCGCGCCTCTACGGTACTACCGGCGAGTTGGCGCACCTGATCAAGCAGGCTGACGTCATCGTGACCCAGTACGTCCACACGCCGCAGGCGCTGGCTTTGATCGAGGCGATGAAGGCCACGTTCCAGCACCCGGAGATTGAGGCAGAGCATGGCAAGAAAGTCTTCTTGGCCGAGATCGACGACGACGTTCTTGATACCCCGCCCTGGAACGCCGCCTACAGCCAGTACGGTCCGAATAACTTCATCCGCAACAACGTCATCGAGTTCCTACGTGCCATGGATGGCGTCGTGGTTTCAACACCATTCCTCGCCAAGAAGTACAAGGAACTGAACCCCCATGTCTACATCGTCCCCAACGCCATCAACCTCAAAGCCTGGGATAAGTACCCCACGGAGCACTCGAAGAAGGAAATCCGCATCGGCTGGTCCGGAGGGGGAACCCATGACGACGATCTACGAACCATTGAAGCCCCGATCAAAGAAATCCTCGCCGAGAACAAAGACGTTACCTTCCATATCCTCAACGGATGCCCCGACTTCTTCAAAGACCAAAGCAAGATCACTTGGCACCGAGACTGGTTCTGGATCGACAGATACCCCGCCGGCCTCAAGCGACTCCGTTTTGATATTGGCATCGCTCCTCTGGTGGACTGTGATTTCAATCGTGGCAAGTCTAATCTTCGCAATCTGGAATATGCCGCGCTGGGGATCCCGGCTGTCTGTGCCAACGTCGGTCACTTCAAAGAAACACTAAGCGGCAACCCCGGCGTGTTCCTCTATGACGACGCGAAGGGGTTCAAGACCAAGCTCCAAGCGTTGATCGACAGCCCGGAGATGCGCACCCATATGGGCCGTCACAACCATCGCTGGCTCGCTGAGAACTTCCACGTAGACCGCGTCGCGCACCACTACGCATCCGTCCTCAAGGCCGCTCTTCGCAAAGGCAAGACGCGAGATGTTGACGTCAGAGATCGTCGGGGGCAACGATGGATCGAGCCACTTGCCGCAACTACGTCGCACTGAAAGTCGAAGACCCGCAGCAGACGAAGTTCACGGCCGCGACCTACAATAACGCCATCGAACTTGCTCAGGAGCAATTCTGCATCGATGCCAAGGTCATCGTCAAAGAGACGACACTGACGTCTGTCGCCAACACGACGAACATTGCTCTACCCGTTGACTTCCTCGTCGCGATCCTGGTTCGTCATCAAGGCATTAAGTTAGCACCCGCCACGCGCTACGAGCTGAGTTTCCAGTCCGGGACGGACTGGACGACACTGCCTCCCGGAACCCCGAACGTATATTACATCGACCAGCAGGCCGACGCCCTAGCACTCGTGCCGCAGCCAGACTCCGGGCACGCCGGGGCCAACGTCTTGCTCGACTACGTGGCGATCCCAGCGGCGTTGACGGCCGACACGGGGGCCGGCGGCAACCTCCTTCTTGGCGACACGATCTTGGCGTACTACACGCCGGCCATCATCAACTGGGCTGCCTCTGAAGTCCTGACCTACGCGCCGATCACCCCGGCCCTCACTGAGAAGCGCGCCATGTTCCTTAAGGACTACGAGCGCTACATGAGCCAGGCGATCATGGTCTACCAGAACATGGCCGACGAGCCGATCCAGATGCGGGGCGGGCGGATGTGGCAGGACCAGAAGCTTTTCGGAGTCCCCAACGCTTTTACTAGTTAGCGTTTTATCGGCGCTGTTGGCAGCGCCGCTCTTCGCCCAGTCCTCGCAGAACGTCGAGCTCAACGTCGAGGCCAACCTCAGCAACTCCGGTATTTTTAAGCGCGGCGGCTACGAGAAGATTGCCACGCTGACCGTCACGACCTCTCCGGTGAGCGGGTCCGCGTACTTCAAAGACACGGCGGGCGACGACATCTTCGTTGTCTGCAACGACCACTACTGTGCTTCCTCGAAGAACGGCGCGGCCTTTGCCAACTTCTACACGACGGCGTCTGTCACTGCAACGCAGTACTCTTTCGTCTCCTACAACGGCGCGCTCTACGGCGCGGACAACGCCCACGATGCCGTCTGGAAGTACGACGGCATCAACTTCACCAACCCAGCCAATATCCCGGCATGTTCGATCCTGTCGCTTGATCAGGACCGGATGGTTTGCACGAACACTGTCGCCAACCCAAACCGCGCCAACTATTCCAAGTCCGGGGACTTCACCGTCTGGGCGACTGGCGTCAATTCCCCAGATCCGTTCTTTGACGACATCACGACTGGCGGCGACCAGATCAACGGCGTCAGCTTCTGGCAGGGCATCCTCTACTTCTTCAAGCAGTACTCCGTTATCGGTTGCGCCCCAGGCGATCAGTACACGACGAGCTGCAATGTGTTGACGAATGTGACGGGGGTCACTTCAAGTCAGGCCATCGTCCAGGCCCCGGACGGTCTTTATTTCCAGGGGTCGGACGGCAACTACTGGAGGTTCGACGGGTTCCAGTTCAACATTGTCTCGCTCAAGATCTTCAATACGGTCAAGAGCTTCGCTTCCGGGTCGAACGGCTTTAACATCCAGACGGGACAGCCGGCGTGGCAGGCCGGGAACCAAACACCGACGGGCTCATGGGACACGGCATCCATAGTCGGTTCCATCCTCCCGAAGGTGTTCAACGCCACAACCCTTGGCCTGCGCACGACCGATTGGGCGATGGTCGATGTCGATACGACCATGGGCGTGGCTTCTTACGTTTCGAATTCAGACGGGAGCACCGTTGATTCTCTTTGGACCGTCTATCTGGGCACGATCACGAACGTAAACCATGCCATGACGGGTGGCAGTATGCTCGGCCTTCTCTCCCCAGATACGGACTCTATTAGCACACAGGTGGGCATTTCAACAGGAGTATGGTCGTTCGTCTTCAAGTCCTCATATACAGGGACGGGGGATGCCGAATTTTGGTTTGTGGATTCCAGTACCAGCATGTCAGGTTTTAGTCAGAATGGGTATGCGTTCCGGTATCAAGCGGCTTTGGGGTGCACGTTGGGGGGCGGGTCGTCCTGCTGGGACTTGATTGCTACGAATATCTCTCCACAAGCCATCGTCGATTTATCTTCCGGGACGAATCAGTTCTTCGATAACAATTTGCATACGTTCCGTGTCACCAGATCAACGCAAGGGTACATGGAGATCTACGCAGACGGTGCTAAGATTGGCGCGGCCACAGATCTGTCTGTTCTGAAAAACACCTGGACTAATTTCAAATTTACCGGCACGGGATCTCAGTCCTCCGTAAACAATTTCAAATTGCCTGGCTTCTACCAGAACCAGGAGTCAATCGCTTACAACACGACATTCTCTACCCCGGTTTGGGGGCCGTATTCTGTAGCCATGACCTCGGCTGCAACTTCATCCGTCACGTTCAATGCCCAGTTCTCGACGTCAGCAAACGGCCCCTGGTCCCTCTTCGTCTCCCAGCCAAACGGCGCGATCATGAAGATCGCGGCCTCGACGATGCCTTACGTGCGCGACCAGATCATAGCCTCAGCTCCGAGCGCTGTCCCTGTTTCGACGATAACTTCCGTTTCTATCAATGCGGCATCGACGGGAACTTTCGTGACGCAGTGCATCAACATCCCCAGCACGATCAGCAAGTGGGGAACATTGAACTGCTCTGTCCAAACGAGTGGGGGCGGCAGTCTGGTGTTCTTCTCAAGCTCGGCCGCGACCTGTGCCGGCCTGCCGACGTCAACGATGGCGGCAGCGGGTCAGTGGACGGCAACGACGAACAACGCGACGATCGGTATCTCTACCAACGCCGCCATCGCCATCCGATTCGATTCGGTCTTGACATCATCGACGGACACGGCCCAGGTCAATTCCTGTACGATCAACTTCTTTTCAGGAACGCCCCCACCGCCTGTCTGGGGCATCTACAACCCGATCAATAATGCGATCTACTGGAGCGGGGACGTCAACGCCTCGACGACGACAAACCGCTGGTTTAAATACGACCTGAACAACCAAGGATTCTGGCCGTTCGACGTCCCCGCCCAAGCGCCGCTCTTCTACAAGAATACGCTGTTCTTCGGCTCAGGCGGGGGAGGCTACTGGTATCAGTTCAGCCCGACTGGCGTCAATTCCGACGACGGCGCTGCGATCAATTCCTTCTGGGTCTCAAAGGACTGGAACCTGGGCGAGGCCTTCCAGGAAAAGAATATCAGCGCGGTCTCGCTCGTGGCCCTCAACCAGGGCTCGGGGAACCTTACAGTCACAGAGTCTGGCGACGGCGATTCGACGACGACCTACACGGTCAACATCGGCACGACTGCGACCACTAGCTATATCCGCAGCAACTACGCGCTGCCGGTGAGGAGTCCCTTCACGTTCTTTAATGTGCAGTTCTCCAACAACGCCGCCAACAATCCCTGGTCAATACTGGGATACCGGATGGACTACGTGCCAAATCCGTGGAGAGCACTGGGGCCGCCCTAATTTTTTGGACAGCCGTGTCATACATTGTATGACACGACGGGAGAAAGTATGAACCCGCAACAGATCATCGTGCAGATTTTCCAGCAGTACCTCGGCCGGCAACCCACGTCCTCGGAGCTACAGGGGTTCACGCAGGCCATGGGCCAGGGGATCATCGACCCCACCAGCTTGTCGCTGTTCATCCAGGGTTCGAGCCAGAACCAGATGCAGCAGGTGCAGCCAGGCGTGCAGGGCTTTCAGCAGCAGCTCCAGCAGGGCAACCAGAACGTGCTGAACCAAGGCATGGACATGGCGCAGCAGCGGTTCGCTCAGCAGGGGCGACCGAACAGTTCCGGGCTGGGCTCCGCTTACGCGCAGGTTGCCGGCAACCTCGCGTCACAGCAGTCGCCGCAGATCGCGAACTTCTACGGCGGCTTGTACCAGAACGCTCTCAACCCGAACACCTATGGGCAGAACTACCAGGGGGCGCAGCAAAATTATGCGACCGCTCAGCAGGACTACCAGAACCAAGTCAACCTACAACAGTTTGGTTACAACCTTGGCAACCAGGCGTATAGCCGACAGCAGCAGGGGGGTGCGTTGGGTGCGATGGCGAACATGTTCGGTTCTTCTCTTGCAGGTTCTCTTGGCGGAGCCGTCGGCAAAGGACTCGGCGGCGGCATCGGCACTAAGCTAGGCGGTCTTTTCTAAATATATGGGCAACTTCGACCCTGCGAGCATGTCGTCGGCGTTCAACAACGCCTATAGCAATACGTTCGATTCGATCCAGCAGGAAATTGCAGCGAAGCGTTTGAAGCAGTCCCAAGACCTGCAATTCATGCAGCAGACCGGCTACGACCCAGCCGAGCTGATGAAAGCACGCCAGCAAATGCAGCAGCCCGGCTTCCAAATGCCGGAACAGCAGCAGCAACAGTTCCCGCAGCAGATGCCCCCGCCCCAGCAGGGCTACCCGCAGCAACAGCAGGGGGGATTCCCGCAGCAGTTCCCACAGCAGCAGATGCAGCCGCAGGGGATGCCTTCACAAGGGATGCCCCAGCAGCAGCCGATGATGGGCCAGCAGCCGCAGATGCCGCCGCAAATGGGGTTCCCTCAGCAGGGCGGGATGCCTCAACAGCAAATGCAGCAGCAACCACAAGGACAGCAGCCTCCGATGGGTGGCGGGATGCAGGGCGGCGACATGTTCGCCAACTTCCAGAACTTCATGCAGCAGGGGAAGAGGAAGTCGGAGGCGGGGACTAGGGATGTCGAGGCGCAGGCCCGAGAACGCGGCGCGCAGGCAGACTTGGCAGAAGCTCGTGCCAAGAACCTGGAGTCGCACTCCATGCCAGGACAGAGTGGTTTCTCCACGTTCACCGATCAGAACACTGGGCGTCAGTTTTACAAAGTGACGGACGCGACGGGGAAGACGACGTACCATCAAATCTCGGGCGATCAACCGACGGCGCTCGCGGCTGGTCAGGTCTCGGTCTACCGCGATGCTCACAAGGCGGCCGACGACCTGCGTATGCGCTTGAAGTCTGCGGGAGGGATGACCGCATTTCGGAAAGCTGCCGGTAGCTATAACAAGCTGCTCAGCATAGATGATCCTGATGCTCAGAAGATCGCCGCCGACATTCAGCGCATCGCCATGGGCCGCGTCAAAGCGTCCGGCCGCTTCAACTTTGAAGAGTACCAGGCCGTCGCCCAGACGAACTTCAACCGGCTCCAGGATGAGAACGCGATCGACTACAACCTCGACAGTGACAAGGCGTTCTTTGACGACATCATCAAGACGACGTCCACGGGCCGTCCTGGACTCCAGGAAGGCAATGCTCCAAAGCCGAAGGGGGGTGGGTCTGGTGGACAGCGCACGGTGACACTGCACGGCCCCGACGGCAAGCCGCGCGACGCGATCTACAACGGTAAAAAGTTCGTGAGGTGGTCTGATGGCGGAAAGTGATATCGAACTACCCCCTGGCTATACGTCCACGCACGATTTAGAGATGCCCCCGGGTTATTCCGTACAGCCCGGTGCTTCGGCTCCCGCCTCGGCGGCCCCAGCCGCTAAGCCCAGCATGATGAGCCGAGTCGGCAACTACATCGCCGAGGAAGGCCTACCAATCGCTGGCGGAATTGCCGGGGCGATGCTGGGAGCGCCGGGGGGGCCGCCCGGGATGATCGCGGGTGCCACGCTTGGCGGCGCTGGCGGTCGGGCGATCCAGCGTGATCTGCAATACGTCACGGGTTCCCGCGACCCTGCCGCCGACACTGCCCTTGGGAATATGGGAGACATCGGCCGAGCTGGCCTGGCCCAAGGTGCCTCCGAATCAAGCTGAACAGGTAATGACCGGGACACCTGAGAAGTTCGCCAAGAACCTCCTCAACAGACCGGCAGAAGTTGCTGCTTCAAATCCAGAGGCCGCTTCCGATGCCTATCAGGCCGGACTCCCCGGTCTTCAGAGCTTGCGCGACCAGATTCAAGCCAAGGTCATGGCTTCTAAGAACCCGCAGGCGTTCATCGGCGAGGCACAGTACGAGAAGGAGATCAGCAAGGCCTTCAACAATTCCTACGCCAAGATGAAAGCTGGCAAGTTATCGCCGCAGGACGCGCTCAACGGCGTCCAGGCTTCGAACTACATCCAGCAGAATCTCCTCGCAAAGCCAGGGACGAAAGCCGTTCGCAAGTTCAACCAGAACGTGCTCATCGAGGGCGAGGAGGCGTTCAAGGATTTTCTGGAGCAGCAGGGCTTCCCTATCCGTCAGTCTAGTCAGCAGTACTTCGACGCGATGACGAAGGACGCATTCTCTAGCGCCCTGCCACTAAACAAAAACATGTCCCCCAATGCGTTGCGGGGATTCTCTGCTCTTGGAGCCGGGGTGGCAGGGTTCGGCAAGATGACTGATAACCAGAACATGGAGATGGCGGGTGGCGGCATGATGTTGGCACCCCTTGCTGTTTCGCCTCTTGCTCATTACTTCGCCGTCCAGGCGGCCTCGAAGATGGCCCCCTACCTCGGCACTGGGGCTGACGCGGCTTCTCGCGCTGCGCTACAGAGCTACATGGATCAGCCCCGCAACCCCGCCCCCCCGCTCGCCCCGCGATGATCTATCTCCTTTTCCTTCTGTGCGCGCCGGCCAGTGCCCAGGTCGTCTCGACAAATACGTCGATGGTTCAACAGCTCAACGTGCTCCAGCTCCAGCAGCAGATGAAGGCGATCCAGTCGGGGCGGCCGGTGCTAACGAGCACGCCGACCTTCCAAAGCGGAATGGCTGTCTCGGGGCCATTGTCTGTAACGGGAGTGTCTACTTTCGCAGCTAGCGTGCTGCTCCAGGGAGCCATCGGCACGACGTTCGCGACTGCCATAGCGAGTGCTGCCGTTACAACCAATGTCGCGATCACCCAGACGATAGCGGGAGGTGCCGCTCCGGGGTGGGTTGCTGTCGGCGGCTCGACGATCACGTATACGCCCCTCGGTAGCTATATCCGCGCTTGCTTCCACGGGACGATTGAAAATGAGTCCGCCAACGGGCCGTGCCTCTGGGTTCCTCTTGTCGATGGGGCTGTTCCGTCACCATACGACACGTCGCATGATGCCGTGCTCGTAGTCTCCTACACGGGCGGCTACCCCGCTCAAGCCAACGACTGCATCCCGTTGAAGGTCACGCCAAACGTCAGCCACTCCATCGCGATGGTCGTGCACATCGGGGCGGCCGGGATCACCTGCTACGTCGGGTCACACAACGTTACCTATGCGAATTCCATCACCGAGTATTTTCATGTTGAACCGGATCTCTAGGAGAGCACTATGAAGCATTGGCTTCTGACCGTCGCGTTGATCTGTTTTGGCAGTATCGCTCGCGCCGTGCCGTACTTCGACTTCATCGATCCGGTGCATCCGCAGGTCAGCGCGGGGACGATCTTCGACACTCACGGTAAGCCAGTCATGGGATTTACGAACGTGGCGATCGTCTACCATCCGCTTAGCGCTGGCTCCCTCATCCCGCTGTCCTGGCAGAAGATCATCCCGCCCGAGTCGTGGACGCTGCTCAACTTCGGAGCTGGTGGGTATGGCGGGAACTGGGTCGGCGGTTTCGGATCGAGCGCCAATCTCATCACGCCTCTCCAGACCTGGCTCTACGAAGGTCTTTATGCCATCGGCAAGGCCCCGTCCTGGCTCATGCCGGGAGCAACTTCATTCGGTGTCTCGGCAGGACCTGAGTGGTCTGCCAATGTAATCGTCAACGGCGTAGTCGAACCATTCAACAAGTGGAACCTAGTACCGAGATGGTACGCAGGCGCAGCGTATCGATTCTGACGGGCTTCGACGTGAAAGAATCCCGTCGTAATTGGCTCATAGCTCTTATGGTTGCACTCAGCAGTCTTGCGATGGCGATCGGGTTCAGCACGCCGGCATCGCGCTTGTCCGCAGTCGAGAAGACAGTCATGGATCACGAGATACGTCTTGCCAAGATGGATCAGAAGCTCGACGACATCTTAAACGGCGTAGGCGCACTTCTGAAGAGGAGATGACATGGACACCTTGATCAATCTGTACGCCAACGTGACGGGATTGTGGAAGAAGATTTCCTACTGGCTGCCGCTCATCTGCGGCGTCGGCTCAATCCTGACTGGTCTAGGGAGCCTGTTGCTGCGGCTGGGCCATGCCGGCAGCGCGGCCGTGGCGTTCAGCATCCTGTCGAACTTAAACCAGAACGATCCGAATGTGATGCTCATCATCGGCGGCTTGGCTGCTCTCGGCATCCACACCAACCAGGCCAGCTTGCACGCGCAGGTCAAGGACAGCAACTCGGTGCCACTCCCAAACGCCCCACAGCCGCCCGCGCAGTCATGACGCTTGAGCAATTCAAGACGCTGCTCGAAGCGACCGTCAAGGACCCTTCACTTCAGCCGAAGCTAGACGGCACGACCTACTGCAACATCGCAGTGCGTCGCGTGGCCCTCGCCTTCGGCTGTGAGGAGTTCTATGACGGGATGCTTGCAAACGACATGTGCAAGCACCTGGCGGTCTCGTCGAACTTCGGGAGGATCGACGGTGAGACGGCAGCTCAGCAAGCCCGTGTTCCAAGCCTGGTCATCGCAGCGCACCAGTACGCCGAGCACGGTCACGTCGCCGTTGTCTATCCAGCCGCCGAGATGTACATGAGCCCGTCGCTCAAGAAGGAAGTCCCGTTCTTGGCGAACGTCGGCAAGAAGAATGGCATCCTGCCAGAATCCGTGGACTTCCCGGTTGCTCATGGCGAGTCCATCTACTACCTCTACTGCAAAGATGAAAATTCTCTGGATTAGCCGCAGCGGCGATGGTGCCGACATCGCCTACCGGATGAAACTGGCGGGCAACGAAGTGAAGTTCTGGATAGAGGAGAGTGCCGCCTACGGCGACACTTATGAGGGCTTGATCGACAAGATCATGGCCTGGAAGCCGTGGGTCTCCTGGTCAGACTTGATCGTGTTCGATCAGAACAGCGCCGGCCTTGTCCAAATCTGGAAGGCCGTAAAAGACGTCCGGCCAACATTCGGCGGCAGCGAGTTCGGCTACAAGCTGGAGAAGGACCGTGCCTTTGGGCGCAAGATCATGAACGACATAGGCTTCCCGGAGCTTGAGTCCATCCAGTTCAAAACGATCGCCGACGTCACGGCACACTTGAAGAAGCACAAGGTCCGACACGTCATCAAGCCATCTGGAAAGAAGATCGAGTCGCATCATGTGATCATCGGTGAGATGGAGGATGGCGAGGACGCCATCGCGATCTTAGAGTCCTTCGGAGAACAGAACATCCCCTTCGACTACATCGAAGTCGAGGAACGCAAGATCGGCATCGAGATCGGCTGCGGCGCGTTTTTTGCCGGCGAAGGCGGCTTCGTCTCGCCGGACATCAACTTCGAGCACAAACACTCAGCGACGGGGGCACTCGGGTTCTTGACTGGTGAAACTGGCACGGTCTTGAAAGCGATCGACGAGGGCAACAAGTTTTTTAAGAAGACGCTGTCTAAGATCGGGCCGATACTCCAGAAGGAGTCGTATATCGGCCAGATAGATATTAACTGCATTCTCGATGAAAAAAATGGCGAGATTGCGACCCTTGAGTGGACGCCGCGTCTTGGCTACCCTGCGATTTTTATTCAAGACGAGGCCCAAGAACTGCCGTGGGCGGATCTGTTCATGATGCTGGCGCGGGGGATGTCCTTTGACAATTTAGTCTCGCCCGAGTGGTGCATCGGGGCTGTCTACATGACGCCAGGGTTCCCAACGCCTGATGAAGTTGCGCAGCGTAGCTTCGAGAGCCCTATCTTCGGGGCGAGCGATCCCGAGCATATCCATCTGGTGGAGGTTAAGTATAAGAAGTCGCGACTCGTCACAGCCAAGGGTATAGGCTACCCATTCGTCGGCACTGCCAAAGGCAGTACAATACAGAAAGCACAGCGCGTACTTTATTCGATGCTGGACAAGGAAAACGAGTCCCGGCCGTGGGTTCCGTCCGGCTGGTATAGGACCGATATCGGGGACCGGGTTATCGAGCAACTTCCGGACCTGAAACGGCTGGGGATTTTGACTGAGGACGAGCTGTCGCCTTCGCCAGAAGAAACCCCAGCAGCAGCGACACCCGCGCGTCCTTGAGTTCGTTCGACATGGCGTAGCAAACACGAACGAGATATTTCTCGTCGTGGAGGCGGGCGAGCTTGAATGTAAATTTCTTCATGCCTTCTCCAGCTTCTCCATTCTCTTTTTCATCATCACGTTTGCCGTCGCAAGCTCCATGTTCTCTCGGTGCCAGCGCAGGGCCAAGTTGTGCTCTTCCTCGATCCTGGCCCACGCGGCGCGGAGGGCGATTGTCACACAGGACACCATGTCTTTCCTTCCGGCGTGATCTTTTTCTAGCTCCTCAAGCGACCACTTCGTCTCCGGGTCTTCGGGGCCGGACTGCTTGTAGCGGGCAAGCTCGGCCATAGCAAAATCATAATTATTTCGCTCTACGCGGGAACATGTCCCGTGGGCATATGTCCAGTCTTCCTGCGATTGTTTCAGATCGTCCCGCTCCTTGGTCATCGCGGACAGCTCGGACGTGAGTCGGGCGATCGATGCCTCTTTTTCTTCAAGTCACTTCCGGCAGGTTTCCAGGTCAGCATTCATCGCAGGCAAGGACTTCACATAAAGCTCTCGATACTCCTCCGCTCTGCGCTTGGAAGTGGCAAGCTCGGACGTGAGGCGGGCGAGTGCCGACTGGAGGCAAAGCGGGCAGATGGCGTCAAAAGCCACGGCCATTTCCTTTTCGTTTCCGTCATGGCTACAATCGCTCATGGCTTGGCCCTCCGGGGCTTGCGGGTGGAGCGGATGGCGTGTACCTCAACAAAAGGACGGCGTGAGTCATACCGATTCTCAATAATCCATTTTGCTCTAGCCCTAAGATCGGCACAAATGCCTTTTGGATCAGGAAGACCGTCATCCGCAATTCTATCCGCAGCGGCACGAAGCAGAGTCTCGGTTCTTATACTTTTAAAGCTGTAGTGCGGTATGATTATCTTCACTTCCCGGCCTCCGTGATCTGCTTGATGCGGGCTATGGATTTATCCGTAGCATAGGCTTCTATGTCGTGACGGTATACGGTGAACCATGCCTTGTTTTCTCTAATCACCTTTATGGCCTCGTCCAGCGCCGCTTCCAGAACCTTGACCCGCTGCTCGGCCTTCTCCGCTCTCCGATTGGCGGCGTTCCACTTCCCGGACAGCTCGAAGGCTTCGGACGTGAGTCGGGCGATCTCGGCCGCTACCGGGGCAACACGGTTAGCACCCAAAGCCTCGGCGATCTCGTCTATGTAATAATTTTCTTCAAGGCCGCATTGATCGCACTTGTGGATTAGGTGGCGATCATTCGGGCGACAAGAGGGATGGTGCTCGCTCATGGCAGACACGTTCTACAGACGCAGTGGATTGACTTACAAGACGAGTGCTTATCTGTCGCGCAAGGCACACACACAAACGCTGGCTCTTCGCGGTGTCTAGGATAGTTGGCAGATTGGACCCCGCGCCGGGCAGCTTTACTTGGGGGTATCGCTTTGGAACCGGCGCGGGGTTGAATACGGTAATTATACATTGGCTTCTCTCGTTTTGCCAGGTCGGCGGCGGGTTCTAAAGAAATCACGGAACACCTCGATTACGTAGTCCGTGTCCTCGATGGTCATGTACGGGTGGCAGCCGATGTAAAAGCCCGAGCGGTTCAGCTTACGCGCGACGGGGTAACTCTTCTCGATGTCGCCGAAGAGACTCTTGTAGATCGGCTGGTTCAAGAGCGGCAAGAGCGCCCGCGTCTCTATGCCGCGCTCCTCCAGGAAATTGACCAAAGCGGTCTTGTCCTCGTCGTGCATGACGATCCCGTACATCATGTAGGCGTGCTCGCGATCAGGCGGCGTTGATGGCAGTTGCAGCCGGTGCCCGAACTCAAGGAGCCCTTCGGTGAGACGGGCGGCGGTGGCGCGGCGCAGTTCAAGCATCCTTTCTTTCGAGTCGAGTTGAGCCAGGCCGATCGCCGCTTCAAGTTCCGTTGCGCGGAAGGAATGTCCGACGGACACAAACTGAAAGCGCTTAGCGACGATCTCGTGGAGCAGTTTGCCGGCAGCGTCTTTGTCGTCGTCGATCGTGAGGTACATCGAGTCGCGGCCATGGTTGAGCAGGCTGCGCACGCGAGTGTATAGATCCGGATCCCGCATCGTCGTCAGTCCGCCCACCCCCGTGACGAAGTGATGGGCCACATACGTCGAGAAGCAGCCGATGTCGCCCATCGATCCGACGTACTTGCCCTTATAGCGGGCGAGGACGGTTTCGGCGGAGTCCTCAATGACGGAGAGCGCGTAGTACCTCGCATCGGCCATGATCTGGTCCATGTCGGCCGGCAGTCCCAGCAGATGCACGGGGATGATGCCGCGCGTGCGCGGCGTGATCTTCCATTCGGCCAGGCCCGGATCGATGGTGTAGGTGCACGGGTCAACGTCCACAAAGACGGGGGTCAATCGGTTGTGCAGGACAACGTTCGATGTCGCCACGAACGTGATGGCAGGGACCAGCACCTCGCTGCCATCCGGCCAGCGGTGCTTTTCTTTCAGGGCTTGAACGGCGAGGTGGAGGGCGCTGGTCCCCGAGTTGCAGAACGCCGCGTGCCGACAGCCGTGCGCTGCAGCAAAGGCCGCTTCGAAGCGGCGGTGGAATGGGCCGTAGGACAACCGCCCCGAGTCCAACACCTCTTTGACGTATTGTCGGATGAGGGGGGTTGCTCTAAAGCCCCCGACATCGACAACCCGCCGCTTAGGAAGGCGTAGCGCGGAATTTCGCACGGATCTTGAAGAGCCACTTAAGCGAATGGGCATAGCTGCGGTGGAGGGAAGAGCAGTAGACACGAGGCTTCCCGCCTGGGTGCATCTCGATGGGACGGTCCGGCAACGGGGCGTTGCAGAACCGACATAACTGGGGGTTTGGCAGGATCACATGGGCTCCGGGGCGGTTTTGAGTGGCAACGTGGCTGGGACAGCGTTCTTACCGTGGGTTGAGCGTGAAATTCGAGCGTTTAGAGACCTCATCCCAGCCTTCAAAGCCTCCATACGCTCCGGGGACAGCTCTTTCTTAACCACAGCCCCAAACAAAGGCAGTATTTCGTCCCCGTTGACTGCCGGCACCCACAGCTCTGCCTCGCCATCCCAGAGGCGCACCTTGTAGCTGCGAGCGCGGGCTAGGGAGGCCGCTTTGAGCTTACGGGACGTCCACACTCTGAAGAAGTCGTTCTCCAGGACGATCTCCGTGCCGTGGAGTCTGCCGAATATGTAAGTAGCCGGCTCCCTAGTCTTTATGGCGATCATCTCGAAGTCGTTGTCCCAGATCGGCTTAAACGGCTTCTTGAGGCCGATGGACGCCAGGACGACCTGCATCTGCGCGATGGTCATGCGAGCTGCTTAACCCAGATCGTGACGCCTGGAGCACGTCCCGGCATACAGTACTGCTTGACGACGCGAGCCACGACGATGAGGCAGTCGTCTTTCCACCAGCCGGCCTGGGTCAGGGCGTCGCAGGTTCCCTTGGCATAGTTATCCCAATCGCCGCGAGCGATCGGCCAAGTGTTCTTGCTGCTCTTTGGCTTAGGCAGGTTGAAGACGATGTTGACATCGAGAGGACCGTCTAGCGGCTGCGGTGGACGGATCCTTCGGGCAGCGATATAGACTAGGCCAGTCCACTTGCTCTTAGGGCTCCAGGTCATCACTCTGACGCCTCCTTCGAGTTGAAACGGCGGGACAGACACAGCCGTTTTGATAAGTGCTTCGCCAGCAAGATCATGTCTCTCTCGGTAAAGCCGTCTAGGAACTGAGGCACATCTGGGTGCTTCAAAGCCGCGAGCAGGCTAGAGAAATAGCGGTAGTTATTCGTCGTGAGAGCGGGGATATCATCTTCGGTGTAGGTGGCGCGGTAATCACGGTGCTTGCTCAAGGGGCTCTCTTCCAAGGTTTAGACCTACGTTGACCAGCCTCTAGGCGGTGGATGTCGGTCTCGACCTTGGGGAGGAGCTGACGTACGCAACGGACATCTTCGAACGGCTGCGTGAAGTCACGAGCGAATAGCTCTTCTGCTTTGCGGATCTCAAGATATAGTTTGCGCATGAGGCCTAGCTTCTCCGCGCCGCTGGTGTTGCCGGCAGCAGCGTAGTCGCGCTGCATGAGACCAACATCTATGCGGGGCTCGGAGAACACTAATCCCCCCGGCCACAGTAGTTGCACGTCTCAAGCCATGGCGCTCCGCAGGAGGGGCAGTCCCGGCGGGGCTTAGCTATCTTCGCACTGCCCTGCAAGCAGGAAGACACACCAGTGGCTACCTGCACCGACTGCGCATACTGGCTGTAGGCGTTCTGCATCTGTGCTTGTTGTTGCTGCGCCGTGTATTGCTGTTGCGAGTACGCCCCTAAGTTCCAGTTGTACGCTCCCCAGAGCGAAGCAAAGCTATCTCCCATAATTCACTCCTATGATCTATAAGGTATTACGGCAGAGGAACTATCCCTCATAAGGATCAGAAACATACAAGCAGCCGAGAGGCAAAAAGCACAAACGGAGACAGCTTTTTACAGTCATCCGCAGTCGCCTACAGTGCCCTACAGTGCAAATTGTGGATAACTTTGTGGATAACCTGTGGATAAGTCCTCAAAACCTGTGGATAACCTGTTGATAACCTGTGGATAACTTCTAAACTGGCAGTCCATAGGTAATCGACAGTGTTTTACAGTCTTTTACAGCCACCCCGGCGCGTCCACGGAGGGGAAGACGCGCCGGGGTGTACAGCTTCACGGCTATGCGTCTTGCGTCTCGTCCTTGTTTAAGGCCTCGACCTTGGCCCCGAAGGAGGCGTACAGCTTCTCGGCTTGGTCGGTTGCGTCCTGAGAAATATCGACGCCTAAAGGCTCAACGTCCTTGACGAAAAAGACCTGGCCCTTTTTGTTGGTCTTCTTGGCCGACAGCATGAAGTCGATGATCGCTGGCTTACCCTCGATGAGGCTGATGAAGCTCATCGTCGTCTCGGCCGTCGCGCGATCGTCGCCATCGCGGAACCATAGCCGATCGCTAAGACGAGGATCGCTCTTGTCGAACGTGCGGAACTCGAAGATCCGCGTGGTGCCGTCCCACTTCACGCCCGTGTAGTACTTCGAGAAGACGACCGGGATGAAGTTGAGCGCGTCGAAGCTCTCCTCCGACAGAGAGTTGACAAACGAGCCCACCTTCTTGCCCTTGTCCTGGACGAGCTTGGACTGACCTTGCATGAGGAGCACGCGCGGCAGGGTCAGGTCTTCCTGGTCGGCGCGCTCTAGGCCACGGGGTCCGGGCGGGAGGAGCATGGCGTGCTTGGGGACGTCGGCGGCGAGGGTCTTCGTGATCATGGTTTCTCCTGTAGTTTATTTATGTACTGGTGGATGCAGCCGGGGCAGCAAAATTCCAAGTCTCTAAAAATTCGGATTGCGTCCGTATCGTACCCGCGCCATAGGAGTGTCCCCATGTAAGCCCAGTGGGCAGAACTGTCGTGGATCTCTTTGCTGCACTGGCTGCAAGTGACCGCTGGCCCGAACATTATTTTCCCTTCCCCTTGAGGTAGTTGGCGAGGCATTGCTTTTTGCAGAAGCGCTCGTGCTTGAACTCAAGAGCGCCGGTCTTGGGATGACGGCTCTGCCGGCTGACGATGAGCCAGTCGTGCTCGACGAGAAGATCGCGCTCGACGCCGCAGCCGTCGCAGTACTGGTAGATCATTTAGAGGGCAGGAACCATTCTTTGAAGGCTGAGCCTTCGCGGTAGCCGCGTCTGAGCTTACCGTCTTGGGTCAGCTCACGCAGACGGGCCGCGATGCTGTTCTGGCTGACGCCCATGTCGGCTGGGAACTCATGCACGGCCAAGGGCATACCGACGAGCTGGATGTGCTTGAGGATCTTCTCTTTGGCGGTCGGGTTCATCTGATGAAGTGCTCCTGTTTCATTTTTTCCGAGAGGCCCTTCGCGTCGAGGAAGGCGGAGAATGACAGATTAATGTCCCTGATTTCGCACGCTTCGAAGCTAACGCCAGTAACGCCAGGCTTGTTAAAGCGGACGATTGAAGCGCATCGCACCTCAAGTCCATAAGTCTCTGATAAGCCACGCGCATAAGCCGCAACCTGGAGAGCATACTCATCGTAAATCGCCTTCGAGGTTTTCCAGTCGAGGAGGACGAGCTTGCCGTTCTTTCCCGCGAGCGCATCGAGACTACCTCCGTAGCCGTACTTGCGGCTGGCGACTTTAAGATCGCCGCTGACGAACTTAAATCCCGACTGCGTCCACCACTCCGCGAAGGCCGAGACTGGCTTTAAGATCTCGTCGGGGATGGCCTCCAGCTTCTCACCCTTGATGAAGCGGTCGATGTACTGGTGGGCCTGAGTACCGAGTGCAGCAGCGTCGTCTTTGATTCTGTCGGGACGAGCCGACGCCTTTTCAAGGATCAGATCAATCAGATATTTCGTTAGCGGCGCATCGGGGCGACTAAAAAACTCCATGCTTTCGCGCACGCTGTTGAGCGCTTCGCGCTTTGCCCAGTTCACCAACGCCGGCTTGTTGATGATGCCGAGGATGCCGGTCACGCCGGGGTAGCGCGTCTTGCTGCCGTCCTTGAACGTCACGTCGTAGAAGTGAGAACGGTTTTCCTCTACGAGGGCGACGTGGTAGCGCGGCTTGGGTAGCTTGATCATGAAGTAGCTCTACCCATAATGAATCCCAAAAGCAGCAGGACAGCCAGGAGCCATACTGAAAAACAGACGTCGCAGGGGCTAGCCATTAGAGCGTGAAATAATCCCGAAACATATAATTAGTATTTACTCGCCATGCTCACAGTTGCACAGATCAATTTCACGCCCGCAGGCGATGCAGTTGTAGGGCGGCGGTTCACCAGCAGCACTTGCGGCACGGCGCAGGAGAGCGTTTCGGCGCATGGACGCGAGACGTTGATTTCGTTGTACATCTGCCGCCTTGTCGTCAGGATCGCACATGCTTACGGCGCTTGTAGATCTTGGCGAGCGTGCGGCGGGCGGGAGAGCCGTGCTTAGAGACAAACGCCTCTAGGTGCTCGTTGCTGAAACGATAGCGGGTGCCCACACGGCCGAAGGCGATGTTGCCGGCGCGGCAGTGGTCGCGGATGGTCTCGGGGTGGAGGTTTAGTTTCCGGGCGGCTTGCTTGATGTCAAAGTAGTCGTTCATGCTAACCTCGTGGAATGACATAACTTACTATGTGTCATATAGACACAGCTTGACTTGCGTTGTATGACACTGTAAAATACTGCAATGGCTGTCTTGGGGGGCTGGGCCTCATGGCGGGTAGGTCTTTCGGCCCGGCGATACTCGCGATGCACTGTTGAACGCTTTAAAAGACTGTAAAAGACTGTCACGCATTGTATGACACGAAAAAATAGAAGTCAAGGCATCAAGGTCTCCGGGGCTTATTTTGCGCGCTGGCGGGAACGGCGCAATCTAACTCAAGAGCAGATCAGCAAGGACGTCTGCTATGCGCGCGTGTCCATCGCTTACTGGGAGAACTTCGCCGTGCTGCCGGCAAAATTTGTAGAGGCCATGGACGAGTTCTACGGGGTCCGCTGGCGCGACGATGCTGAAAGGGTTGACCTTGGCGACGACGTGCTGTCAGTGCTCTACAAGCTGGTCACTAAGGTCGAGGCGCTTGATCGGGATGTGAGGCGGGTGCTAGACTAGCCGTAGCAAGGGCCGCGTAGAATAAGGCCCCCCCGCTCCAGCGCCAAGAAGCCTTCTCTCGCAACTGCGGTTTGATGTGAGCGCGCCAAATGAAGCGGGCTAGGTAGCCGCCTAAGACTATCTGCGTCGGCATGTTCGGTTTCCTCATGCCCCCGCCCGATGCAGCGCATTCCCCGCCACCGACACCTTCGGCGCGAAGTGCACATAGATGCTCTGGGTCGTGACAATCGAACTGTGACCCAGGAAGTGCTGGACGTTCTCTAGCGGCTCGCCTTGGGAGACAAGGTCACTGGCGTAACAGTGGCGCAGCGTGTGGATGCTGCCCACCTTCACGCCGGAACGGTCGAGGAGCCGGGACCAGTAGTGCGCCATCGTGTCCTCGTGCCAGGCCATTGCGGCGGTCTCGGACAGGACCCAGCGGCCGGGGATGTCCGCAAGCCGTGTCGTCAAGTAGTCGTGCAGCTCGTCGTTGATCGGCACGGACCTTGTCATCTGCCGCTTGGCGTTGGACCCCTTCGGAGACCAATAGAGCGTCTTGCCATTTTCGTCCCAGAACTTTTTGCGGATGTAGATGAGACGAGCGCCGAGGTCGATGTCCTCTCGCCATAGATGGCGCAACTCGCCGCAGCGCAGGCCCGCGTGGTATGCGAGCATGTACAGCGTGCGCATGACCGGGTCGCTATCGGTCGCGGCGAAGATCATGCGGTGCTGCTCCTTAGTATAGCGGAGCGTGCGTT
>WNFN01105233.1_pt1 | contig 26223 bp, 22 predicted proteins | sample 5400161 | NCBI WGS metagenome assembly WNFN01 (sample SAMN13153353, study PRJNA577476) | soil metagenome | isolation source: 80 cm saprolite on Douglas fir-dominated hillslope | place: USA:California | collected 2013-09-17 | reverse complement strand
CCGCCGAGTGGCGCTTGTCTCACGTGAAACATACAGATCATGGTCCAACTGGACCATCCCGGTCGAGAAATTGGACCACGTGTGGACCAGAAAGGGGACAAATTCAGCTCTAAACCGGACGGCGTACGCACCTGAAGTGGCGCGGACAGGAGAAAGGGGATGCCCGACGGGCACCCCCTTGCCTCGGTCCAGAAAGCCGGTTCAGAACGGCAGGATGAAGTCGGCGGCGATCGTGAACTGGTGATCGCTGGTGCCGGCGTTGAAGGGCTTCGTGCCGTTGGTTTCGAGCGCCTGGTCGTAGCGAATCTCCGGCCGGATGACGAAGCCGTCGAACGCCTTGGGCACGCCGGACGGCTTGAAATTCACACCCAAGGTAATCGCCCCATAGGTCGTCTTGCCGCCGCTCACCGCACCGTTGGGCAGGCCCTTTTCGGCGTTAATGAAATCGAAGCTGCTCGGGAATTTCGCGACGAAGGCGCCCTGGTCGTCGCGGAAGACTTCGGCGCGTCCGACCAAAGTGAAAAGGTCGGAGAGAGTGTAGACCGCATATTGCGCCACGCCGCCGCCCGATGCGTGCAGCCCATCATCGTGGATATAGTTGATATCGGTAATCGAGGTCAGCTTATCGTCGATCTTCCAGGTCACCGTGATGTCATTGAGATAGCGCAGGTCGTTCCTGATCGTCGTGGTGCGCGGGTTCTCGGGGCCGATATGCGTCGTCGCCAGCACGGTCAAATTGCCGTCCATCAGATTGAGGCCGACGCCGCCATGGAAAGCAAGGCCGTCATTGTTGTCGCCCTCATGGCCGAGACTCGTGTTCACGCCGGTGTCGACTCCGACGTAAAGGTCGAGCAGCGGGCTGACATGGGTCACAGTCATCAGTCCGGTATGCTTGAACGGGATGCCGAAATTGAAGATGTAGCTGTGCGAGTAAAGATAGTCGCCCCGCGGATCGATCACCTCCGCACCCTCGAGCGTGACATATTGGCCAAGCTTGACGTCGATGCCGCCCTCGGTGAGGACGGGCAGATGAGCCTGGACGTTCGCCTCGACGATATCGAACTGCTCGCGGCTTTTGACGGTCCGGTCGAGTTCGCCCAGGAAATGCGTGAAGCGCGCGTCCGAGCCATACATGCCCTGGAGGCGGAAGCCGAAATCATAGCCGGTCGCCTTGGGATCGAGCGGCCGCTCGGCGATCAGTGAGAACTGATTGAGCAACGGCGTATTGGACCGATCGGTGAAGAGATGGCCGAAATTTATGCCATCCTTGGGGCTGTCCGCATTCGCCGTAATGCCGCCCTCCAGGTAGCCGGAGAACTTAAGCGTGTCGGCCCAGGCGGCCGGCGCCGCCGGGGTTGCGGCTGGGGCTTGTTGGGCGTGGGCGGGCGGGCTGCTCGCGAGCGGCGCGACGGCGGCGAAGATCGCAGCAGCAGTGGCAGGGGCGAAGATCCGGCGCATTCTTCTAAGTCCTTCTGAGGTTCTTGTTCGGGCATTGGGCCGCAGCCTCTCCAGCAGCCAGCAAGCCACGGGCATCGCACTCCCCGATGCCTGCAACAGCTCAGAATGCAAGTGATATGCCATCGAGCACCCGCGCGCGGCAGGCACTGAAAGACCATCGAGCCGCTATGAGGCGCCTATTTTTTGGGCGGCTTTTGCTCGTTCTGCATAATTCGTCGGCATCGACGGGGCCTGAGGGCGCCTTAACGAGCCGCAGATCCGGACGGCGTACTACGACCCGCCGCGGCCGGTTCCAGAGCCCCATCATTGTCATCGCCGAAGCGATCGTGCCCCGACGCATGGCCAAAAGCGCTCGACAGATCGCGGTACTTGCACCGTGCCGCTCAGCTATAATCTTGCGGCGCTTCGTTGATTCTAGCGAGCATGTGTCGCCTCCTCTGAATAATCCGTGTGGCTTGCTGTCACTCTCCGCGAGGCAGCGCCCGCGCGGGCGCTGCCTCGAGAGCATCAGGCGACGCGGTTAACGCTGTTCTCCCAGCCATATTCCTGTCACGGAATCAACTGGCTGGCCGGCGCCATTGGGGCGGCCATTGGTTGGATCGCGCTGCTGGTCCATGACGTGCGTCTTCGGCTGAGGCGTTTGTCTTAGAGGCAATGTACCTTGCTGAGTGCTGCAGGCGGCTAGCAAAGCAGCAGTTGCCCCCGCGATGGTGACGGATAGCATCTTGTTCATCGGTCTCCTCCAAACTGCATGTAGGTTGCGTCAACCAATCGGTACTGAATTTCTCCGCCCCCTCCTCAGAACCAACCTGAGTCAGGAGCTTTCTCGTACGACGATCGGCGGCGGCTGTTCGGGGGGCACCTCAACACCAGCGAGGTGGTGAGATGCTGGAGTCCACACGCGTTCGTTACGACCGGGATCGGAGATCTGCGCAGCGCTCTCAGACGGGATGACCTTGAGACAGGCGAGTGCATGCGTGCACCCTCCTGGCATGAGGTCACACGGGTCGCAAATAGCCATGCCATCGCATGACACCGATGCCCAAGCGACCGTGGAGGGCCGCATAGCCAATCCGAGTGCAACGATAGCAACCAAGGCAGACGTCAGAAGTCGCGTCAGCACCCAATGAATCCGACGAAGCATGCCCGTCCTCCATCAGATTTCCCGCGGTTTGGGCGCGTGCAGCTATAAGCCTCCGCGGCTGAAGAATAGATATTTGACCAGCGCCGCAATCGCGAGGATGAGGACGATGATTGCGGTCCCCCTCGTCAGTTCATTCTGCCGGTTCGAATTCAGACGCTCCGACCGCCCTGGCCCGCGATGGGACGATGCGCATCTTCACCTGCGCATAGATCGCCGGGATGACGATGAGCGTGAGGACGGTCGACGAGATCATCCCTCCCACCATCGGGACGGCGATGCGTTGCATCACCTCGGAGCCCGTGCCCGTGCTCCAGAGGATTGGCAAGAGGCCGGCCATGATGGCTGCCACCGTCATCATCTTGGGCCGCACGCGCTCCACAGCACCTTCCATGATGGCGGCGTAAAGGTCTCGCGCCGTAATCGGGCGATCCTCCTCCCGGCGCCGACGGATCATCGCTGTGAAGGCGTGGTCGAGATAGATGATCATCACGACGCCGGTCTCAGCGGCGACGCCGGCCAAGGCGATGAAGCCGACCGCCACGGCGACGCTCATATTGAATCCCATGAGATACATGAGCCACAGCCCACCCGTGAGCGCGAAGGGCACAGAGAGCATCACGATCAGCGTCTCGGTCAGCCGCCTGAAGTTCAGGTAGAGCAGGATGAAGATGATGAAGAGGGTGAGCGGCACGACCATTTCGAGCCGCGCCTTGGCCCGTTCCAGATATTCGAATTGACCGCTCCATTCGATGTGGTAGCCCGCAGGAAGCTTCACCTGGTCCTGCACCGCCCGTTGCGCATCGGCGACGTAGCTGCCGAGATCGCGGTCGTGCATATCAACATAGATGTAGTCCGCCAGCTGCGCATTTTCGGTGCGGATCGAGGGCGGCCCCTGCGCGATGCTGATCGATGCGACTTGCCCGAGTGGGATCGCGGTGCCATTGCTGGCGTTCACCAGCACTTCGCTCGCGATGGCTTGCGGGTCATCGCGCAGGCCGCGCGGATAGCGCACATTGACGCTGAACCTTTCGCGGCCTTCGACGGTCGTCGTTACCGTTTCCCCGCCAAGCGCGGTCTGCACGACTTCCTGGAGATCGTTGACGCGCAGACCGTAACGTGCGAGCGCGGCCCGATCGGGTTCGATGTTGACGTAGTAGCCGCCGCCGACACGTTCCGCGAAAGCGCTCGTCGTACCGGGGACCTTGCGGACAACGGACTCGATCTGTTTCGCGACCGTGTCGAGCTCGCCGAGATCAGGGCCGAACACCTTGATGCCGACCGGCGTGCGGATGCCCGTCGACAGCATGTCGATACGGGCCTTGATCGGCATGGTCCATGCGTTGCTCACGCCCGGGAACTGCAGTGCCGCATTCATTTCGGAGACCAGCTTGTCCGTGGTCATCCCCGGCCGCCACTCGCTCTCCGGCTTCAGGTTGATGATCGTTTCGAACATCTCGGTAGGCGCCGGATCGGTTGCCGTGTTCGCCCGCCCGGCCTTGCCGTAGACCGATGCCACCTCCGGAAAACTCTTGATGATCTTGTCCTGGGTTTGGAGCAGCATGGCGGCCTTGGTGATCGACATGCTCGGCAGACTGACTGGCATGTAGAAAAGAGTGCCCTCGTTGAGGGTGGGCATGAACTCGCTGCCGACATGCGTCATCGGATAGGCGGAAATACCCAGGGCGACCACGGCGAGAGCAATAGTGAGCTTGCGCCAGCGCAGCACGACGTTGATGACCGGCCGATAGATCCAGATCAGAAAGCGGTTCAACGGGTTCTTTTGTTCCGGCATGATGCGGCCCTGCACGAACAGCATCATCAGCACCGGCACCAGCGTCACGGAAAGCAGGGCCGCACCGGCCAGAGCGAAGGTGTAAGTATACACGAGAGGCTTGAAGAGGCGCCCCTCCTGCGCCTCTAGCGTGAATACCGGCAGAAACGAGACGGTGATGACGAGGAGGCTGAAGAAGAGCGCCGGCCCTACCTCGATCGCCGCCTTGATCAGGGTTTCGCTGCGCCGCGTACCCGGTGGCGCCCGCTCTAGACGCTTGTGCGCATTCTCGATCATGACAATCGCGGCATCGACCATGGCGCCGATGGCGATCGCGATGCCGCCAAGGCTCATGATATTGGACGTGATCTTGAGAGCATGCATGACGATGAACGCAATCAACACGCCCACCGGCAACATGACAATCGCCACGAGCGCACTGCGGGCATGCAGAAGGAAAATCATGCACACCAGCGCCACGATGACGCTCTCTTCCAGGAGCGTGTGCTTCAGCGTGTCGATTGCGCGGTAGATGAGGTCGGAGCGGTCGTAGACCGGCACGATCTTGACGCCTTCCGGCAGGCTGTTGGCGATTTCCGCGATTTTATCCTTGACGTTCTTGATCACGCTCAGAGCGTTGGCGCCATCGCGCTGTAGCACGATACCGCTCACCACCTCGCCTTCGCCGTTGAGCTCGGTCAGGCCGCGCCGCTCGTCGGGACCGAGTTCCACGCGCGCAACCTCCTTGAGCAGGACCGGGGTGCCCTTGTCCGTCTTCAGTACGATCTGTTCGATATCCGGCGCGCCGCGCAGATACCCGCGGCCGCGCACCATGTACTCCCTCTCGCTCATCTCGACGACGCGGCCACCAACGTCCCTGTTGCTGGAGCGGATGGCGTCAGTGACGGTGGAGAGCGGGATGCCGTACGCCCTGAGCTTCGTCGGATCGACCACCACCTGATATTGCTTCACGAAGCCGCCGACGCTGGCGACTTCGGCCACGCCCTCCGCCTTTGTCAGCTGATACCGGATGGACCAGTCCTGGACCGTACGCAGTTCGGCCAGCGTTCGCTTGGCGCCCAGAACGGCATACTGAAACACCCAACCAACGCCGGTCGCATCGGGTCCCAGCGACGGCGTGATCCCCGCCGGTAGGCGCTTCTGGGCGAAATTGAGGTACTCGAGCACTCGGCTACGAGCCCAATACGCATCTGTCCCGTCTTCGAAAACGACATAGACGAATGAAGCGCCAAAAAACGAGAACCCGCGCACGACCTTTGAGCGAGGCACCGCGAGCAGCGCCGTGGTGAGCGGATAGGTGACCTGGTCTTCGACGACCTGCGGCGCTTGGCCGGGATATTCGGTGTAGACGATGACCTGCGGATCGGAGAGATCGGGAATGGCGTCAAGCGGGGTCCGCAGCACCGCATAAGTGCCCGCGGCGACGATGAAGACCGTTGCCATGAGGACGAGGAGGATGTTCCGGCTGGACCAACGGATAACGCTGCCCAATGCCGACTGTTGTTCTTCGTGACCTGCGGTCTCGGCGTGGCGATCCATCACGATTTCCCTCCCGCCGCGCCGGAAGAAGCGTTGGGTTGAGTATTGCTACCCGCATCCGGCGCGGTGAATGACTTTAGGGCTGCCTTCAGATTGCTCTCGGCATCGATGAGAAAATTGGCGGTCACCACCACCATCTCGTCCGGCTTGAGGCCGCTGCGCACCTCGTAGTATCCGTCGGCACGCGTGCCGAGCTTCACCTCGCGCGGTTCGAATTTCCCCTCGCCGCGATCGACGAGGACGATCTGGCGGGCGCCGCTGTCGATGACCGCAGAGTCGGGAATCGCGAGCACGACGCCGTTGCCAAGCGGGGCTTCCAGCGCGACGTCGCCATACATGCCGGGCTTGAGCCGACCATCGCCATTGGCGATGACGATCCGTACCTTGCCGGTCCGGGTCTCCTGTGCAACAGTCGGGTAGATAAAATCCACCTTGCCCGGAAAATTTACTCCAGGGTAGGCATTGACGGTCACCTTCGCTTCCTGGCCATCGCGCAGCACACCGAGATCCTGCTCGAACACGTCAGCGATCAGCCAGACGGTCGAGAGGTCGGCGATGCGGTAGAGGGGTTCGCCCGCCATGAAGCGCATTCCCTCGACGGCCGTCTTATCCATCACAACGCCGTCGGCGGGTGCACGCAGCTTCAAGGTGCGGGTGATCGTGCCGCTGCGTTGAAGCAGCTTTATCTGATCATCGGAAATGTCCCAATTGCGCAAGCGTTGCAACGCCGCGTCGGCAAGCTGCCTGGATGACGCGCGGGCTTCGGCATGCGCGCCGCTCATATCCTGCAGCGAACGCCATGACAGGAGATACTCCTGCTGGGCCACGACGAGCTCCGGTGCGTACACTTCCATCAGCGGCTCGCCCCGTCGCACTGATTGGCCGGTGGCATTGACGCGCAGTTTCTCGATCCAACCCTCGAACTTGGTGTTGACGACGAAGAGCTTGCGCTCGTCTGGCTGCACCGTGCCAACGGCTCGGACCGTGCGGGCGAGATTGCGCATTTCGGCCGGTTCGCTGCGCACACCGAGCATCTGCACCCTGGCCGGGCTGACCTTGACTGTGCCGCTGCCATCGGCCTCGTCATTTTCATAGACGGGGATGTAATCCATCCCCATCGAGTCCTTCTTGGGCGCGGCGGACGTGTCGGGAAGGCCCATCGGATTCCGGTAATAGAGAAGCTTGCCTTTGCCTTGCTGTTTCGCTGTGGCTTGGGATGGCGGCACGCCCGTCGCTTCGTCGTCGTAAACAGGGATATAGTCCATCCCCATCGAGTCCTTCTTGGGCGCGGGCGAGTAATCCGGCTTACCCATGGGGTCGCGGTAGTAGAGGATCTTGCGCTCCGGTGACGAACCAGAGGCTGGCACAGGGGCGGGCTCCGTCGCCGCCGTCGTGCTCATCTGCGAGTTGGAGCCAGCGCTCCGGTGACCGAACCAATACCCGCCAGCCCCGATACCCAAGGCGACGCCGAGCAGTAGGACGGCGGAGAAGGCGCGTTTCATAGACTACCTCCTGCAAGGCGCTCTATCGCGGCGAAGGCGGTCTGTGCGTCGGTTTCGACTCGCAGGAGTTCGAGTCTTATATCGAGCTGTTGGCGGACCGCTTCGTCTTGATCAAATCTTCCGTCTGTGACGCCCGGTAGAGCGTCGCAAGCGCTGCCTTGAGTTCGCTCTCGATCTGGATCAATGCGCCGTCGAGACGCAACTGCGCCGCTCCCTTTTTTGCAGTTGCTCCATGCGCCTGCGCCTCGCGCACGCCCCACTGAAACGGAATCTTGATTCCGACGCCGACCATCGGTCGCGGCGACTGGCCGGGCAGATCATCACCGCCGACACTTACCGTCACATCTGGGTACCAGCTCTTGCCCACGAGCTTGCGCTCGCCTTCGGCGGCAGCAATCTCGGCCCGCGACGTCGCGAGCATAGGGTTGCTGTCGCGCGCCCGCGCTATGAGCTCGCCTAGTGCCAGCGATGCCGCCGGCGGCATCTTGCGGAGCACCATAGGCGGAGCCAGCGCCGCGTCTGCACGACGGGCAATCAGGGCATTGATCTTCGCCTTGGAAGTCTGCTCGGCCTGCTCAAGCATGGAAAGCTGGAGCTCGAGGCGAGTCCGGTCGAGCTCCGCCCTGATGGCATCTGACTGATTTGCAAGTCCCCGCCCATAGCGCTCACGCGCGGTGCCCGAGACTGCGCGGAGCAGCTCATGGATGTCCTGGGTGACGCCGATGGCGTGGGCGGCTTCATAATATTGCGCGAAGGCGACTTTCACCCGCTCCTCAAGTTCCGTTGCAACTGTGTTCTCGCGGAGTCGCGCGGCTTGCGCATTCGCAGTTGCCACATCCTTGCGAAGCTCCCGTTTGCCCCAGAGGGGAAAGTCCTGGGAAATGGAGAACAGCGTCTGGCGAAAGCCTTGGTCGCGCGACAGGTTCACCATCGGATCGTCGAGCGCGCCAGCAGGCACGATCTTCGCCGTTGCTTCCTCGGCCTCCAGAGCCGCCGCTGCGAGGTCCGGGTTGAAGTTTCTGACCAGCGCCAGCAGCTCGTCTACCGTGGCACCCGGGACCGCCTCAGAGCTCCAGGCTGGCGAGGGCGCGGCCGAGCTTTCGCTCGGCCGTCGCAATCATGAGCGCGCCCATCTCACTTCGGGACCGCGACGACCACGGTGCCGGTCACCGTCTGTGCCTCGCCCTGGACCTTCGCACCCAGGGTCAACCCCCACTTGCCGGCCATCGAAGGTTCGGCCTCGATTTGGTAGAGTCCGGGTTCATCGGCCAGCGACGATTTCGCCGGCGCCGTCATGGTGGCCATGCCCTCCGGCCCCATATCGAACCTCGTTTGCGTGATGATGGCGCCCGACACGGGCTTGCCGTCCGGAACGTGGACAAGGCGCACCTTGATGACCGTCGCCTTCCCCGATTTCACGGGTGCGCCGGCGATTTCGAACCGATAGTCCTGCGGCGCGCTCATCGCTCGGACCGGCATTACGTTCATTGCAGCCAAAACCAAGGTCGCGCCGGTGAGGGCGCGGCTGACGAAGCCAACCCCTTTGCCGTGATTAAAGATCGACATGTCTCTTCCCATCCGTGTTTCCGCCTGTATGAACAAGCGGATTCAATTGCCCATATGGGGCAGGGAAGGAGTGAGATTTTATAGACTCCCCTGCCAGCGACCATCCTGCCCCCAGTAGTTCGTCGCTGCCGTCGAGAACGGCACGCCACGAACCATGCTGGCGAAGGCGGAAAAGCTTCGCGGGCGCATCGCCGAACAGCGATGCGTCAGCTTGCTAGACGCGGGATATGGGAGGTGAGATGTCCGGCGGGACGGAGAGACCGGTCAGAGCGTTGACGTCGGTCCAATAGCGCACCGGTGCCCAAACGAGATCAGTCGAAGTAGGCCTGAAGGGCGCAGCAAGAGCGACAAAAACAACGCAGCTGACATCTTGGCCACAAATGGGCATAGCGCCCTTCGAAGATTGACCGTCATCTGACGCAGAGGCGGTCATCATCATGGCGCAAGGGACTGCTGCCGTGGCGCGAGGAATGATCGGGCCGAGCGCCGCGGCGATGAACGCCAGCAACACCATCGTCGACACGATCCGTTTCCAAGCAGTCCTACGCATGGCAACCAAATTAAGCTTTCGGCGGCCGGTCTGCAAGAGGCACCATCGGGGCACCGGGCGTCCAGTGGAAGCGACACACTATCAATTTTCGGTGAATGCATCCCATTCAGGATCTCGCGTGAGCTGCCGCGAATCGGCCCGGTCGGCGCTTATCAGCCCTTGTGCTCGGGTTTCGGGACCTGCTTTTCCGGCGCCTGCATGTGGCTCTCCATCATCTGATTGCAGTGGTCCATCATCTGGCTCATCTGCTGCATCATGCCCATCATCTTCATCATATCGGCATGATCGCCGGAGCCGCTCTCGCTGCCCGGGCCCATCATTCCGCCCTGATGCATCCCGGATTGGGATTCGGACGGAGAGGTCTGGTTCTGCTGCGCCTGGACCGCTGATGCCGCAGCAATACCGGTTGCCAGTGTGGCGCCAAGCGCGACGATTTTGAGGAAGCGTGTCATCGAATAATCCCTTTCTACAGCGCTAGAAGTCGATGCAGTGATCATCGATTCGTCGTGGAGAGCGCGGTTGGATCGGCCTTTTCCGGCTTTGTGCAGGTCGTTCCGCCGCGCGACATTGCGCAGGCGCCCACCGCGCACATGGCGGCGCAGGGTGCGAGCGACAGGATGAGTGGCGCAACGCCGGCCGCCGTCAGCCAGTTCCAGCCCAGGGCTAGACCAGTCGCCACGATGGCAAGGCCGAGGATCACGAGCCCCCGCGGGCCGCCGATCACGCGACGGATGGAATCCCCAACGGTGTGCGCCGCGGGCGGGCGCGCGTCGGCTGCAGGTTCGATCGTGTTCGTTTGCATCGCTTCCATCTCCTTCCAAACATAGGGGTTCCTGTTGGTGGAATGTCAAACGAGCCGGGCTCATCCAATCCTCGCAGAATTGCGGCGGACAGAATGAAGTCGCTCTATCTATCTATTTGAGTGAACGGTTATGGCTGCCGAAAGGTCATCCCTTTCGGCGCTTGCCGGTGGGGAGCTGGTTGAACGGCACGTCCTTGTCGACGCGCACATCCCCGGGCAGGCCAAGCACGCGCTCGGCGATGATGTTGCGCAGGATCTCGTCGCTGCCGCCGGCGATGCGCAGAGCCGGCGAATAGAGCAGCGCCTGCTGGAAGAGCGCGTTGGCGGGCATCGTCTCCTCGTCGGTCATGATCCCGGCCTGCCCCAGCAGATCCATGCCGAAGCTGGCGATCTCCTGCAGCTTCGACGCGCTCACCAGCTTGCCGATCGATGCCTCCGGCCCCGGCGTCTGCCCGCGCGACAGCGCCGTCATGGTGCGGAACTTGGTGTATTTGAGGCCCTGCGTCTTGACGTACCAGTCGGCGAGCTTGTCGCGCACGGCGGCATTGTCGATGGCGCGCCCGTCCGCGAGCTCGAGCGAACGCGCCAGCTCGAAGATCTCGCTGAAATCGGGGCCGGGCGCGTCGCCCACGGCGAGCCGCTCGTTCATCAGCGTGGTGAGCGACACCTGCCAGCCGGCGCCGACCGGACCGAGGCGCTGGCTGTCGGGAATGCGCAAATCGCTGAAGAACACCTCGTTGAAATGCGAATGGCCGGAGATCTGCCTGATCGGGCGGATGTCGATGCCCGGCGATTTCATGCCGAGGAAGAAGAAGGTGAGCCCCTTGTGCTTGGGCACGGCCGGATCGCTGCGCGCGACGAGGATGCCGTAATCGGAATAATGCGCGCCGGAGGTCCAGATCTTCTGGCCGTTGATGACCCAGTCGTCGCCCTGGCGCTCGGCACGCGTGCGCAGACCCGCGAGATCCGAGCCGGCGGCGGGCTCGGAGAAGAGCTGGCACCAGATCTCCTTGCCTTCGAGCGCCGGCGGCGCGTAGCGCTGACGCTGCTCGGCGGTGCCCCAGCTGCACAGTGTCGGGATGCACATGCCGAGCCCGATCTCGTAGAAGCCGCGCGGCACCACGTAATGCGCTTCCTCCGCGAATCCCGCCGCATATTTCTTCGCCTGCCACGCCTTGGCGCGCTCGATCGCGCCGGGCGCGCTCTGGCTGGTGCGGTAGCCCTCGGCGGTGCCGGGCTTGCGGCGCTCTGCATTCGCGGCAAGGAAAGCGCGAACCTCGGCGCGGAACTTGGCTTCTTGCGGCGTGTCCTCGAAATCCATGGCTCTCTCTCGATGCTAAGGCGCGATGGCGAGCGCGCCGCCGAGCCCGCTGTCGTTGCGCGCCTCGAGATGGGTGATGAGGCGGTCCTTCCATTCGCGCGGGCTGCCCAGCGCCAAGGACAGCAGCTTGGCGCGGCGGTAATAGAGGTGGCAGTCGAAGGCCCAGGTGAAGCCCATGCCGCCATGCGTCTGGATGTTCTCCTGGGCGGCGAGCGAGAAGGCCTCGCTTGCCGCGACGCGCGCCGCGGCGGCGGCGACCGGCAGCTCGGCCGCTTCTTGCGAGAGGGCCCGCCGATGGGACGGCCGAAGGCGTAGCGCTCGAGCGCATAGGCCTTGGCCATGTCGAGCGCGGCCTGCGCGCCGCCCACCTGCTCGAAGGCGAAGAGCACCGCGGCGCGGTCGAAGAGCCGGCGCAGCAGCGCCAAGCCCTCGCCGGGCGCACCGAGCGGCTCCGCCGGCGCGCCGTCGAAGGCGAGGCGCGCATGCGGGCGGCTGGGATCGACGGTCGCGACGGTTTCGCGCCGTACGCCGGGCCCGGTGAGGTCGACCACGAACAGCGACAACCCACGCTCTGCTGGCCGCTCGCGGCGCGCGGCGACGATCGCGAGATCGGCGATGTCGCCATCGGGAACGGGAAGCTTGGCACCGCTCAGGCGATGATCGACGACGCTCGCGCGCAGCGCCTTGGCATCGACCGCGCCCGGACCCTCGGCCAGCGCGAGCGTGCCGATCCCCGCTCCCGACGCAAGCTTCGGCAGGTAGCGCTCCTTCTGCGCCGCGCTGCCGGCGATGAGGAGCGCTTCGCTGGGGAGATAGACCGAGGACGAGAACGGCACGGGTGCCAGCGCGTGTCCGAGCTCCTCGGCGAGCACGCAAAGCCCGAGATGCCCCAACCCGGCGCCGCCATATTCCTCGGGGATCGCCGCGCCGGTCCAGCCCATGCGGGCGATCTCCTGCCACAGCGCCTTGTCATAGGGGCTCGCGCCATCGATGACTCGCCGCGCGGCGCCGAGCGCGTTGCGCTCGCGCAGGAATTTGCGCGCCTGGTCGCGCAGCGATTTGAGCTCGTCGGAGAAATCGAAATTCACGGGCCCGCCTCAGTACTGCACGCGTTGCGTGAGCGCGCCGTCGACGATGAGGTTCGTGCCGCTGATGAAGCTCGCCCGCGGGCTCGCCAGGAATACGGCAGCGTTGGCGACCTCTTGCGGCGTTCCCATGCGGCCCATCGGGTTGCGCGCCAGTGCTGCCTTGAACACGTCCGGACGCCGCTGCTCCGTCACGTCCCACACGCCGCCTTTGAAATAGACCGTGCCGGGCGAGACCATGTTGGCGCGGACATTCTTCGCGGCGAGATTGCGCGCCAGCGACTTGACGTAAGGCACGAGTGCCGCCTTGACCGAGGCGTAGGGCCGCGTCGGGCCGGCGATCTCGACAAGGCCGGTGGTGCCGATGACGACGATGGCGCCCTCGCCCGATTTCTCCAGCGCCGGCAGGGCCGCCTCGCAGCCGAACACCGTGCCCATGATGTCGATGTCGAGGCTGCGCCGCCACGATTCCTCGTCCATGCCCATGGCGAGCGCGCTGACATTGGCGATGAAGATGTCGAGGCCGCCGAGCGCCTTCACCGAGTCGCCGATCCAGGAGCGCAGCCCCTTGGTATCGGCGACATCGACAGCGCCGCCGCTGGCCTTGACACCCTTCTGCTGGAGCGTCGCGACGGTCTCGTCGACCTGGCCCTTGTTGCGCGCGCAGAGCGCCACGGCGCAGCCTTCGCCGGCGAGCATGTCGACGATGGCGCGGCCGATGCCGCGCGTGCCGCCGGTGACGATCGCCTTCTTGCCCTTGAGCTTCAGATCCACGTCGTTGCTCCCTTCAGCGCCCCTGCCATTGCGGCTTGCGCTTCTCGGCGAAGGCCTTGGGGCCCTCGACGCGGTCCGCGCTCTCGGTGAGCGCCTTGACCGCGGGAAACGCGCGCTGCGCCTGATAGGCTTCGGCCATGTCGGCTAACGCGAGGCCGCGATAGGCCGTCTCCTTGGAGGCGCGGATCGACATGGGCGACAGCTCCAGGATCTGCGCCGCCCAGCGCTTCGCCGCGGCAAGCGCCTCGCCCTGCGCCACCACCTCGTTGACGAAGCCGAGCGCCTGCCCCTCGCGCGCGCCGACGCGGCGTCCGGTCAGGATCATTCCCATGGCTTGCTTCAGCGGAATCTGCCGCGGCAGGCGGTGCAGCCCGCCGGCAAGCGCGGCCAAGCCCACCCGCGGCTCGGGCAGGGCGAAGACGGCATTCTCCGCGGCGATGATGAGGTCGCAGGCGAGCGCGATCTCGAAGCCGCCGCCCATGGCGACGCCGTTGACCGCGGCGATCACCGGCTTCACGAGATCGAAGCGGCCGGTGAGGCCGGCGAAGCCCGAGGACGGATGCCCCGTCTGGTTTCCGGCGGCCTGGTATTTGAGGTCGTTGCCGGCGGAGAAGGCCTTGTCGCCGGCGCCGGTGATGATGGCGACCCAGAGATCGGGATCGGCGGCGAAGCCGTTCCACACCTCGTCGAGCTCGAAATGCGCCGGCCGGTGCAGCGCGTTCATCACCTCCGGCCGGTTGATAGTCACGACGAGCACGCGGCCCTCGCGGGCCACGGCGCAGAACTGACGATCGGCCATTTTTCCTCCCTGGCGGGCCGCCCGGCCTCGGCAACCTCGTTTTCGCCGGCAGTTTGCCGATTCGCCGGTGCCGGCGCAAACGGCAATCGCGTGGGCGTGCCGATCAGCGGCGAAATCGCCGGAAGCGGTGTTGCCGCCGCTGATGACGAGCCAGTCCATGGCGATGATCTGCCCGCGGCTGGTCAGGTCGTCGCTCATCTGGCATCCTCCGACGGCCGGAGGGACCCATGCGATCGTCGAAGCCGCGCATCGTGCCGCTCGAGGAGAAGGACTGGAACGACGAGCAGCGCCAGCTGCTGGCGCCGATGGTCCAGGGCGGGCGCGTGCCCAACATCTTCAAGACGCTGGTGCGGCACCCCAAGCTGCTGAAGCGCTGGCTGCCTTTCGCCAATCACATCCTCTTCAAGTCGAGCCTCGCGCCGCGTGAGCGCGAGATGCTGATCCTCCGCGTCGCGTGGGTTGCGCGCGCCGAGTACGAATGGGGCCACCACCAGGAGGTCGGCCAGCGCGCCGGGTTGAGCGACGCCGAGATCGTGCGCATCGCCGCCGGTCCCGACGCGCCCGGCTGGACGCAGTTCGAGGCGGCGCTGCTGCGCGCCGTGGACGAACTGCATCGCTCGTCGCGCATCGGCAACGCGACCTGGACGACGCTCGCCGAACGCTACGACACGGCGCAGCTCATGGATGTCGTCTTTACCGTCGGCAATTACGCCGCGCTGGCGATGGCGCTCAACAGCTTCGGCGTCATGCTCGACGACGGCTTGCGCGGCTTTCCGCGCTGATGACCCGCGCGCCGGGCGACGCCGTGCGCGCACGGCGTTGCCGGGACGTGGCGGCCGCGCAGAGAGCGAAACGACGAGGCGCAGTGAAGCACCGGAGTTTTCGCGGTATTTTAGCGAACGCGGCCAGGCAGCGCCCAGCCGCAGGGGGCGCGACCGCTTGCGCGGCGTACCGGACGGCCAGCAGTTTTGCTAGAAAACATGGCAATTATCGCGATCTTTAGGCGAAAAGATCGCTCTGCCAAGCGGGTATTAAGCAGTGCCGATCTAGGCTGCCCCCGGTCTCTTCCCGGAGGGAATGGCATGTCCATATTCGGCGGCGGCAAGGGGGCGGGTGGCAAGCCGACCGCGGCGGAGGAGCGGCGCGGCCATCCCCGCACGCCCGTAATCTTGCAGGCGCAAATCGAGACGTCGAGCGGGCAGCGCGTCGACTGCACCGTGCTCGACATCTCCGCGCGCGGCGCTCGCGTGGCGGTCGCCGAGCCGCTCGCCAAAGGCGAGATGGTCACGCTCACCTCCGCCGATTTCGGCAGGTCCCAGGCCTGCGTCATGTGGGTCGAGCCGCAATCCGTCGGTCTCGAATTCGTCGGCCGCGACGGGCTCACCGCCGCGCAATCCTCATTGCCGTCGATCCTCGTCGTCGAGGACGAGGAGAAGATGCGCGACCTGCTGCGCCGCATGCTCGAGCGCGCGAGCTTCACCGTCATGACCGCGCCGCATGGCCGCGAGGCGCTGAAGCTCTTCCGCGAGCACCCGGTCGATCTCGCCATCACCGACCTGATGATGCCGGAGATGGACGGCTTCGAGCTCATCCGCGAGCTCACCGCGCAATGGCCGAGCATTCGCATCATCGCCATCTCCGGCGCCGACATCCGCCTGGACATGGCGCGCCAGCTCGGCGCCAAAGCAGTGCTGAAAAAGCCGGTGACGGGCGCGGCGCTGGTCAAGGCCGTCGAACAGGTCCTGGCTGGCTCCTGAGGGGCCGCCTCCAATCATCGGCATCGGGGAAATGTCGCACATTGCCTTCCAGCCACAGCGCTGCCGCCACCGGGCCCTGACGGGCGCGCCGGTGGCGGTCGTCCTGGTGCTGCTGCTGGCGGCCTGCCAGACGACGGGGCAGTGCGATCCCAGCACTTCGGCCGCCGCCGCGCCCAGCGAAGCCAGCGGCAAGCTTATGCGCGTAGCCGACGAGACGCGCGCCCATGGCGATCCCGCGACCGCGCTCGGCCTCTATCGCCGCCTGCATGAGACGCGGCCGAGCGATCCCGTGCCGCTCGCCCGGATCGGCTCGACCTTGGCGCAGCTCAAGGACTATGGCAACGCGGCGCAGGCCTATCGCGAGGCGATCGCTCTGACGCCCAACGACCCCGCGCTGCGCCGCGGCCTTGCCAGCGTGCTGCTGTCGCTGGGGCAGCCGGAGCCGGCGATCGCGGAGCTCGAGATCGCCATCGCCAAGCGGCCGGACGACCCGCACCTTCTCAATGCGCTGGGCGTCGCCCATGACATTCTCGGCCGCCATGACCTGGCGCAGGAGGATTATCGCAACGGGCTTCACCTGCTGCCGCGGGACGCCGGGCTGCGCAACAATTACGCCCTGTCGCTGGCGCTGTCCGGCGACTACGGCGGTGCCGTCTCCACCTTGCTGGAGGTCGTCAACGACCCCACCTCGCCGCCGCGCTACCGGCTCAATCTGGCGCTGGTCTACGGCCTCGCCGGCGATGCCGAGAAGGCAGCCACGGTCGCCCGCGGCTCGCTCCCCGAGGACGCCGTGCGCAACAATCTTGCTTATTACGTCATGCTCCGCGGCATGGACGACCGCGCCCGCGTTGCTGCCATCATGGGCAGCCAAATCAGCCCCTCGATCGGCGAGCGGTCAACGCCGTAGGACGGGCGTCCCGGACCGCTCTGGCGAACCAACCTGTGAGCTTCCTGTGGCTCAGGCCCCGAGGGCGCCTGAAATGAACAGTCCATTTACTAATCAGGAGGGAACATCCGGCATCGTTGGGGCTTAACATAGCCGAGTTTAGTGGCCCGGGTTTGCCGAGCTTTATCCGCCGGTGGGCGATTCTGCATAGCTGGGATAACCTGGGTAACCTTAATTAGGACCAAATTGGTCCTTGAAATGGTGTAGTGGTGGCCCCATGTTGGTGAGGCCACCTAAGGGTCTGGTGGCCTTCTCCGCCGAATACCCGTCCGCAGGGCCTTATGGGTCGGCTCCGTCGGGAGCCGATGCCGCAGCGCCGCCACGGAAACGGGCCGGGGAGGAGCATTGGAGAGCACGAAAGCAAACACATGAACCACAGAATCGATAGCAGCCTGGTGCGGTTCGTCGAGGAGGCCAAGCGCTTCCCCATGCTGAGCCCGGAGCGCGAGCAGGAGCTTGCCCGAGCTTGGCGCAACCGCCAGGACCGCGACGCGCTGCGCCAACTCGTGGGCAGCCATTTGCGGCTGGTCGTCAAGATCGCCCGTGGCTTCACCGGCTACGGCTTGCCGTTGGCCGATCTCGTCGCCGAAGGCAATGTCGGGGTGATGCAGGCGGCGGAGAAATTCGATCCCGATCGCGGCTTCCGCTTCGCCACCTACGCGATGTGGTGGATCCGCGCCGCCATCCAGGAATACATCCTGCACTCCTGGTCGCTGGTGAAGATGGGCACCACGGCGGCGCAGAAGAAGCTCTTCTTCAACCTGCGCAAGCTCAAGGGCCAGATGGCGGAGCTCGACCAAGGCGATCTGCCGCCCGAGGCGGTGACCAAGATCGCCACCGAGCTCGACGTGCCCGAGGGCGAGGTCATCGAGATGAACCGGCGGCTGCCGAGCGCGACGAGCTGCAGCAGCGGCGCGTGCTGCTTGACGTGGCGCTCAAGAAGCTCAACCCGCGCGAGCGCGACATCATCTTCGAGCGCCGCTTGAAGGACGAGCCCTCGACGCTGGAGGAGCTGAGCCACCGCTACGCCGTGTCGCGCGAGCGCATCCGTCAGATCGAAGTGCGCGCCTTCGAGAAGCTGCAGCGGGCGATGCGCGAGCAGACCCGCGTGACGCAGCAGGACAACGCGGTGCTGGCGGCGGCGTAAGCCTCCCTCGTGCGACGCGAAGCAACAGAACCCCCGCCCGGCGGAACCGGGTCGGGGGTTTTTGCCGTTCGCTGAGAGGAGGGTCCAATGAAAGTTCCGCTCGAGATCACGTTCCACAACCTGCAATCCTCCGAATGGGTCGAGGCGGCGATCCGCGAGCAGGTTCTGAAGCTCGAGAAGATCTATCCGCGCCTGGTCGGCTGCCGCGTCTCCATCGAGGCGCTGCACAAGCAGCACCGCAGCGGCAATATCTGCGACGTCCATATCGAGCTCAGATTGCCGGGCGGCGCGCTGGTGGTGAGCCGCGAGCCGCACCGCGCCCGCGAGAAATACGCCAACCCGACGGTCGGCACGTCGCTGCGTGATGCTTTTGCGGCGGCAACGCGGCAGCTCAAGGATTACAAGCAGCGCCAGTCGGGCGAGGTGAAGACGCACGAGCCGCTCTTCCAAGGCCAGGTGGCGCAGCTCTACCCCCGAGAGGATCACGGCTTCATCCTCACCAATGAGGGGACGCAACTCTATTTCCATCGCAACAGCCTGCTCGACGCCGATTTCGCCAAGCTGAAGCGCGGCGACGCCGTGCACTACGTCGCCAGCGACGGCGACTCGGGCCCGATCGCGCGCAAGGTGTGGCTCGGCCCCGACTATCACCTGGACTGACGGCGGCGCCAGGCGAGCGCCGTCATTGCGAGCGCGGCGACGCGAACAGCCCCTCTCCCGCTTGCGGGAGAGGAAGGGGCCCATCGCGCAGCGATGGGAAGGTGAGGGCGAGTCACCGGCGGACCGGCGGCGTAATGAAGCGCCCCCTCACCCTCCCGGCGCTACGCGCCGGGTCCCTCCCTCTCCCGCAAGCGGGAGAGGGGCTCGACGGACGCGCGACTGGCAGAGATGATCCGCTTGGTCGCGGCGCTACCGCAGCAGCAGCACGCCGATGACAAGGGTGATGACCGTGAGGGGCGCGCCGACCTTGAAATAGGTCCAGAAGCCGATCTCGATGCCGTGGCGGCGCGCGCGCTGCACGACGATGAGGTTGGCGACCGAGCCAAGGATGGTGAAATTGCCGGCCAGCGTCGATGCCATCGCCAACACCAGCCAGGCCGGCCACGGCTCGGCGAGGTTCTGCACGAAGGGCTTGAGCACGAGCACGGCCGGCACGTTGCTGACCACGTTCGACAGCACGGCCGCGACCAGCGCCAGCACCGGCGGGTGGTCGAGCCTGAGCCGCTCGGCATAGGCGAGCGCCTCGGGCCCCAGCGCCGCCTTCTCGAGCCCGGCGACGACGACGAACAGCCCGGCGAAGAGCAGCAGCAGCGGCCAGTCGATCTCGCGGTAGACACGCTCGGGCTTGACCCGCGGCGTCAGCAGCAGCAGCGCGCCGCCGACGATGGCGACCTTGGCGGGCGGCTGGCCCAGGAAGAAGAATACCACCATGCCGAGCGCGACGGCGAGTGATTCGAGCAGCAGCCCGCGATTCCAGCGCGGCCGCGGCACCACCGCGGCCAGCCTTCCGCGCGTGAAGAACTCGGCCGGCCAGGCAAGCGCAAGGAGCAATAGCGCCGCCGCCAGCCCGGCCGCGGCCACCGGCGACAGCGCCGCCGCGAAGGCGCCGTAGGGAATGTGCGAGAAGCTGCCGATCAAAATGTTCTGCGGGTTGCCGGTGATGGTGGCGGTGCTGCCGATGTTGGAGGCCATCGCGACCGCCAGCAGGTAGGGCACCGGGTTGCGCCGCATCAACAGCGTCGCCTCGGCGACCAGCGGCGTCAGCACCAGGCACACCGTGTCGTTGACGAGAAAGGCCGAGAGCCCGCCGGAGACGACGATCACGCCAGCGAGCAGCGCCAACGGGTGGCGGGCGTGGCGGGCGATCCAGGCATTGGCAAGGTGGAAGAAGCCGGCGAAGCGGAGATTCGCGACGACGATCATCATGCCCAGGAGCAGCGCCAGCGTCTCGAGATCGATGGCGCGGTACGCCTCCTCCGGGCTGAGCGTGCCGGTGGCCACCATGAGGCTGGCGCCGAGCAGCGCGGCGCCGGTGCGGTCGAGCCTCGAGCCCGGCAGCCGGCCGATGGCGATGACCAGGTAGGTGGCGGCGAAGACGAGCGCGGCGGCGAGCACCAATTCCCCGGCGGGTCGAGGCGGCGAGGACGCCACAGTGCCGCGCCATCCCCGCGCCGACAACCGTAAAAAGGACAGCCGTCGCTAATCGAGCCGCTGATGGCTCGGGGGCAACCCTGAGGCGGTTTCTGGCATCCCAAGGGTAAAGACGATCAGCGCTATCAAAGCGGCGGCGCCTAACGTGACGAACGTCGCGCTGTATCCGAAATGGTCGACGATCTCGCCCGCGGCCAGCCCACTCAACGATGCGCCAATCCCTTGGACGGTCGCTATGGCGCCTTGGGCCAGGTTGTACCGACCGGTGCCACGCATGATGTCGGCGATCACCAGAGGGGCGAGTGCGCCGAAGATCCCTGCTCCGACCCCATCAAGCAACTGGACTCCAATCAGCCAGATGCTGTTGTCCGAAAACGTGTAGAGCGCCGCTCGAATGGGCAGGATGGCGAAGCCGGTCAGGAAGAGGGGCTTGCGCCCCCAACTGTCGGCCGTCCGCCCAACCAGAAGGGCAAAGGGCAGCATCACCATCTGCGCAGCGACAATGCAGGCGGACATCATTGCCGTCGCTTCCTTGGGATGCGCAGCCGCGAGCTTCTGACCTACCAGCGGTAGCAGAGGTGCATTGGCGAAATGGAATAACATGACGCAGAGACCAAAAATCACCAGCGGACGCGATTTGAACAGGATGCCGTAGCCGGCCGGGCCGGGGAGTTTCTCGCCTGAAGCCATTCCCGTCTCCAAGTCTCGTGCCCGGTCGTTGTCGATGGCCGCCGATGGAATGGACAACACAGCGAGGCTTGCGAGGACTGCGAAAACCGGTACGAGAAGGAAGACGGCGCGCTGCGAAAACGCATATCCGACAGCACCCGCCACCACAGCGACGGCGACGTTGCCGGCATGGTCGAAGGCCGAGTTCCGCCCCATGCGTCGCGCAAGCCAGTCGCGCGCATAGAGGCCCAAGGTCAAGGCCGCGACCGCGGGACCGAAGACATCGCCGACGATGGCCATGAGGCTATGGGCGATCAGCACCGGCCAAAGGGTCGGCAGGGCGAAGATCGTGACACCGCCGAGCGCCAGCGCAGCGAGCGCCAGAACGATCCCGCTCCTCTTGGCGCGGGTCTCGTCGATCACTGCGCCGATGGGGGTCTGAAAACAGAGGCCTAGCAGACCACCCACCATGGTGACCAAGCCGACTTGCGACTGGCTCCACTGCTGCTGGGTGACCAGGAAGACATTGAGGTAGGGTCCAACGGCACCACGCACATCGGCGAGCAGGAAATTGATGGCGTCGAGCGAGACCGGATTGAAACCCGAGCCATCGGGCCGGTCCTTTTTCGCCTGCATGCGCGCCTCGTTTTGCTTGTCGCCCCTGCGCCGCATCAGGCGGGACATCTTCAACTCGGTCGGCGGTCGCACACTGCCGCGCCGCCCGCACGTCGACAACCGCAAAAAGGACACACTGCGCGAACACGCTCCGCGGCCCGCGACCGCAAGGGGTCTTCGGTTTGTCGCACCATCTGTGCTACAAGCGCAGGAGACTTGCTCGCTGCGCGAGCGGCGGCGTGGAGTGAAAGTTCGGACCTTGCGGCAGACCATGGCAGAGCGTCGACGCGCCGACTTGCGCGTCGACCCGGAGGATCGGCCGCAACGCGCCACCGGCGGCGAGCGGCGCGGCGGCGCCCAGCTCTCGCGGCGGCGCTGGCGCTCCCCCTGCCGCCGATCGGCGATCTGACCATGGCCGCCCGCCGGCCAAGCGTCACCGTCCTCGGCGCCGACGGCAGCGTCATCGCCACCTATGGCGATCTGTTCGGCGAGCCGCTGCGCCTCAGGGACCTGCCGGCCTATCTGCCGGCGGCCGTGATCGCCACCGAGGATCGCCGCTTCTACCACCATTTCGGCATCGACCCGATCGGGCTTGCCCGCGCGGCTTACGTCAATTACCGCGCCGGCCGCATCGTCCAGGGCGGCAGCACCATCAGCCAGCAGCTCGCCAAGAACCTGTTCCTGGCGCCCGACCGGACCTTGACGCGCAAGGTGCAGGAGGCGCTGCTGGCGCTCTGGCTCGAGCACAAATTCACCAAGGACCAGCTGCTCGAGATCTACCTCAACCGCGTCTATCTCGGCGCCGGCACCTACGGCATCGACGCCGCCGCGCACCGCTATTTCGACAAGTCGGCGCGCGAGGTGACGCTTTACGAGGCGGCGGTGATCGCCGGTCTGCTCAAGGCGCCGACGCGGTTCAGCCCGGCGCGCGACAGCGAGCGCGCCGCGCAGCGCGCCGCCCAAGTTCTCGCCATCATGGTCGGCGCGGGCTACATCACCGAGGCGCAGGCAGCGGTCGCGACGCGACAGAAGTTCCAGCTCGCCGTGGCGGCACGGATGCGGCCGGGCAGCCGCTATTTCGCCGATTGGATCTACGACCAGAGCGGCGGCTATGTCGGTGGCGACAGCGCCGGCAGCGACCTCGTCGTCGTCACCACACTCGACCCGCGGCTGCAGGCGGCGGCCGAGACGGCGATCGCCACGACGCTGCGCGCCGGCGAGAAGGCCGACGTCGAGCAGGCGGCACTCGTCGCCATGTCGCCCGACGGCGCGGTGCGCGCCATGGTTGGCGGGCGCAGCTACGGCGAGAGCCAGTTCAACCGCTCGACCCAGGCGCTGCGCCAGCCGGGCTCCGCCTTCAAGCCCTTCGTCTATCTCGCCGCTCTCGAGCGCGGCATCATGCCCTCTGACCGCTTCGTCGATCAGCCGATTCGCATCGGCAATTGGCAGCCGCGCAACTACGAGGGCACCTATCGCGGCGAGATCACCCTCACCGATGCGGTGGCGCAATCATCGAACACGGTGGCGGCGCAGGTGCTGCAGCGCACCGGCGTCGAGAACGTCATCGCCGTCGCGCATCGCCTCGGCATCACCTCTGAGCTGACCCGCGACGCCAGCCTGGCGCTCGGCACCAGCGAGGTGTCGCTGCTCGACCTCACCACCGCCTATTGCGCCTTCGCCAGCGGCGGCTTCGCGGCGCTGCCCTATGGCATCGTCGAGATCCGCGACAGCCGCGGCGCCGTGCTTTATCACCGCGCCGGCGACGGCGGCAGCCGCGTCGTGTCGCCCGAGCTCGCGGGCACCATGAACGACCTGCTCTCGGGCGTGCTGAGCCGGGGCACGGGGCGCGCCGCGGCGCTCGACCGGCCGGCCGCGGGCAAGACCGGCACCACGCAGGATTTCCACGATGCCTGGTTCATCGGCTACACCGCCGACCTTGTCGCCGGCGTCTGGCTCGGCAACGACGACAACGCGCCGATGAAACATGTCACCGGCGGGACGTTGCCGGCGCGCACGTGGCACAGCTTCATGGTCGCGGCCACCCAGGGCATGCCGGCACGGCCGTTGCCGACGGCGCCGCAGGTCGCGTCGAGCCGCGCGGGCGGTTGGCTCGCCGGGCTTCTGCACAGCATCTTCGGCGGCGGCGACAGCCGCGCGCCCTCGCCGCGGCGCGACATCCTGAGCCCGCGGCCGCCACCCAACAACTGGTAGCAAAGCGCCTCAGCGCCCGGCGGCCTGGCGGCAGAAGTCGCTGAGCTGCGCCAGTTCGCCTTCGGTCGCGTCCCCCTCGGCGAGGCGCGCGTAGAGCCGCGCCAGGCCGCGATAGATCTGCTGCGCCGCGACATCGCCGCCGCTGAACGCGGCGATCTCCTCCATCTCGGCGACCCAGCGATAGGCTTTGGGATACATGCTCGGCACTTGGCGGGCGAGCCAGGCAAGGAGATGCGGCTGGCTCTCGACGAGTTCCTGCCGCAGCGCCGCGGCGGCGCCGCTGCGCGACGCGCCAAGCATCATCGCCGCGCCCAGACCGGTCAGACCCTTGGTGATGCCGGCATAGGACATCTTGAGCGCCGAGGCGGCGCCAGCCGGCGCGTCCAGCACGCGCACCTGCAAGCCGAGTTGGGCCAGCCGCAGCAGCTTCGGCGCCGCCTCGCCGGACGCGTAGAACACCGTGCGCGATGCCGCGGCGGGCGGCGGGCCGATGATCGCGGCGTCGACATAAGCGCAGCCCGTCGTGGCGAGGATCGCGCCGATCCGTGCCGCGGTCTGAGGCGCCACGGCATTGCAGTCGACATAGACCGGCTTCCTCGGGGCGCGCGTCAGCGCGGGCGCCAGCTGCTGCGCCAGCCCGACCGCCTCGCCCGGCGGCACGATCGACAGGATAAAATCCGCTTCACCCACCATGCGCTCGCTGCCGTCGACGGCGACGAAACCAGCGCGCTCGGCGCGCACCATGCTCTGGCTGCTGCGGCCATCGAGCACGGTGACGACGCGGGCGCCGTGCTCGCACAGCCTGCGGCCCACGGCGCTGCCCATCTCGCCCGGCGCGATGATGGCGATGACATCGCTCATTGATCTCTGCTCCTGTCCGCCGGCGCGTCCAGCACGAGGCGACGATAGAACTCGGCAAGGATCGCGGCGCCGAGCGCGATCAAGAGAAACTGCAGCACGGTGTCGACCACGCCCGCCAGCAACACGACGCCGAGCGGCGGGTGCGACGACAGTTGTTCGATGTTGAAGTGCGCGGCGGTGAAAATGATGCTGAGCGCGAAGCCGACGGTGACGAAAACGGGCACATAGACGAGGAGCGCCACCGCGGCGAGGCGCCACGTGTTGCCGCGCATCTGCCGCCACGCCTCTCGCCAGCCCATGGGAGCGCCGTAGGCCGCCGCCGGCCAGACCAGCGAGAGGCGCAGCACGCCGAGCGTCACCGCGATGCTCAGCAAGGCCGCCGTCCCGACGAGCATCCGCCCCGCATCATCCGTCGCGGCCGCGCCGCCGGAGATGACGAGCGCCGCGGCCGGCCCGATCGTCGGTACGGAGAACAGTAACGTATATCCGATGAACCGCGCCCAGGCCGCGAAAAGATGACGCGGCGGGGCGCGGCCGTTCGCGAACAGCAACGCTTGATACCAGCGCACCGCAAACGCATTGAGGCAGAGCAGCGCCGCCACGAGCTCGACGAGATCCTCGACCGTGAAAGGGAGCGCCGTCGCGTCGGATGGCGCCGGCGATAAAGACTCGACTACGCCGGGCACGAGCTCCACGGCCAGCATGATGAGCAGCGGCAGCCAGCCAAGTTCGAGTGCGAGACCGAGGCGGCCGAAGACGGCGCCGTAGGCGGCCGTGGCCACCTCGCCGATTCGAACCTTGACCTGCGCGGCTGCGCGCTCCGGCACCGCCATCAACCTTTCCTCCGGCGCATCGCAGGCGAAGATGGCGCGCCGGTGCCGGCCGGCGCAAGGGCGGCCGCTATGCCGGCGCGGTGTCGAGCGCGTAACCGGCAGCACGAACCGTGCGGATAACGTCGGGGCGGCTGCCGTCGTTCAACGCCTTGCGCAGCCGGCGGATGTGGACGTCGACGGTGCGCAGCTCGAGCTCGGCGTCGCGGCCCCACACCGCGTCGAGCAGCTGCTCGCGCGAGAACACCCGGCCGGGGCGCTCCAGGAAAAAGCGCAGCAGGCGGAATTCGGTGGGGCCGAGATGGACAGGCGCGCTACCGCGCCTGACGCGATGGGCGGAGAGATCCATGGCGATGTCGGCAAAGCGCAGCGTCTCCGCTGAGACCGCCGGGCGCACGCGGCGGATGACGGCGCGCAGCCGCGCCACCAGCTCGCCCGGGCTGAACGGCTTCACCACGTAGTCGTCGGCGCCGCTGTCGAGGCCGCGCACGCGATCACCCTCATCGCCGCGCGCCGTCAGCATGATGACCGGCAGGTCGCGCCACGCCGGCGCACGGCGGATCTGGCGGCACACTTCGATGCCTGAGATGCGCGGGAGCATCCAGTCGAGCAGCACCGCGTCGGGCATGGTCTCGCGCAGCTGCAGCAGCGCCTCCTCGCCGTCATGCGCCTCGTTGACGGCGAAGCCCTCGCGCTCGAGGTTG
>WNFN01018422.1_pt1 | contig 26247 bp, 26 predicted proteins | sample 5400161 | NCBI WGS metagenome assembly WNFN01 (sample SAMN13153353, study PRJNA577476) | soil metagenome | isolation source: 80 cm saprolite on Douglas fir-dominated hillslope | place: USA:California | collected 2013-09-17 | reverse complement strand
GACCGCGCCGTTCTCGACCACGACCTCGGTGCGCGGCGTGTTCGCCGCCGGCGACGTTACCGACGACGTCTACCGCCAGGCGGTGACCGCCGCCGGCCAAGGCTGCATGGCAGCGCTCGAAGCCGAACGCTTCCTTGCCGCGCACGGCGAGGCGGAGCCGGCTCTCGCGGCGGAGTGAAGCCCTTGCCGAGTACACGAATGTCAATGGACTGGGACAAGCTCAAGGTTTTCCACGCCGCCGCCGAGGCCGGCAGCTTCACGCATGCCGGCGAGCAGCTCGGCCTGTCACAGTCGGCGGTGTCGCGGCAAGTGTCGGCGCTCGAACAGGAACTCGGCGTGTCGCTGTTCCACCGCCATGCGCGCGGGCTCATTCTGACCGAGCAGGGTGAACTCCTCCATCACACGGCGCACGACGTGTTCATGAAGCTCGAAGCGGCGCGCGCCAAGCTGACCGACAGCCGCGAGCGGCCGAACGGAGAGCTGCGGGTCACGACCACGCCCGGTATCGGCGTGCATTGGCTGACCCCGCGGCTGGGCGAGTTCATCGAGCTTTATCCCGACGTCCAGCTCTCGCTGATCACCACCGACGAGGAGCTCGACCTCGCCATGCGCGAGGCGGACGTGGCGATCCGGCTACGCCAGCCGACGCAGCCCGACCTGATCCAGCGCAAGCTGTTCTCGGTGCGCTTCCACGCCTATGCTTCGCCGGAATACATCAAGCGGTTCGGCACCCCGCGCGCGCTCGATGACCTCGATAACCACCGCATCCTGCTGCTGGGGGGCAGCACGGTGCCGCAATATCTCGAGAACCGGCGCTGGCTGATCGAGGTCGCGCGCAACGGCAAAGGCCCGCGCACCCCGGCGCTCACCATCAACAATGTGCTCGGGGTTTTGCGCGCGTGCCAGCGCGGGATCGGCGTCGCCCTGCTGCCGGATTATCTGGTCGAGGAGAACGGCGGACTGGTGCAGTTGTTCGGCGAGTCCGACACGACGATCGCGCTCGATGCCTATTTCGTCTATCCGGAAGAGCTCAAGACGGTCGCGCGCGTGCAGGTGTTCCGCGACTTTCTGGTCGCGAAGGCGCAGCGCTGGCATTTCTAGCCGCTGCTCGCAGGGCAGCGACGAGCAGCGCCGCCATCGCGCCTCACGATAGCCGCATGGCTGGCATGCAAGCCTTTGCATTGTGTGAGAAAATCGTAGAGGTGATTGTCGGCCCCCGCGCCGACGAACTGCAAACCGGACCCGCAAGGGTCCGGTTTTCTCTCTGCTGTGCGCTTCGGAGGCGTTTATGCTCCCTGCGTGCGTGCGGAGGTGCTTGCGCGGCGGCCGGTCCCGATCTACCTTGGTGCTATCTGGAAACGCTAGGGGACGACCAATGGCGTGGACTACCCCGACCCTCGTTGAGATCTGCATCGGCCTCGAGATCAACGGGTACCTGCCGGCCGAATTCTGATCCCGGCGCGTTTGCGTCGGTCCTGAATGGGGCGACTCACCGTCCTCGTGCTCGGCTCGGCGGCGGGAGGAGGCTTTCCTCAATGGAATTGTCGCTGCGCGACATGCCGTTTGGCATGGGCGGGCGACGCGCGCGTGCGGCCGCGCACCCAGGCAAGCCTTGCCGTCAGCGCCGACGGCGAGAACTGGCTCCTGATCAACGCCTCCCCAGATCTGCCGCAGCAGGTTCGGCAATCGAAGGTGCTGCATCCGCGCAGCGGAACGCGCGGAAGCCCAATCAAAGCGGTGGTGCTCACGGGCGCCGAGATCGATCAGGTCGCGGGCTTGCTCAGCTTGCGGGAGCGCGAGCCTTTGATGGTGTGCGCCACCCCGGCCACCCTCGCCGCACTCGCCGATAACGCCATGTTCGGAGTGCTTGCAGCCGACGTGGTCAGGCGCACGGCAGCCATTCCCGGCGTCCCGCTCATGCTTCCCGGCGGGGTCGAGGCGCGCGTGTTCATGGTGCCGGGCAAGCTGCCGCTCTATCTCGAAGGCGAGAATCCGGAGACCGCGAGCGAGACGGCGGCAAATGTCGGCGTCGAGATTTCGGCCCGGAACGCGCGCCTGGTCTATATTCCGGGCGCCGCCGCAGTGACCGCCGCGATGATGGAGCGGATCAAGCGCGCCGACCTCGTGTTTTTCGACGGCACACTCTTTCGCGACGACGAGATGATCGCGAGCGGAACCGGTGCCAAGACTGGCCGCCGCATGGGGCATATGCCCATTGACGGGCAGGATGGTTCCCTTGCCGTACTCGAGGGCGTTGCCGGGCGACGCGTCTACGTGCACATCAACAATACGAATCCGATCCTGATCGAAGGTTCGCCGGAGCGCGTTGAGGTCGAGCGCAAGGGCTGGGAGGTCGCCGAGGACGGAATGGAGATCGTGCTGTGAAGCCGCTGACGCCGCAGGAACTCGAGGCGAAACTGCGCGCCATCGGCGCGCAGCGCTATCATCGCCTGCACCCGTTCCACGCGCTGTTGCACGGCGGCAAGTGCACCAAGGGCCAAGTCCAAGCCTGGGCGCTCAACCGCTACTACTACCAGGCGATGATCCCGGTGAAGGACGCGAGCCTGATCGCGCGCTGCGAGGACCCCGCGCTGCGCCGGGAATGGCGCCGCCGCCTCGTCGACCACGACGGCGAGAGCGAAGGCGACGGCGGCATCGCGCGCTGGCTCAAGCTGACCGACGGGGTCGGGCTCGACCGCGACTACGTCGTCTCGCTCGCGGGCTTGCTGCCGGCGACGCGCTTTGCGGTCGAGGCCTATGTGCACTTCGTGCGCGACAAGACCCTGCTTGAGGCGGTCGCATCCTCGCTCACCGAATTGTTCTCGCCGCAAATCATCAGCGAGCGGCTCGAGGGCATGCTCAAGGGCTACGACTTCGTCAGCGCCGACACGCTTGCTTATTTCGCCAAACGTCCGCCGCTCGCCCAGCGGGATTCCGATTTCGCGCTCGACTACGTCAAGCGCGAGGCCAAGACGCCGGACGCCCAGCAGGCCGTGCTCAAAGCGCTTGAATTCAAATGCGACGTGCTATGGGCCATGCTCGATGCGCTCTATCATGCCTACGTGGCGCCGAAGCATATTCCGCCCGGCGCCTTCGTTCCGGAGGACGGGAGGAGGAGCGGCTGAGCGATCCGAACAGCGTCATTCCCTCCGACGCGCGCCCGCGGCTGCCGCGCGGCGTTCGGCTCGTCCACAACGAGGCGCAGGGCGGCTGGGTGCTGCTTGCGCCCGAGCGGGTCTTCAAGGCTGACGCGATCGCCGCCGAGATCATCAAGCGCTGCACCGGCGAGGTTACTTTCAGCGAACTCATCGATGACCTCGCCAAAGCCTACACCGCGCCGCGCGAGAAAATCCTCGCGGACGTCGGCACGTTGTTGCGCGGTTTGGCGGACAAAAAACTCTTGGAATTGTGATAAAGGACCGTCATAACCGCGCTGGTGCAGGCTAGTTCCACGTCCTTGGGAGGTCGCACAGGCGTGGACGGCAAATGGAACTCGGCCTGGTCCGGGTTCCGCGCGATGAAATGCCGCGGGTCGCAAGAACCGACGCGCAACAGCATGCCTGGCCAGAGCATTGGATCAACCGCCACGTGGCGTTGTCGAGTTCAGCAATGGTGCACAAGCCGCTCGGCCTGCTCGCCGAGCTGACCCACCGCTGTCCGCTCGGCTGCCCCTATTGCTCCAACCCGCTCGCGCTCGATGCGAGAGAGGATGAGCTCGACACCGCGACCTGGGTGCGCGTCTTCGGCGAGGCCGCGGGGCTTGGTGTCCTGCAGGTGCATTTGTCGGGCGGCGAGCCCGGCGCGCGCCGCGACCTCGTCGATATCACCGCCGGCGCCCATGCCGCCGGTCTCTACACCAATCTCATCACCTCCGCGGTCGGCATCACGGACAAGACCCTCGGCGCGCTCGCCGAGGCCGGGCTCGACCATGTGCAGATCTCCATCCAGGACAGCGACGCTGCGTCCGCCGACCGCATCGCCGGGTACGACGGGGCGTTTGCCAGGAAGCGCGCACTCGCGGCCGAAGTCGTTCGGCACAAGCTGCCGCTCACCGTGAACGCGGTGATGCACCGCGCCAACATCGACAGGATCGGCGACATGGTCGATCTCGCGCTCGCGCTCGGCGCGGGTCGGGTCGAGATCGCGCACGTGCAATACTACGGCTGGGCGATCGAGAACCGCGCCGCACTGATGCCGAGCCGCGAGCAGGTCGAGCGTGCCGCGGCGGCGGTGGAGGAATTGCGCGCGCGCCACCACGGCCGCATCGTCATCGACGCGGTGGTGCCGGACTACTATGCCCGCTACCCCAAGCCTTGCGTCGGCGGCTGGGGCCGGCGCTCGCTCAACGTGACGCCGGCAGGCAAGGTGCTGCCTTGCCACGCGGCCGAGTCCATTCCCGGCCTTGAATTCTGGAACGTGCGCGAGCATGCACTCGCCGATATCTGGGCGAACTCGCCGGCCTTCAATGCCTTCCGCGGCAGCGCGTGGATGAAGGAGCCGTGCGCGAGCTGCCCGCGGCGGGAGCTCGATTTCGGCGGCTGCCGCTGCCAAGCCTTCGCGCTCACCGGCGACGCCGCCGCGACCGATCCGGTGTGCCATCTTGCTCCCGCCCATGCCCGCGTCGCAGAACTCGCGGCGCGACGCAGCGATGCTCCCTACGTCTACCGCCGCATGCGCGCCGCTCGTCAGGCGTCGACTCCCGCTCTCTAATTCCGATTGCGCTTGGGTGCGACCTGTCGGACACTGCGGCCAAGCAAATGCACGATCAGGGAGGATCGCATGCCCATCCGCTTCTCGCCGCAGCGGGCGCTCTTGCTTGCGGCGACGCTCGCGACCGCGCTCGCAGCTTGCCCGGCCGCCGCCCAGCAGTCGACGCCCACGCCCACGCCCCCGCCGCCCACCCCCAACCAGCCGACCTCGGACGCGGCCACCAAGCTGCGCGGCATCAACCCTCCGCCCTTCCCGATGGCCGCGGACAAATTGCCGACCCCGCAGCTCAAGCTGCCGAAGGGATTCAAGATCGAAGTGTTCATGAGCGGCGTGCCCAATGCGCGCTCGCTGCGCCTCGGCGACAAGGGCACGGTCTTCGTCAGCAATCGCATCCTCGACAAGGTCTATGCCGTGGTCGAGAAGGATGGAAAGCGCGAACTCAAAGTCATCGCCTCGGGCTTGGACCGGCCGAACGGCCTCGCCTTCCACGACGGCACGCTCTACATCGCCGAAGGCACGAAAGTTTCGAAGCTCGAAAAGATCGAGGACAATCTCGACAATCCGCCGAAGCCCGTCGTCATCTACGATCAGTTCCCCAACCACCAGTCGCACGGTTGGAAATTCATCGCAGTAGGGCCAGACAATAAGCTCTACATCAACGTCGGGGCGCCCTGTAACATCTGCCTTCCGCCCGAGACCAACGCTCAGATCACGCGCATGAATCTCGACGGCAGCGGATCGGAAACCTACGTGCGCGGAGTCCGCAACTCGGTCGGGTTTGATTTTCACCCGGTGACGAAAGAGCTCTATTTCACCGATAACGGCCGCGACTGGTTATCGGAGGATTTGCCCAACGACGAGCTCAATCGCGTCACCAAGGCCGGGCAGCATTTCGGCTATCCCTATTGCCACCAGGGCAATGTGCCCGACGACCAGTTTGGCTGGGGACGCGGCTGCAGCGACTACGAGGCGCCCGTTGCGCTGCTCGGCCCGCATACCGCCGCGCTCGGCATGCGCTTTTACACCGGCAAGATGTTTCCGGCTGCCTACCGCAACGCGATCTTCATCGCGCGCCACGGCTCTTGGAACAAGACCACCAAGCTCGGCGGCGACGTCATCGTCGTGAAGCTCAACCCCGATGGCAGCGTGAAATCCTGGGAGCCGTTCATGACCGGCTTCCTGCAAGACAACAACTATATCGGCCGCCCGGTGGACGTGGAGGTGCTCAAGGACGGCTCGCTGCTGGTGTCGGACGATTACGCCGGCGCGATCTACCGCATCAGCTACGACGGCCGCCGGGTTGCCGAACGCTGAACGCATTTTGCGCGCCTTGCGGCCGCGCGCGTCGACACCGAATCTCGATTGCGCGGCGTGGGGGAAATGGTTGACACTGCAGCCCGGAGCAAACTTGTTCCGCCCACGGCCCTCGATGGAAGAAGGCCCAGCGAAAGATCAGTTGTCCGCATAGGGAGGATCATCATGGCCTACTTGTCCCGCCGGCGCGGCGTCGTGCTCGCCGGAACGCTCGCCAGCCTGCTCGTTGCTGCGGGCCCGGCGGCCGCCCAGCAGCAAGCTCCGTTGCCGCCCGGTTCCCCATTGATCGGTCAACCTGACACCGAAGCCGCCAAGAGGCTTGCGCCGGTCGCGCCGCCGCCGCTTCCGGCTGCGGCCGACAAGCTCCCGCTTGACAAGCTCAAGGCGCCGAAGGGGTTCACGATCGACGTCTATGCGAGCGGTGTCGACAACGCGCGCACGCTTCGGCTCGGTGACAAGGGTACGGTGTTCGTTTCGAGCCGCATCAAGGACAAGATCCACGCCATCATCGACAAGGACGGAAAGCGTGAAGTCAAGGTCATCGCGTCGGGGCTCCACCGCCCGAACGGCATCGTCCTGCACAAGGGCACGCTCTAAATCGCGGAGCTCTCCCAGATCTCGAAAATCGAGAACGTCGAAGACAAGCTCGACAACCCGCCGAAGCCGACCGTCATCTTCAGCGACCTGCCGAAGGACGAGGCGCACGGTTGGAAATATCTCACCATCGGGCCCGACGAGAAGCTCTATTTCCAGGTTGGCGCGCCGTGCAACATCTGCATGCCGTCCGAGCGGCATGCCAAGATCTATCGTCTCAACTTGGACGGCAGCGGGCTGGAAGTCGTTGCCTCCGGCATCCGCCAGATCGTGGGGATGGACTGGCATCCGGTCTCAAAGCAGCTCTACTTTACTGAACACCAGCGCGACTGGCTGTCGGAAGACATTCCGCAAGACAAACTCAACAGAGTGACCCAGCCGGGCAAGGACAATTTCGGCTTCCCCTATTGCCACCAAGGCAACATCCCGGACCAGGAATTCGGATGGGGTCGCTCATGCGATGAGTTCACCAAGCCGATCACTTTGCTGGGCCCACATGGGGCGCCGTTGGGGATGCGCTTCTACACCGGCACCATGTTCCCGGCGGCCTACCGCAACCAGATCATCATCGCGCGCCATGGATCTTGGAACCGCACCAGCAAGATCGGAGGTGACCTTGTGGTGGTGAAGCTCAAACCGGATGGCACCTTCAGGTCGATGGAGCCGTTCGTGACTGGCTTCCTCCAGAACAACAACTACGTCGGGCGGCCGGTCGACGTGCTGGTCATGAAAGACGGGTCGTTGCTCGTCTCCGACGACTACAACGGCGCCGTCTACCGCGTGAGCTACGGCGCCCAGCGGACGGCCGCCGGTCGCTGACTCCTTCTTGACGTCGAGGGCGGCCCGCCGCCCTCGACGCTTGCTCCCTCCCCGCATTCCCCCACGTTTCTGGAGAGCGACATGCGCAGCCTCGCGATCGGCGCCATTCTCGCCGGTTTGGCTGCATCCTCGCTCTGCGCACAGTCCCTCGACGCGCGTCTGCCGACCTGCTTCGCCTGCCACGGCGAAACCGGGACCTCGCAGATTCCCGAAACGCCCTCGCTCGGCGCGCAGCCGGCCTTCTACGCGACGGTGCAGCTCCTCATGTTCCGCGACAGGCTGCGCATCACCGAACCGATGAACGAGATGGCCAAGGGGCTCACCGACGCCGACTTGCAAAGGGGCGCTGAGATCATTTCGAAATTGCCGCCGCCGCAGCCGGTGTCCGATACGCCCGATGCCGCCCGCGTGGAAAGAGCGCGCGCGCTGAGCCAACAAAACCACTGCAATTTCTGTCACCAGTCCAATTATGCCGGGCAAGAGAACGTTCCCCGGCTTGCCGGCCAGCGCGAGGACTACCTGCTCAAGGCGCTGCGCGGCTACAAGGACAATTCGCGACGCGGCTACGACGCCCAGATGTCCGAGGTCGTCTATCCCATGAAGGACGAGGATTTCGTGGATCTCGCCTACTTCCTCGCGCGGCTGAAGTGACGCGGGCGGCGTGCGCCAAGGCGGTCCGGTCACTCCTCACGTCCCGCAATCTCCGCCTGCCAGGGCGCGACCCAGCGCTCGACCGCGCCGATCAGATAGTTGAGCCCGATCGCCATGACCATCAGGATGACGATCGGCACGAACATGGTGGCGGTGTCGAAATTGTTAGCGGACGTGATGATGATCGCGCCCAGCCCGGAGATCGAAGTGAAGAACTCGGCGATGACCATCGCAACCACGGCGCGCCCCACGGCGAGTCTGATCCCGGCCATGATGTAGGGCAGCGTCGCCGGCAGGATGATCCGTCGCAAAATGACGGCATCGGGCGCAACGAAGGACTTGCCGACCTCGATCAGCGTCTTCGGCACCGCCGTCACGCCGAGCCACGTGTTGATGCAGATCGGAAATACCGACATCAGGAACACGATCGCGACCTTGACCGCAAAACCCAAGCCCAGCCACAGCACGAGCAGCGGCACCAGCGCCACCAACGGCATGGCGTAACCGGCGGTGATATAGATTCCGATCGCCGCCTCGACGGTGCGAAAGCGACCGATGACGAGGCCGATCGGGATGCCGACGACAATGGCAAGCCCATAACCCAACAAGAAAGGCCGCAGGCTGTCGAGCAACGCCGTCCAAAGCTTTCCCGTGCGCGCGAGTTGCCAAAATGCCTCCGCGATCGCGCTCGGATAGGAGCCGAAGACCGGATTGATGTCGCGGCCGAGTATTTCCCACGCCCCCAGCAGCACGACGAGCGAGCCGATGGTGATGACCCAACTCGGAAGCGGGCGCCGGGACTTCGCTTCGGCCGGCGCCTGCGCCCGCGCACCTTCGACGACATCAACCATCTGATCGCTCGCGCCTCGCAGTTTCAGTTCTTGGGCGAACTGAGCCTTCGCCAGCATTCATGTCAACGCCATACCATTCGAGCGGTTTCCAGCCCCCTCGGCACGTAATCGTTCTAGTGCAGCGTCGCGGCCGGTTCATGCAGCGCTTTCCACACGCGATAGCGGGTTTCCGCGAAGTCGGGAGTGCCCCGCACGATGCCGAGATCGGGTCGAGGGCGACTGAGCGGCACGGTCATGATCTCCTGCACCATGCCGTGCTTCATCACCACGATCCGGTCGGCGATCAGCACCGCCTCATCGAGGTCGTGAGTGACGAACAGAATGGTCTTGCGCGTGCGCGCATGCAGCTCGAGTAATTCAGCCTGCATGGTTTCGCGCGTCTGCGCGTCGAGCGCGCCGAACGGCTCGTCCATGAGCAGCACCTTGGGATCGATGGCGAGCGCGCGGGCGATGCCGACGCGCTGCTTCATCCCGCCGGAGAGCTGGTGGGGGCGGCGGTTGAGCGAGTCGGAGAGCCCGACGAGCTCGAGATAGCGCGTCGCGGTGGCGCGCAGCTCCACCCCGCGCATGCCCTTCATTTCGAGCCCGAACATCACGTTTTGCAGAGCGGTGAGCCAGGGCAAGAGCTCGGCGAACTGGAACACCATGCCGCGGTCGTGGCCGCAGCCCCTCACCTCGCGCCCATCCACGGCGACCTTGCCGCCGGACGCAGTTTCGAGCCCCATGGCAATGCGCAGCACCGTCGTCTTGCCGCAACCCGAGGGACCGATGAGCGCGACGATCTCGCCGTCGTGCACCTTGAAGCTCACGCGGCTGAGCGCCTGCACGGTATGCACCGCCCCGTCGATGCGCAGCGTGAACCGCTTCGATATATCGTAAAGGGCGACCTCACCCATGCCGCAGATCACCTCTCGATGTGGCGCCGGGGGAGCGAGTGACCACGTCTCTTCACAGGCTTACTTGCCGGCCCGCTCTACCGCCTGCGCCCGGATATCGGTGTTGACCATCTTGGCGAGATCGCCGGCCTTGGGGATCTGGCCGAGTTCGATCATCTGCCCCTGCATCCACGCGAGCTTGTCCATCGGCAGCGGCAGCTCCGGCGCGATTGCTCCGACCTTCACGGCGTCATCGAAGACGAAGGCGGGGCGGGGATCCTCGGGCTTGGCATCGGTCGCCTCGGCCGTGAGCGCGATGGTCTCGTCGCGGTGCGAGAGCGCATAGCGCAGCGCCTTCGACTGCGCGCTCAGATAGCGGATCGCATCCTCGCGCCGCTGCGCGAGCACCTTGCCGCTCGAAAACATGCAGATGCGCAGGAAATTCGGCAGCGCATCCTTGCCCTCGAGCAGCATTTTCAGGTTTTTCGAGGAAGGGAGCGGCAAATACTCGTTCGAGACGACCGCTGCATCGACCACACCGCCGACGAGCGCGGTGTAGCGATCGCGATCGCCGCCAACCGCTGCGAGTCTGACGTCGGAGGGAGCGACGTTGAATTTCGCCAGGGCGAGGCGCGCCAACATGTCTGGGAACGAGCCGGGCGCGGACACCGCGATGGCCTTGCCCTTGAGATCTTCCATCTTTTCAATGCCGGCCTTGACCATGATGCCGTGCGGGACGACGGCCCAGTGGCAACCCATGATCTTCACGTCGCCGCCGCGCACGCCCGCCGCGATGGCGCCCTGGGCGCCGCCTTCGTAGCTGTCGAGCTCGCCGGCGAGCAGCGCTTTGAGCCCGATCTGGTCGTCTTTCACTTCGAGCAGTTCGAGCCTGAGGCCCTCGCGTTCCGCAAAGCCGCGCTTGGCCGCCATCAGCAGGAAGCCGGCATCGGCCTTGGGCGCGATGATCCCGTGTTTCCATGGTTTCGGCGCTTGCGCCGGCGCGATGCCGGCGCAAGCGGCAAGCATCGCGCCCGCCGCCACCAGTCGCGCCAAAATGGGCATTTTCATCTCCTGGCCTCGTCGCTCTCGTTGTCGGCCCGCCAAAGACCATTTATCAAAATTCCTGTCAAAGCTCATGCCCTTGCGACGGCGGCCCCTCATTGCGAACAATCCGCTCCTCCGCTAGCACTACGAACCAAGATGGAGCCACCATGACAGCTCGGGCTGGACACGTCCAAAAACCAACGCACGGGCTGGCACCGGAGTTGCGCAGCCCGACGATCGTCGATACCGGCGGGGTCGCATCGGTGCATCTCACCCTTGCAGTCTGCGACTACGAGCACGTGCGCGAGATCGCGCAAGGCTTGGTGCGCGCGGACGGTATCACGCTCACGCCCCTCATCTTTCCGTCGATCGAAGAGATTACTTTTCGCTTTACCAAGTCGTTGGAATGGGACGTTTCCGAGCTGTCGTTCGGCAAATATATTTCGCTGACCTCGCAGGGGATCGCGCCCATGGTCGCGATCCCGGTCTTTCCGTCGCGGGTGCATCGCCACTCGGCGATCTATGTGCGCGGCGAGGCCGGCATCAGGACCGCGAAGGACCTCGAGGGCCGCGCCGTCGGCATCCCGGAATGGGCGCAGACCGCCGGCATCTATGTGCGCGGCTTTCTCGCCGAGGAGGAGGGCGTCGATCTCGCAAAAATCCGCTGGTTGCAGGCCGGCGTCAACGAGCCCGGCCGCGCGGAGAAGGTGGAACTGAAGCTGCCGGCCGGGATCCGCTATCAGCCGCGGCCCGACACCAGCCTCTCGGCGATGCTCGCGAGCGGCGAGGTGGATGCGGTGATTTCCGCCCGCGCGCCGGCAGGGTTTGCAGGCGGCGGCGAGGTGGTGCGCCTTTATCCGAATTATCGCGCCGCAGAGGAACGCTTCTTCAGGAAGACCGGTATTTTCCCGATCATGCATCTGATGACGATCCGGCGCACGGTGTTCGAGCAACATCCGTGGATCGCGATGAATCTCGCGATCGCCGACGAGATCGCCGCCGGTTACGGGCCCGATCCCTACCCCTATGGCATCGAGGAAAGCCGGCCGACTATCGAGGCGTTCTGCCGCTACGCCCACGATCAAGGCGTCACCCACCGGCGGATGACCGTCGACGATCTCTTTCCGCGCGAGGTGGGCGCGCTGGCGAGGGTATGAATTTCCAAGTCCGACTCAATGCGCGCCGCCGCGTCGCTTGAGGTTGACGTGGATGTTCTTCTCGCGCGTGAAGCTCAACAGCTCCTCGATGCCTTCCTCGCGTCCGACGCCCGATTGCTTGTAGCCGCCGAAGGGCGCACCGAGGAAATGCTTCGACACCTCGTTGATCCACACGAAGCCCGCCTCGACCGCTCCTGCCGCGCGATGCGCGGTGACGAGATCGTTGGTCCAGATCGAGCAGGTCAGCCCGTATTCGACCTGGTTCACCTGCGCCAGCATCTTCTCCTCATCGCTCCATTTGAGAATGGAGAGAACCGGGCCGAAGATCTCTTCCTTGCCGATGCGCATATCCATGGTCACGTCGGCGAATATGGTAGGCTCGATGTAGAAACCCTTGGCGAGCAGCGGGTCGCTCGGCCGCTTGCCGCCGCTCAACAGCCGCGCGCCGTCTTGCTTGCCGGCCTCGATATAGCCGAGGACGCGATCGTATTGCACCTTGCTCACGATCGAACCCATGGTGGTCGCGGGATCGGTCGGAATGCCGGGCTTGTAGCGCTTGATGGAGTTCTTCACGCGTTCGAGCACGGCGTCGTAGATCTTCTCGTGCACGAAGGCGCGGCTGGTCGAGCCGCAGGATTGCCCGCACCAGGTGAAATTCATGCCGTCTACGACGGCGGCCGAGACCGCGTCGAGATCGGCGTCCGGGAAAGCGATCAGCGCATTCTTGCCGCCGAGCTCGAGCGTGACCGGCTTGAGCGTGTCCGAGGCAGCCTTCATTACCGCACGGCCGGTCGGCACGCTGCCGATGAGCGCGACTTTGGCGACGTCGGGATGGCTCGCCAGCACCTGACCGACCTCCTTGCCGCCCGGCACCAGATTCCACACCCCCGGCGGCAGGATGCCGTCGATCAACTCGGCGAGCCGCAGCGAGGATAGCGGCGCCTGCTCGGGCGGCTTGACCACGATGGTGTTGCCGGCGGCGAGCGGCGCTGCCGATTTTCCCGCCACGAACATGAAAGGATGATTGAACGGAATGATGCGCCCGACCACGCCAAAGGGCTCGCGCACCGAGAAATTCACCGCGTCCGGTCCCATCGGGATCGAGGCGCCCTTCATCTCGGTGACGAGGCCGGCATAGAAGTCGAGCTGTGCCGCCCCCATCTGCGCGTCGCGCACCATCTCGGCGTAAGGGTTGCCGCAATCAGCGGCGTCGATCATGGCGAGCTCATCGCCGTTCTTGCGCAGCACGTCGGCGATGGCGCGCAGCATCTTCGCCCGCTCGAGCGGCAACACGCGCCGCCACTCGCGGAATGCGGCCTTGGCCGCGGCGATGGCTGCCTCCGCGTCGGCCGCCGAGCCGTCGACCACCTTGCCCAGCGACTCGCCCGTTCCCGGACTGACGGCATCGACGTAACGATCCGCCTTCGGCTTCTGCCACTTGCCGGCATAATAGGGATCGCGATGCGACGGCAGATTGGGGGCGAGCGGCCGAGCTTTCGCCGCGGAGGCAACTGCAACCATTGGACACCTCTAACCGAATGAGTGGAGCGTTCAGGAGCGTTTGATGTCGTCGAGGCCGCCGAGGCGGCCAATCACCGTGTTGGCGCCGATTGCGATCACGAACAGGATGATCAGCAGCGCATACATCTGCGGCATGTTGAAGATGCTGTAAGCCTGGATCACCAAGAAGCCGATGCCGCGGTTGGATAGCTTCGTCTCCGCGAGCAGCGTGCCGATCAGCGCCACGCCGAGGCCCAGGCGCACGCCGTTGATCACCGGGTGGCGCATGGCCGGAAGGTAGATCTTGGTCACCATCTGCCAGGTGTTGGCGCGGAAACTCTTGCCGACGCGGATGAGGACCTTGTCGATCTCGCGCATGCCGCCGGCGACGTTGAGCGCGACCGGAAAGAAGCAGGAGATCGCCCCCATTGCCACCTTCGATCCGGGCCCGACGCCGAACCACATGATCATGATGGGGAAGAAGATGATCTTGGGGCAAGGGCCGAGGTAATACAGGTAGGCCTCGTAGGCGCGCGACATGAATTTGCTGCCGCCGAGTAGAATGCCGACGGCGAGCCCGCTCAAGCCGCCGATCACCAGCGCAATGCCGATCTCGTAGGCGGTCGTGCCGAGGTGAAAATAAAAAGTCGGATCGCTGAGCGTCGCATAGAGTGCTTTGCCGATCGCGGCGAGCGAGGGCACGACGTCGCGATAGAGCCATCCCGACGCGGAGACCGCTTCCCAGATCACCACAACGGCGACGATGATCGCGATGCGCAGCGCGGTCACGGGGCGCAGCGGCAGCCCCAACGGTGCTGTGGCCGACAGCCTCAATCGACCGGTCTCAGCCATCGCTCGAGCCTTTCCATGAGGATGAACACGCAGATGCTGACCAGGATCACAAAGCAGATCGCGGCATAGGTTCCCGCAAGATCGTAGCGCTCGGCAAGCTCGTTGATAAGCTGCCCGAGGCCGCCGAAATTGATCAGGAATTCGACCCCGACGATATTGATGAGGGCGAAGATCAACCCAAGCCGCAGTCCCACGAATATGGTCGGCAGTGCGGCGGGGAAAAGAATCTTCCAGAATTGCTGCGACGGCGTGAGATTGAAGCTCCTGCCCACGTTGATCACGGGGCAAGCCCCGCCGTGAAGCCCATCATCACGATGGTGAGGGCACTCCTTCCGAAGATCACGAGATAGAGCGGATACATCAGCACCAAGGGGGCCGCCGCGACCGCCGCGACCCAGGTCTCGGTCGCAAGCCGCAGCAAATGGTAGCGGTAGAGCAGCACCCCGCCCCCGACGCCGAAAATGGTCACCAGGATGCTGGCGGAAAGCGCCTCGCCGGCGGTGAGCAGGAAGCGCTGAACCACGTGCTCCTCGACGATCACGCGCGGGAAGGCGGCGATGATGTCGGAGGGCATCGGCACGATGAAGCGGTTGATGACGCCGACCCGAATGAGCAGTTCGACGAGCGCGATGAACGCGACGAACGAACCGAGGCCGAGCGCGGCCGGAACGTATCTGTTCTTGGCAAGCGCCGCGGCGGCGGTCATCGCTTCTCGCCTTCGTGCAACTTCCTGCTCTCCTCGTCATCCAACCCGCGGCTTGCCTCCTCGCGCAGATCGCTCCAGATCTGCGCCACGTAGCGTCCGAACGCCTCGCTCGACACGATTTCCGAGCTGCGCGGGCGCGGCAGCTTGATCTCCACCATCCGTTTCACCTTGCCGGGGCGATACGTCATTACCACGATGCGGTCGGAGAGTTGCACCGCCTCGGTGATGTTGTGGGTGATGAGAAGCGTCGTTTGCTTGAGCTGCTGCTGAATTTGCAAGACCTTGTCGCCGAGGAGGAGCCGGGTCTGCTCGTCGAGCGAGGCGAATGGCTCGTCCATCAGGAGGATTTTGGGCTGCGCGGCCAGCGTGCGCGCCATCGACACGCGCTGGCGCATGCCACCCGACAGCTCCGCCGGATAGCGCCGCTCGAAGCCATCGAGGCCAACCAGCTTCACGAAATGGCGGGCCCTGTCGTAGCGCTCGGCCCGTGGCAAGCCCGCGATCTCCAGCGGAAACGCCACATTGTCGAGCACGTTGCGCCAGGGAAAGGTCGACTCCTCCTGGAAAATCATGCCGATCGCCGGATGCGGCCCTCGCACCCGCTCGCCGGCGACCTTGACCGTGCCATCGTAGCCGTCGAGCAATCCCCCGATGATGTTGAACAAGGTCGACTTGCCGCAGCCGGAGGGACCGATCACGCCCACGAATTCGCCCGGCGCGACGCTGAGTGAAACGTGATCGACCGCAGTGAGAACGCCGTCCGGCGTCTCGAAGCGCTTGACGATATCGTCGACTGTCAGAATGGCATTCGCGGGCGCGAGTTTCGCCGCATCCGTGTCGATCCGTTCAAAGGGCACGGCAGCCATAGTTCGCCCTCCGGCCCTCCATCTTACGCGCCACGGTTCACCCGTTTGTGTGGTCCATGCCTCGCCTATAGCACATCCCGCGCGCCGCAGGCACGGAGCTCCCGGTGCAACAATGTCGCTGGCTATGCCTCGGATGCGACGCGCCGTTTGAGCAATCAGTGATCACAGCTCGATGGCGAAGACACTCACCGACGAGGGACTGCGGAGACTGATCCGCATCAGCCCTGCTCCGCCCGGAATGGGCGGCCGGCGCGCCGGCACCAGTTTTCCCAGGCGCGGTTGATGCCGTAAGAGCCGGTGCGCGCGGAAACCTTGTCCACTTCGCCCGCCGTCAGGAACTTGACCTCGCCCATGTCCATGGCCTGCTTTTGCAGCCGCGCGTTGACCTCTAGATAGACCGAGATATAGACCGCGTGGCGGATATTCTTGCCCGCCACGGTTGCACCATGGCCGCGCATCAGCGCAGTGCCGCCGGCGCCAATGCGTTTTGCGAGGTCGCGACCCATGTCCATGTTCTCGACCAGCAAGGCGGTGTCGCCGAAACGGTCATGAGAATCCCACACCGGCACGTCGTGGCCGATCGACGCACCCATATGGAAGATGGGCTTGATCTTTTTGCCTGTCACTCCGAATGGAATGACGCTTTCGCTGTGATTGTGCACGACCGACATGACGTTCGGCCGCGCTTCGTAGAGCGCGCCGTGGATGAATCGCTCGAGATAGGGCGCGCGACCACGGGGATCGACCGGCGTGCCGTCGAGCGTGAACTCCATGATGTCGTCCCGCTCGATGCAGTCGGGCGCGCGTGAACGCGACAGCAAATAGCGCTGCGGATTGTCCGGATGGCGCACGCTGATGTGGCCGAACGAATCCACCACGCCTTCGCGGGCGAGAATGCGGTTAGCGGTGACGAGCTCTTCCATCAGGTCGTCGAGCTTGGCCATCGGTCTCCTCACATACTGGTCTCAATCCTACATGTCCGTCCAAAACAGGGGCAATTCGGCCGCATCGCGCCTGGAGGCAAGCCACCGGCCTTCCCTATTGAACTTTTCATCAAGCCCGCTAAAGCACATTGTCTCCTTTGCACGCAGTCAAGCCATGGCAGAAAATCTCGTTCGCGTCTGTACCGCCGCCGACCTCCCGCCCGGCAACGTCAAGAGCTTCGAGGTGGGGGACGAACGCGTGGCCGTCTACAATATCGACGGCACCTTCTACGCCACCGAGGCGCAATGCACCCACGCCGCGGCCGATCTCGGCGACGGCATTCTCGAAGGCGACGTCATCGAATGCAGCCTGCATTTCGGCGCGTTTCACGTGCCGAGCGGCAAGGTCGTACAACCGCCCTGCTGCATCGATCTCAAGACCTTCCGCACCGAGGTGAAAGACGGGCAGGTCTATGTGGACTTGTCGGCGCCGGCAGCGACCGCTTCCTGAGATCGTGCCGCAGCGGCGCCCGCGCCGATGCGACGCATGAACCTCTTTGGCTTCGGGTCGCGCGGCGGGCCCATCAGCACCGGCTGGAAAAGCACCGCCGCCGCCATGGTGGTGACGAGCGCCAGCGCCATCAACTTGCCCATGCTCGAGGTGCCCGGATGGCTCGACAGCCATAAGCTGCCGAATGCAGTCGCGGTGGTGAGCGCGCTGAACATCACGGCGCGCGTCAGACTCGACTGCAGAAGCCCGGTTTGGCCGGCCCGCCACGCCATGATGTAATAGATCTTGAAGGCCACGCCGACACCGAGCAGCAACGGGAGCGCGATGATGTTGGCGAAATTGAGCTTCATGCCGAGGAGGACCATCAGCTCCATGGTCACGACGCCCGCCATCAGCAGTGGAATGATGGTGAGGAGCACGTCACCGAAGCGCCGCAACACGATCCAGAGCAGAATGACGATCGAGCCAAGCGCCCAGAAGCCGGCTTCGAAGAATGCCCGCACGACGGTGCGCCCGGACTCAAGAATGGCAATCGGGCCGCCGGTGGCATTCGGCACGACCGCCTGCACCGCACGCGCGAACTGGCGCAAGGTCTCGTTGTCGGTCGGGTCGCCTTTCGGCAGGATTTCCACCTTGTAACGCCCGTCTTGCGTAACCCATTCGCGCGCGATCTCGGGCGGCAAGGTTTCGAGCGTGACCGGCTGCGCCTGCAGGTAGTGGCGCAATTCGTCAAGCGCGGTATTGAGCGAGGGGATCATGGCGGCGTGCGCTCGCCCCCGCATGGCTTCGTCTCCGCTGGCGAGTTTCGCGAGGTCGTCCGCCAGCCGGTTGGCTGCGCTCGCGCCAGGTCCGGTTTGAGTGCCGGCCGATTGCTTCAAAGCATCGACCGCGGCCTTGAGCGCGGCGACATTATCGGCGTCTGTCGGCGGTTTCTTGTTGGGGTCTGGCCGCAGCACGGGATCGAGCACGGTCGCGAGCTGACGGATGGCGGCAAGCTTGGGCTGCTGGTCAGCGGGGACGAAACTCTCGATCGTCTTTACGCTCGAGACCTCCGGTAGCTTGGAGAGCTTCTCCAGATCGGACTGCGCGGCCTCCTTGCTCGGCGCAAGCACATAAATCGAACTCGCGCCGATGGCCGGATCGCTTCGCAGCTCGAGGAGCGTCGCAACCGACTCGACCTTGGTGCTCCTCAAATTGAGCGGATTGAAGTCGAACTGCAGCCAATAGAGCAACGGTAGGCCGGCCGCGACGGCGAGCCCGGTACCGACGATGATCGGGATTCGGTGGCGCTCCATGAACCGATCGAGAGGCGCCAAGCTTTTGAACCCCATTTCTTTCGGCTCGCCCGGCGGCCGCAACACCGTCAACAATGCCGGGATCAAGGTTATGCTCGTCAGGAACGCGATGATCATACCGAGGCCGGCGAGCAAGCCGAGCTCGGACAATCCCTTGTAGTCGGTCGGAAGGAACGACAGGAAGCCGGCGGCGGTTGCAGCCGCGGCAAGCGTCAGCTGCGCGCCCACGTGCCTCGCGGTATTGACTAGCGCCTGGTGGAGCTCGTCGACCTCGTGACGCTCGGCGCGATAGCGCACGCTGAACTGAATGCCGAAGTCGACGCCGAGCCCGATAAACAGAACGGCGAAGGCGATCGAAATGAGGTTGAGCGCACCCACCAGGGCCAAGCCGATTGCAGCGGTAATGGAAAGGCCGACCACCAAGCTGATGGCAACCGCCAGGATGATCCCAAACGAGCGCAAGGCAAGCCAAAGGATGGTCAACACCACCACGATGGTCACGGTTGTGTTGGTGAACGCCCCCTCCTCCAGGGTGGCATATTCCTCATCGGCGATTGCGACCGGACCTGTGAGGCGTAGTCGCGCGCCGTATCGCGCGCCGAGGTCCAAATCGGCCACCGCCTGCCGAATGGCATCGGTCGCCACCTTCCCGGGCATGAGCGCGGCGTAGTCGAGCACCGGCCTGATCTCGAGGAAGCGCCGCCGCTCGTCCGGAGTCGGCGGCCTGCCGTTGAGCATCGCGCGCCAGGAGAAGCTCGCTGGGCGGCCGGCGATGGCCTCGTCGAGCGTGTCCGAGACCATGTTCAAGGTCCCGGAGAGATTGTCGAGCGTGAACTGGTTCATGCGCACGCCGATCAATCCGTAATTGAGCGCGGTGGTTAGGCCGCGCAGGTTGGAATCCTGCGCCAGTGTCTGGATCAGCGGCTTGGCTTCGCCGAGTTTCTTGGTGAGCGCGACCACCTCCGGGGTTGGCAAGAACAAAAGTCCGTTCTTCTGGAAGAACGGCCCTCCTCCGGCCTCCAGGATCGAGTGGAAGTGATCCTTCTGATCGGACAGCTTTTGGATTAGCGCCGCCGTGGCCTGCGTTGCGAGTTCGGAGGTCGGCGCGTCGATGATGGCGAGGATGGTTTCTTCCTTCGGGGGGAACGACTTTTCGAATGCCACCTCGCGCTGCCGCCACGGCAGGTCCTTGGAAATAAGCTTATTGACGTCGGCGTCGATGGCGAAATGGCCGGCCGCGTATACGGCCGCGGCGAGACCAAAAAGTGCCGCGATGCCAATAATTTGCGCGGCATAACGGGTGCAGAAATCAACGATAGTGACGATCGCTTGCTGCAGCATGCCTAGTCCTGGGAGCTATGCGACTGGGATCCAACCGAAAGGAATGGAGCGGAACGCGGACGAGTATGGCCGGCGGGATATCAGGCAATGCACTGCATTGACAACGACTACAGGTTGCACGGGAACACTGCCAGAACACCAATCAAGTCGGCTAACCCCAAAGTGGCGCGTCAAGTTCGACGAGCGCGACGATGGGTCGCCGGAACCGCAAATTCCCGCTGATTTGGGCTGTGCCTGCGCCAACCTATGTGGGAAAATGTTGGAATCATGACCCTGCCGACGTCCCTGCCGGATCCTGTCCCGCCCTCCCCGCTGCCTTGGTTGATCGATCACGATCATCCGGCGGCGGTCTATGCCAAACGCTGGCTCGATGCCAACGCCATTTCCATCACGAACTTAAAGATGCTCAGGGAGAGCGCTGCGGGGCGGCGCTTGCGGACCACGGGCGCCCCTGCGAGATGATCATGAAGGTCATTCTGGCGCAACCTCGCGGCTTCTGCGCAGGCGTCGTGCGCGCGATCGAGATTGTCGAGCGCGCGCTCGAGAAATACGGCCCCCCGGTCTACGTCCGCCACGAGATCGTTCACAACAAGTTCGTCGTCGACAGCCTCAAGGCCAAGGGGGCGATTTTCGTCGAAGAATTATCGGAGGTGCCGCAGGGCGCCGTTACCATTTTCAGCGCGCATGGCGTGGCCAAGAGCGTTGTGAACGAGGCTGCCGGACGGAGGTTGCCCGTGCTCGATGCGACCTGCCCGCTGGTCACCAAAGTGCACAATCAGGGCAAGCGCTACGTCGCCCAAGGTCGCGTCCTCATCCTCGTCGGCCACGCGGGCCATCCGGAGGTCGAGGGCACACTCGGCCAGATCGACGGTCCGGTGGTTCTGGTGCAGAATGAGAAGGACGTCGAGGCGCTGGACATTTCCACCGACACGCCCGTCGCCTATGTCACGCAGACCACGCTGAGCGTCGACGACACCCGCGGCATCATTGCCGCGCTTGAACGCCGCTACCAAAACATCGTCGGGCCGGAGACCAGAGACATCTGCTACGCCACGCAAAATCGCCAATCAGCGGTGCGGGAACTGAGCCATCACGTCGATGTGATCCTGGTGGTCGGCGCCAAGAACAGTTCCAATTCCAATCGCCTGCGCGAGATCGGCGCGGAGGCCGGGATTCCGAGCTATCTCATCGCCGACGGCAGCGAGCTCATGCCGGAGTGGGTCAAGGACGCCCAAACGATCGGTATCACCGCCGGCGCCTCCGCGCCCGAGGTGCTGGTCGAGGACGTCATAAACACGCTGCGAAGATTTGGCGAGGTCGAAGTCTCGACTCTGCCGGGCCGCGAGGAGCAAAGAAGACAGGAACACAGAAAGAATGCGAGTCCCGTTTCTCAAGGAAATCCGTATCGGCGCCTACATTTTCAGGCAGAAGCTCCTGGGGCGCAAACGCTATCCGCTCGTGCTGATGCTGGAGCCGCTGTTTCGTTGCAATCTTGCCTGCGTCGGTTGCGGCAAGATCGACTATCCTGATCCCATCCTCAATCGTCGGCTCTCCGTCAAGGAATGCCTCGACGCGGTCGATGAATGCGGCGCGCCGATGGTGGCCATCCCCGGCGGCGAGCCGTTGATCCACCGCGAGATCGGGGAGATCGTGAAGGGCTTGGTCGCCAAGAAGAAGTTCGTCTCGCTCTGCACGAACGCGCTGCTCTTGGAGAAGAAGCTGCATCTGTTCGAGCCCTCGCCCTATCTCTTCTTCTCCGTCCACCTCGATGGGCTGCGCGAACATCACGACAAATCCGTCTGCCAGACCGGCGTGTTCGACCGCGCCGTATCGGCGATCAAGGCTGCGAAGGCCAAGGGCTTCACCGTCAACGTCAACGCCACGATCTTCGACGGTCATCCGGCCGAGGACGTCGCGGCCTTCCTCGACTACGCCAAAGAACTCGGCGTTGGCGTGTCGATCTCTCCCGGCTATGCCTACGAGCGCGCGCCCGACCAGGAGCATTTCCTCAGCCGCAGAAAGACGAAGGAGCTTTTCCGCAAGGTCTTCAGCATGGGCAAGGGAAAAAAGTGGAATTTCATCCACTCGAACCTGTTCCTCGATTTCCTCGCCGGCAACCAGAGCTATCACTGCACGCCCTGGGGCATGCCCGTTCCGCGAATTGATGGAGACCACGGACTGGGACTCCTACGGCACCGGCAAGTACGAGAAGTGCGCGAATTGCATGGCGCACTGCGGCTACGAGCCGACCGCGGCCGCGGCGACGATGTCGCAGCCCTGGCAGGCGCTCAAGGTCGCCGTGTTCGGCCCGCGCACCGAGGGGCCGATGGCACCGGAAATTCCGCTCGACAAGCAGCGCGCGGCGGAATTCGTGTTCTCGCGCCACGTCGAGCACGAACTCGCGGCCATTCAACAGGCCGAAAAACGGGCTCCGCTCGAGGCGGCGGAGTAAAGCCAACTCTTTCGTTCGTCATTGCGGCCGAGCCCCGACAGCGGCGAGGCCAAGCCGCATCCGGGTCACGCCAGGGCGCGCCGACGCGCCGAGAGGCAAGGCGCGTGCAGATTTCGCTTGACGTGCGTAACGAGAATCTTCCAGAAAAACGTATTCACCGAATTTGTGCATGGAAGCCGAGCCCGTTGCGGGTTGGGCGAACGTTTTGTCGCCTTGAACCCGGCAATAGGAGACGGCGCCGCGGGGGGTCTCGTTGCTTCGAGGCGCACGACCCAAGGTTGCAGAAGGAGGCTAAGGCATTGGAGACACGACGGGAAGTCGATTGGGCCGCGACACCCAGCTGCGCCGCCGACAGGCGAAGGGCGAGGGTTGCGGGTGGCTGCCGTTGTTTTCCGCTTGTTATTTACAATGCGGGTTGTAGCGGATCGCACGTGCAACTACAGCCCAAGGTTGAGCGCGACCAAGACCGGCGGCAGGGCGCACGGATTTGAGTTCTCATTCCGGGTCGCAGCGGTGGGAACGACGCGTCACATTCCGTACCGCATCGAGCGCGAATTGGCATTCTTGAGGTTGCGGTAGCGCGCAAGCGCCCACAGCGGGAAGAATTTCGGGTAGCCGTGATAACGCAGGTAGAACACGCGCGGGAAGCCCGTAGCCGTGTAGCGCGGCTCGTTCCAAAAACCGTCGTCGCCCTGCGTGCGTGCCAGATAGTCGATCCCGCGCTTGACCGCGGGATGGTCGACCTCTCCTGCCGCCATCAGGCCGAGCAGCGCCCAAGCGGTTTGCGACGCCGTGCTTGGTGCCCGCTCATAGCCGCGATAATCGAGCTTATAGCTCGCGCCGTCCTCGCCCCAGCCGCCGTCCGGATTTTGGATCCTGACAAGCCACGCCACCGCCCTGCGCAGTTCAGGTGAAGCAGGATCGACGCCGGCGGCATTGAGGGCGCACAAGACCGACCAGGTGCCGTAGATGTAATTCATGCCCCAGCGTCCATACCAGCTTCCCTCTTCCATCTGCGTGCGACGCAAATAGTCGACTGCGCGCGCAAGCGCCGCGCTCTTCGGTGTCGTCTCGTCGATCTGCGCCAGCATCGAGACGCAACGCGCCGTCACGTCGTCGGTCGGCGGGTCGAGCAAAGCGCCGTGGTCGGCGAACGGGATATTGTTGAGATAATAGTAGTCGTTGTCGGCGTCGAACGCGCCCCAGGCGCCGTTGTCGCTCTGCATGCCCAAAATCCATTCCCGTGCGGCAGCAATCGACGCGCGGAACTTATCGTGCGCGCCCGAGCCTTGCGCGCGATCCATCGCCATCACCACGACCGCCGTGTCGTCGACATCGGGATAGTGCGGATTTGCGTATTGGAACGCCCAGCCGCCGGGCCGGATATTGGGCCGGCGCGCGCTCCAGTCGCCTTTGACGCCCAGGATCTGCTTCGGCAGCAGCCATTCGAGACCTTTGCAGGCTTGGGCCGCGGCGCGATCGCCGCCGACTTCGAGCAAGGCGTGACAGGTGAGTGCGGTATCCCAAATCGGCGAGACGCAGGGCTGGCAATAGCCCTCGTGCTCATGCACGACCAGAAGCTTCTCGACCGATTTGCGTGCGATCGCCCGCTGGGGATGGTGTTCCGCATAGCCAAGCGCGTCGAACATCATCACGCTGTTCGCCATCGCCGGGAAAATGGCGCCGAGACCATCATCACCGTTGAGGCGCTCCGTGACCCATGCCGATGCGCGCTCGATCGCGCGTTGCCGCAAACGCCTGGGAAACGTGATGCAACGGAGGACGAGATCGACGCTGCGGAAGAACCAAAACCACAGCGCTTTCTGTTGCGGCGCCTTCGGCGCGAGACCGATCGTGCGCGGCGGCTCGAGGAAAAGCTCCTCGATGGCGATCCCCTTGGGGTTGCGCGCTCTCGGCTTGAGCGCCTGCAGCACCAACAGCGGCACGAGGACGGTGCGACTCCAATAGGAAACCTTATCGAGGTGAAACGGAAACCATTTCGGCAGCAGCATGATCTCGACCGGCATCACCGGAACCGCACGCCAGGGGATGAAATCGAAAAGCGCCAGCATCATCCGCGTGAACACGTTCGAGCGCGAGGCGCCCCCGCGCGCACGGATGGCCTCCCGCGCCCGGACCATGTGGGGGGCGTCGACGGAGTCACCGATCATCTTGAGCGCGAAATAGGCTTTCACGCTCGCGCTCATATCGAAGGCGCCGTCCTGGAATAACGGCCAACCGCCATGATCGCCCTGGATGCGGCGCAGATAGACTGCGATTTTGGCCTCGAGCGCGGCGTCGATCGGCTCGGCCAGATAGTGCCGCAACAGGACGTATTCGGCCGGGATAGTCGCGTCGGCCTCCAGTTCGAACACCCAATGTCCGTCGGGCTGCTGCAGAGCGATGAGCGCGCGGCTTGCCGCCTCGACGCTATGGTCGACCGTGGACGCCGACGCGGACGATTTGGGCTCGAGCGACGCGCGGTTCATGACGTCTCCAACATCGATCGGCCAACGAGATCAGCCGCCCGATTGCCGGACCGGATGGCCCCTTCGATGGTTGCCGGCAAACCGGTCATGGTCCAATCGCCGGCAAGCCAAAGGTTGCGCCACGCCGTCGTGGCGGCGGGCCGTTTGGCATTCTGGCGCGGCGTCGCGGCAAACGTTGCGCGGCGTTCGCGCACGATCTGCCATGGTGGCAGCGCCGTGGGAAGACCGGTCACAATGGCGACCTCCTGCCAGAGTTTCTGCGCCAGCATCTCACGCGGAGCATCGAGCAAGCGATCGGCCGCGCTGATCGTGATCGAGAGTCGATCGCCAAAGGTAAAGAGCCACTCGATGGTTCCGTTCACGACTCCGATGATGGGTGCAAGCCCAGGCGGCGGATCGAGGCGGAAATGCGCGTTGACGATGGCGCGAAACTCGGACGGCACCTTGATGTCGGGCACCAGATCCGCCGCCACGATTGGGGGCACGGCGAGGATGACGGCATCCACGCCCGCCGTCAGCCTCTCGTCGCCGAAATCGAGCCCCACCACCTTGTCACCGTCGAAATCGAGGGCGCGCAGCCGGCGCCCGAACGCGACCGTCACGTTGCGCTCGCCGAGAAAGCGCAACGCCGGCTCGATGAAGACCTGCCCGAGTCCGTCGCGGGCGATCAGCGGTCGGCAGGCCTTCCCTCCCGCCGCCAATGTTTCGCGCACGATGGCGCCGGCGAGGCGCGCGCTCCCCTCCTTCGGCTCGATGTTGAGCGCCGCGAGCCAGAACGGCCGCGCGAGGCGCTCGTAGAGAGGGCCGGCGCATTTCACGGCTTCGCAGATGGTTTTTTCGCCGGAGGCGTACAGCAGCCCTGCAAAAGAAAGGTAATCGCTCGCGGTCGTGCCCGGCACACGTCGGTTGCGATCAAAAATCCACCACGGCAAACGCCCGCGGTTGATGCGCAACGTCCAGCGCTCGCCGCTTGCAAGATCGACGAAGGCAAACTCGGCCGCCGCCGGACCGTCAAGCCTGCCCGCGGCGCCGATCGTCTCGAGATAGGACAGCGCGGCATGATTGCCCGAGAGCAGGAGGTGATTGCCGTTGTCGATCACCATATCAAGCAGCGGGTCATGGTAGGACCGGCAGCGCCCTCCAGCCACCCCGGCAGCCTCGTGCACGACGACGCTTGCCCCGCGTCCTGCAAGACGCGCGGCCGCAGCGAGCCCGGCAAGTCCGGCGCCAACGACGTGGACGGAGCCCGGCATCAGATGACGGCGTGGCGCATGATGATCCACAGCAGGCGCGAGCG
>WNFN01042396.1_pt1 | contig 26250 bp, 23 predicted proteins | sample 5400161 | NCBI WGS metagenome assembly WNFN01 (sample SAMN13153353, study PRJNA577476) | soil metagenome | isolation source: 80 cm saprolite on Douglas fir-dominated hillslope | place: USA:California | collected 2013-09-17 | reverse complement strand
TCGTCCGGCTCGCAAGCCACTCCTGGGTCTAGCGCACGGTTAAAGTGCGACGTTCCCTTGCATAACATTGGGACGAAAACCTACGGTTCAGCCAAACCAGCGCCGCCGCGAGTAGCTCGTCGCCCGTCCCCATGAATTACTTCCGAGTTGCACTTCCCGGTACTAATCCGGACAATTTCCTCGAAGCCCATTTCGGGATAGTTTCCGTGTCGACCATCCGGGAGTTATCGCGTGGTGGCTCGAATTGAAACGCCGAGTACCGCCGCTTCTACGGGTAGCGAAGAGCCCGCTGCAAAGGCCTGGTTCTGGTTGAAGACAAGTGACGTTCAAAACATGCCATAATGGGGGCGAAAGAATCCCGACCATGGGTGTCTGCTCCGGAAAATTCGGGTGGACAGCGAAGTATATGCGTCCGCCGCGATCGCTCAAGGCGCTTGCCTTTGGCATAGCTGCTCTTTCCTGTTGCAGCAGCATCACGCGATTATCCGCGCAGAGCACGACCCCTGGCATCGAACAAACAGACAGCCTCCGCGGCACGGTTGTGAACAGCTTGACGCATGAACCAATCAACCGTGCGCTTGTATTCTCACCAGACAACCGCTTTGCCACAATGACAGATGATCGAGGCCATTTTGAATTCACATTCCCGCGGCCGGATGGCGAAAAGACTGCCGGGTTTGCCGGTACCTCAGACGTTCACTCCCTGGAAACATCTCAGCTTCAACGCGCCGGGATCAATCGTCCCACCATGCTGGTGGCCCGAAAGCCGGGATTTCTTCCCCGCAATAACGGGCAGGAGGGACTCCAGTTAAGCCCAGCGCAGCAGGAACTCACAATCTCCCTCGTGCCGGAAGCTCGCATCGTTGGCCACGTTGTTCTGCCTGGGTCCGATGGTTCCGACAAAATCCAGGTCGAACTTTATCGACGCCAGGTGCGGGAGGGCCGCGAGCATTGGGATCCGGCAGGAACGGCGATGTCAAGAGCAAACGGGGAGTTCCGCTTTGCCGAGCTTTCCGCAGGTTCTTACAAATTGCTCACTCACGAATTGCTCGATCGTGATCCCCTGACCTTTAACCCTCGCGGCCAGTTATTTGGCTATCCGCCGGTCTACTATCCTGCGGCGCCGGACTTTGCAACGGCCGCCGTCATTCAGTTATCGCCCGGCGAAACCTTCGATGCAAAAGTTTCGCCTGCAAAGCGAGAATATTATCCAGTGAAGCTGGGAGTCACGAACGCCCCAGCGGGCCTCCCGGTAGGAATTCAGATATGGCCGCAGGGGCGCGCAGGCCCTGGGTACTCTCTGGGCTACAACGCGGGAGAGGGGCTGATACAAGGTTCCCTGCCAGACGGTACCTACACCGTCCAGGTCACGACCTACAGGCCGAATGCGATGGCAGGAATGTCGAATATCAGTGTTCGCGGGGCCGCCCTTTCCGGGCCAGCCATCACGTTGGTGCCGAACAGTTCGATTACTGTCAGCGTGAAGGAAGAATTCCAGCACACGGACACCCTACCTCAGGTGAATACGACAATTGGCGGCATTCGTCCCGTTTCTGAAAGCGGACGGCGTCCCAATTATCTGCAAGTGGCGTTGCTGCCAGCCGAGGAGTTCGGCCTCGCGCCGGGCGCCTGGCTGCGTCCGCCTACGGGTCCGGAAGACGAGTCGCTGGTCATTGAAAATGTGCAGCCTGGCCGCTATCGCGTGCATGTAAACACATCCATCGGATTCGCATCATCGATTACTTCCGGCGGCACGGATTTGCGGCGCCAGCCGCTCGTGGTTGGCCCGGGAGGGGCAATGCCGCCGATTGAAATCACCGTGCGCGACGACGGCGCTCAGGTCGAAGGCACGATCGAGGGCACAACTAGCACGGAGGTTCCTAGAGCGGGATTCAACTCACCGGGCCAACCCTTGGGTCACGTTTATTTCCTACCTATGGCCGATAGCAGTGGCCAATTCAGCGAAGCTTGGGTTTCCCCGGATGGGAAGTTCCAGCTCCAGCAGCTCCCCCCGGGTGCCTACCGCGTACTTGCCTTTGATCGCCAACAGCCGGACTTGGAGTACGCGAGCGACGAAGTCATGGGCCAATATGATTCGAAGACAAAAGTCATCCGCGTGGTCCCAGGTCAGAAAGAGCATTTGCGATTGCCGCTGATAACTGCGAGCGAGTAACTATGTTCAGGTTTGTAAAATCCATGCGATTCATGGTTCCGTTACTTGGGCTTACCCTGCTGCAGTCGTGTGCGTTGCTTCGCGCACAGAGCGCGCCCCCCGATCGAAGCGCAACTCCGGACGCGAAATTCAAGATCGCCGGCACGATCGTGAGCTCACTCAGCGGGACGCCGCTCGGGAATGCTCGCGTTTCGGTCTTCGATACTTCGAATCCTGCCGACGCAGTGTGGATGATCACCTCCGAGAATGGGCGCTTTGAATTCGGTTCGCTTAAGCGAGGCAAGTTCTCGCTGCAAGGGGCGAAGCGCGGATTTGTCCGCGCCGCCTACGAGCAGCATGAACAGTTCTCAACGGCAATTGTGACCGGTGCCGGCTTCGACACCGAAAACCTCGTGCTGCGTCTCACGCCGCTGGCCTTCCTTGGCGGCAAAGTCATCGATGAATCGGGCGATCCCGTCCGCAATGCACGCGTCATGATTTACGTGGAGAACCACCAGGCTGGCATGAACCGGATTACGCCGGCCGGCGGCGGTTCGACAGACGATCAGGGTTCCTACGAATTTGCGGCTCTGCCTCCCGGGAATTATTACCCGGGCAATTCTTCCCCGGACGTTGCCCGATCTCTGGACGTTGCCTATCCTACCACGTACTATAACGGCTCAATCGATGCCGATGCTGCCACACCTATCTCCATTAAAGGTGGCGATCACTTGCAGGTTGATATCCACGTCAATCCTGTCCCAGCCCTTCATTTAGTGTTTCATGTTGCCAACGACGGACAGCAAGGCTTCAGCCCGCCCGTGTTTCAGAAACGTGTTTTCGACTCCTTGGAATACGTTCAGAGCGATGGCGCGCAATTTGTGGCCCCTGGCGTTTACGAGTTGACGGGAGTGCCCGCAGGAAAATACTCCGTCCAATTGCGCGAACCGAAGTCTGGCCAACTCCAGCAATTCAGTGAGATGGAACTGGTCAAGGATGGCCAGGAATTGGACACTTCGCGCAGCGAGCCAGCCGCCAGGGTCAAGTTGTCGGTAAAAATGCCGGGGCCGGAGCCCCTCCCGAAGCAGTTCCACCTGGCGCTGCAGGATTCGCGACGGCAAAACGTGGCCTTCAAGCCTGTCGACCCGGCGGGTGAAGCGATTTTCGAGGACCTTCCTGCAGGCCAGTACGCAATCCGCGTCTTTTCTCCCGCCAAGCCATACTCCGTTGTTCGAGCTTCGTCTCCGGGAGTCGAAATCTCCGGACACGACCTCAACGTAACGCCGGGCGCGTCTCTCAACTTAGCCGTGTTCTTGGTTGGCGGCGTCGTGACCGTGGAGGGATTCGCAAAGCGAGGAGACAAACCCGTCGCCGGTGTGATGGTCGCCCTGGTGCCGAAAGACCCCGAATCGCATCTGGAAATGTTCCGTAGGGACCAGAGCGACCTTGATGGCAGCTTCGTCCTCCGCGGCGTGATCCCCGGAACGTATACCATCTTCGCGGTGGAAGACGCCTGGGGCTTTCAATGGATGCAGCCCGGCGTGCTCGAACGGTACGTCCAGCATGGGCAGAACCTTACGATTGGGGAGCTCATGAAAGGTTCCGTGCACCTGCCGGACCCCGTCGAAGTACAGCCGCGTTAGATTCGCTGATGCTACGACTCGTTCGACCCGGGTGTTCGGAGCCTCTCGGGATTGTGCCTGGATCACTCAGAAGTAAGGCGCTTGCCTGTGAGACGGGCTAAAGGGAAGCTGAGGCGCTGCGGAGAGCCATCCTTTGCCGCTTTGCAGGATCGCGACGCTGGAAATCCGTTATTATTGACTTTGGATGCCCAAACGGGAATGAAATCGGAGTCGTGCACAATCTGGGTTCTTGGCGCGTTGATGATGCTGGCCTCATTCGACGCCCTACCTGACCCTCCCGCGGTGAATCCGCGGACTGTCATTGGCGCCTCCAGCCTAAGTGAGGCGACTGGCGGCTTGTCCGAGCGGCGTTTGAACTGCGATTCGTCCTGCACTTCTGCTCACCTCCGATCACGCTGGATTGCATACACTTCCGCTGATGAACCGAAGGTTCCTAGTGATTGGCATTGCCCTAACGGGACACGCAACCGATCCATCTCCCCCGGTACTCCTAGCACGACGCAAACTGCATTTCCGATCGTAAGGGCACGTTTGCAACGTTTTCTCTGTGAAGAGCGTCAGCCTTAAGGGCGACATACTTTCCCCAAAACCGATTGGCACTGGCAGCGTTCCCACTTCCTGCGGGTATTTTGCCGCGCGTAGTGGGCAGGCTTTCCGTAGACAGAAAGAGGACGGTAGTGAAGACTTCAGAAATTATTGGAGCATGGTGGAAGATTCTCAAGGGTGAACGGCCCTCGCTATCCATTGAGATTACGCGCGAGTGCCCGCTGCGATGTCCCGGATGCTATGCCTATGATGACGCGCATCTAGGCGGCGGGATGACTTTGCGGGGTCTTCGCGATCGCAAAGGGCAAGAACTGATAGACGGTGTTCTCGAGGTCGTCGACGGCCTCAAGCCTTTGCATCTGTCGATCGTGGGAGGCGACCCGCTCGTCCGGTATCGCGAGCTCGAGTTGATGGTTCCGCAACTGCTTGATCGAGGAATTCACGTCCAAATCGTGACCAGTGCGTTCCGGCCGATGGCGCCGGGTTGGGCGACGCTTGCGCATATGACTGTCGTCGTATCGATTGACGGACTGCAACCAGAGCACGATGCCCGACGCGCGCCGGCAACGTACGATCGAATTCTGAAGAACATTGCGGGCCAGCAGATCACGATCCACTGCACTGTCACCGGTCAAATGATGAAGCGGCCAGGCTATCTGAAAGAATTTCTGGAATACTGGACCCCCAGGGCCGAGATCCGCAAAGTATGGTTCAGCCTGTTCACTCCGCAAGTGGGAGACCGGCTGCCGGAAATGTTGCAACCGCATGAGCGTGGGCAGGCCATTACCGAGATGCTTGCATTAAGGAGGCAATTTCCCAAGCTGGACATGCCGGAGGGGATGATTCGGCAGTTCGCAACACCTCCAAGTAGTCCCAAGGACTGTGTTTTTGCGCTCACCACGCAAACACTGTCGGCGGACCTGAAAACCAAGATCGTCCCCTGTCAATTCGGCGGAAATCCGGACTGTGGTTCGTGCGGATGCGTGGCATCCATGGGCTTGGCAGCCGTAGCAGCGCACAACCTGGGCGGCATCATCCCAGTTGGACCCATCTTCAAAGCCTCAGTCAGGATTGGCCAGGCTCGGTCCAAATGGACTGCACAGATGCCGCCAGTCGAGAAAGGACTGCGGGTGCTGCCCTAAGAACGAAGATTGCAGGCGTGTATGGGCAAGAATGCGTCAGCGACCAACGAGGCTGAACTCACGCCGCTGCGGAAACTATCCGCACGGATTGGCAGGGATCCGCTGCTTATACAGGCGAACACCGGTAATAGTTCTATAAAGGTTGAAGGTGTCCTGTACGTGCAGTCGATGTACGTTTTTTTCTTTTCTATGCGGGACGGATGGCATACGAGGATAACCGCAATATCATCGCGACCTACGCCGACCCGCGTCATTGAGCTACTTTGGGTCAGAATGAAAGTCCCTTCCCGAAATTCCGATTTTTTGATTCTGCCCTCTCGTTGCCGATTTTGGCCGAAGTCTTCATAGTGGAAAAGGTCCTCTCCCCTTCTCCTCGAAGCGCATTTGATGCAATGGCTCAGCGATGCTGCGTGCCCGCGCTGGGGTGGAGCTATGGATTTTTTCAGACAATTGTTCCTGTCCGGCGATTTTCAGCCTCACGGTTTCTGCTACCGGTGGAATTCTGGCCTATGGCTGAATGTCCTATCGGATGCGCTTATTGCGCTGGCGTACTTCACAATCCCTTTCACTCTTCTGTGGTTTATCCGCAAGCGCCGCGACCTTCCTTTCAGCTGGATGTTCGCGCTCTTTGGAGTGTTCATTATTGCCTGCGGCATGACGCACGTCATGGAAGTGTGGAATCTGTGGCACGCGCAATACTGGCTGGCGGGAATCATCAAGACGATCACGGCCCTCGCTTCCATTCTCACTGCCATTCTCCTCGTTCAGCTTGCGGAGAAGAGGACGTTGGCGTCAAGGAAGAGCCGGTCCATGGTGGCGGACTATTTGGGCGGGCGGTGGGGAATGGCGTCAGGATCGAGGCCGAGCTTTTTGACTTCGCGGCGGGCGCGGCGGTAGTCGGAAATGCTTGTGGCAGTGGAAAGAAGGAATTCGGCCTTGCGTTGCGGCGAGTATTTTTCGATGGGGACGATGGCGGCGGGGCGAAGCAAGATGCCGTCCTCGCGGGCTTCGGCGGTGACGAACGAGCCTTCGTCGAGACCGAAACGCTTGCGGAGCTTCGCCGGGACGACGATGGTGCCGCGTTTGCCGACTTTGGCGGATTCCATAGGTGACCGCTTCCAGCGGAGTATCAGAATATCAGACATTCGGGCACACGTCAATAAGACCGTTAAATGTTTGAAGGTTGAAAGTTCGAAGGTTTGGAAAAAACCGCAGGGCTGAAGTACGTGTGACGAGGGCGAAAAACACAGAGGGGCGGAGAATACGCGGGTGAAGTACCGGTGTGCTAGCATCAGGATTTGTGCTTTGAGCGGGAGCCAAGGTAGATGGCGGGGACGATGAAGGCGTTGCGGAAGACGCAAGCTGCGAAGGGCTTGCAGATGGATACCGTCGCGGTGCCGTTGATTGGGCCGACGGACGTGCTAGTGCGCGTGAAGACGGCTTCGATTTGCGGGACGGACCTGCACATTTACGGGTGGGACCGCTGGTCGCAGGGGCGCATCAAGCCACCGGTGACGCTGGGGCACGAATTTTGCGGCACGGTCGAGCGCGTGGGCGACGAGGTGCGCGCCGTCAAGCCGGGCGATTTTGTGAGCGCGGAAATGCACGTCAATTGCGGGCATTGCCGCCAGTGCCGGCTGGGCGAAGCGCACATTTGCCAGAACCTGCGCATTATCGGGATCGATCAGGACGGTGCGTTCGCGGAGTTCGTGAAGATTCCGGCGCCGAATATCTGGAAGCTGGATGCGGCGATTCCCGAGCATTACGGGGCAATTCTCGATCCGCTGGGCAACGCGGTGCACACGGTGCTGGCCGGGCCGGTTGCCGGGCAGACCGTGTTGGTGACGGGCTGCGGGCCGATTGGGTTGATGTCCATCGCAGTGGCGAAGGCTTGCGGGAGCTCGACGGTTTTTGCGACGGAAACAAATGAGAAGCGGCGCGCGATGGCTAGGAAAATGGGCGCGGACGTGGTGCTCAATCCCGCAGCGGAAGATGCGGTCGCGAAAATTCTCGCGGAAACGAACGGCACAGGAGTCGATGCCTGCGAGCGGGCGGGCGCGCTTCACTGCTGGGGATTCCGACGGAAAACGTGCCGCTGGATTTGGTGAACGACGTGATTTTCAAGGGCGCGACGGTGCAAGGGATCTATGGGCGGCGAATGTATGAGACGTGGGTGCAGATGACGGCGCTGCTGAAGGCGGGGCGATTGAATCTTGAGCCGTTGTTTGGCGAGCGCGCTTCGCTCGACAAATTCGAAAACGCCTTCACGCTGCTTCAGGGGGGCCTTGCTGGAAAGATCTTGCTGTATCCGAACGGCGTGCCGCGCTGAACGAATTGGTCTTTCAGCTTTGCCCTCAAGACATTTGCTCACGGCCACGAGCTGGCGCAAAATAGTGCTTTCCCCAGCGGAGTCCACGTTAGGAGCGCAATCATGTCTGATACCGCAACGGTCGCATCGAAACAGAATCCCTTGCAGTACGTCTCCGACCAGCTGAAAGAGATGCGCGAAAAAGGCGTGGCGCCGAAGCTGCGCGTGCTCGAAGGCGAGCAGAAACCCGTATGCATTTTCGACGGGCGGGAAGTGATCAACCTCGCTTCGAATAACTATCTGGGACTGACCACGCACAAGTCGCTGCGCAAGGCCGCGCTGGACGCGGTGAAGAGGTACGGCGCGGGCGCCGGGGCAGTTCGAACGATTGCCGGCACGATGAAACTGCACATGGAGCTGGAAGAGCAGATCGCGGCATTCAAGAACGTGGAAGCCTGCGTAGTGTTTCAGTCGGGCTTTACGGCAAACGCGGGAACGGTCTCGGCGGTACTTGGCAAGGAAGACTTGATCATCTCGGACGAGCTGAATCACGCGTCGATCATCGATGGCGCGCGGCTTTCGAAAGCGACGATCAAGGTTTTCAAGCACAAGGATGTGAAGGACTGCGAACGCATCCTGCAGGAGAACGCAAATTTTCAGGGGAAAAAGCTGATCATCACCGACGGCGTTTTTTCGATGGACGGCGATATCGCGCCGCTGCCGGAACTTTGCGGCCTCGCGGAGAAATACAACTGCATCATGATGGTGGACGACGCGCACGCTTCAGGCGTGCTGGGCCGCAATGGGCGCGGGACCGTGGACCATCACCAGTGCCACGGCCGCGTGCACATTCAGGTGGGGACGCTCAGCAAGGCGATTGGCGCGATGGGCGGGTACGTTTGCGGCTCACGCGATCTGATCGATTTTCTGTACTTGCGGGCGCGGCCATTTCTTTTTTCGACTTCGCACCCGCCGGCTACGGCGGCGGCTTGCCAGGCGGCGTTCGCGCTGCTCGATGCGCCGGAAGGCGAAAAGCTGGTGAAGAAACTCTGGGCCAATACGAAGTTTTTCAAACGCGAATTGAAGAGGCGCGGTTTTCAGTTCAAGGTGAGCGAGACGCCGATTATTCCGATTCACGTGGGAGATGCCGCAAAGGCGTTCGAATTCTCAAAGAAGCTCTTCGAAGCGGGCGTCTTCGCACCTGCCGTCGGTTACCCCATCGTAGCGGAAGGCAAAGCGCGGCTTCGCGCCATCGTCAGCGCGGCCCATAAGCGGGAGCAACTGCTGCGCGCAGCGGACATCCTGACCGAAGTGGCGAAGCCGCTCGGCATCGTCTAGGCCGGTTCCTGGGGCCCGCGACTGGGCGCGTTTACCCTGTAAATCCTGCCTAGTACTCATCATTTTTCCGGGGTATGGTCCCCCTGCCATCCACTTAACCGATAGAAAACAATGTCTTTATGCCTGGCATAGCGCTTGCGACTATTAAATCGTTCATTGGATGCCCTTATGTATGCAGGCACAAATCCCAGCTCACATTCCAAACGCAATCTTGAGGAGGATTTACGATCATGAATCGCACAGGGTTTGCAATCGCGGTGGGGGCTCTTTTCTGCCTAAGCGCTGCAGCTCAATCGCAAACGGGCGCGCAGGCGGGAGCGCAGAGCACCAGCCAAGCAGCAGTGCAGGCTGGCCAGACACAAGCGCAAGCATCCGGCAATGCATCGGCGTCAACCACGGCGTCGCCGCAGAACGGGCAGGCGAACGGTTCACTGGCTACTGGCACGGCGTTCAATGCCGCGCTGAGCTCGCCAATCGATTCGAAAAAGTGCAAGCCCGGTGATCCAGTAAGCGCGCACAGCACCGAAGCGGTTAAGTCCGAAGGGAAAACGGTGGTACCCAAGGGTTCGAGACTTGTCGGGCATGTGACGCAGGCTTCCGCACGCGCTAATGGCGAGTCGGAATCGTCGTTGGGCATCGTGTTCGATAAAGCGATCCTGAAGGATGGCCAGGAGATTCCGTTGAACGTGGGGATCCAGGCCCTTGCTTCGGCGCAAAGTAGCGCGTCGGCCGCTGGATCAGACATGGACACGATGGGCGGCATGGGCGCGTCGGCGGCCGGATCAGGGATGGCTGGCGGACACAGCGCGCTTGGCGGTGTGACGTCCACTGCGGGTGGCGCTGTTGGCGCCGTGACAAACACTGCGGCTAACGTTGGAGGAACTGCCGGCGGAGCGGTGAACTCTGCGGCAAGCGCAGGCGGAAGTATCGCCGGTGCTTCAAAGGGAGCAGTCGGCGGTTTGAATGGCGCGGGTCAGCTCACTTCAAACAGCCAAGGCGTGTTTGGCCTGAACGGTCTGAACCTGAGCGCGGCGGCTTCGAACGCCACGCAGGGTTCGGTGATCACTTCCGCTGGGAAGAACGTGCACCTTGACAGCGGCACGCGGATGCTTCTGGTTTCGCAGGCAGCGGCTTCCGCGACTCCGAAACAGTAAGACGGGGCCAATCGTTTGTTGAAAAGGGCGCGTTTCGACGCGCCTTTTTCATTTCTGGCAAGAAACCGTTGGCCTGCGCTTTGCTATACTCGCGCGGATGCCTTCTGCTCCGAAAAAACTCTTTCTCGTCGATGCCCTGGCGCATATTTACCGCGCGTTCTATGCGCCGATGAACCGGATGAACGCACCCTCCGGCATTCCCACGAAAGTGCCGTTTCTTTTTTCAAACATCCTGCGCCGCCTCGTCAAGGACTACCAGCCGGACTACCTGGGCATCGTGTTCGACACCAAGGGCCCGACGTTTCGCGACAAGCTTTTTGAGAAGTACAAAGCGCAGCGCCCGCCCATGCCGGATGAACTTTCGCTGCAGATTCCCTACGTTCGAAAGCTGTGCGAAGCGATGCACCTGCCGATTCTGGAGTTTGAGGGTTTCGAGGCTGACGACGTTATCGGCGCGCTGGCGATGCAGGCCGCGAAGAAACAGCTCGACGTGCTGATCATTAGCAATGACAAGGACATGATGCAGCTCGTCGGGAAAAACATTCGAACGCTGCGTACGGGCTCCGGCGGCGCAAAGGCGGACATAATCGTAGACGGGAAAAAGGTGGAGGAAATCCTTGGTGTTCCTCCCGAAAAAGTAATTGATTTAATGGCGCTGCTGGGCGACACGGTGGACAACATTCCCGGCGCGAAGGGCATCGGCGAAAAAGGCGCGACCGAGCTGATCCAGAAATACGGAAGCGTGGAAAACGCGCTGGATCACGCCGCCGAGGTTTCCAACAAAAGATACCGAGAGGCACTCCAGCAGCAGCGCGAGCAAGTAATGATGTCCAAGCAGCTCGCGACGATCGCCACGGATGTGCCTCTGGAGCTCGACCTGCCCGCGCTGGAACTCGGCTTGCCCGACGTGAATGCTCTCGCGGCGCTCTATCGCGAACTCGGTTTCAATTCTTTGCTTAGAGAATTGGGGGCGGAAGCGGTCGCCTCGTCCGCTCCGGCGAATTCCGAATCGGCCGCGAAAGCAGATTACGCGCAGATTGCGAGCGTCGCCGAGTTCCGCGAGTATCTGGCGAAACTCCCCGCGAAACAGCCGGTGGCGATCTGGCTGAATCTCGAGGCGGGGGAGCGCGAATCAGAAGGATTCGGGACGCGCATCGCTTCGATCGAGGTTTCCTCGGAGTCCGGCGAAGGACGTTCCGTCTGGTTCGACGAAAAAGGCGAGGTGCTGAAAACCCTCGCGCCGCTGCTCGGCGATGCAAAACGGCCCAAAATCGTGCACGACCCAAAGCTTTTCCAACTGCTTACGGGCCGGACGGCGAATATCCGCCAGGCGACGCAGCTCTATTCGTACCTTCTGCGGCCCACGACGGCGAATCACAACTTCGCCGACGTGGTGATGCGGCAGTTCAACGTGATGATGGGCGGCGGGGCCGGCGAGCGCGCCGATTATCTGCAGCGGCTTGCGCCCGCGCTCCACGCGCAAGTCCAGGAGCAACAGCTCGAAGAAGTCTACAAAAAAATAGATCTGCCGCTCGCGCCGGTGCTTGCGGATATCGAGCGGATTGGCATCCGCGTCGATCCCAAAGAGCTAGGCAAAATGTCGCACACGATGGAGAAGGAAGTCCGCCGGCTAGAAAAAGAGATCTGGAAGCTCGCGGGCTCGGAATTCAACGTCAACTCGCCGACGCAACTCGCCGAGATCCTTTTTGACAAACTGAATCTTCAGCCCAACGCCCGGCGCGGGAAAGCAAAAGCGAGGTCTACCGCCGCCGACATTCTCGAGGAATTGTCCGCGCAGCATCCGCTGCCCGCGAAGATCATCGAATACCGCGAAATTGCCAAGCTCAAGTCGACGTATGTGGACGCGCTTCCGAAACTGATCCATCCCGAAACCGGACGTTTGCACACCAGCTTTTCGCAAACCGGCACGGCCACGGGCCGGCTCAGCTCGAGCGATCCCAATTTGCAGAATATTCCGATCCGAACCGAGTTAGGGCGCGAGATTCGCGCTGCTTTCGTCGCCGAGAAAGGAAAGATACTGCTGTCTGCGGACTACTCGCAGATCGAGCTGCGCATCATGGCGCATTTTTCGAAAGACCCCGTGCTCGTCGAAGCTTTCCGCAACGGTGAAGACATCCACGCGCGGACGGCGCAGGAAGTTTTCGGCGTGGGGCCGCTCGCACAAACCGCGGAGCACCGCCGCGCCGCCAAGGCCATCAACTTCGGCATCATCTACGGCCTTTCGCCGTTCGGGCTCGCGCAGCAATTGGGCATCGAGCAGAAAGAAGCCGCGAAATTTATCAACGCCTATTTCACGCGCTATCGCGGCGTAAAGGTGTACCTGGACGATATTCTTGCCGAGACGCGCAAGACCGGCGTCGCGAAGACTCTGTTCGGAAGAATGCGCCCGATTCCCGAAATCAATTCACCCCAAATGCAGCTGCGCAACTTTGCCGAACGCACCGCGCTCAATTCGCCGTTGCAGGGCACGGCCGCCGATCTGATCAAGATGGCGATGATCAGCATCGACCGGCGGCTGGCGGAAGAAAAGTTTGAAGCTAAAATGATTCTGCAGGTCCACGACGAGCTTCTCTTCGAGGCGCCCACAAAAGAACGCGCCAAACTGGAAAAACTCGTTCAGGAAGAAATGGAAGGCGTCCACAAACTGGCGGTGCCCATCGTCGTCGAAATCGGCGCCGGCCCCAACTGGCGCGACCTGGAACAGTCCTTCTTCCCTGCACAGCGGAACCCTGGCATTTATTTTTTTGATCCTTTCCTTCTGCATTTCCGGGGCGTAGAATCCGCTCAATAGCAAGCTGAACTCGCTCAGCCGGCCCATCCTGTCAGGAGGAAACTATGCGTAGAACGCTCCTCATTCTGGGCGCGATTCTGCTCGCGAGCTTCGGGATTTCACACGCTAAGCCGAATTCCACGCAGGAAAAGCCGGCATCCACAGAGCCAAAAATATCCCCGGAAGACGTCGCCAAAAAGAATCCTGTCCCGCCAACGCCGGAAGGATTGGCGGAAGCGCGCAAGCTTTTTGGCTACAATTGCGCTATGTGTCACGGCAAAGTCGGTGATGGGAAGGGCGATCTCGCTGCGGACATGAAGCTTGAACTCCGCGACTGGCGCGACGCTTCTTCCATCGAGAAGATGACCGACGGCGAGATCTTTTGGATTGTTAGCAAAGGAAAAGGGAAGATGCCGGGCGAAGGCGACCGAACGGCGGAAAAAGTCCGCTGGAACTTCGTGAACCTGGTGCGCTCTTTTGCCAAGAAGGGCGCGGGAGAAAAGGCGAAGAGCGAAAGTCCGCAGAACTAGAAAGCCCCGGCTTCCCTCTGAGCCGTCTTTGACAAAGAAGCCTGAACGATCGCAGGGTGAGTCCGACGAACGCCGTCCCGCCTGTGTTATTCTCACCTCCAATGCATTCCTGGAAGGAGTTTTCCGATGGCCCACGCGGCACAATTTCTGAAATTGGTGAACGAAGCGAAAAAGAAGATTAAAGAGACTAATGTGGCGGACGTGAAGCGCCGCAGCGACGCCGGTGAAAAGTTTCTGCTCGTGGATGTTCGCGAGGACAATGAATGGGTGAAGGGACATCTTCCCGGCGCCGTTCACTTGGGCCGAGGCATCATCGAGCGCGACATCGAGCAACGAGTCCCGGACACGAATACAAAGCTCGTCCTGTATTGCGGCGGTGGATTTCGCTCCGCACTCGTGGCGGAGAATCTGCAGAAGATGGGCTACAACAACGTCGAATCGATGGACGGCGGGTGGAAGGGCTGGCTGGAAGCGGGCTTGCCAATCGCCAGAGACTAGCGACCTCTGGCAGACTCTCGGCCCAAAAATTTGGCTGGGGCGGAAGGATTCGAACCTTCACCGTCCTCATTAACAGTGAGGTGTCCTACCAGTTGGACCACGCCCCAGCGGGCTGTCTTCGCCCCCGATTAGTCCAGGGACGCACAGTATCAGGTAGCTCCCGCCGCAAAAAGAGCGCCGGATGTAGTTCCAAGATACCACGGGTGCGCGCCCGGCGAACGCGTCTAAGTAAAATTTATAACGAGCAAAACAAAAGGTATGGCCCATTTAGGATGTAGCCGATGCGCGTTCGGAATGCATCAGAGTAAATGCGGTGCTCCGTAGGACTCTCTGGTGAATAGCAAATGTGTCTTTGCAGAGAGCAACCGTTTCTCCCGAAGAATTCGAAGGAAAGGACGAATTTGCAAGCTCTGAAATTTCGAATTCGTAGAAGACAATTTGGCACATAGGTTGCATTCCCGAAAGTTTTGTTGGACACTATCGCGTCAAGCACGACTCGGGTTTGCAGCACTGCCCGGCTAACACGTGGGACGTCCTGACCGCAGCTTCCTACCGGAGCGCTCCCCGGCAAAGTGCTGAACAGACATGGCCCAGATTTTTCATCGAAGTACGAATTTCATCGCGCGATTCAGTGTGTTTTCGACGCTCTTTCTGGTCGGAGTGGCGCTCGTCGCCGTCCTCGCGGTGGCGCGCTCGCCCTACATGACGCGGCAAAACATTTCTCGTGAGCAGCCGGTGCAATTCAGCCACAAGCATCATGTCGGCGATGACGGCATTGACTGCCGCTACTGTCATACCGGCGTGGAAACTTCCGCCGTTGCCGGCATCCCGCCGACGAAGACCTGCATGAACTGCCATTCGGTGCTATTCAATAATGCCGCCTACCTCGAGCCCATCCGCGAGAGCTATCGCAGCGATAAATCCATCCAGTGGGTCAAAGTTCACCGCCTGGCCGATTTCGTCTATTTCAATCACAGCATTCATGTCAACAAGGGCGTGGGCTGCTCATCGTGCCACGGGCAGATCAACCAGATGCCGCTGGTGTTCCAGGCCAACACGTTGCTGATGCAATGGTGCGTGGAATGTCATCGCAACCCCGAGCGGGTTCTCCGCCCGAAAGATCAGGTTTTCAATATGGACTGGAAGGCCCCGGATAATCAGGCGGAAGTCGGCGCCAAGCTGAGGGAAGAATACAAGATTCGGACAACGGCCGAGCTCACCAGCTGCTCGACCTGTCATCGCTAATGGATGGTATGCGCGAGCACGAACAACACGAACACATCGACGGTCGGCACGACCACAACGATCCGGCCGGAGAGGCGAAGCCGCACGATGGACCGATGGATTTGGCCGCCGTACGCGCCAAGCTCCAATCGAAAACCGGCAAGCAATATTGGCGCACGCTTGAGGAACTCGCCGGCGATCCGCAATTCGAGGAGTTGCTGCATCGCGAATTCCCGCGCCAGGCGCCTTCGGAATGGGACGACTCCGTCGACCGGCGCGATTTTCTGAAACTGATGGCGGCATCGCTGGCCTTCGCGGGCCTTTCCGGCTGCGGCCGCACGCCCGAGCAGTTCGTCGTGCCGTACGTCAAGCAGCCCGAAGGGATGGTCCTCGGCAAGCCGCAGTTTTACGCCACGGCGATGCCGTTTGGCGCGGACGCGATCGGCCTGCTGGTGGAAAGCCACGAGGGGCGGCCGACGAAAATCGAAGGCAACCCCGACCATCCGTCCAGCCTTGGCGCGACGAACGTCTTCGCGCAGGCTTCGGTCCTGAATCTTTACGATCCGGATCGCGCGCAGACGGTCACGAAGTTCGGAGAAATCCAGACGTGGGCGGCGTTTCTGGACAGCGCGCAGGCCATCGCGGCGGAGACGAAAGGCACCAGCGGCGCGGGTTTCCGCATCCTGACGGGAATTGTCACTTCGCCGACGCTAGCTGCACAGATTCAGTCGCTACTGACGCTTTTTCCTCAGGCCAAGTGGCACCAGTGGGAACCCGCCGTCGGCGACGGCACGCGCGAAGGCGCGAAGCTCGCCTTTGGCAGCTACGTCAACACGGTCTATGGCCCGGAAAAGGCTGACGTCATCCTTTCGCTCGATTCCGATTTCCTTGGCAGCGGCCCGGGGCACATCCGCTACGCGAGAGAATTCTCGCGGCGCCGCAAGCTGAATGGCCCGAACGATACGATGAATAGGCTCTATGTGGTTGAGCCGACGCCGAGCGTCACCGGAGCAACCGCGGATCATCGCCTGCCCCTGAGGGCTTCTGATGTGAATCTCTTCGCGCGTGCGCTGGCTGCGAAGCTCGGGCTCGGCGGCTCCGCGGCAGTTCCTCCTGACGCGGAGAAGTGGCTCGAAGCCGTCGCCAAAGATCTCCAGAAACACAAAGGCGCGTCGCTCCTCGTCGCGGGCGAACAACAACCGGCGGAGGTCCATGCACTTGCGCATGCGATCAACGCGGCGCTCGCCAACGTCGGGACCACGCTGTACTACACGGCTCCGGTGGAAGCGCAACCTGTGAATCACCTGGAATCGCTGCGCGAATTGTGCAACGACATCGATGCGGGGAAGGTCGAGACGCTTCTCATTTTCGGCGTTAATCCGGTCTATACGGCGCCACACGACTTCCGTTTTGCGTCCAAAATAAGATTCGACGAGAAGAGAAATCGGAAGCCGGTCAAGAACACCATCTACGTCGGTTCACATTTTGACGAAACTGCCGAACTCTGTGACTGGCACGTCGCCGAATCGCACTACCTCGAAACCTGGGGCGATGCGCGCGCTTTCGACGGCACCCTCAGCGTGATTCAACCGCTGATCGCGCCGCTCTATCACACGCATTCCGCGCGTGAAGCGCTTGCGGCTTTCGGCGACAAACCGGGAGTCTCGGATTACGATGTGCTGCGCGACGGCCTGAAGACCGCGAATCCCTCCGCCGATTTCGAAAAGTTCTGGCGGAAAACATTGAACGACGGCCTCGTAGCGGGTTCAGCGTTCGCACCGGTCAGCACCGCTCTGAAATTCAGCGCCGCCGGCCTCGCCGCCGCGAAAACCACGCCAGCGGATGATATTGAATTCATCTTCCGCCCCGATCCTTGCGTCTACGACGGACGTTTCGCCAATAACGGCTGGCTGCAGGAATTGCCGAAGCCGGTCACCAAGCTGACCTGGGATAATGCCGCGCTGATCAGCCCGAAGACTGCGGAGAACCTGAAATTGGCGCACAACGTCGCCTGGCGCGGCGGCGAACACGGCAAAATTTATTCGAACGTAGTTGACATCTCGCTTTCGAACAGCAAAGTCACCGCCGCCGCATGGCGCGTGCCCGGCCAAGCCGATGGCGTAGTCGTCCTTCCGCTGGGATACGGCCGCAAGAAGGCGGGCTACACCGGAACGAACAAGGGCTTCAACGCCTACGCCGTGCGCACTTCCGACGCGCTCTGGTCGGCCTCCGCCCCCACCAGCGCGATCAAAAAAACCGGCGACAACTATCCGCTCGCCTGCACGCAGTATCACTTCGGCATGGAAGGCCGCCAGATTCTGGCGACCGGCACGCTCGAGGAGTATCGCAAGAATCCGAATTTTGCCAACGAGCATGCCGAAGCGCCGCCAAAGGAACTGTCGCTTTACAAGGGCGAAGCGGAATTTCCGTATGACCGCGACAAGTGGGCGATGGCCATCGACCTGAACAAATGCAACGGTTGCAACGCTTGCGTGGTCGCCTGTCAGTCGGAGAACAACATCCCCGTGGTCGGCAAGGACCAGGTGATGCGCGGCCGCGAAATGCACTGGATCCGCATCGACCGCTACTACGAGAAGGCCAAGTCCGCGACAAACGATCCGTCCAGCTACGATGAGTCGCTCTTCAATCCGCCAACGTTTTTCCAGCCCGTGCCGTGCCAGCAGTGCGAGAACGCCCCCTGCGAGCAGGTTTGTCCCGTAGGCGCCACGGCGCACAGCGCCGAAGGCCTCAACGACATGACCTACAACCGGTGCATCGGGACGCGCTACTGCTCGAACAACTGCCCGTACAAAGTGCGCCGCTTCAACTTCCTGCGCTTCCAGGATTGGGAGACGCCGCAACTCAAGCTCTTGCGCAATCCGGAAGTTACCGTGCGCAGCCGCGGCGTCATGGAAAAGTGCACCTATTGCGTGCAGCGCATCAACAACGCGCGCATAGAATCGGAAATGACGAACGCTCCGATCCGCGATGGCGCGATCGTCACAGCGTGCGAACAGGCCTGCCCGACCGAGGCCATCGTTTTCGGCAACGCCAATGACAAAGAGAGCCGCGTCGCGAAGTTGAAAGCGCAGCAGCGCAATTACTCGCTCCTCGGCGGACTGAATGCGCGCCCGCGCACCACGTATCTCGCTGCCGTGCGCAATCCGAACCCGGAATTGGAGTCGGCATGAGCGCCGGGCAACCACCTTTCGATTCTCCTGAAATCCGCCGGCTGACCCCGGTAATCGGACCGGGGTATACCTACGGGTCGGTCACGGACAAGATCAGCGCGATTGTACTGACCCGCCCAACGTCGCTCGGCTGGTTTATCGGATTTTCGATTGCCTTCAGCCTTATGGGCCTGATGACCGTCGCCATCGGCTGGCTCATCATCAAGGGCGTCGGCATCTGGGGCATCAACATCCCCATCGGCTGGGGTTTTGCGATCGTCAATTTCGTGTGGTGGATCGGTATTGGTCACGCCGGCACGCTGATCTCCGCGATTTTATTCTTGCTGAATCAGAAGTGGCGCACCTCCATCAACCGCTTTGCGGAAGCCATGACGCTATTCGCCGTAGCCTGCGCCGGCATTTTCCCGCTGATCCACACTGGCCGTCCGTGGATGGCGTTTTACATGTTCCCGTACCCCAGCACCATGGGACTCTGGCCGCAGTTCCGCAGCCCGCTGATCTGGGACGTGTTTGCGGTTTCGACCTACGGCACGGTTTCGCTGCTTTTCTGGTTCGTGGGCCTCATCCCAGACCTGGCCACGCTCCGCGACCGCTCCGTCCAGAAGCCCATGAAGGTTATTTACGGCATGCTGTCCATGGGCTGGCGAGGTTCCGCGCGTCACTGGCATCGTTACCAGTCGGCGTATCTGGATCTTTCCGCCGTATTTCGTGGCCGGCGCCATCTATTCGGGCTTTGCCATGGTCTTGACCATCGCGATTCCGCTGCGCAAGGCCTATGGCCTCGAAGATTTCATCACCATGCGCCACTTGGACAACATGGCCAAGGTCATGCTGGCCACCGGGCTCATCGTCGCTTACGGCTATTTCTTCGAATTCTTCATGTCGCTCTACAGCGGCAACAAATTCGACGTTTTCCTCGTCCAGCAGCGCCTCCATGGCCCTTACGCGCCGTTTTACTACGCGCTGATTCTGTGCAATATCCTGACGCCGCAATTTCTCTGGTCCTACAAGATGCGCCACAACGTCGCGGTTCTATTCATCATGTCCATCGTCGTGAATATCGGCATGTGGCTGGAGCGCTTCGTCATTGTGGTCATCAGCTTGACCCGCGACTTCGTGCCTTCCGCCTGGGGCCGCTACAGTCCCACGTTCTGGGATTGGGCCACGTTCATCGGCACCATGGGCATGTTCGTCACTCTGATCTTCCTTTTTGTCCGCGTTCTCCCGGCGATTTCCATCGCGGAAATGCGCGAACTGGTGGCGGAAACTTCTGAGGACGATAAATAATGCTGCACCGCTCCCACATATACGGCGTGATGGGCGAGTTTGAGACGCCCGAGCAGCTCATTCATGCCGTGGAAAAAGTCCGCGAGGCGGGCTATCGCCGTCTTGATGCTTATGCCCCCTTTCCCGTCGAAGGTCTCTCGGAAGCGCTCGGTCTCAAGCGCAACATGGTCCCCATAATTTGTCTCCTTGGCGGCCTGGCTGGCGGTGTTGGCGGTTTTTTCTTCCAATACTGGGCGTCGGCGATCACCTATCCGATCGACATTGGCGGCCGCCCGCTCAATAGCTGGCCGGCGTTCATTCCCGTCACCTTTGAGCTCACAGTTCTCGGCGCAGCCCTCTCCGCTGTTTTCGGAATGCTCGCCTTGAACAAGCTGCCCCAGCCGCACCATCCGGTTTTCAACGTGCATCGCTTCACGCATGCATCATCGGACCGCTTCTTTGTTTGCATTGAGGCCCGCGACCCCCAGTTTCATCTCGCGGACACCGCGCGTTTCCTGCAGAGCCTCCATGCGCACCATGTTTCCGAGGTGTCGGATGACTAGCGCCTCGCGCTGCCTCGTCGCCGCTTGCGCCGCCGCTTGCCTGGTTTTCGGCGCCGGGTGCGAATATCTCCGGCAGGACATGGCCAACCAGCCGAAGAATAAGCCGCTTTCGCCTTCGCCGTTCTTTGCAGATGGCCGTTCGGAGCGCCCGCTCGTCGAAAATACCGTAGCGCGCGGTTCGCTCTCCAACGACGAACTCTTCGTGCCGAAGGAATCGAACAATTTCCCGTTGCCCGTGAACCTCGCGCTGCTCGAGCGCGGTGAAGAGCGTTACAAGATTTTCTGCACTCCCTGCCACGGCTTGCAGGGCGACGGAAACGGCATGATCGCCATGCGCGGCATGAAGCGTCCGCCCAGCTTTCATCAGGACCGACTTCGCCAGGTGCCCAACGGTTATATCTACGACGTCATGACCAACGGTTTCGGACAGATGTTGGGCTACTCAGCGCAGATTCCGCCGCGCGATCGCTGGGCCATCATTGCCTACGTACGTGCGCTGCAGCTCAGCCGCAACGCGAAGGCCGCCGATCTGCCCGCGGAACTCCGCGACAAACTGAAGCACGAAAGATTCGACAGGAGGCAGCTTCTAATGGCTGCGCAGGAATATCAGGCGCCGGAGAGCGTCGGCCGCCTTCAACAACGGGCGCTGGTCATCGGTGGTGTAGCCCTGCTGGTTTCCATTCTCGGCGCGGTACGGACCCCCGGACTTTTCTATCAGTCCTATTTGATGAGTTTCCTGCTGATTCTCGGCTTGACTGTCGGCTCGCTTGGCCTCGTGATGCTGCAGCATCTGGTCAGCGGCCATTGGGGCATCATCATTCGCCGTCCGCTGGAATCGGCAACTCGCACGCTCCCGCTGATCGTCGCGTTTTTTCTTCCCATCGTGTTTTTCGGCATGAAGTACCTCTACGCCGCCTGGCTCGATCCGGAAGAACTACAGAAAGAACCGCTGTCGCAGTTTCAGCAGGCGTATCTGACCAGCGGGCGCTTTCAAGTGCGCGCGGTCATCTATTTCGTGATCTGGCTTGTGCTGATGTTCATCTTTAATCGTTTGTCGAAGCGGCAGGACGTCGACCAGGCCGACCGCGCCTTGCGCCTTCGCTTCAAAATGCTGGCCGGCCCGGGCATCATTCTTTACGTTTTTGTGATGAGCTTCGCGGCCATCGACTGGGTCATGTCCCTGTCGCCTCACTGGGCATCCACCATTTACGGCTTCCTGTTTGTGGCGGGACAGTTGATCTCCTCGATGTCGCTCATGATCGCTGTCGTCGTGTTGCTGGCGCGTACCGAGCCTTTCGCCAGCGTTCTGCAGAAGCGCCATCTGCACGACTTGGGAAAATTGCTCCTCGCTTTTGTGATGCTATGGGCATATTTCGATTTCTCGCAGCTCCTGATCATCTGGTCGGGGAACCAGCCGGAAGAAATCAGCTTCTATCGTACGCGGCTGTACGGCGGCTGGGGCGTCGTCGCAGTAATCGTGCTGGTGTTCCATTTCTTCGTGCCTTTTTTCCTGCTCCTTTCGAAGGACGTGAAGCGCAACGCGAAAGTGCTCCCGAAGATCGCCATGTGGCTCATCTTCATGCGTCTTGTGGATTTATACTGGATGACCCGGCCGGAATTTACTTCTCGGGCCCTGCCAACCTGGTTGGACATTGTTTTGCCCCTCGCGCTCGGCGGATTGTGGCTCGGCTTTTTCGCTTTCAATCTGAAGCAAATGCCGCTTCTCCCCCTCGGCGACCCAAAACTTGCGGAAGCCATTGAGCACCATGAGCACTGAGTCCCACAACACGGGCCAGGAGCCGCGCCACACGGACGTCTCGTTCGAAGAACGCGACATCAAGGCCGGCACCATTTATGGGTATCTCTTCGCCCTGGCTCTGGCGGTCGTGGCTTCCTTTCTGATTTGCGTTTACATCCTGCGCTTCACCTTGAAATTTGCGGCTTCCTCCGATACGCCTCCGCCGCCGTCTCGCGAGGCTCTTGGCAAGGATTTTCGAGCGCTGCCGCCCGAGCCGCGGCTGCAGGGTGTCCCCGGCCATGAAACCGATCCGCAGGCCGATCTCCGCAAGAAGAATCAGGAAGACGCCGAGGCCAATGAAAAGCTGGAGTGGATCGACAAGTCCGGCGGTGTCGCGCAGATTCCCGTCAAGGATGCGATGAAAATCCTTGCCGAAAAAGGATTGTCCGCCGCGCCTGCGCCGGAGAAGAAGAAATAACGACATGAATAGAGTCCGCCATATCGCGGTAATTGCAATGCTTTTGCTGGGGGCGTGCACTCTGCGCGCTCAGACCATCCCCGGTAACGTCGGCCCGGCGGCTGCGACCATGCCACCGGCTCTGCTAAACGTGGGATTCGAGCCGCCGCTCAACGGGCTAATGCCGCTGGACCTTGCCTTCCGCGACGAAACCGGCCGCAGCGTTCAGCTCCGCGAGTATTTCGGGCAAAAGCCCGTGGTCCTCGCCTTCGTCTACTACAACTGCCCCATGCTTTGCGATCAGGTCGAACAGGGCGTCGTCGGCGTGCTGCGCATGCTCTCGTTCAATCCCGGGCGCGACTACGAAGTTGTTTTCGTCAGCTTCGATTCGCGTGAGACGCCGGAAATGGCTGCCGAAAAGAAAAAGAAGGCGCTGGCTCATTTCCGCCGCCCGGAAACCGATTCCGGCTGGCATTTCCTCACTGGTTCTAAGGAATCGATTGAGGGCGCGACCAAAGCCGCGAACTTTCGTTTCTCCTTCGATGCCAAGTCCAATCTATTTGCGCACGCCAGCGGCGTGCTGGTTCTTACGCCGGACGGCCACATCTCGCGCTACTTCTACGGCGTCGAATATCCCGGCCGTGATATGCGCCTCGGGCTCGTGGATGCCTCCGCGGGAAAGATCGGCACGCCCATCGATCACGTTTTGCTGTTTTGCTATCACTACGACCCCACGGCCGCGAAGTACAGCGCGTCGATTCTCAAGATTATCCGTCTGGGCGGAGTGCTGACGATTCTCTGCATTGTCTGTGGAATTTTGATTTCGCGCCGCCGCGAAACTTTGGCGGCGGCCCGGAATTTGCCCCGGCCGCTTTCCAGTGGCCTGGAACGAGGAGCTCACTAAGCCGTGCAGTCGCAATTGTCATTGTATCCGGAGCAAGCGTCCAACTTCGCGCCGCAAGTGGACGCGCTGATGATGTTCATCACCGCCATCTGCCTGTTCTTTGCGGTTGCGATTACTGCGGCGATCGTGATTTTCTTCTTCAAATTCCACCGCAAACAGCCGGATGCCGTCGGTATTGCCATTCACGGAGATTCGCGGCTCGAGGCCGCTTGGATGATCATTCCGCTGATTCTGGCGATGGCCATGTTCGGCTGGGGTGCGGTCGTCTATGTTGACTATCGCCACGCGCCGCAGGACACGCTGGATGTTTATGTGATCGGCAAGCAGTGGATGTGGAAGGCCCAGCAGCCCAACGGAATGAGGGAAATCAATGAATTGCACGTTCCCGTGGGCCGCAACATTCGCCTGATCCTGGCCAGCGAGGACGTGATCCACGACTTTTTCGTTCCCGCGTTCCGCGTGAAAATGGACGTTGTCCCTGGGCATTACAACACCATGTGGTTCCGTCCGACGAAGCCCGGCCGTTACCACTTCTTTTGTTCGCAGTACTGCGGCACGAACCACGCATTGATGGGCGGCTGGGTGACCGTCATGGAGCCGTCCGACTACGCCGCGTGGCTTTCCGGCTCATCGGGCGGGAGCGTCAATCCCGTCGTCGCGGGAGAAAAGTTCTTCGCCGATAAGGCTTGCGCCACTTGCCATGTTGCCGATGGCACCGGCCGCGCCCCCTCGCTCAATGGCCTTTTTGGCGCAAAAGTTCTTTTGGCGGATGGTTCCACCGTCGTTGCGGATGAAGCCTATATCCGCGAATCGATTTTGCAACCCAATGCGAAAATTGTAGCCGGGTATCAGCCATTGATGCCCACGTTCCAGGGACAGTTGACGGAGGAGCAGATTCTCGCTCTTATCGCCTATATCAAGTCTCTGCAGTCGCTACCGGTTCCCGCGAAGGGTGCCGGGATTGCGCCGACCACGGGGAAGAAATAAGTCATGAGCGACACGCTGACAGCTCCATTGCCAGGCCACAAAATGCCGCATGAGGACTATCTCAACGCCACCTACGGCATCCGCTCGTGGCTGCTCACCACGGACCACAAGCGCATCGCCTTGCTGTATCTCGGCTCGGTGACGTTCTTCTTTTTCATCGGCGGGCTATTCGCCACCATGATCCGTATCCATCTTCTGACGCCAAGCGGCGCCTTGGTTACGCCGGAAACCTACAACAAGCTCTTCACCATGCACGGCGTGGCGATGGTCTTCTTTTTCCTCATTCCCTCGATCCCCGCCGTTCTCGGGAATTTCCTGATTCCGCTCATGATCGGCGCCAAGGACCTGGCCTTTCCGAAGATCAATCTTCTCAGCTGGTACATCTACATCGTTGGCGGCTGTTTCGTTCTGTATTCCTTCGGCACCGGCGGGCTGGACACTGGCTGGACCTTTTACACACCGCTCAGCAGCGTGTATTCGAATTCCGCGGTCACGCCCGCGGTCATCGGCATCTTTATCAACGGGTTCTCCTCGATTCTGACGGGCCTCAACTTCATCGTCACCATCCACACCATGCGCGCGCCGGGAATGACCTGGTTCCGGCTTCCGCTTTTCGTCTGGGCGCATTACGCCACCAGTCTGGTGATGGTTCTGGGGACGCCGGTCATCCACCTCTTCTGGTTCTATTCGCACCCGGCCGTGTACATCATGATTCTTCCGGCCATGGGCGTGATCAGCGAGATCATTCCCACTTTTGCTCGCAAACCCATCTTCGGATACTCCTTCATCGCCGGATCGAGCATCGCCATCGCGGTCATAGGTTTCCTCGTTTGGGCGCACCACATGTTTGTTACCGGCGAATCCACCTATGCCGCGCTGACCTTCTCGCTCCTCAGCTATCTGGTGGCGATTCCCTCGGCCGTCAAGGTCTTCAACTGGACCTCGACACTTTACAAAGGCTCCATCTCTTGGGACACGCCGATGCTCTATGCCTTCGGCTTCATCGGACTGTTTTTGATCGGCGGCCTCACTGGACTCTTCCTTGCCTGCCTGGGTCTGGACATTCACATTCACGACACCTACTTCGTGGTCGCCCATTTCCACTACATCATGGTCGGCGGCGCGGTTATGGGTTACGTCGGCGGCATTCACTTCTGGTGGCCGAAGATTACCGGCAGGCTCTATCCTGAAGCCTTGTCGCGGGTTGCCGCCGTCACGTTGTTTGTCGGTTTCAATCTGACGTTTTTTCCGCAATTTATTCTCGGCTATCTCGGCATGCCGCGGCGCTATCACACCTATCCGCCGGAATTTCAGGTGCTCAACGTGTTGTCCACTGCGGGCGCCTCGATTCTCGCGCTGGGCTATCTGCTGCCGATGCTGTACCTGACCTGGTCCATGCGCTACGGCAAAGTTGCCGGGCAGAATCCCTGGCCGGCCACGGGTCTTGAATGGAAAACGGATTCACCGCCGCCGACCGAAAATTTCCATGTCACGCCGGAAGTAACCTGGGAGCCGTACGACTTTCAGAACCGGCCCGATCTCGGGCTGGTGGCGGGCGCGTCTCCGCTCGCGCCGGCTCATGGAGACGACTAGGCAGTTGAGTTCTGGTGTAGTGACGGACTTCAGTCCGTCCTGTTCGTGGCTGAAGCCAGGCCATAGATTGCCTTAGGAAGAGGAGCACCGCGTGCATCGCACCGGAGAGCTATACGGACATTTTGAAACGCTGGAGCAGCAGAAGGAATCCGCTGCGCTCGGCATGTGGATTTTCCTGGTCACCGAAGTGCTCTTCTTCGGCGGCCTCTTTCTGACCTACACCAT
>WNFN01229059.1_pt1 | contig 26267 bp, 25 predicted proteins | sample 5400161 | NCBI WGS metagenome assembly WNFN01 (sample SAMN13153353, study PRJNA577476) | soil metagenome | isolation source: 80 cm saprolite on Douglas fir-dominated hillslope | place: USA:California | collected 2013-09-17 | reverse complement strand
CTGCGCGCGACGCTCGTCTGGAGCTACGAGAGACTGACTGAGCACGAACAGCGCCTCTTTCGCCTCCTGGCAATCTTCGCCGGCAGTTGGACATCAGAGGCGGCAGAGGCGCTTGTGGAAGATCCGGTGCTGTTACTGGATGGGCTTACATCTCTGCTGGAGAAAGACCTTGTGCAGCGTGTGGAGGCGCATTCAGGTGGGTCTCGCTTGCGCATGCTGGAAACGCTGCGTGAATATGGGCTGGAGTGCCTGCGGGCAAACGGCGAGGAGTATCAAGAGCTGCGTGAGCGGCACGCGCGCTATTATGGACGCCTGGTTGAACTGGCTGAGTCGGATCTGAACAGGCAGGATGGCTGCGAGCGCACCATATGCCTGGAACAGGAAGCCGCTAACTTGCAAGCAGCATTTCACTGGTGGCGCGAGCGCGAAGACGCGGTCCATGTGCTCCGCCTGGGAGGAGCGCTCAGATCCTTCTGGATTGCTGAAGGGCAGGGGCGCGACGGCTATCAATGGATGACTCAGGCGCTGGCTGTCGTGCTGGAATGCCCGGCTCAGGTGCGTGCGCAAGCCATACTGACCGCCGGCATGCTGGCGCCCTACGCTGCTTGCTATGGTCAGTGGCAGGCTCTCTGCCAGGAAAGCCTGCGTCTGTTTGAGGAAATCGACGACAGGCGCGGCAGAGCGCAGGCTTTGAATGAACTAGGGCGCGCGGCTTGCTGGCAGGGCAGATTGACAGAGGCCGCGCAGTTTCATGCCCGCAGTCTGGCTTTATGGCAGGCGTGCGGCAATCTCCAGGGCAGGGCGCATACCTATCTGTACCTGGCCAGGGGTCTTTACGCGCAAAGCCAGTATTATGAGGCGCGCGCACTGGCCCAGGAGAGCCTGCGCCTCTTCAGCGAGATGCCATTTCAGCGTGGCATAGCTCTGGCGCTCAGCCTGCTTGCCCTGATCGCCAGCTACTTCCAGGAGCACCAGCGTTCTCTGTCGCTGGCCCAAGAGAGCCTGCGCCTTTTGCGAGAACTCGGCGCGGAGTGGGAGATAGCTGCTCAACTTCACAGGCTCGCCGAACTGGCGCGATGCCAGAACAAGAGTGAGCAGGCTCTTGTCTGGGTCCAGGAATGCCTGGAACTGGCACGGCGCACTGGCAACCGCGAGGCGCTGGCCGGAGGGCTGCATGTCCTGGCTCAGCTCTCCTGGAAAACTCGCAGCATGCTGGCCGGCAAGCCGCTGCTGGTGGAGAGCCAGGCCATCTACGAAGAGCTCGGTCACCAGGAAGGGATCGCCGCAGTGCTTTTGACTCATTCGCAAATGGCGTTTTTCCAGAAGGAGTACGAAAACATGCGCTCGATGCTGGAGCGGTGTGTGCAGATTCTCTTGCGCCAGGAGAATAAGCCGGCCCTGGTGGTAAGTCTGTACGGGCTTGCACAACTGGCCGGGCGCGAGGGAAAAGCGAGCTGGACCATTCGCCTGTTAGCAGCCAGCGATGTTGTGCGTGAAGCCATCGGACGGCCTCCCTATCGTTTGAAAGACGCGTACCGGCGTGCCGCTCTGCTGGTCCCGGTCCCGCCGGGAGAGCAAGAATTCACCCGCGCGTGGCAGGCTGGACGAGCCCTGTCCCCCGCGCAAGCCGTGGCCGCGTTTGCAGAAGCGCTTCCCGGCTTACCAGATAGTCTCAGCGCTCCCGAGGCCCTCTCCCCACACATCCGACTGACGGCCCGCGAACGTGAAGTGCTGCTCCTGCTTACCCAGGGCCTGACCAACCCGCAGATCGCCCGCTGCCTGGTCATCAGTCCTGTGACCGTCAACGCCCATGTGCGCTCGATCTATGAGAAACTGGCCGTAACTTCCCGCAGCGCAGCCACCCGCTACGCGCTGCTCCACCAACTCATCTAAGCCCATCGCGCTTCACTCCTCTGGCCACCTCGTCTATTTAGACGATCTGCTCCGCCAGCCGCCTTTCTCACGGCTCGGCGAAAAATAGCTCATTCAAACGATGCGGGCCTCTTCACTGCGCCTTACACTGAATAAAATGGTTTGGCCAGATGAACAGCAAAGGACGAAGAAGAACATGAGCAACCTTTTCCTTACAGCGACCCCTGAGTGCCTGTCGCTAACCTTCGCAAAAGCGACCAGGGCACACGAGGAACACCCCCAGCGCAACGAAGATGACGTACTGACCGACCCCGAAAGCAGGCTGGCCGTCATCTGCGACGGCGTGGGCCACGTCACCGGAGCACGCCAGGCTGCGCGAGCCGCCACCAGGACAGTCAGAGCCCGCTGGCGAGAGACGCTGGCGGCCAGGCGCGCCGAAGGTCAGGAACAGTCCGCCTGCCAGATTCCGGCAGAAGAACTCGATGCAACCTTGCACTATCTGCTGACCGAGGCCAACACAGCAGTTCTTGCTGTGGATGCGCGTATGGCCAGGCGCGCCAGGGCCGATGAGAACGCAAAGAAGAAGGGATATGCCGGAACAACCATCGCGCTGGTACTTTTGCTACCGCAAGGGGATGGGTATCTCATGGGCTATGCGCATGTTGGGGATAGTCGGGTGTACCTGCTACGCTCCCAGGAACCATTGCAGCGCCTGACCGCCGATGACGGGTATTTTGAGTGGAAAATGGGCAAGGGCGAGCTGAACGCAGAGCAGGCCTGGCGCATCGAGCAAACCTCATCCGCCGAGCAATTGACCGAACAGGACCGCGAGCACTTCAACAACCGGAATAGAATCTCCCAGGCCCTCGGAGATAAACAGGACATCACCCTCCACACAGGCCAGACCAGCATTCGCCCGGGTGATCGCGTCTTACTCACCACTGATGGCATTCACGATAATCTCACCGATGCCGAACTAGAAGAAACGGCTCGCCCAGGCACGCGCACTACCGTAGCAAAGAAGCTACTCATGCGCACAATCGAGCGCTCGCAGCAGGGTGAAGAGGTCTGCCTGCGCGCAAAAAAAGACGATATGAGCGTCATCGTGATCACCTGCCACACGTTATCAGGAGACAGACAGTGAAGACCAGCAAGCGTGAACCTTGTTTCAGGCAAAACCCAATGAAGCGTGCCCGAGCGCCACCACACAACGGATGATGAGCAGTGCTGCCTGGGTCTGCCATATGCTTGCAGGTGCCTGGTTGCGTGACCGAGTGCCTGGCTGTCGAGTGCCGAGGATCGAGGATCGCGCTGACTGTGGCAGGCTACCAAAAGCCATAGAAAAGCAACCACAGAAAGGAATGAACAGAACTTCCAGACAAGGGTCCAGGTGAAATGTATCTTTCTGCTTACTTGATCTATGCACGTGTCTTTTCGCGTTCGATTTTTCGTCTGAGAGCGTGAACAAGCAGCGCTATTCCAAAACAGGCGCATCCGCCGACAAACGGCTCCGCAAAAAAATTCCACCACTCTTGATGAAGGTTACTCACGCCGGTTTCTACAACCACAGCAATGAGAATCAAGGATAGACCTTTGAGTGCAGACCAGATTCTTGTCCTGGGCGTCGCCTTTTGTTGTTGACTCTCCTGTTGTTGAAGAGACCTCACCATCCCTCTGATGGTGCGCCATCGCCTCAAGCGCTCATCCTCCTGTGCATCTTTCGGTAAAAGGTAAGGCACATCGGGTAAATAGGCTCGTTGCGGGGTATCCGCTGGCGCGGGTGCTTTGGATGCCCACGCCTGGGGCGGTGGTGTCGGTTTCCTGCGGTGGAGAAACCAGCGAAAGAATAACATCGGCTTCCATCCTCTTATTCTGTTGGTATTGTTTCTAAATGTTCAGCTATCAGCCGTATGGCGTCGTCTCCAACAAGGGTGTGTAAGTCCTCGTGCAGTCGTCCCATGTTTTCCATGCGCGCCGTAATGGCCGCGTGCATCGCGCTCTCAGCAAAACCAATGAGCCCACGTTGAGCTGCAAGGTACTCGTTTTCTATCTGATTCAGCAGTTGTGCTACTTCGCTTGAATTTGTTTGTCTTTCCATCTTTCACCTCAGGCACTCCGGGTTGAAATGCCTCTGTGGCACTGGCTCCTCTGCCAACCTGTTGTAATCTCGTCATGCTGTACATTACACATAGCGAATATGCACATGACGATCATAATTGCGCTCGCAGCCCTGCCAGTAGCTGATACGCTGGCAGTGTGCAACTGCAACAGCCTGGCGTTCGGCTGGCGGAAGATCGGGCAACCATTGTCGCTATTCGTACCAGGACGCAACATAAGCGCGAAATGTCTCGTCAGTCATCCAAATCGAGAATTGCGCATTTGCTCCTGCCCAGTGGCCTGTGTCTGTTTGATATGTCAACATTGGTTCTTTCCATTCGTCCATCGTATCCTCCTGGTCTTGCCGAGACGCTCTAACATGATCTGTTCATACAGTGACAGCTTCTTGCCTCTGTACTTGAAAAGGGGGCGCATACGCTGTATAGATCGTGGACCGCATCATAGATGAACTGCGCAGAGCCGTAGTAGCCAGCGCGTTGCCCTCTCTCAGCGATGGGAATGTACGCACGGATATGAGCGTCCTCCAAGGCTTTGATGATCTCGATCGTTCCGTACATCATGTCGCCGGTCGCCTGCCTGGGTCGGAGACGCCAGCGAAACATCACCTGCCAGAGCATGTCGAGCAGAGGTTGATTGTCTGTGACTTCTCCTGGGACGACGAGCGCCGACAGAATAATGCGACTTTTTCCTCCATCAACCACATAATGAGTATGGTAGCCGAGATGCGTTCCTCCCGCTTTCAGACGCATCGGCGTCGCGTCGGGATCAGTGGTGCTCATCCGCACGTCCGCCGTTCGCAGATAGGGAGCCGCGTTCTCCTCGACGAGTTCCTCGTGCCGCTGCCGGGAAATGGGTCTGGGAAGCGGGAAGGGTGCTGGAGGTGCTTCTTTCGCCAATCGAAGATCGTGGACCAAGGAAACTCTGTGGTTTTCTTCAGTCACCTCAGGATTGGCTGGTTCAGGGGCAAAGAGCGCAGCCAGATGCTCGTGGATGGCCTCGCGGGCCTCTACGGCAAAACGTGGAACCAGCGAGTCAAGATCCGCATTGGCCTCAACTTGCGTCACGTCGAAGTACAGCTCCTTCCCCCAGATCAACTTTGCCTGACGACACTGTTCCACAATAGCCTCGAAGAAGCGCGCGATCCGACCTCCAGGCCGTAGCGGGTGCGAATCTTGCGGCAGCCGTGGAGTGATCGGGAAGTGGTTCATCCAGATCATAGCCGACATACCAGCGGACACTTAACCGATCTGCCACCTGACGCATGAGCAGACGCTCGGACCGGATTTCCTCGAAAAACATCACCAGTTGGAGCTTAAAGAACACCACGGGATCAACGGATGGTCGTCCGACACCTGTGTAGAACTTCCCTACCAGAGCATATATAAACGAGAGATCAAGCACTTTGTGCAGATGGCGATAAAAATGATCTGGGGAACGAGTTCCTCCAGCGAGACAGCGACGAGTGGGGCAAAGGCCCGCTCTTTCAAGCCCATCATGATGTGTGTTCCTCCTTCTTCCATTGCACCGCACCGTCTCTTTTCTTGTCAACCTCATCTTTTCACCTTTTACCATATATGCTCTTTCTTCCTTCTTTCTCTGTTTCTTCCGTAAGCAAAACGATGGGCTGGCAAGCTCAGGTATTCTTTTAGGCTGAGCTATACTTTTTTCAACAGGCTGCATCGTTTTCTGTACTCAGCTATATGGCATGCAAAGATCACGTCACTACTGGATTTCTCTTCTTGCATTTAGAAACAAAATCAGCTATATTGAATATCGATGATTCTTGTCAAAATAGAGAATGCAGTCGAGGGAAGGCATGAGATGGGCCAGGACAGCAGAGAGCAGCAGGAACGTCGCGATTTCCTCATCAGCTATAATGATCACGATATCACCTGGGCAGAGTGGATCGGTGTGCAGGTGGAGCAGGCAGGCTACTCCGTCTTCCTTCTCGCCTGGGATGGCCGTCCTGGCAACAATCTGATTCTCTCACTCGATTCTGCCTTGCGCTCCTGCCAACGCTGTCTTCTGGTCCTTTCCCCAGCCTACTTGCAAGAAGGGCTGACACAGGCGCAATGGGCAGCCGTCTTCCGGCAAGATCCTGTCAATGAACACCGCACGCTTCTGCCCATGAAGGTGGAGGACTGTCAGCCGGCAGGCTTTCTGGCGACGCATAACCCCATCGATTTGTATGGTTTGGAGGAGACGGAAGCCACCGAGCGCCTGCTGGCCTTCCTTGCCGCTGACCGGCTTCAACCTAGTCAATCGATTGCCGGAGAAGCTCCTCGAAAGCTGTTCTATCCTGGTTCGCCCGTCACCTGGAATCTGCCCTACCGCCGCAACCCTTACTTCACTGGCCAGGAGGAGTATCTGAGCGAACTGCACACTCTCCTGTGGGAAAATCAGCGTGCATCTGTCACGCAGACGGAAGCCATCAGCGGCCTGGGAGGCGTTGGCAAGACGCAATTAGCAGTGGAATACGCCTATCGTTATCGGGCTGACTATACCCACGTCTTTTGGGTACAAGCAGATACTCAGGAATCCCTCGTTGGCTCCTACAGTGAGATTGCTCACTTGCTCCAATTGCCTGAGTGTGTGGAGCAGGCCCAAAGCCTTATGGTTGCTGCCGTGATGCGTTGGCTCCAGCAGCATCGCCGCTATCTGCTCATCCTAGACAACGCTGACGATCTGGCTCTCGTGCAACCCTTTCTTCCAACAGCCTGCCCAGGCCATGTCGTGTTAACGACCCGGACGCAGCACGTGGGCAGGTTTGCCCAGCGATTGGAGATAGATACGCTGAAACAGGAAGTTGGAGCGGCCCTCTTGCTCCGACGAGCTGGACTCATTGGGAGACACACCTTCCTGGAGGGTGGAACAACAGCAGATCAAGCATTAGCGTTGACCTTGACGGCTGCGTTGGGAGGCTTGCCACTGGCACTTGACCAAGCGGGAGCATATATCGAAGCGACTCAGTGTAGTCTGGCTGAGTACCAGCAGGCATACCACGAACAACGAAGGAAACTATTGGCTCTTCGGAACGGGCCACCAACGCCTGGAGCCTTGAGGGATGATCATCCCGAACCAGTAGCCACCACCTGGTCGCTGTCCTTTGCAAAGGTTGAACTGGCCAGCCCCATCGCGGCGGAAGTGCTGTGGGCGTGTGCCTTTCTCGCTCCAGATGCGATCCCTGAGGAACTGCTTGTCGAGGTGTTGAACACATCTTCTCTCTTAATGGACAAGCAACAAAGGCGGGGAGGCTGGTTCTCCCGGATCCCCTCAGGACGGCAAAAGCCTCCGAAACTACCACGGCAAGCCACAAGCGGGGAAGGGATTCAGGAAGCGGTGACGATCTTGCGCTCCTACTCACTCCTTCAGAGGGACACGGGAGAGAAATTAGTGCGGGTCCATCGGCTGGTTCAAGCAGTGGTCCGAGATGCGCTGGAAGAGCGTGTGCAGGAAGTCTGGATGACCCGCATAGTTCGTGCAGTGGACCGACGCTTTCCGGAGGTGAGCTTTGAGACGTGGGGAGCATGCGAGAGGTATCTGCCGCACGTGCTGGCCTGTTACGAGTGGATCGTACAACGCCAGATCCTGGGGCGCTTGAGAGCTGCGTTACTCAATCGCGCAGCATGGTATTTGGGTGACCGCGCCCGGTACGCGGAGGCGGAGCCGTTGTATATGCGGGCCCTGGCGATTTCTGAGAAGCAGTTAGGAGCCAAGCATTTCCTCACTGCGAGTATCCTCAACAATCTCGCGCTGCTGTATCAACAGCAGGGGAAGTATGTGGAGGCGGAGCCGCTGTTGGTGCGGGCTTTGGCGATCTCCGAAAAGCGATTGGGAGCCGAGCATTCCTACACCGCTCTCAGTCTCAACAATCTTGCTAGCCTCTATTCCAGTCAGGGGAAGTATGTGGAGGCAGAATCGTTGTATGTGCGGACCCTGGCGATTTCTGAGAAGCAGTTAGGATCTGAGCATCCCAACATCGCAGGCAGTCTCAACAATCTCGCACTGCTGTATCAGAAACAGGGGAAGTATGTGGAGGCAGAGCCGTTGTATGTGCGGACTCTGGCGATTTCTGAGAAGCAGTTAGGATCTGAGCATCCTAATACCGCTCTTAGCCTCAGCAATCTCGCACTGCTGTATCAAAAACAGGGGAAATACATGGAGGCGGAGCCGCTGTATGTGAGAGCTCTGTCCATCCGAAAGAAGCAGTTGGGAACCGAGCATCCCGACACCGCTCTCAACTTCGACAATCTCGCTGGCCTTTATTTTAGTCAGGAGAAGTACGCGGAGGCGGAGCCATTATATGTGTGGGCCTTGGCGATCAAAGAGAAGCAGTTAGGATCTGAGCATCCTGATACCGCCCTCAGCCTGAACAATCTCGCGTATCTATATAAGACCCAAGGGAAGTATGCGGAGGCGAAGCCGTTGTATGTGCGGGCGCTGGCGATTTCTGAGAACACCCTGGGTCAAAATCATCCCAGCACTCGAACCGTCCACGCCAATTATGCGGCCTTTTGGAAGCCATGAAGCAGGTGGAAGAACCTGAAGAATAAATGCTCAAGCTGTTCAAATATCGGTGCAGCCTGTTGAAAAACTAAAATGCTGAGGTTTCAGAGATGCGAATGTTCTCTTTCAGCGGCAAAATGATGCGAATCAGTGCCATATGAAAGCGGGATCTGACATTTTTCTGCTGTGTAAAGCTCTACAAAGGACTTTTTCAACAGGCTGCTTTCATCACTGAATAGCTCTCCATAGTTGCTAACGCTGCGACTGATGGAGATAAATGGCTGGCTGGTTGCTCAAGCCACTGGCAACAGTGACTGGCCAATAACAGGTAGCATACAACCAGAGAGGATGTCTCGAACCCAGGGAAAGAGGAGCACTGGAAGGGGTTTGCTTTCAGGTGAGTGATGGCCCGGGAGCATAGTCTGTACACGCGAGAACTGTCAAGGCCAACGGAACTGGCGTTTCTTGTGGGAAAAGCACGCAAATCTTGTGGTATCATTGCATATATATACATGAGCAGAGGAAGAATAAGCTGGAGATGTATGCATCATGAAAGCCACAAATACTACGCCGCGTCGCCACTACACCAATTGTCGAATCTGCGGGCAGGAAATGCGCAGGCCCATCGTGGTGACCCACGGGCTGGTCCTGTGCAAAACACATAAACGCCAGATGGCCACGCGGCGGCGCGCAGGGGTCAGCACAGCGCAATTGAGTGCGGATTGGGGTGACAGGCTCGCTAACTGGCGCGAACGACCTGCGGAGCTGGAGCAGGAGACAACGGACATTGCTGGTTGGACAGATCTCCAGGTGAATACGTTGTTCCGCGAGATAGTCGAGAAGCGCGCGGTCATGAACGGCGCGGATGCCATGACCAATTCTTTTCACCCCAAGCGCGCGAACGCATTGCCAGATATCCTCAGGAGTCCCATATTCGCCCGCATGAGCCGTCACGCCCAGACCGTGTTCTCGCGCCTGAGAATAGAGGGCTTGATACTCGGAGGGAGGAAATCCTTCCTCCTGGCCAGTCAATCCCACACCGGCGATACGCAATTTCGGACTCGTCGCAAATACCTGCTGATACACCCATGATCCCGCTTCGATGCCGTGATCGCGTTGGATATCAATCACAAAATGCACACGATCTTCAATCGCGTGCGCGATCAGCGCTTCATTCATGATCTCCATGATCGCCTCGAAGTGCAGCCCTCGATTCAGGTAGAGAAATGGGGTCCAGGCAACTTCCGCGTAGAGGATCGTGTTTCGCTTCAGATAATCAGCCACGTCGGCGATGAGCAAAGCAAAATCCTGTTCCAGAGTAATCGCCTGACAAATGCTCTGATACGAGAACACGAACTCATCGAAGGTCCCGAAAACATGGGTCTGCGCCAGCTCGTCTTGCAGGTGGACCGGAAGCGGTTTGCGATTCTGACGGCACAGGGTGCGTAGCGTCGCAAGCGTCGCACATCCTTCCAGATGCAGGTGCAACTCGACCTTGGGAAGTGCCTGCACCTGTTTTTTTCTCTCCTCACTCATGGTGGATTGTTATTCCTCCGTTTCGGTAAGATGCATCAGTAAATCCGGCGATTTCTGCAAGACCAGGCTGGGATACCCTTTCACGCGCCAGTCTCGCAGCGGCTCATGGGATTTCTTCGAAACCGCCAGGCTGCTGCGCAGATAATACCGCCAGGCTGCCAGGGCTCCGTAACCTGCGTAATCAATATTGATGCGCGGGCCGAAGACAATCTCGCCAATGGAGAAACGCTCCCCTGCATCCTCCAGGTACAATTCATCCGCGCAGAGATCCAGCCCGTTGCAGTGTCTGGCGATCTGCATGGCGATACAGAGCTTTGACGGTCCAGCACACAGCAATTCTGGTTTGCCCTTTTTCTCGTTCTGGGCGACGAAGAGATCAATGCCATCCGTTGGCTCCAGCGCTCGCACCAGTACCGCGCCGGGGATAAGCAATGGCCCGGTGATAATCCCCAGGCAAAAATAGGAGCCATAAATCTGGTAGACGTAGGCAAAGCCGCCTTCGCCATACCAGATCTGATTGCGCTCCGTGCGCCGATCCCGATAGGTGTGCGACGCCGGGTCGTAGAGGCCCGCATAGGCTTCGGTCTCCACAATGCGCCCCCGGACAATCGCTCCAGACGGGAGCCGATGGACAAGATACTTGCCCAGCAGTTCACGCGCGACCAGGAGAGTGTTCCGGCTATAGAACTCCCGTGACAGTTTCTCCATCTCTTTCAATGCGCTTCCACCAATCTCAAGTATTCACCCCTCTCTGAGGAATGCTGCCGTAGTATCTCATAGATGTTGCCATGTGCCAACAGATGCCCCTTTTCGTCGTTTAGAGTAGAGAGAGCATGCACCAGAGGATGCTACGGATTTGTCTTCCCTTGAAGGATCGGGAGTGCTCGCGCACGGAGTTGGCCACATCCTCCTTCGATGTCACTCCCCTTACTTCGTTGAATAAACGTCTCATAGCCGTGCTGCGTCAGCGCCTCATAGAACGTCTCAATGCGAGGAGGGCGAACACGAGATAGGTTACAGTCACCTTTGTTCCGGTGCATCGGGCATAGTCTCGTGCTGCTCCCAACACCTGCGCGAGAGGATATTTGCGATTCGTCGGCACGAAGTGATTCCGCTGCTCATCCGTGGTGGCATGAAGCGAGAGGTAGAGCCGATTCACCGACTCCACTGCGACACCAGCCAGGTCGCGCATGCGGGGCACAATGCCCGAGGTGGAAACAGAAACAATCTCTGCGAGACGCGCGGAACGGAGGCACTTTGCCGCTGTAATCACCTGCTCATAATTCAATAATGGTTCGCCCATTCCGGCAAACGCGACATGAAAAGCAGTCGCAGGGCCACCTGTGGCCTGAACCATCTCCATACTTTTCACAACCTGGGCGACCATCTCCTGGGCAGTCACATTTCTGCGCATCTGTTGCTGCCCGGTCGCGCAGAAAGGACACCCCACATTGCACCCGTCTTGCGATGAAATGCAGACAAAAGGGCGAGCCCTTCCCGCGTCGGAAATGTAAAATAGATGGACTCAACGGTCCTTTGATCCTCTAATTGCCAGAGGAATTTAATGCTTCCATCAGAAGAAGACCGTCTGTTCAAGCAGAGAATGTCAGATACATCCATAATTAGCCTCCTACAGATGCATGAAGAAGAGCGAGAACCTGGTCAACTGCGCAATCGAGCGCGCCAGTCCAGTTGATCACCTGATAGGTACAAAGGGACTGAGAAGCAGCACAAAGGCGATCATCCTCTGTCGCCGGGTGAGCAAAGCCAGGCCTGGTAATGTAAATGCTGACCATGGGAGCGCGCATCCATCGCTCCAGCTCACCAATCTTATCAGGACGAAGCACCGCGATCCTGTCACCGTCCTCTTGCGCGCAGAGATCATCGAGGGCGGTCGCGTACCACTGCTCCCGATGGCAAAGAGGACAAACCAGTTGTCCAGCCTGAACGGCAGCGTGAAAGCGTTCATCGGTTACAAAATGATAATCGACATGATCAACCTCGCCTGGTCGAGGTGAACGTGTGGTAGAGGTAATCACCTGGCTGAGCCCCGGCTCGCGTTGAAGAACCTCCTTCAGAATGGTCGTCTTTCCTGCAGAAGACACCCCGCAAAGCGCATAAAACACAATAGCCTCCCAGTATCTCTCAGGAGCCGGCGCTCCCCTCTGGCATGAACAGAACACGCTTGTGCTGCCTTTGAAGATAAGAAGATTTCCCAATCTTCTCATCTTCGCACGACGCATCTGGAATACTCCACACCACATCGCTTTCTCTTTATCATAGCAAGTCAGGCTCCTACCAGACTCCTGCCAGAGCACCTCTTTCGCTTGCCGTTGACGGACTTTGACCAGATGCCACATACTTACTGGCCGACCGACCACGCAAAGCTTCGGGCCGACGCATCTGTGTGCCCTTTATCTGTATGTAGGTATCCCTATCTATACTGAAACCAGAAAGAGAGCGTTGTTTTTCGCAACAAGGGAGATATGTTCATGCAAAAGATCGTATGGAAAAGATGCCTGGCACGATTGTCAGCCTTGCTCCTGGCAATCTTCCTCCTCATACCTTGCCTGTTTGAGGGACAGGCCTCTGCATCAACGGTACAGGCGGCTACTCGTTTTCACCGTTTGCATCAGCCAGGTGCTGGCAAAGTCATTGTCGTCAGCCTTGCTCACCAGGGGTTATATGCGTACAAAGATGGGTCTGAGGTGTTTCATACCGCTGTTATGACAGGCCGACCTGAATTGGGCACGCCGACAGGCATCTACCATGTCTTTGCCAAACTGAGTCCGACCACGTTTTACTCACCGTTTCCACCCGGGTCCGCCGAATGGTATCCGCCAACGCACATTACCTATGCCCTGGAATGGAAAGAAGGAGGCTTTTTTCTCCATGATTCCTGGTGGCACAGTCTCTATGGTCCTGGCACGAATCGCTGGCATTATGATCCCATTGATGGCTGGCAATCAGGCTCACATGGCTGTATCGCCATGCCGCTCAGCGCTGCCGCCTGGCTCTACAACTGGGCACCCATTGGCACAACAGTACAGATTAATGCTTAACAGTCGCGGTACTCCTTGAGCACTCAAGGAAAAGCGTCACCTTTGCCAGGATTCTCTTTGAGTTCCGAAAATATCAAAACGTTGGGGAGATGGTTTTGCCAGATACAAGCAAGAGCATCCCTCCAAGCACTCCTATCGAACAAATGGTTTGCCATTGAAAACAACACCATTTACAGATATCGTTGGAACCAGCCTACCAGGCGTTGATAGTAATCTTGAAGATGCTTCCGTTCGCTCAAAGCATGGCCCTCGCGCGGATACACGACGAGTTCGGTTGGCATGCCCATTTCTACGAGAGCCCGATAGAAAGCATAGGCCTGGTTTACCGGAACGCAGGCGTCTTTCTCACCGTGAACGATCAGCGTCGGCGTCGTCACACGATGAGCATAGGTGATCGGTGAACGTTCACGATAGACTTCAGGATGCGTCAACGGGCTAAGCGGTGGTTGCCCAAGGTAGCGTCTATCCCAGTCCGGGACATTGGTCTGCGCATGGAAACCGTGAAAATCGCTGATGCCGGCCCCCATCACAGCAGCCTTGAAACGCGGGGTCTGCGTGACAGCCCAGGCGGTCAGAAAACCACCGTAGCTCCAACCCATGATCCCAAGACGTTCTTCATTGACCAGACCTCGTTGGACCAGGGAAGCGAGACCGTATAGCACATCTTGAAAATCTTTCCCACCCATATCACCAAGGACTGCATTGGCGAAAGCAACACCCCGGCCCATCCCGCTGCGAATATTCGGGCTCAACACGGCAAAACCAGCGGAAGCAAGCAGTTGTGAGAGATACTGTCCCCAGTCGTTGAGCCAGACCCCAGAGGGGCCGCCATGCACCTGCACAATCAACGGAGGTGGTCCTGCGTCTGTACGCCGGGCAGGCCAGGTGACCAGACCATCAATCTCCCAGCCATCGACGCTCTCATAGCGAATATGCTCTGTCTTGTTGAGCAGAAGCGTCTCTTCCGCAAGCACATTCAGGCGCGAGAGACGCTTCCAGGAGACATGCTGCGTGCCATCATTGGCAGAGACCAGTTCACCGTACCAGACATCATAAGGATGCCGATCAGAACGCGTCGCGACGAAAGCGAGCAGGTCTGGTGTTGTCGAGAGGTGAGGCCAGAAGGGGTCACCAATCACAGTATCCTGAACCAGTGTCGTCAGTGTGCCAGTTACTTCATCCAGGACACTCACCCGGCAGGCCACGCTATCTGAACCAGCGCAGAGCAGATGGTGCCCATCGGGGAACCAGCGACACCAGCCTGGACTCCAATCAATCCCAGACGTCAGGTTGCGTACCCGGCCATTAGCAAGCTGCTGGACGAAAATATCGCCTCCACCTCGATCAGGATCGCTCCACGCGCCAGAGATATAGGCAATTCTGGACCCATCAGGCGACCAGGTCAGGCCAAAAGCCTGGCGCGTCAGCTGACTCACCTGGCGTACCAGGCCTCCTTGGGCTGAGAGCAGGCCTATCTGCCCGCGATACCAGTCGGTCTGCTCAGGCCCGTTCGCAAAATAGACAACAAACTGCTGTCCGTCGGGCGACCAGGTATAGCTCCAGATAGACACACCATGCGGCGTCACAGCCTCGGGTGTGTCGCCATCTGCCCGTACAGTCCACTCATCCCCTTCCAACGAGAGAAAAGCGAGCCGACTCCCATCAGGTGACCAGGCAAGGTCACTCACCCCATTTGGCATGCGGCAGATTTGTCTGGCCTCACCCCCCTGTCCTGCGATTACATATAATTGCATTTTTGAATCGGGATCGCGCCCTTGAGAAGCAAAAGCCAGAAAAGCGCTATCGGGCGACCATACAGGAGAGATATCAGAAGCCGTCCCTTTGGTCAATGATCGATACTCCCCCTTGGAGATATCTGCGCACCAGATGCGCCTGCGCTGTTTTTCCTGGTCTGGGAGCCATTCAGCCACAACGAAGGCCGCCAGCTTCCCATCGGGCGAGATCACAGCATCCAGAGCCTGCCGCACTGTAAACAGGGTCTCCAGCGTCACAGGCATCTGCTGCTGAGCAAGAGCGGAAACTCCTCCCGTGAGAACGGGGACAGAGGCTTGCTCCTGCAACATGTTCTCCTTTTCCTGTTGTTTCTCCACGAAAATCTCCTTTGCCTGGCAGCAGTCAAATCATTTTCTGTATCGGTGTGTATGCCTTGCGCTTCATCAAATCCTCCTCGTTTGCAAAGGCGCTACGCTTGCTAAAATAAAGCATTCAGCTTTCTCCAGAACCGCCTTGGCTTGCGCCATGGCGCAAGCCAGCGAGGCGGTTGAGCTTCGCCTTACGCCTCTTCGATGTTGTGCTGTTCCCTTGCCCTACTCATCGTTTCCATCATCTGGCTCTGGCTCAGAGGGAGGTTCAGGAATTGGATCAGGGCCTGGAGGATTGTTATTTTCCCTTGTTATCCAGAAAAACAGATTCTGTTTATTCACGTGATCATCTCCTTTTTTCACAAAAAACGCTCGAAAGGTGCTATCTCCTTTTTCTTTATACTTCTCCCTTCTCTGTACTTGTCTCGAATGAGCAAATGTACTCGTCCAGATCAGTTGCATATGCAAGGCGCAGCAAGGGTTGGGGCGCAAAGAGAATCTCTAGCTCTCGCAGATCGGGCAAGTACTCCAGCGCGCACACACCAGCGGACAGGCGTTCCAGCACACTTCCATCCGCTGCTACCGCTTGCTCAATGAGCCGCAAACCATGTAGATGAATCACATCTTGTGGATAACAAATCCCCGCTTGCTCAAGATCAGGAACACCCCGGTAAATGCGCAGACAAATATCTAGAGCATAGCGACGCGCGCTCCTTTGTGCTTTTGATGGCTCAGTCTGTGGATAATTCAGAACGTACCTCAGCAACGTCAATCGTTCAAGGAATGAACACAGCTTGCTAAACGTTTGCGAGGGCGTAATTACTCCAGCAGCCAATCCGATCCCTAACATTCCCACGCGCATCCCGGCATCATTGAGCAGCTCCCCATGCAATGCCAACACCTGGCGTTCGTGATAGAGAGCCACACCTTCCTGGGTTGGCCCGGAGTTCTTCGTTTGTAAACCCAACAGTCCGAGCGGCGAGCGCTCTCCAGCGACACAGCGCCCCACATGACCAGCCAACTCATGTACAAACAAATGTCGAATTTCCGTCAGAGGAAAGCGTTTGTTGGGCAGAAACAAACAGCGTGCTCCGCGCTCCACACGTGCATTGCTTGTATTTGGATCGAGCACGGCCTGCCAGCCCTCATAGCCACTCTCCTGAAGCACGGCAGTAAAGAATTGTTGCGTCGCCTCCGCAGAGATAGAGCGTTTCGAGGGAGAAGGCAGGCCCATCGGAACGGGTGGCCTCCTGTCAGACGTCACAACTTCTGCCAGCAGATCTGGCGATAAATGAAGTTGGGTGGAGAGATACTCCTGGAACTGCTGAGTAGCTTGCACTGCTGTCAGCGTTGGTGCCGCCAGTCCTTGCTCAATAAGACCCTGCGCATACCCCAGCGCATAAATCATTTCTTCTCTGTCCGGCAACGGGTTTAATCGCCGGGCACATTCCCAAAATCGTTCGGTATTACGTTCATAGGTAGCTTCAATTAAATGCAGATAATCGAGTTCCTCAGCAATCGCCTCACGATACAGTCTCCTTACGATTACATTGGGCTCCTGCCATGCAATCTCGGCGTCCAGATTCTCCTGAGCTTCGATCCTGCGGCGGATCTCTTCAATCTCGATGGCAGGATAACGCAAGCACGGTTCTCTCAGCTCTGCTAATGAGGCTTCAAGTTCGCGCTCACGCGAAGACTTCATCAAAGCTCCCAATTGCGTCTTCACAGTTTCATCCTGTGGAAGAGCAATCAGCTGATCCCATTCTTGTTGCTCTTCTGTGGTAAACGGTCCGGCCCAGGTGAGCCACCAGTAGCTGTCATAGGCGGTGAGGGTGCGAAAACGCTCGACCCATCGCCAATCTAACTGGTGCTGGGCCCCGCCAGTCTGCTGGCCCCATTGCGCAATTTCCTTTAGTACATCTTTTGCAAACATGCGGCAGTTTCTCCTTAACCCGGCAATACGAGGCTCGGCTTCCTGTAAGAGTTGCTGAGCTTCCTCCATTCTCCCCAGGCGTAGATAGAGCCGCCCGCGATTCACTTGATAGGTTCAGATATTATCCTGAGAGAGGGCATCTCCCTCCCTGGTCCAACGGTGGATCTCTATCATAGCGCGCTCATCAAACTGGAGGGCTTCTTGAAGTCGCCCCAATGCCATTAGAGCCTGAGCTTTTTCGCTATAGGAGTCAGCAAGGATGCTGGTATGTCCATATCCCTGCTCATGAAAAGAGAGAGCCTGCTCGATCATCTGAAGCGCTTCTTTGGGCTGGCCAATCTGATTGAGATGATACCCCAGGTAGGCCGAAGCATAGGCCAGCCCATTTTTACGCATACTCTCAGCGACCGGGGAAGAGGTTTTGAGCGTTGCAAAGCGTGTGGTGCATTGGCGATACATGGCAATCGCTTGCTCGCGCATGCGGTAAGCCTGCTCTTTCTCCTGTTGTTCAAGCAAATAGTCATACCATATTCCAAGCAACAACCCCAGTTCAAAAATCAGCTTTGTTTGCTGTTTCGGATGCTTGACCTGACGGGCTTCTAAATAACCGCAATAGGCATCAAGAATCGCCTGTCCCTGTTCAAAGCATCGGGATTCGATGGCATCCAGGAGTAACAGATGAGTGGTATTTCCCTCTATCGTTGGGGAAAGGCTCACTTCGCCTGCAAGAAAAGCATTGCGTAGACGCAGATAGTCTCCATGTTCTTGCAGATGAAGTGGCTCCCCAAGAAAAGGGAATACCGTATGGATCAAGGCAAGGCCAACGCACTCTTCCTCGATGGTCTGATGCCATTGCTTTTGGCTCAAGGTTTCTCGCGCCAGCAGAGCCAGCCGAGCACCATATCCGCGCTGGAAACTCAGCCACCCCTGGCGAATCAACAACTCTGTCGCCTCTACTAACCGATGATGCGTGAGCAAGAGTACGGCCAGTTCTGTTACCACATCTCCCGCCTCTTGCATCTCCAGACTTCCCTCATCTAACCAGAGTGTATACGCCTGGATGACGAGTGTTTCTGCTTCACAGCGCCTTTCGGGCGAGAGGTGTTGTTGTACCGTCAGAGCAACAACAGGCAAGACTTGCACTCGGTTAGTAAACGCGGCCAGCAACGACGTGTCGCGTAATTCTTTGATCAGACGCGGGCGCGGGCAGAGCACTTGCAAAGCAGGCCGACCTAGAGGAACGGTTGCGACTGCCAGCAGTTCCAGGGTCAAACGCGCCTCTTGTGAGAGGTGTTTGTCCAGGATGCGTTGCAGAAGAGGAGCAAGCCGGTTGACTAAGAGCTTATCCGAATAACCTGACGGTGCTTTCGATTCAGCTTCGTTACAGGGCCAGTCGAGTATCTCCCAAAGATGCTGCCTGATGTTAGCGAGAAGAAAGAAGACTGCTATTGTCCTTTTTTCTTTTCTTGAAACTGTTGGGCAGCAGTCCGCATCTCTCCCCAGTGGTCATCTGTCCAGTGGCAGATGGCATACAACGGTTCAAGGAGGGTTAATCCCAGTGGAGTTAACGCGTACTCAACTTTGGGCGGAACAACTGGATACACTGTCCGTTCGACCAGGCCATAGCATTCTAATTTTCGCAGCGTTTGGATTAACATTTTCTGTGAGATCCCCTCGATCATTCGTTGTAAATCGCTCAATCGTCTCGGCCCCTGCTTGAGAGCGAAAACAACCAGGATCGTCCACTTCCCTGACACTAATTCTAATCCCTGACTCGTTCCCTCAATCGCAGTGAGTTGGCCTGTTGTCTCCTCTTCCAGAGCCTGCTTGTGCTTTGTCATGCTCTTCCTCCAAAATTTACTTAGAAGTAAGTATAGCACTTTTTTGTTTGTACTTCACAGAAGAGCAGTACTCTGCTACAGTTTCTTGTGTCAGACAAGGAAGAGGCTCTGGCTGCAAGAAAGAACATGATGCATTCGCAGGCGAGACATCTGTTTCCTCTTCTGGAGAGACGTTTACCAGAAACAAAAGAGAAAGTATTGTAGCAAAGAAGAAAGAGGTTTCACCTATGCTCCACACGAAGATTACCTCCCCCCTGGCTATTACTATGTGGGATTTCTCCTGGCTTGAACGTCGCTGGCCGGGAGCTGGATACGAGGATTGGGATCTGGTTCTAGATGAGCTAAAAGATCGTGGCTATGATGCCGTACGGATCGATCCCTATCCCCATCTGGGAGCCCTTGATCCGCAGAGAGAGTGGGAACTCCTGCCGGTCTGGAACCAGCAGTCATGGGGCAGTCCTGCCCTCAACAGAGTACGTATTCAACCAGCGCTCAACCAGTTTCTTGAGAAATGCGGAGAGAGGAAAATCAGAGTGGGGTTATCCAGCTGGTTCAGGCAAGATCGTGCTGACAGCCGAATGCTGATCAAAACGCCACAAGACCTGGGGCACGTCTGGAAACAAACGCTCGACAGCATTGCGCACGCGGGCCTCCTGGATACACTGCTCTATGTTGACCTCTGCAATGAATTTCCCTTGCCTTTCTGGGCTCCGTTTTTCTCTCCTCAAACTGACCAGAAGGAGAAAGCGGTACTCAATAGCGCAGAGGGAAGACGCTGGATGGAAGACTCCATAGCAGTTGTCCGCGCGGGCTATCCTGAGCTGGATTATTGCTTCTCGTTTATCTCTGAATTTGAGAAGGAGCAGGATGTTTCTTTTCTTGATTTTCTTGAACTGCATATCTTCATGACTATGTGGAGTGATTTCGATCAACAAGTAGGCTACCATTACGAGTTTGATACTTCAAAAGGGTACGAAAATATGGTCAAAAAAGCAGAACCGCTTTATCGATCAGATCCAGAAAAATGGAAGAAGGCACTGAGCCTCGGCATTGAACTTGCGGCGGAATGGTCGCGTTCCGCACGCAAGCCCTTGATGACGACCGAATGCTGGGGGGTAATCAACTATAAAGATTGGCCACTGCTCAATTGGGATTGGGTGAAAGAACTCTGTGAGTATGGGGTGCGACAGGCTTCAGCGACGGGACGATGGGTAGCCATGGCAACTAGTAGTTTCTGTGGCCCACAATTTGTCGGGATGTGGCGCGATGGAGACTGGCACCGTCGTTTGACGGATGTCATCCATCATGGACCCGTAAGAGCGGGAGCTGAGGAGTGACAAGAAGAAAGAGGGAGGAACGAGCCCCCAAGTTACGAAGCCGGAAGCGAACGCCAAATAATCGTACAACGACAGCTTTTCGGATTTCCGACGAACTGTGGGTAGTCTTGCAGCCGCTGCTTCCCGTCTCTGTCAATACCCATCGTTTTGGCGGAGGACGACCGCGCGTGCCCGATCGACAGTGTGCAGACGCGATTTTTTACGTGCTGCGAACGGGTTGCCAGTGGCAGGCACTGGACCAAACGAATCTCTGTGCTCATTCAACAGCACATGACCGCTTTCAGGAATGGGTGCAGGCGGGAGTGTTCTTCAAATTGTGGCAAGCAGGTGTTGAGCAGTTTAATGAGATCTGTGGGATCGATTGGGACTGGCTCTCAATGGATGGGGCGATGCGGCATCTGCTCCATTGGGTGGCGAAAAAACCGGTCCCAATCCCACCGATCGTGGCAAGAGCGGTGTAAAACGGAGCGTACTCGACCTATGGACATGGGGTTCCTATTGGTGTGGTGATTGAGGGAGCAAATAGGCATGATATGAAGCTGACGCGTCCAACCCTGGCGGGGATCGTCGTAGACCGACCCAAACCGACAGAGGCAAACCCGCAAGGGATGTGCTTGGATAAAGGGTATGACTACGACAAGGTGCGCGACATCCTCCACGAATTCGGCTTTACTGCACATATTCGTGCGCGCAGAGAAGAAGCCGAGGCTCTCAAGAGGGAAGCCGGGTTCAAAGCGCGTAGGTGGGTAGTGGAGCGAGCGCACTCATGGATGAATCGGTTTCGTCGTCTGCTTATCAGGTGGGACAAAAAGCCGGAGAACTACCTCGCTTTTCTGCCTGTTTTTGCCACGATCATACAGATCTTATATTAAGCGCGCGGAAATACGTATTGGACATATCACTGTGCTCCCTTTATACTTTAAGGTGGAGGCATCTTTTTGCAAAAGCGCAATGGCTGAGAGAGCCAGGCACAACAAAAAGCACACAGGAGTAAAAAAAAGCAAATGGATGAGCGCTATGAACTGGGGATGAAGGTGCGCAGAGAGGTGCTCGGCAGTGAGCATGTGGAGCGGGCGCAGGCTCGCATTACGGAGTTGGATGCTGATTTCCAGCGTTTCATCACCGAGACAGCCTGGGGCAGCGTCTGGGCACGGCCAGACCTGGATCGGCGCACGCGTAGCCTGGTGACGATCGCCATTCTGGCGGCTCTGGGTCGCGAAGAGCTGGCCTTGCATCTGCGCGCCAGCCAAAACATTGGCGTTGATACGCATGAAATCGCGGAAGTGCTGCTGCACGTGGCAGTTTACGCGGGTGTGCCGGCGGCCAATACGGCTTTCGCGGTGGCAAAGAAAGAGCTTGCACAAACAGAACACGCCTCGGAAGAGACAGATTCAACGCAGAAGAGTCAGGAGGTTGAAGAATGAACCAGATCCAGACCACGATTGGTGAGATCGTGCGTGGAGATCGCGAAATCTTTCCGCCGTATTTATATGAAGCGTATCAGTCTACGCGGCGGCGCGCGCCACAGCAGGCGCTGATCGATGTGCCGCTGACTCTTTCCGAATTGACCGGCCCTGGACCAGCGATCAGCGCAATCACTACCGAAGATGCCGACCTCACGCGCAACGCGGGCACTGGCGGCGAGGCAATTGGCCAGCGCATGATTCTCACCGGGCGCGTGCTTGACGAATCCGGCTCGCCTGTGCCCAATACATTGATTGAGATCTGGCAGACCAACGCCTCCGGGCGCTATCTGCACAAACGCGATCAGTGGCCGGGACCGCTCGATCCCAATTTCCTCGGCATGGGCCGCACGGTGACCAGCTCCGAAGGCGTCTACCGCTTCCTGACCATTCGCCCTGGCGCGTACCCCTGGAAAAACCATCCGAACGCCTGGCGACCCGCGCATATTCATTTCTCGCTCTACGGCCCAACCTCGCTCGCGCGCCTGGTGACGCAGATGTACTTCCCCGGCGACCCGCTGTTCTTCCAGGACCCCATCTTTCAGTCGATCCCCACGGAACGCGCACGCCACAGCCTGATCGCGACCTACGATCACAGCGTCACCGAGCCGGAATGGGCCCTGGGCTATCGCTGGGATATTGTGCTGCGCGGCGCACGCGCGACACCCTTTGAGAAACCGGAGGTCACGTTATGAGCACACTGCCTTTGAGCGGCTCCCAGACGGTGGGACCGTTTTTTTCGCTCGGTCTGTTATACCCAGAGGCGCGGCGCAATGTGCTGGCCGGGCCGGAAACTGCCGGTGAGCATATCCGCGTCGAGGGGCATGTGATTGACGGCGATGGTGTGCCCGTACCCGATGCCCTGATCGAGATCTGGCAGGCCAACACGCACGGGCGCTATAATCATCCCGCCGACCAGAGCGCCGTGCCCCTTGATCCACAATTCACCGGCTTCGGCCGCTCCGGCACCGATGAGCAGGGGCTGTACTGGTTTGAAACCGTCAAACCCGGTCGTGTAGCCTTCAACGACCAGATCCAGCAGGCGCCACATATCAACGTGACGGTTTTCTCACGCGGTCTGCTCAACCACGCTGTGACACGCCTGTACTTCGCCGATGAGCCATCCAACGCTGAGGATATTACCCTGCAATGCGTGCCAGAAGAGCGGCGCACGACACTGCTGGCGAAACGGGCCGATAAAGATGGAGCGGTCGTTTACCACTTTAATATTGTGCTCCAGGGAGCCAGGGAAACCGCGTTTTTTAACCTGTAGAGGGAGCGTTCAGCCATGCCAGAACCTGGTCTCGGAGCCGCCGCGCCGGCAGTCATGTCCGCGATTTTCGCGCCAGAGACACATGTACAGTATTTGCTGGTCTTCGAGGCTGCTCTCGCGCGCGCAGAGGCCCGCGCCGGGGTGATTCCGGTCGAGGCCGCAGAAGCTATTGCGAGCTGCTGTCATGCAGAACTGTTCGACGTGGAGGCCCTCTATCAGGAGGCGGCTGCGGCTGGTACGCCGGTCATTCCCCTGGTACGCATGCTGACGGCGCAGGTTGAGACACCGGCGCACCGCTTTGTGCATTGGGGCGCGACCAGCCAGGACGCCATCGATACCGCGCTGATGCTCCAGATGCGCGAAGGACTGGCTCTGCTCAGTGCCGGCACAGAAGCCATTTGCTCCTCCTGCGCGCAGCTCGCCGAGCAGCATCGTCACACATTGATGGCCGGGCGCACGCTGATGCAGCAGGCACTGCCAATCACCTTTGGCCTCAAGGCTGCCCACTGGCTGGCGCAAGTCACACGCCAGACGCGCGCTCTGCATGTACATCGCCAGCAGACGCTGGCCGTGCAACTGGGCGGGGCCGCTGGGACGCTGGCCTCGCTGGGCGAATATGGCTCACGGGTCGCGCAATTGCTGGCAGAAGAACTACGCTTATCACTGCCCGAGCTGCCCTGGCACACGGAGCGCGACCGCGTGGCCGAAATCGCCTCGACGCTGGGTATTGTGGCCGGAGCAATGGCTAAAATCGCTGGCGATGTTGTACTGCTGGCGCAAACAGAGATCGGCGAGGTCACGGAGGCCAGCGCACCCGGCAAGGGCGGTTCATCGGCTATGCCGCAAAAGCACAATCCGGTGGACTCAATCAACGCCATCACTTCAGCGCGCCTGGCCCTCGGCTTCGTGCCAGTCATTCTCTGCGCGCTGCCCCAGGAGCATGAACGGGCTGCCGGCGGCTGGCAGGCTGAGTGGACCACCATTCCCGCGCTCTTCATCCACACCGCCAGCGCCGTCGAGCGTGTGCGCGCAGTGGTCGCCGGCCTGCGCATCGATCCCGCGCGCATGCGCGCGAACCTGGAGATGACTCACGGTCTGATCATGGCCGAAGCGCTCACCACAGCCCTCGCCGCCCGCGTGGGACGTCCCGAAGCCTACCGCCTCGTCGAAGCGCTGGCCAGACAGGTCAGCACCTCTGATGACACGCTGCTCCAGGCAGCCCTGGCCAGCGAAGCGGTCAGTTCCGCGCTCACACCCGGCGAACTCGCCCAGGCCCTCGATCCCGCCAACTACCTCGGCAGCACTGATGAATTCATCAACCATGCCCTGGCTGTCTATCGGGAGAGCCAGAGATCTTAAGCCAATCACAGCGGAGGCGCTGCTCCGCCGTGCTTTTACTGCAACTTTGCTTTTCTTTTTGGTGAGAAGTAGCTTGATAGAAGTCATGAACCCCGGCTTGGAAAGCCGGGGCTTGCAGCGGGGCCAATCCCTCTGCTGCAAGCCCTGGTGTTCTGAGCCTCACATGAGCAGACTCAGCCCTTCGCGGGCTCCGTTCGGAACGAAATAGGTACGTCTGGGTGCGAGGCCAGCCTGGACCGCTACGGCAAGCAATTAAACAGGGCTAGAGGGTTAACCCCGTGTTGTCTTGCGTCAAACCGTTCCTGAACATTGTCGAGGCCAACATTACCCTAGCAATAGGAGGCTCATCTTGAGCAAAGTCTTTGTCATTGACACGAACAAACAACCCTTGAATCCGGTCCATCCTGGGAGAGCACGTCTCTTGCTTTCATCAGGCAAAGCGGCTGTCTTCAAACGCTATCCGTTCACCATCATCTTAAAAACGGGCATTGAAAAGCCAGAGGTGCAATCACTTCGGATCAAGGTTGATCCTGGGTCGAAGACAACTGGCATTGCCATTGTCAATGATGCATCAGGAGAAGTTGTTTTTGCCGCTGAACTCTCCCATCGAGGAGGGCAGATAAAGAATGACCTTCTGAAACGTCGCGGAGTACGTCGGGGAAGGAGGCAACGGAAAACAAGATACCGCAAGCCCCGCTTTCAGAACCGCCCTCAACGCAAGGGATGGCTAGCACCTTCTCTTGAGAGTCGCATCCACAACACGCTTACCTGGGTTCAACGATTGATGCGAGTATGCCGGATTACTGCCATCTCTCAGGAATTGGTTCGGTTTGATCTCCAAAAAATGGAGAATCCCGAAATGTCAGGGATACTTTACCAACAGGGTACATTAGCCGGTTATGAGGTCAGAGAATATCTGCTCGAAAAATGGAATCGGGCCTGTACCTACTGTGGAAAACAGCATGTTCCCTTGCAAGTGGAGCATATCCAGGCCAGAGCCAACGGCGGCACTGACCGGGTGAGCAACCTGTGTGTCGCCTGCGAGACGTGTAACAAGGCGAAGGGCACGCAGGATGCCCGGGACTTTCTCGCCAAGAAGCCGGAACTGCTGGCCCGTATTCTGGAGCAAGCCAAATCCCCGCTCAAGGATGCATCGGCAGTCAACACGACAAGATGGGTGCTAAACGCCCGTCTCAAGGCGACAGGCTTGCCGGTCGAGTGCGGGTCCGGGGGTCTCACCAAGTACAATCGCCTCACGCGCAGCCTGCCCAAAGCGCACTGGCTGGATGCGGCGTGCGTGGGCAAGAGCACGCCTCCCGTTCTCACAAGCACGGGCATCCTCCCTCTGTGCATCACGGCCACCGGGCATGGCTGCCGGCAAATACGCAACGTCAACGACATCGGTCTGCCCTGCTCCAAACCGAAAGGAGCGAAGCGGGTCAAAGGGTTTCAGACGGGCGACCTGGTGCGGGCGGTCGTCACAACCGGAAAGAAACAGGGCGTCTACGTAGGCCGGGTGCTGGTGCGCACCAGCGGGTCATTCGATATCCGCACACGTACCGGTCGAGTGCAAGGCATTAGCCATCGCTTCTGCACGTCCATTCATCGTAGCGATGGCTATAGCTACGCGAAAGGAGTGCGGAATGCACAGGCACACCCCACCCCTGCCGCCGAATAAGGAACGGCCATTCTTCCCCCGGCTGAAGCGCGAGGGCATCCTGGCCCGGTTTCTGTGAGGTTTGCAATGGCTGTTTTTCTCTCAGATGGACTCAAAATCGCCTATCGCGTCGATGGGCCGGAGGATGCGCCGCCGCTGGTGCTGATCAATTCGCTGGGCACGAACCTGCATATGTGGGACGCGCAGG
>WNFN01146530.1_pt2 | contig 26415 bp, 19 predicted proteins | sample 5400161 | NCBI WGS metagenome assembly WNFN01 (sample SAMN13153353, study PRJNA577476) | soil metagenome | isolation source: 80 cm saprolite on Douglas fir-dominated hillslope | place: USA:California | collected 2013-09-17 | reverse complement strand
GCAGTATCCCTTGCATAGCAGCCACGGCATACGCGGATTTTCCCAGCCAGATACCGACACGATCGCCAGGGCCAACGCCGAGGGCGGCGAGCGCTCGTGCTAAACGGTTCGCCAGGAGATCAAGCTCTCTGTATGTCAGGCTCGTATCGGGGCCTTTTACAGCCAGAGCATCAGGCACGCTTTGAGCACCGTTCATTACCAGATTTCGCAAACTCATAGTCCCAACTCACTTGCAATAATATCGTACTGCATTTCAGAGGTTCCCGAAAAAAGAGTCGCAGGAAGAGCATCACACAGCATAGTGCCAATGCCATACTCGCTGTCAATGCCGAGGGAGCCATGAATATGGATGGCATCAAGGCTCCCCATGACGGCTGCTTCACTCACTGCCAGTTTTGACAGGGAAATGTCCAGCACAGCGTGTTGCCCTTGAGCAAAGCTCCAGCAGGCACGATAGAGCAAGAGGCGAGCAGCCTCAAGCCGTACCTTCATCGCGGCCAGGCGGTGGGCTACCGCCTGGTGTTTCCCGAGCGCTTTGCCAAACTGGCAACGTTCCTGAGCATAGGCGACGGTGCGTTCCAACTGGCGTTCCATCTGGCCGATATATGCTGCAAACAAACAGGCTCGTTCCCACTGCATGGATTGTTTGAATATCTGTGATCCCTGGCCATCTTGCCCCAGTCGGTGAACTGCTGGTACGCGGCAAGCCTCAAAGGACACCGGGCAGGCCGGGGTACTCGTTAAGCCCATTTTGTGAATGGGTTCTCCGATGACCAGGCCGGGGGTATTCCTTTCCACAAGAAAGCTGGTAATGCCAAGGTATCCATGAGCTGGGTTGGTCGCTGCATACACGATGAAGAGATCTGCGGCGGGGCCGTTACTGACAAAGCTTTTCTGGCCGTCAAGGATGTATGAAGACCCATCGCGAGTAGCGCGGGTTGTTAATGCAAAGACATCAGAACCAGCTTTGGCTTCGGTGATAGCATTGGCCCCGATCAGCGTCCCATCACAGAAGCCCGGCAAAAGCCGACGTTTCAGAGTCTCTTCTCCATACTCCACCACGGGCATAGCGCAGGCAAAAAGATGAGCCGCCAGCGAAAAGACGAGGCCCATATCCTCACAGCCACGGCCAAAGGCCTCAATAACCCGCGCTGTTGTCAGCGCGTCGTATCCTTCCCCTCCGTAGTGTTTCGGCACGCTTAATCCTGGGAGCTTCATCTCTCCACACAGCCGCCATTGGGCACGCGTCCAGAAGTGGCCAGGAAGAGAAGAGAATTCGCTCTGCGCCTTTGATAACACTCGCGTATAGAGTTCATCCTGTTTCTGTGACCATGAAAAATCCATGTTTTTTACTCCGCTAACACTGCGTTCTCTTCCATGCTCTTGTTGAAGCAAGAGCAGTATCGCGATGATACCGCTGTGGGGTATCACGCAGACGAAATGTGCAAAAATTCTCGGAAAGGGGAGCGCAGGAAGCTTGCCAGGCTTTCCTGTTCTCCGGAGAGGCTGGCCCGGATCGGCTAAAAAATCGGCGAGAAGGTATTGCCGGTCAGTTCGCCAAGGTAATGATGCCAGACGTGATCCTCATTTTGCTCAACCTGGCTGACGATGGCCTGCATCTTCCTGAGCACGGGTGGGTTATCGTCATCATAAACGTCTCCCTGAAGTAATTTAATAATATCCAGGCGATAGCGCTCATCCTGTACAAAAGCAGTAAAGAGCGCATTCAGGCGATAGTACATCGTGATAAAGTCATACCAGTTTTTCGTGCCTCGTCGTAAGGTAGATTCAAAGGTCTGGAAGCTCTCCTTACGGAAGTTCCCTGTTTGTGCTGCCCGGATAATATCCGCGCTGGCAAAACGGGAGCTATTAAGAGCAATGCTGACGCCGGTTGAAAAGATAGGATCGACAAAGCGAGCTGCATCGCCGACGAGCACAAAGTTATCTCCGCAGATCTGCTTCATCGCGTAGCTATAATCGCCTTCATCTTTCAAAGGACGAAGCTGTTTTGCTGCCCTTAATTCGGCTGCCAGTTCGGGCCGGCTCTTTAGACACTGCCAGAAGAATTCCTCGCGCATTTGCCTGGATCTGGCAAAATGTTTCTTCTGCGTGACGACGCCAATGCTTGTGATCGTTTCGGTAATAGGTATTTGCCAGACCCAGGAATTCGTAAGAGGGAGGAAATGCACAAAGAGGTATTCGCTCTGAAATGCATCTTTCGCCAGAACGGTGCGATCATAGCCTTCAAACCAGGTGTGGATCGCATACTGATCAAAGACCGCATCTTGAATACGCAGTCCGAGCTGGTTGCCTAACAGTGTACGCCGTCCACTTGCGTCAACAACCATACGTACATTTGTGTGGAACTTGTTGTTCCCCATAGTAAAGATGATGCGTGGATGGTCTGCTTCTGAGAAGTCAACATGTTGGACACGGATACCTTCATAGACGGCGGCGCCAAGCCGGTGAGCATGCTGCAAGAGCATCAAATCAAACTTGCCACGATCCACATGAAACGTATAGTTACGGTCAACACCAGGCTGCTTTCGTTCGTCGAAACGTATTTTTACATGACAATCTGCTTCCAGGCCTTCGAAGCTATCGCTATAGACGGGGCCTTTCCCGCTTGTTGTCCAGGCTCCCCCATATTTTTTAGGAAACCCGGCCTGATCCATTTGCTCAAGAAAGCCGATCTCTTTAAAGACCCGTGTTGAGGCGGGAACAAATGATTCTCCCACGTGTGGGCGCGGAAACAAATCGCTCTCAAACACAACGCAGGAAAGCCCTGCATTCGCCAGGTAGGAAGCAATGGATGCCCCTCCGGGGCCACCACCTATGATACCGATGTCAAAGTCAAATTGGGCCATACGCGTGTCCTTTACTGTTTCGGCGTTTAAACGCGCTTGTCGTTATCTAGTTAGAATATACACCTGGTTTGGTTCCAACACATCTGAAGAAACCCTGGACTTTCGCTAAGCGAAAACCCTGATCTTTGAGCACTGTACCCGTTCTTTTTTGAGAGAAAACCCTGGGCTTTTGATAGGCAAAACCCTGATCTTTGAGCATTACGTCCTGCACCCTTTTTGAAACGCATATCACGTTCAGGCCAGGACAATGCAGGGATCAGCCATTTTTGGTGAACAGTATATAAAAAACAATTTTGCTGCTAGAGCGTGTGCATAAAAGAGAAAAATAGGAAAATAGGTAATACAGAGAGAAAGAAAATGTGATAAGATTTATAGCAAGAGTAAGATATCGTTCCATAAGTATGGAGAACCTTTCTCCCACTCATCACATGGGTGGGTATCCAGAAAAGGACGATCATGAATAAATTAGAGAAAATGAGTGAAACAGCGCCACAAACGAACCAGGCCAGGCAATTGCCCATGATTGCCTTTCTTGCAGGCAGTGCAATCTCTTACGTTGGAGATATGTTCACCTTGCTGGCCATACCATGGTTTGTGCTTCAAACCACTGGCAGCGTGACACAGACGGGCATTACAGCTTTCTTCGCAACTCTGCCAGCGGTGTTTTCTACTTTCTTTACCAGTACCCTTGTTGATCGCCTGGGTTATAAGCGCACCAGCGTCATCGGCGATATCGTGAGTGGCGTAACAGTCATGTTGATCCCTTTGATCTACTCTATTGGCGGGCTGGCCTTCTGGCAATTATTAGGACTGGTTTTTCTGGGCGGGCTGCTCAAATCGCCTGGTGGCACGGCTCGCAGAGCAATGATTCCAGATCTGGCCGAACTGGCTACGATGCGTTTAGAGCGAGCCAATTCATTCTCTGACGGTATTAACCGCGTGGCTGGCCTTATCGGAGCGCCACTTGCTGGCGTGTTGATTGCTCTCATTGGAACAAGCAATTTGCTCTGGCTTGACGCTACCTCATTTGTTATCTCTGCTCTCCTCATTGGTCTTGCTGTGCCTACGAAGATAAGCAGGCCGAACACAGAGGAGCAAGAACGTGGGTATCTGGCCTCGTTATGGGAAGGGGTTCGTTTTATACAGCGCGATGTACTCCTTCTCTCTCTTGTCGGGGTAATCCTGATTACCAATCTCATCGATGGCGCTTTTTTTTCTGTGATAGAGCCAGCATACATGAAGCATATCTTTAATAGTGCGATTCCTTTCGGCTTTATCGTCGCTGCCTCAGGAGGCTCGGCCTTTGTCGGAACGATGCTCTTTGGGGCTATTGGCCATCGTCTGCCACGTCGTTTGACCTATGGGATTGGCTACACAATTGGAGGCGCACTGAACTTCTGGGTATTTTTACTGTTCCCTTTTTTCCCCGTGCTGGTCGCCTGGCAGATCATTGCCGGGCTTGCGATTGCTCCGATGAATCCGATTGCCATCACGGTCATACAGGAGCGCCTGCCAGCCAGGATGCGCGCCAGGATCTTTGGTATGATCAGTGCTGGCGCCCTGGCGGGCATTCCACTCGGGACATTTGTCAGCGGGTTTGTGGTTGAGTGGGTAGGATTACAGACAACGCTTCTGGCTATGGGGGCATTGTATCTTCTGACCACCCTTTCGTTGCTGGTCAATCCTGCCCTGCGTAAGATGGAAAAACCGCGGAAGAACCAGAGTGCAGCTTCGTCCTCCTGAGGAGGACATGTTATGGTAAGCTCTTGATAAGAAAAGCGCGTCTTGAGACGCGCTTTTCTTATCAAGAGCTTACCATAACATGTCACTGTTGAAATGGAAGTGCAGTTCCTGAGCGCGAATAATAGCTTGAGATCTTGAATTCACGCCTAGTTTTTGATATATGCGTGTTAAATGCGATTCTACTGTTTTTACTGTTACGCTTAATTTGTTCGCAATCAAATGATTTTGGGCACCATGCATCAGTAATGAGAGTGTTTGCATCTCTGAGCTGGTGAGCAGGTCGCCCTTATCAGATGATGCAATCATTTGCTCATAGACCTGCCGAGAGTGAAAGGCCTTACCGACGGCGCTGGCCTCAATCGCAAACTGGAGATCCCGTTCAGTTACTGTTTCATCTAAAATTACGTGTATTCCACTTTTAATAAGCAACTGAGTTATTTCAGGAAAAAGGCTGATTCTGAGTACTATCATCCCTACATGTATGCGATGCTTTTTTACTAACCTTGTCACACTCAGGCAGTCCTCGACTGAGACTGATGTGCCAAACAGAACGATATCAGGTAACTTTGTCTTTAATGTCGTTATTGCATTAGGGATGTTACCTACTTCTTTTACCATGTTTACATGCGAGGATGTCTCAATACTTTTGTGAATAGCTTTTCTGAACAAAGCACAACGTTCAACAAGGAGAATGTTTACTATCTTCTTTTGAGAGGATTCACGCATCTCTTGCATGATTTCAATGTCTTTTACCTGTTGTTTGTTCGTCATCCAGTACTCCCTTAGCAGTGGTATCCTGCTAACCGATGCCTATGCTGAGTTCTTTCGTGCCAGAACCCTCAACCTCTTCGGCTTTTTTCCCGACCTGCTGTCAGTACTGTTCATCGGGAGCCAGTTTTTCCAGCAGACGTCGACAAAACTCTGGAAATGGGAGATGTACAAATTCCTTAAAGACCGCCTCTTCTTCAGGCATCAACTCAAAGCCCTCCTCATCAAGCGTTGCCCGAGGGTTCTGTTGTAATGCTTGCCAGTATGCCTGATCGATACAGGCTCGGCCAAGAATCCGGTTTATCGTTTTCCAGGGCATGGTGAACTCGCTTGATGTGTGCAGAGATTGTGGCCAACAGGTGGGAAAGCCCCAGTGGTAGGCCAGGGCGGATCATCATCATCATACGTGAATAACGAGCTCACGCTAAGAAACTTGCTGTTTATCATGAGATATCTGTTCTGTTTTTGCTGGTTATCGTACGTCCTGAGGATTCTGGCGCTATCAATGCTTTGTCCAAACATACTATTACCTCCGGAAAGCAACTGGTGGATTGGCCATCTTATTCTGATAAGTTGACCGTACAGTCACTATGTTTAAAGTAAGCTTTCGCAATTTATCCCATAGTAATGGTCAAGCCCCTGGTACTGCTTTGTTAGTTTCTCAAAAGCGATTTGGCTCAAGCCGCTTAACAAGGGCATCGCTCTTCTCGAAACGATAAAAAGCTCATCCTCTTAATAGCTTTGTAGAGCCGCTCTTCTCGAAACTAACAAAGCAGCACTAGAGCGGTATTCGTATGTCTTGAGCGGTCCTCATTAGTACGGTGAACAACCGGCGAGATGGGGTCCGCCAGATCAATGATTGTGAACACCGCTCTAGTAGCTTGCGTAACTTCTACAGCTACTATTCTTGATCTACAAAAAGAATAGCTTCGCCACTCTTTGCACCCGCTTTGCATTTCACTTTGCAGTTCCAGTGCTCTGTCAATCTGCGTCTGGGGTGCTCGGTTCGCTCGTTTTACCGCTTATCAAGATGGATGGGTGGGAAGAAAGGAAAAAACCTTTTTTTCTTTTACTCGCCGCCGCAGGCGGCGAGAGAGAGAAAAGAGGTGTCTGGAGACACCCCAGACCCCGGCGGGGAGGACCCTGCACTCCTCCTTCAGTACGCGCTTATGAAGCAGAGCCCCTTGACCCCGGTGAGTGGGGTTCTACCAAAGCGTGTAGGTGGGGAAGAAAAGGAGAATTGGAAAGCCCTGAGTTTAGCTGTGGGGTTTGTCTCTTGACTAAATCAGGTCTACGGACCTGGTCAGGCGTTGATGAAGCTTCTCTATCGCTACTCCCGGCTGAAGACCCAGTTCTTGCTGTAACGTTTCTTTACAGGAGTAATATTGACGGAGCGCGGCGCTTCGCTTCGATTGGCGGAGATAACAGAGCATAATGCCATAGTGAGCTTCTTCCTGACAATTATCTCTACTGAGCAACTGGCGCCAGTGTTGTACACACTCGTTGTATGCATTACTGTGCCAGGCAATTTGAGCCAGTCGGCGCTGTGCTTCCAGGTAGGCAGTACACAGTTCATCGCGTCTCAATGTACACCAATCGCTGTAGAAAGGGCATCCATAGTCTCCTTGATAGAGCTCAACCATTCTCAGCAGTGCCTCTCTCTCCGTCGTATCATCTCCGTGAGCAAGAGCCTGGTTTGCCTTGCTATTCTGCGTTTGAAACTCCTTGACATCGTACCAGATGTTTTCTCCATAGCATGAGGCCAGATCAAGGCTATAGCCATTGGCATGGAAGACAATACAGGCTTCACCTAACAGTTTGCGGAGGTGGTGAAGTGTCGAATGGAACGTCTGGTTTACCTGGCCATCGAAATTTGGCCAGAGCGTTGTAATGATGTGTTCTTTGCTCAGAGGCGTATTGGCATCAAGCAGGAAGAAGAAGAGTTCCATCGCTCGTGCCATGCGCCAGCGCTTGATGGGCTGATCATCAATCAGTACAACTGGCTCACCAAAGGCCCGGACGGTGATTTTGGGCAACCTGGGCTGAACCATCGACAAACTGGAGGCGACCTGAAGATCTGTTGTTTGTTGCTGTCTATCTGCTGGCAACTCAAGTATTTCCCGTAAGCGAGCAAGTTGTGGTAGGTTTTTTACGGCCAGGAGAAGTGCCGGTAGCCACCGTAATTCGACGCGTACCAGTTGCTTATAACCGTCGTTGCTCGCAAACAGGTCGGCAATATCCTCCAGGAGATGTACAGCCTCCGTCTGTCGATTCCGTGCCAGTTGGCAGGCGGCAAGACGGAGTTTGGCCTGCAACTGGACCCGTTTCAAGCTACTTGCATTCAGCCCTTCTTGAATATGCGCCAGACGCGTGTAAGCCTCATCGTAGCGCCCTTGATAAAGGAAGATTATTCCGTAGGTGAGTTCGCGCCAGGCATGCTCATAGCTCATGATCTTTTCATCAGTTATCTGTACAGTGATTTTTTGCGCGAAAAGGAGAGCGCCGGGAGTGTCTCCCATCAGCAGGCGGGTTGTGGCAATGTTGGAGAGCGTTGTATTGACCAGACTGCGGTTGCCACACTGATAGGCGAGAGCTAATCCATCTTCACAAAAGGTCAGTGCCTGAGCATATATCGCTTGTTCCATATAGACGGAACCCAGGTTTGCCAGTGCATACGCTTCACAGCGTTGATTATGGAGTGATGTTCGAGCCAGCTCAAGTGCCTGGAGCAGCACCGCCTCTGCCTGCGTATATATACCCTGATGGAGACGAAGGAGGCCCTTACGGATAAGGTTGTCGACCTTGCCCTGTTCGTCGTGCGCTTGCTCACAGTCGTTGAGTGCCCTTGTGAGATGATGCTCTGCCAGGACGAAGTTTCCCATCAAATAATAGGTATTTGCCAGTGCGCCATGGATATCTGCCGCCTGATTGACTGGGAGCTCATTGCTCCAGATATAGAGCGCCTTTTGGAGATGGGTCAGGCCAGAAGAGAAGTCCCCCAGCATGTTAGCGCAAAGACCCAGGCCCATTTCGGCGGCTGCATGCAGTTCGATCTCATCATCTGGTAATTGGTGTAGGGCTTGCTGGCAGAAGGTCTGGGCAAGAAAGTAGTCTCCGGCCTGGAACAAGACTTTGCTGTGTAGGATATCTGCTTCGATCTGGAGAATGTGAGCCTCGGCTGAGTGGCTACTCCTGGCTCCAGCGAACGCGAGGGCCGAAGCTTTGTCCAGGATGGGAAGGGCCATCGAGTGCAGGCCACGGGTGAGAAAGAGTGTAGCCTGGATCAGAAGCAGGCGAGGATTGTTTTCTAGCGTTTCCACAGGGAGGCGCTCAAGCCAACGCGTTAATGTATCCAGGCGCCTCTGTTGCAGCAATTGTTTATAAGCGCCGAAGATCATCTGCACTGCCAGATCAGTGGCACCAGCTTCAAAGGCATGGTACAGAGCCTGGTCATAGTTACGGCGGGCATGCCAGAGTTCGGCTGCCTTGCGATGAAGGAGGATAAAACGCTGTGGAGCCTGCTGGTGAAACGCCTGGCAGAGAAGATCACGAATAACTGGATGGCAAGTATAGATGAGTTCAGAGTCGTCATTGTGAGAGACAACAAAAAGACTATTGTGTTCCAAACGAGCGAGACACTCGGCTGCATTGGTAATGCCCAACAACGAGTTGCACATAGCTGGTTCCATTTCTCGCAGAAGCGAAGCCGCCTGGAGATGCTATGCAGCAGATCCTTACTAAAAGGATAGAGTTGCAGATCCCCCAGGCGCGTGCCCAATAAGATCCCGGCGATCCAGCCATCGAAAGCCACAGTCAGTTGTTCCGCCTCCGCCTCAGTAAAGGTCGTCAGTCCATAAAGCCGGGCCAGGTCAAAGATTTCTTGCGTGGAGAAACGGAGAGAGTTGCAATCAAGGCCTGTCATTTCTTCGTGTACAAATAAAGGCATAAATGAGATGTCAGGCACGACACGGCTTTCAATGACTAGTGTGACATGTGCGGGCAAGATCTTGAGCAGGTGGCTAACGAGCCGATTCAAACTCTCGCTTTCATTGATCTCTTCATGGTTGCAAAGGCAGAGAGCGAAATGCTCGCTAATTTCCGTTGTGAGAGCTGAACAGAGCGTATCGATAGCTGATTGAGAAGCACTCTCAGTATACGAAATAGTCTCAGCCGACCCATTGAGAAAAAAAACATCAAGCGAGCTTCCGAAATGAGGGAAAGTATGTCTCACACTGGCGAAGAGGTTGCGAAGGAAAATGGTGGAGTCAGCATCGGTATGATCTAAAAAGTACCAACAGGAAGGGATCTGTGTGGTGTGTGCGAAATCGACCAGGAGCGTTGTTTTGCCATACCCTGCAGGGGCGCAAAGCAAGACCAGTTTGTAGTTCGTCGGTGTTCCGTTTTCATGCGGTTCGTGGGCAATCGCTTCGCGCAAATGGGCTACCAGTGCTTCTCGATGAAGAAACGTTCGTGGGAGAGCAGGGGCTGTTCTTTTCCTTAACAGGTATGCATCTTGCAATAACTTCTCCTTTATCGGTTTACCGAGTTCTGTTATCTGGCTCTCCATAATGGACTCCCCTATGAGTTCTTCGTCTGGGAGGAACTTCATGATGCCTGTTACGGTCGATGCCGCCATAAGTCATCCCTGGTGTTCCGAAAAGACACATCTGTATTTCCGAAACACCAGGGATGGCTCATGGTAGCGTTATTATCAGATTTGTAGCGTTTAAATCTTCATTCTATGCCTTTTGGATTATCCTGAACTCTTACCCATCTTATGTAGAAGATACACGATCGATTTGCAATTGTCAAGGAAAGCGATTACCACTATGCACTTCTGTGGTCTCAGTTCTGACAGAACCCAGCTTTGTCAGTAAGATGCATTGGCAGATAACGCTCGCAGGATAGTTTTGACTTGAAAGGGCGTCAAGGTGGGATTCCTGCCAAGGATCTTAGCTACTATCCCTGTGATATGCGGGGCCGCGAAGCTATTTCCTGTCGCCGTAATCCATCCCTGATATAACCATGGTACGCGTACATCAATGCCGAGAGCGCCAAAATCAACAGGAGGCTCTGGATTATAGTAGAAGCGCAGTGTATCCTGTTCACTGTGCGCCGCTACAGATATAACCGAGGCATACATCGACGGAAAGCTTGGTACGGGAAGGTTGTTGGCAGCAGTTACAAGCACAGTATTGCGAAAATAGGCAAGGTCTGTCACCTCGTGTAAAGCTGCAAAGAACTCCTTCCTCGTGGTACCCAGGCTCAAATTGCACACATGCATGCGGTTTTCGATAGCCCAGCGCAGCCCGGCAAGAAATGTTCCTCCCCGACCGACCAGTCCCCGACCTAGCACTTTGACGCTGTAGATCTCGCAATCCGGCGCTAATGAACGGATAATGCCGGCGCACGCTGTTCCGTGTCCATACGAGTCTTCGTGCGGCTCGGTGTCATAATGCGGCTCACTCTCGGGATCTGCCACAACGGCTGCGTACCCATTCACTGGTCCATTGAGCGCCGGATGTGCCGCGTCAACTCCACTATCAATTACCGCAACCCTGATCCCTTTCCCTGTGCTGTCTCCGCACGCTTGTTCCCAGGTAATATTGTCAACTGGGTTGATCCGTTCGATGCGATGAAGCTTTTCCCGAACAAACTGATTGCTCCATGCTGGCGGTGCCTTCTTCATCGGTTGTTTCTCCTTTACGCTTTTCTCGCCCTGTTCCAGGGATATGGGAGTCTGGCTAGCCTACCAGAATGTCGTAGTGCCCCTGGCGGGCACGTATGCCAGTGACAAAGCTCTGCAAAATGTTCTTACACATTTCACTCTCCTGTTCTCCAGACTGGAGCAGTTCATGCACGAGCACAGCAAGTTCGCGAGCAGTAGTATTAACAGAGTTTCCCTGCATCCAGTCAGAGAAGGGAAGAGCTTTGTGAGAGAGCTGCTGTTTATACTCAGCACTCATTTCCCCAAATGACTCCAGCAGTGATGACAGAAACGTCTGCTGGTCGTGATAAGCCTGTGATTGGGCAATAGCAACGGCGGCCATATTCGCAAATAGGCCCAAAGTCTCCATATCGAAAGGGCGAAACGATACTTCATCGATTTTATCGAGCAGTTCTAACGCGCCAATAATGCAATCATTGTAAAAGAGGGGAACACACAGAATATTCTGCGGAATATAGTTGACCGAAGTGGCGATATCGATGGCAAGTCGCTCGTCTTGCTGGGCGTCCGCTATCGCCATTGGTTGTCCCGTCATAGCCACAATCCCCGCTATGCCATGTCCCAGGGGAACGCGAAACTTTTTCACCTCCTGGGCAGCCGGGCCTATAGCAACCTCAAAAACCAGGTCCTGCGTCTCTTCGTCTATCAGAAAAAGTGAAGCCGAACGAGCTCTGATCACTTGTGCCGCTGTTCTCACAACTGTCTCCAATAATTGCGAATGGGTGAAAGGCGAGAGAACGATGTTAATTGCTTTGGCGCTGAGTAGTAATCTACTCAACTCCCGGGCAAACTGTTCTCGCTCCAATTGTAACTGTAATAGCTCGATCTCCCGAGCCTGGCGGGCAATCGTTTCTTGCGCCTGAGCAAAAGCGTCTGCCATGTTTTCTAGAGGCTGCTGATTCATCGTTTGCTCACTCACTTTCATAAGGCAAGCAACATATTTGCGCTTGCGAACCAGTGTAACGAAAACCACCACGGCTTAACTGGTGTGGCCTGTCGGTTTCGCTCAAGCGTAAGAAACAGACGGCAACACCTGCGTAGCCTATCATATAATCCGGCGTAAACGTAGTTGGTTGTTCCGATGAAAATACAGATAATCCGTTCTGCTCCGTTGCTAACGCCAGCAAGCACCTGGCAAGGAGGACCGCGTTATCGAGGTAGATATGTTCTTTTGTCGCCTGGTACATGTCGAGGAGAAACTCAATATTGCCGGAGAGGCCATGGCATTGCGTTGGCCCTGCCCACCTGGTGCCGCAAGCGATGGCCCTGGCGGCTCCTGCTGCCAGCTCCTTTGCTCCAGATAGCGCGTCGTAACGCGCGGCGTGGAGAAAGAAGCGCCCGATGCCAGCACTCCCGTGACACCAGAACGCCGCTACTGGCGGACCTCCCTCGTGCCTCGGCCAGTTCAAAGCATCCTCACAATGCAGTAACGGTAGCGCTTGCCTCTTGAGCCAACGCGCGGCAGCGCACGCTATCGACAGATACCGTTCATCGCTGCTCGCTTCAAAGAGGTCCAGCAATGCATCGGCTATACCCGCTGCTCCGTGCGCATATCCCAGAAACACCTGTCCACTCATGCTGCCATACCCATCGGGGATCATCCAGCAAACTTCCTGGTTGTCTCTGCCTTCAGAAGTTGCTAAGAGGTGTTCACCACAAGCTAGAGCAGCGAGCAGGTGTTCCTGCTCTCCCGTCTCATCCCAGAGCATAAGATGGAAGCGCAGGCGACCGGCTGTACCGACAAAGACATCAGGTGAACCATGCACCAGCGAGGCAACTAAACGACCGCATTCAATGGCTGCGGTAATCAGCGTATCATCATGCAATACCTGCCCAGAGCGCAGCAGGGCCGCTCCGACGCCGGCTTCTCCTATGTATAGTCCCGGCAGTGGTCGTCCACTGATTGGCGCTGCTTTGCTAAGCCAGCGCGCCCCCCTTGCCAGCACTGTTTGTTTCTGCACCGAGGGATGTTCAGCCACCAGTTCGGCCAGAGCGAGAATGGTACCTGCATTGCCGGAGTTGAGATCGCGCGCAGCGAGTCCATAAGTCAGCGGGTGTGTACTTGTCCAGAATAGTTCCTCCTGGTCTTCAGCACATTGGGCCACCGTACAAATGGTATCGAGCAACTTCTTCGACAGTTCGTGAGCGCGTCTTTTTACTTCGGAATAGCCGTTATCTGTTTGCAGATTCCCCTGCAATTCTACCGGCGAGAAGGGCGCATTTTCAGCGGCTTCCAGCGCCACTCTGACATCAGCCATTGAGGCATATCGCTCTTCCGACTGCTCATGGAGACAGCGGGCAACGATCCCTTTCAAGACACCACCCTCTGTGCGGAACCACTCGGGTGGTCTTTTCATAAGTGGACAGTTTCTGGGCATGCTTGATGGTTCAACGCCAGTGAGCATAAAATAGAGGAGTGCTCCCAGGCTGTATATATCGTCGGCAACAGTCACTCCTTCCTGGGACCGCTGTGGCGCCCTGTACCCCCAGGTACCATATTCCTTGACTTCCTGGCATCCTTGCTCGCAAGTAAGCTCAAAATCGATCAGGCGTACTTTCCCATCCACATCAATAATAACATTGGATGGCTTTAAATCTGCATAAACCAGGCCTTTCGCATGGATCATCTCCAGTGTCCCGGCCAGTTCCTTTGCCCAGTAAATCACTTCCCACAAAGGCACGTATTCTCCCATTTCAGCCGCTTTAGTCACACGGGTAGCTAATATCTCGCCCGGAATATCCTCTATGATGAGAAAGACAGCATCCCCTTGCTCGACAAGAGCGTAAAGGATCGGAATATGCGGGTCTGGAGCTAACCGGGCGAGTATGCAGGCTTCGTGACGAAGAAGTGCGCTCAATGTGGGATCTACTGGACCATTTTGCCACACAAAGCCAGGGCCTTTAATCACACAAGGGCGACCCGCATCCAGGTCTACCGCAAGGTAGACAGCATGTCTTGGAGACAGAGCGATTGTCCTGGCGATGAAATATCGCTTATCGATAAGACGGCTTACCTGGACGGTCGGTTCAACGGCTACGCCAGAGGCAATAAATGGATTGACGACCCAAGCGGGCGGCTTGTAACGAGTTGTCCGCCGATCAGGTAGAAGTTCGTTCTCTGGCGTTCTCACCGCTGTTTCAATCCGACCACTGGGGTCCTGAATATACAGTCTTCCGCGGAAACTGCCATAACGATAATGCACGAGGCTGCCAGGGTGTAATACACAATCCGAGGGTATTGTCAATGCAATCAGGTCGCGTGTGGCCTCGTCTAACTTCACTGCCAGGAGGATCGCCTCCTGATCATTCTGGGGGTAGATAGTAATAAACTTTCCGACCTGGCTGAATCCATACAGTCCTTGATTAAGATTTGCCAGCTCACGCGACGAGGCAATGACTTTAAAGGGTGACAAGGCTTCGAGCAGTAGGGGAAGGGCGCGGGACAGGACTACTTCGGCTGACGAGACTCCTGCTGAGACATGCAGTTTCCATCCCTGCTGCGGCAGACTAATGTCCTCACAGACGAAGTGTATCCACAATTTTGCGGGATCTGTACTCTGCTTCAAATGCCAGCGTTTCTCCCGTTGTGCCGCAACCATCTCGTTCATTACGTGAATCAAGCGATCCACAGCTTTACTCCTTAAGAGAGGTCTCTACGAAAATTCTCGTGCGCTCTTACTACGATTGCTGAATATCCAGGCTGCTTTATAATGGCAAAACGAAAGGAGAGATTGAGGTTATAACAACGACATAATAAGGTTATGCAGACATCAGATAGAACAGAATGGCTGCTACGGCCCACGGGGACGAAATACTTCAGGATATGCTTCTACTCTTGTGAGTGCGCAGGTGTTTGCGCATTCCACTACCTGGTACCCGCACACTTCAACTTGCATTGCAGTTTCCAGGAGGAAGTCTTCGATAACATCATAGGGTAATCCCTCTTTGACCAGGACATCGACAGGGGCTGTCCGGATTTGCTCCAGATACACAGGATCTGCGTTTGCACGATTTACGATTGTGCGAAGTAAAGCACGAGCAACTGGAAGTCGCATGATGGTTCTTCCTTTCTTCTTTATTGAGAGGAAAAAGTTAAGAAAAAAGTTAGGGCACGCATGATAGATTCTGCTGGCACTCTTCTCTGTTGAGAACCTTACATAAATATATAATATATGGTCATATTGCTTGTCAATAGTTTTGGGATTTTATGGACATTTTCCTATGAAAACATAAGTTTATTTAACATAATTTCTATAAGTTGGAAGTGGTGGAATGTGAAACAAGTTTCTCATAGAGGCAAAACCTCTTTTTCGAGAAGTGATATCAAATCCGTAAAGATGACGCATCTTGTCTTCGTGCATGGAGTGCCGGCCTATGCGCCCGGCGCTCCATGCACGCTTCAAACGGATATGGTATTAGCTAACCCGGTACGCAAGCCAAAGCTAGACTTGATCCATTGACTAGAGATTAGGTTTCACTCGACAAGGGCGTGATCGGGGCTTTTGGAGGCCACGAGGAGAGCGGTGTGGGGACAAAATTACTAGAATCAGTCTTTTTACAGGTCAAGCATACGCGGCTTGAGCAACTCTTCGATTTCACTGCGCAACAAGTATGCCTTCCGGTCGCCTTCTATTTTTGTCTTGTGCAGTTTTTTCAACTTGATTTGCTTCAGAAACCATTCGCGCGACCGGTTATATGTACGCTCAGCATCTGCTATCCAGACAAGGTCTTGTGGCTCTACCATTATAATAACTCGCTACTTCTCTAATAGTGGGTCAGTTGCCAGGTTGAGTCGCATTGAATGTGCTCTCCAAAAGCCTCACAGGCTGCGTGAGACAAAAAACAACCGAACAGGATTTGGTAATTGACCCATTAGTGCCTTTTCAAGAGACCTCTTTTTGGGAAAGAGAGAAAGTTGGGGATACCCCAAACCCCGCCAGGGGAGAACCCCTGGACCCCCTTTCACTAATACCTCTCTTGAACCTGCATTAGCAAACTTTCTTCTATCAAGCATACCACAAGTGTCAATAAATTGTAACAAGTTTTAAAAATGTATGTTTTTGTGGGTGTCGTATTGCGAACCGGTGACAGCAAAGCCATGCGAACTTATTGTTCTTCCAGCAAACGGTCCAGGGTCTCTGTAAGTGTCTGCTCCAGCAGTGGGGTGCGTCCTACAGTCCACAAAGCCTCGAATGTGCCATCCCCCAGTGCTGTACGCAGCCGCTCAACCATACTGCTATAAACATCTCTGTCCGCGTTGGATATGTCACTCTCCAGACCATAACCGATAACCTCTGCCTGCGCTAGCAGGCGCGTGGCAAGTTCAGGCTGATTTTGCCTATATATTACCTCTGCCAGCCCTTCCAGGCAAGCAATGATACCTGTATTATCATCCATCTCCTGAAACAGAGCCAGACTTTCTCTGTACATGTTCATGGCCAACTCATATTTCTCGTGGCGATGGGCTTCTCCTGCCAGGCCAGTAAGCGATGAGGCAATGCCCCACGCGTATCCTAGCTTGCGGCAGAGTTTCAGGCTTTCTCCATACAATATTTCTGCTTGCTCATAATGTTCACGTGACCACTCAACCTCCGCCAGGTTATTCAGCACTGCGGCGATGGCCATTTCGTCCCCCACCCGACGAAAAAGAATCAGGCTCTTTTCATGGAAGCTGGCAGCCTGTTCGAGATCTCCCTGTTGTCGAACCACATTTCCCAGGTTGTTCAGCACACTTGCCGTACCACGTGTATCATTCAGCGATTGCCGAATCTTCAGGCTCTCCTCCAAAAAAAACGTGGCCTGTTGGTACTCACCCTGATGTCTCGCTACTGCTGCCAGGGCAATGTATGCTCGCCCCATCATCTCCCTGTCGTCCAATTGCTGGCCGATGCTGAGCGCTTCTTCCGCCAGCGATATCGCATAAGCGTGTTCATTCTGATCGCAGGCCAGAGCGCTTGCCCTTTCCAGCGCTCTGGCCCTGACCTTCAATGAAATGCCTGCTGTGTCTTGTGCGGTCGGGAATTTTTCAAACCATTTATGAGCCTCGCGTAACAAACCTCGCAGCCACCAGAAATGCCAGAGCGCCTCAATCAGTTGTAAGCCGAACTCGATCTGTCTCTGCTCAGCGCACCAGTCTAAGGCCATTTGAATATCCTCATACTCCGCCTCCATCTGTGCCAGCCAGCGCTTCTGACTCGCTCCGACAGGAGGAGGACCAATCTGCTCTACCAGCCCCAGATAGTATTGTGCATGGTGTAGCCGCAGTGTTGCCAGCTCTGCCTCCGATAGTTGCTCCAGCGCATATTCGCGAATCGTATAGAGCATTTCAAAGCGCGGTTCCCTCTGGTCTTGTTCCCGCAGTCTCAGCAAGCTGTTGTCAACGAGAGATTGCAGCAGATCCAGCGGATCACGCTCACATGCCTCTGCAGTGGAACACACCGCTTCAATAGCCTCTAGTGTGCATCCATGGTGAAAAATTGCTAGTTGGCAGAGCAGCGTTTTTTCGCCTGTATCCAGCAGGTCGTAACTCCAGGCAATTGCGTTGCGTAATGTCTGCTGGCGTGCCGAGCGGTTCCGTTCACCGCCTGCCAGGAGATGCAAACGACGTCCCAGCCGTTTTACCATAGATTGCGGTGGGAGAAACTTCACGCGCGCTGCTGCCAGTTCGATTGCCAGCGGCAATCCATCAAGCCGGGCGCAGATTTCCGCAACCGCCCTGGCATTGGCGCTGTTCAAGTGAAAATCCGGCTTCACTGTTTTTGCCTGCTGAATGAATAATACTACCGACTCATATTGCGCGAGTTCTGCCAGATCTGGCAACTGTTTGTAATGAGGCACCACCAGGGGCTCTACCTGGTATTCGTGTTCACCTGCGAGGTGAAGCGCCGCTCGACTTGTAACCAACACCTTGAGCTGGCTACTGCCAACCAGTAGTTCGTAGACGACGGGCGCGGCTTCCACAACCTGTTCAAAATTGTCGATGAATAACAGTATTTCCCCTTGTAAATAGTTTCTAACACTTTCCAGTATCGTCTGATTATTGTCTTTTTTTACACCAATTGCCTGAACCAGTGCAAACACGAGGCCATCGGCATCACGAATGGCAACCAGATCTACGAAATAGACACCGCCTGGAAAGGCATCGGCCCCCTCTGCCGCGACCTGTAAGCCAAGGCGTGTCTTACCCGCGCCACCGGGGCCAACCAGCGTTATCAGCCGTACGTCATCTTGCTGCAACAGCGTCCCAAGCGCCTCCAGATCTTTCCTCCGCCCAACAAAAGGTGTGAGTTGTGTTGGCAAATTGTTAGGATGGCGATCCAGGGTTTTCAGGGGAGGGAAATCCGCCGGTACATTGTTAATGACCAGTTGAAAAATCCGTTCTGGGTGTTGAATATCCTTGAGGCGATGTTCTCCAAGATCTTGCAAAGATACTCCTGGCGGTAACACATCGCGTACCAACCCCGCTGATGTGAGCGAGAGTAGAACCTGGCCACCATGAGCTGCCGAAAGGGTGCGTGCAACACGGTTGAGCGGCTGGCCAAAATAATCCTGGCCCCTGCGCTCGGCTTCCCCTGTATGCACAGCCATACGTACACGCAGCGGTCCCACGTCGGTATTCCATGGCTCTGCATGGAGTGCCCGCTGGAGGGCCACTGCCGCAGAGATGGCAGTTCCTGCTGTGGCAAACGCAGCGTAAAAAGCGTCGCCAACCGTCTTAAAGATTACCCCACCTTGAGCCTCCAGACCCTCACGCATCAGCTCATCATGACGTGCGAGCGCAAGGCGCATCTCTTCAGGATAGCGTTCCCAGCGCACAGTACTCCCCTCGATATCAGTAAAAAGAAATGTAACGGTCCCGGTTGGTAATCCCGACATGGTCGTATCTCCTCAGAGCCTGTTCGCAGGAATAACTAATACAAGACAGCTACCAAGCTAGTGCTTTGTCAAACTCCGTTTGATTCGTGCGCCGCCTGCGGCGGCCAAGAAGAGAGAGGTTTTCTGGGGATACCCCAGGCCCCGGCAAAGGGCTGCCGCCCTCTGCACTCCCGCTTTTCTCACTGATCATTTCTATCTTGACAGAGCGCTAGCTATGCTGTGATGACTAACACAGGCTACCGGCTTGGTTAAGAAATGGCAGGCTTACCGACTCTCTAACCCTGGCGCCACAAACGTTTCGGGACCTCCTTCTTCTTCATCTTCTTAGAATGTACAACAATATCTTAATACTGTCAAATATCAAATATAAGCCATGATAAAGTCTTCTTATCAAAATATTTGTATGATAAGTATTGACTTCATTCAATAAGTATGATAATCTTCCAACATAGCGAGCTTTCCTTAATTATGAAAATACCGAGCCAGAGACAGGAGTTACAATATGCTTGGCCCAACAGGGATGAAAGCAAAGCAACAAGTATCCGTTTCTCCATTTGGAGATGGATCCAAACAGGCCGAGGTAGTTCTTATCAGTATGCCCTTTGGTCTTCTTCTCACCCCATCTCTTGCTCTTGGTTTGCTCAAAGCAACTCTTGCGCCACTTAACATTCCGACGAAGGTATGCTATTTTACGCTGCCATTTGCCAGACTGATCGGTATATCTTCTTATCAGCAGATTGCTAATGAAGTATCTAACATGTCTCTTGCTGGAGAATGGATTTTTGCTGAATCATTGTTTGGTCCCAATCAGAAAAGTGATGAGAATTATATCAAAACAATCCTCCACGGATATTTAGAGCATCCTTCGGCTTTTTATGCTCAATTTATCAACAAACATTCTAATACAGAAAATAATATAAAAGATATTCTAGCTCTTCGTAGGAAAGCAGAAGATTTTTTGGACGAATGTTGGCACGAAGTATTGAGCTATCATCCTAAAATTGTAGGATTTACCAGTGTTTTCCAACAGCACATCTCTTCTTTATCGCTCGCTAAGCGTATTAAAGCGCAGGCGCCGGAGACGTTTATCATTTTTGGCGGAGCTAACTGCGAAGGCGCGATGGGAGTTGAGATCATACGCCAGTTTCCTTTCGTTGACGCGGTCGTTTCAGGTGAGGGTGACCTTGTGTTTCCTGAGATTGTCCAACGGGTCCTGGGAGGAAAATCCCTTTCTGAGCTGCAAGGTGTTTACACGCGTCATAACGCCGGGCTTCTCTCTTCAGATGGTCGCTATCCTAATATTCCATCTGTCCGTAATATGGATGCCCTTCCGTTTCCTGACTTTGACGATTTCTATCATCAGTATGAAGCGGACCGGTTTGATATGTCTTCCACACCTGAGACACTTTTCGTGCCAAGTCTTTCTTTTGAAACATCAAGAGGGTGTTGGTGGGGCGAAAAACATCATTGCACGTTCTGTGGCTTGAATGGTTCCACTATGATGTTCCGCAGTAAATCGGCCCAGCGGGCACTCGACGAACTGCTTTATCTTACAGGCAAATATCCTGGCTATCCCCTTTCTGTTGTGGATAATATCCTGGACATGAAGTACTTTAAGAGCTTTATTCCAATGCTAGCTGAACTTCAGTTGGATCTAAATCTTTTCTATGAAGTCAAAGCAAATCTCAAGAAAGAGCAGCTTCAAATGCTGTACGATGCTGGTGTGAGAACAATTCAGCCAGGTATTGAAAGTTTCAGCGACGCCGTGCTAGAACTTATGAGAAAAGGCGTCAAGGGTCTTCAAAATATCCAACTACTCAAGTGGTGCAAAGAGATAGGGATGCAGGCTCTATGGAGTATTCTCTGGGGGTTTCCAGGTGAACCGCCCGAAGAGTACACACGTATAACAAAGCTTCTTCCCCTGCTTACCCATCTTCCACCACCGGCTGGAGGCTTCCCCATTCGTCTTCATCGCTTCAGTCCCAATTTTGATGACGCTGAGCGACTTGGTTTTGTGCATGTTAAACCCGCCCCTGCCTACAATTACATCTATCCTTTCGATCAAAAGACCCTGGCTCGTCTCGCTTACTTCTTTGCATATGAATATCGTGAGATTCAGGATGTAATCCATTATGTCCAGGACCTGGCTGAAGAGATAAAAATATGGCAAAGAACGCATGGCAGAAGCACTCTGATCTCGGTAGACGAAGAGACGCACTTACTCATTGTGGATTCTCGCCACATAGCTCATCAACGTATTACAGTTCTGACGGAGTTACAAAGAATACTCTATAAGGACTGCGATCATATATGTACTCTCAGGCAACTTCAGAAGCATAGTGAAGAAGTTACTATGAGACAGGTATCGATGCAGGAGATTGAAGAGCTTTTGCTGCCCCTTGTAGAGCACGGTCTCATGATTAGGGATGACTGTTCCTATCTTAGCCTGGCTATTCCTCAGCGAAGTCTGGATGTAAAGTACATGTTAGCAGGCGTATTGACTGACATACCCAGGGAGGTAAATGTTTGAAAGTTGCACTGTTATCCCCTTTCGGATACCCAATTGTTGAACCTTTTGCAGGGGGCACCGAGGCTTTTATTTTCCGGCTTGCTACTGGCTTGCTTCGGCGGGGCGTAGAAGTTGTCTGCTACGCCTGTGAAGGTTCGTGCATTCCAGGTGTGGAGATTCGCACGTGCGGCGTTTCCCGAGAGGCTCTTGTCTCTTCTCAACTTCCAGGCATGATGAGTGTGGCCGAAAGAGCTGCCTTACGGACATCTGAAGATGCGGCAATGCAGGCAGCCATTAATGATGCCTGCAGTGATCCCTCCATTGATGTCTTACACAACAACTCCTTCTCCTCCATACCCCTATATTCCTCCTCTGATGTTCATATACCCATTATCCATACATTACATCTTCCCCCCATAGTACCTGCCATGGTTGACGCGATACGTCTTTGTCACAAAAATGGCCGTTTGCTCCACCTTGTGGCTGGTTCCCAGGCACAGGCACAATTGTGGCAGGTCTATCACCCGGTGCTCCAGGTAATTTACTACAGGTTTGATATGGAGGCCCTTCCACCTTGCAGCACCACCCACGATGGGACGCTCGCATTCATTGGGCGAATCGATCCAAGCAAGGGAGTTGAAGATGCTATTGCAGTCGCGGCTGCCCTGGGAAAACGCTTAGACATCTATGGAGGCGTTCAAGGTCCCAGAGTCACCTATTTTCAGACGCGTGTACAACCCCTTCTGCAAATGCATACAAATGTCGTTTACCATGGTCTGGTCTCCCAGGCGATTTTGTTGCAAGAGTTAAGGCGCGCCCAGGCGCTGCTCTTCCCCATCAAATGGAACGAGCCATTTGGCTACGTGACCATTGAGGCTATGTCTGTTGGGACGCCTGTGCTTATGTATGATCGAGGTGCGGCGCGGGAACTGATTGTTGAAGGGGTTAACGGCTTCATTGTCGCACCTGATAATCCGCAGGAGATGGCAGCGGCAGTGGAGCGAACAGAGTTGGTGGATCGGGCGCGCTGCGCCACCTATGCGCGAGAGAAGTTTAATATAGCTATTAGCGTTGAACAATATCTCGAACTGTTCAATGCGCTCTGTAAGAGCGCTTAACTTAAAAGGAACCCAACGCCTATGGAACCTGTCAATATTGAGCGTGCCAGAGCAATCGCTCGTGCGCTCGCCCAGCGGGTACAACAGGAACCGGCCTTTGCCGAACAGATCCGGCAAGACCCTACCTCTACCCTCGCTGCCGCTGGCTTACCTGAGGAGTTCGTAGAAGAATTTCTGCAGCAAAGCCAGTTAGCTGAGGTACAGGGGTATCTCTCGCCATCCTGCGGTCTGACCTACATTCTCTGAAGTAGGGCCTGCTGTTGATGGGCAGATAAAGAGTCAGACAGCCAAACGGTAGAAACCGGCAACTGACACGTCAGTATGCTCACCAGGTAAACAGGAGGAAGAGCAATGGCGCAAGCGCTTCTGTTGAATAGTCCGCTCTATGGGCATGTCTATCCCACGCTAGCCCTGGCCCAGGAGCTAGTACAACGTGGAGAGAAGGTCACCTGTTATCTGACCGAGGAGTTTGAGCAGGCGGTGATGGCCACCGGGGCCACCTTCCAGCCCTATCACTCGACCAGGCGCGCTCATGATACCATGCCGAGTGGAATGAGCCGCTTTCAGGTTGAAGAATGCCGGCATGTGATCCCGCAGGTGCTGGAAGCGGTGCAGGCGCTGCAACCTGATTACGTTCTTTACGAGTCAATCTGCCTCTGGGGTAGTCTGGTTGCGCATCGCCTGCGCGTCCCTACCATCAGATGCAATACTATGGTTGAGGCTAATGATCATTTTATGATCCTGCCATCTCGATTTCCATCGCCTACTACATTCGCCCTGGCCGTCCTTGACACCTACAACGATATACAATCACTGCGGGATTTGTGTGAGGCTTACCATCTGCCACACATAGAAAATCTAGATGGACGCAGTCTCTTTTTTCATGCTGAAGACTTAAACATCGTCTTTGTGCCGCGCAACTTTCAGCCGGCAGGTGAGACCTTCGACGATCGCTTTGTGTTTGTTGGCCCCTGCCTGGCGCCCCGGATCGAGGCCTGTACGGCTCTGCGCCGGACGCTCCTTGAGCCCTGCGCCGATCCCACACTCTATATCTCGCTGGGCACGCTCTTCAACGCCCAGGCGCTCTTTTTCTTCCAGCAATGTATCCAGGCGTTTGGAGACCAGCCCTGGCGAGTCATTCTGGCTATTGGCCAGCACATTGAACGCGCCAGGCTGGGTCCCATCGCGGATAATATTCAGGTGCATACCCACGTGCCCCAACTTGATGTCCTGGAGCACAGTTCGCTCTTTCTCACCCACGGGGGAAATAATAGTATCATGGAAGCCCTCTCCTATGGGATACCAATGGTCGTTGTCCCTCATAACTCTGAGCGGGCCGCGAATGCCAGGCGCGTGGCAGAACTGGGCCTGGGCGTGGTCATCGAACCAGAGGCGGTCTCGGCGAAGCGCCTGCAAGAACCCATCCTCCAGTTCGTTTCGTCCCGCAGTTTGGAAGGACGCTTCTGAATGCTAAAGCCACCATTTGAGATCATTCGTTGTTCGTGGCTCCGGCCCTGTGTCGAGGGGCCTGGTTCGATAGTAACGGCTAAGGAAAAATGATGAAGGCAAGTATCATTATACCTACTCACAACAAAGCGGCGTATCTAGAGTATACTCTTGAATCATTGTTCCATCAATCTTATGAGAAATCGCAGTACGAGGTGATTGTCGTACATGAAGGCGAGGATGATGGGACCGAACAAATCATAAGGTGCTTTTCCGGTCGAAAATGGAACATTCACTATATTAAACATAAAGCTTTGAGTAAAGCAGTAAACCGGAACATTGGAATACAATCATCAAAGGGAGAAATTCTCTTTTTTATAGATGATGATTGCATATGTAGTAGAGATTGGATCGCTAAGCACCTTCTACACCATACAAGGGCAGATATCAAGGTAGTTATAGGCCAGCGTCGAGAAGTATTTACTCGTATCCCTTTCACTCGGGAACGCTTCTTTCCAGCGTTTAAAGCGAGTTTAGATGATGTAAATCTTTTTGCGTCTGAAAGAGTTATTGATAAAATATTTCTCAATTTACCTGAAACATATGATATAATACCTATTACAGATGTTATCGATAATCTGAAGAAGACTCATACACTCTCTCTACTGATACATCCCCCTTTCCCGGATCTTCAGGCAATTGCTGAGTCAAAATATGCCTGCCCCTGGCTCTGTTTGGCAGCAAATTTCTCGATAAATAAAGAAACCCTACTTCAAGCTGGTCTATTTGACGAAAAGTTTCGAGGTTGGGGAGAAGAAGATCTGGAACTTGGATATCGACTTTTTCGCGCCAATATCAAATTTGACGCGGTACTGGAAGCCATTGTTTATCACCAGATGCATCCCTCAGATTGGAAAAAACAGTTAAAGGAGTGGTTTCGCAACTATATATACTTCACTGAAAAATATCAGACCCTGGAACTCTACTTGAGGTGGCAGGTCTTTTACAAGATGATCTCAATGAATCAGTACGAGGCGATGGTTAGAAAAATGGAGACAGGCAGCTTAAACAAAGGAGAAGAAGACTTGATCAAGGAACACTACGCCAAATTCATTTTAAACAAAGTAAAAGAACACTTGATCGAGGAAAAACACTATGCCAAATTCATTCCCACTGGTGGAGAGAAACCTGAAGAATAGATGGTTTTTATGAGATTCCAAAATTGTCCATAAACTTATACAACATCGGTGAAACTTGGATAAATTACTAACTTTCTAAACAAGCTACAAATACATCGAACAAACATTGACAACATTCGATTTCTATGGTATAACCAGAGTAGTTCTACAATACAGCGGGGTGACTGCAGAGGCCTGAAGGAAGTAGATGCTGTGAGATCACTCTTATTTCGAGGAGAGAATAAGCCTGTCGCCATACAGGGCTAGCGAGATTTGGTGATCCCCAGAGTCGTTTCCGGCTACAAGCGAGATGTAGCACGCTGCGGTTCCTTGCTGGCTAACCGTTTTATCCAGGCGGTAGTTTGTACAATACCCTCAAAAAGGAGATGGAGCAATGACCGACGATTCATTGGAGCAGAAGAAACAAGAGCTGAGCCGGCGCGTTATGGACAAGATTGCCAATGATCCTGTATTTCGTGAGCAGCTGGCTACTGACCCGGCAGCTGCACTACAAGGCAGCGAGTTCTGGGATGCCTTCCAGGAATTGAGCGAATCAGGGAAAGAGGTGGCTGGCTATATAGCGGATGATTTCTCGTATTGCTGCATTAGCGCTGTCGTTTACTAAGTTCTCCAGAAGTTGCACACCTCCTCATGAGGAAGTGTGCAACTCCACTGAAGCGCCTCAGGTTGCCTGGCATTCAGATGAGAAAGGTGCAGCAGCGTTTTTCCAAACACGGGAGTAGTGTTTCTTTTTCAGTATCCTCAAGCGGATCGATATTCTGTGGCAACCAGACCGCTCCTGCCTTGGGCAAGGATACATGAATAAACCGAAAAGGTCAAGTGTTTTTGCACTATGGGTATGGCGTTGTTCGCAAGCCAGAAGCAGGAGTTAGCATGGAAATTGTCCGGTTCCCGCAAGCCTTCCCTGATACGGCTCGTACAGCACAGAACCACGCTGGCGAAGTACATACCTTCTCCTCTATCGTTGCTGAAACCTTTGATAGCCAGGAAGCACATGAGCAGGGCTGGAGTGTTCAAGTAACGAAAGCATGGATAACTATCGCCAACAGGCGAGCGACGCTGCCCGCGCAGGGATGGAAACTCCATGTTTCCGCCGGTCTCTGTTCCGCTGAAACAGTGCTGCGCCGGGTACTCCCGGTGCTCTATACTGATGGCGTCTATT
>WNFN01165404.1_pt1 | contig 26423 bp, 28 predicted proteins | sample 5400161 | NCBI WGS metagenome assembly WNFN01 (sample SAMN13153353, study PRJNA577476) | soil metagenome | isolation source: 80 cm saprolite on Douglas fir-dominated hillslope | place: USA:California | collected 2013-09-17 | reverse complement strand
CGAATGGGTTGCAGAATGTGATGCTTGTGCAGAGATTCGATGAAGTCGCTCACATCGGCGCGCACCACTTCCCTGTTTGCCCCGCAGCTTCTGGTGATCTCGACCGTGATTCGTGACTCGTCGTACCCTTGTCGCATCAACTCAAGGATTTTGGACCCGACGATATTCAGGCAAAACATCTGGCCGTGATGGATGTCGAGGAGAATGCCTCCGTCGACTGTCTCGGTTCGTCGGATTGTGTCGGATATTCTGAACATGGCTGTGGATCCCGGAGGGAATTGGGCTGATTGCCTCAGGTGCAGAAGACTGTCGCACTCGCCGGGAGAGAATTCCAGAAACTCCGCTCTTTGTTCGCATCGGGGCAGCTTCGGCGTGCAAGCACCTGTGAGGACGGGACATACAACCAGAAGGCCAACCTAACCAGAGAACCGTTGCGTTCGCACCTCTGACCTAAGGCGGCGTTTGTCAGGAAACGTTTTAGGCTATCAGCACCAGGCTGTCTTAGGGACTGATCCATGCGGCCCTTCAGGCCGGGCCTTCTTGCGTTATCCATTCCTCAAAGGCATAATCCCGCCATGATTATAGGCGACCGTCTTCGCGCACTGCGCGAAGAAAAGAAACTCTCCCAGGGCGACATCGAAAAGCGCACCGGCCTGCTTCGCTGCTACATTTCCCGCGTGGAAAATGGTCATACCGTTCCGGCCATTGAAACCCTGGAAAAGATGGCACGCGCTCTAGAGGTCCCGCTCTATCAACTCTTCTACGAAGGCCAGGAACCGCCTGAACTGCCACAAATCCTCAAGCGGAGATCACCGAAGGAAAATGTATGGGGTGACTCAGGCAAGGATGCGCGGCTCCTCGGCAAGCTTCGCCGTCTTTTGGGCAAAGCCGACGAACAAGACCGCAAGATGATTCTGTTCATGGCCCAGAAGATGGCCAATCGATGAGACCGCCTACTTCTAAGGCTCTTTTGCTGAAAACGAATTCACAATCGTAGGCTCCTGCTGGCTGCCCTTGCCACTTACACCCAATGCGCTACAGGGTAGTGTCCTAATTCCGGCCCCCGTGTTGTTTTGTCGAAAACGACCTTCACGTTCTCCGGTGCCGCTCATCAGCGTTCTGACAAGCTGTTCCAATCGGTTCGACCTGTCAAAGAAGCCTTCTTAGAACCGTCGTTACCTGACCGATTACCTCCGCGTCAATCCCATTCTTGAATTGCTGCGTGGCAAGCCGTCCGCCCGGATAGGCGCGGACGATGAGCATCCCCTGACGCAGAGCACAACAACCGCACAGGTAGCTGCCGTCCCGTTTGAGAAGAAGACACAGCGGCGGCTCGCAGGCGGTCTTAGATTGTGCAGGATTCTTGATGCGACGGTTGACGATAGCAAATGTGGCGTCAATGAGTAAGGGATGGCTTGGCGCCTTATCTCCGCCCACCCAGAACACATCCGAAAGCGAGAAGTTCTTGAGTCCGGTGAGTTCGTCGAGTGAATCCCGCAGGAAAAGCGGAACCTCCTCCCATTGCTTCAGCAGGGAGTCCAGGAAACCGCCGTGTTCTGGCAAGTGTTCGTGTCCGATTGGGGCGTGGAGGTCTCGGCTTCGATTGGACGGCCGTCGGGGAACAAGCTCGTCCGGGATCGGCTCGCGCCCATCTTGATCGAGTGGAAGTCCGCAAACCCGCAGAAATTCCTGGAAGTCGATGCAGTACAGAATGCACAGTGCGATGATCTTTTGGATGTGCCGCGGCGGGGCCAACAGGGTTTCGTAGTCGGAAAGGGTGCTTGGCGCCGCGAAATAAAGTTGATCCGAGACTCTGTTCGCGATCCACCGACTCATGCTAGATGCTTCCCGGAAGGACAGTCCAACCCGCAAACGAGAGTCCCTGAGAAGATCCTTGAGACTGGTTTGAAGATGTGGCGCGTGCAGAGATGGCGGCTTTGGCAAACCGGCCAATCGGTGCGGCGTTTCTACCGTACGTTGACCGGTGAGCGAGCGGACTTCAGCGTCCACTACCCCGAGGATTCTGGCTTCTTTGCCGAGCCTCAGTTCGAGTTGCGCACACGGTCGCTCTGGCGAATGCAGCACGATTCTATCTTTTTCAAGCACCACGAGTTGCGAACAGGTGAATCCGGAACCATGCTCAACAAGGAAGAGCCGCGGTCCGGAGCAATTCTTCCTCTCAGACAGCAGCTCTCCGGAACGCCGTTCATCAATTCTGACGATACTGCCAGGCGCAAGGTGTGGAAACGCAAGCACGTCTCCTTCGCCAACTTTGGCATAAAGAAATCTTCTCCTGTTTAGCGCGAATAATTCCGCTGCGCGCCTCAGCCCTGCTGAAGCCAGAAACTGTCCCACTGGAGCGATCGGGGGTACCGGCCCTTTGTTGGGCCTATCGACAAACCAGGGAATCCAAGCATGTATGTCGTAGATCGAAGAATCCAAGAGCGTCGTCCGCTGCTTAGGAACCAACAGCTGAAGCCGGAAAATATGGTCCAGGTCGAATCCGAACACGGCCAACCAGTCGTACAACCGATAGTTTGTAATATGGCTGAGAGCGAGCATCTGATGAATGGTTGGGATCAAGGAGGGATCTGCGACGTCGTAATACAAGTTGTGTGGAATATGGAACCGGGAGGAACGGCCGAAGATTTCGGCGGACTGTTGCGATACGCGGTAGAGACTCAAACCTCTGGTAGAGAGAATCTTCCGTATTTGTTCAGCTCGGTCCATTCCGAGGGACACCAACCTCTGGGCGTATAACCAAGAGTTCGCCCACGTTGGAAACAATTGCTCCAGTGGCCGCAATTGCGACCAGTTACAACATTTTCAGCATACGAGCATAGGATTCCGTAGGATTTCCCCCATGGATGCACGTAAGCCGAGTCCGAGTGCCGGCGAGAGGCTGAAAGACCTGCGGGTGCGGCTAGGACTAACCACGCGTGACGTAGAAGCGAAAAGTCTGCAGATCGCGGACGAACGGCACAGCCGCGAATATTATTTATCCCACGCTTGGGTGACGGACATTGAAAACGGCAAATTTACGCCGAGCATCTACAAGTTCCATACTTTTGGCGCAATCTACAACCGCAGAATCACAGAGCTACTGTCTTATTTTGGATTGCCACTAGGCGATCTGAGCCGCTATCGCATATCCATCGGAGTACCGAAAACACATCTCTTGGAGGGTGGAGCAGACCTCGATAGCGAAAAGGTGTCGCTCCCAGTGCGGTTTAAGCCAGAATTCAGGTTGGAGAAAACAAACCTTCTTGCGCAAGTCGTGGAAAAATGGGATGAGATCCCGCTCGGTTTCTTGCAGCATTTGGACCTGCGCAAGTCTGTGTACGGCTACATTGGTCTGGAAGACTACACCCCACTGAGAAATGGAAGACGGAATTTGACCGCCCCGTCTATTTCGTGGAACTCCGAAACGGCTACGTTTGCAGCTGGTGCCAGGTCGACCGGGGACAGTTGATCGTAATTCCCCACCCTCATTCCCACCAGGATGTTCGCCGGTTTGACTACCCGTCTCAGGCAGAAATCATAGGCAGGGTGACTGGAGTTTCAATGAGGATTGTCAGTGAAAAAGAACCCGACGCAGGGGAACATTCGACCGGCGCATTCCGTTGACACCTTGCAAAGTCGGCAGTCAGGGGCTGGCCTTGCTGGAAATCTAAACAGGCCGGAGCAAGTCTCCCTGAGAACAAGTCAAAGAATCCTCAACCTGTGAATGTCTTCGATTGTCGAAACGAGGACAGACCCCTGTTCCACTTGAGCTCGGTCCTGTAAGCATAGTCCGCCCCTCAAGTCGAAGCTGATTATTGATAACTCAAAAAGACACGTTCTGTTTCAATTTGAGACAAATTCATAGAGTCTCAATATTGTCATTAACACGTTTTTCACCTACTTGTATCAGTACCCATACAAGTCACAGTAAATAAGGCACTTAGCTGGGCGAAAAGAGTTTCCATCTCCGGGCGCAATGGATGGCTTCGTGCAATAAGTTCATGTGTAAATGTCTATGTATGCTATTTATGCAGTTGGCCACGAGAGAAGCCGCTCAACCCGTGGGTCTCGCTCCCTGCGCAGGGTACTGCTTTATGGGCTCTTCGCCGGGACATTGCTAGTGGCTCCTCCCTTTTACGCACAGGACCAAGCAGGTGATTGGCAAACGCGAGTTCGCAAGTACTCCAAGGCCGAGGACTGGGAGTCAGCACTGCGGATTGTCGATAACGAGATCGTCCGTGCCCCCCAAGATATGGATATGCGGGCATGGCGTGCGCGCGTTCTAGCTTGGGCGGGCCAACTGGCTGAAGCAGAAAAGGAATATCTCGAAGTCTTAAAAGCCTCAGGGAAAGATCCGGACAACTGGATGGGACTTGCAAACGTGTATTTGCGTGAAGGAAGAACAGTCGAGGCTCTGCGCGCGCTCGACACTGCCGTGCGGCTCGATCCTACGCGGGCTGACTTGCATGCTGCCCGTGCACGGGCGCTGCGCGCCGCGGGGGAGCGAAAGCCAGCGCAATTGGAATTTCAGAATGCGCTGAATCTGGACCCTACCAGCGCCGAAGCGCGAGCTGGGCTGATTTCCCTCCGCCCGGAACCTAAACACGAACTGCGAATCGGCCAAGACACCGACCTCTTCAATTTCACTGGCGCGAACCATGACCAATGGACGAGCCTCGCCTCGCAATGGACACAGCATTGGTCGACGACCTTCGGGGGGAGTTTTTATCAACGCGGGGGCGCTGACGCCGGTAAGTTTGTGGGAAGTGTTACACGACGGCAGCCGAAATGGGGAGCGCTTACCCTAGGCGGCGCGATCGGACATGACAACGCGGTGATTCCCAAGAGCGAAGCCTTTTTTGATCTGGACCATGGATGGAAGATCGGTGAGGCGAATTTGGTGCGCGGTCTGGAATTCGTGTACGGGCAGCACTGGTATTGGTATCAGTCGTCCCGGATTCTGACTTTGACCGGAACCACGATTGTCTACTTGCCTCGGGAGTGGACGCTATCGCTAGGGGCAACCGGTGCGCGGAGCGCATTCTCGGGGACGGCTGCCGAATGGCGCCCCTCCGGGATCACGCGACTGGCATTCCCACTGGCAGGTTGGGGCGCGAAGCGGCTTTCCGGAAACGTGCTGTTTGCTGCCGGAACGGAAGACTTCGCACAGGTGGATCAAATCGGCCGTTTTGCCTCGCAAACTTATGGCGGAGGGTTGCGGTTTCAGATAACGACTCGGCAGGATGTGACTGGATTTGGCTCGTATCAGAAACGTACGCAAGACAGAAGGGACGCGGCCTTCGGGCTCAGCTATGGAATCCATTTTTGAAAAGATGTGGAGGCTCGGTCCATCCGGGCTCGTAGTCAAGGCCATTATCGCGGCCATCGTAGCTGACGGACTGATGCTTGCATTCATTCTGCTTCGACGGACCTACCGCAAACGGTATTTCGCGAGGCGGGATGCGCGGGTTTACGAATTGCGCCAAATCTGGGACGCACTCATCTCCGGTCAGATTCCCTACGCGACGTGGCGGAGGAAAGCGTTCGACCGAAGGATCGTCGAGACAATCGCCCTGGATGCGTTCGATGCGGCAGGGCCGGAAGAATCTGCGCGATTGCTGAAATTTTTGAGGACCAGCGGGTTAATCGAGAAACGAATCTTTGAAGCCCGGCACCTCACGGGCTGGCGAAGGATGCGCTCGCTGGTAGCCCTTGGAAGGACACGCGCCCCGGAAGGAATTCCGGCATTGGCCGAGGGCCTTCGCGACTCCAGATTGGAGACACGGCTCGCCGCCCTGCGGGGATTGGCAAGGACTGCCTGTCCCCAAGCGGCGGAGGAGATTCTGGCCTGGATAGGAGAATCCGGGCTAACTGTCCCGGAACTCCCGCTGCAAAGCGCGCTAGTCCAGTGCTGCGCGGAACGCCCCCAGCTGCTGGTTCCGCACTTGAAAAACATGCAAGGCCGTCTTCGCGAGGTGCTAGGGCGGGTGCTTGGTGAGGTGGCGACTCCATCCATGGGAATGGACCTTTTGCAATTCGCGGCAGATGACCTCGATGAATTGCGGGCGGCGGCGGCGAGGGCGCTTTCTCAATCACAATCGCGGCACGCGCCCGAAGTCCTTATCGACCTGTCACGCGACCCTGTTTGGTTCGTCCGCCTGCGTGCCATCGTCAGCCTGGGTGAGCTAGGTGACCTCCGTGCAATTCCGCCGTTGATGCGTGGGGTAACGGACTCGAATCGTCTTGTGCGATTGCGGGCCGCGGAAGCGCTCTTGGGGCTCAAGCAAGATATGGTTCCGATCTTTGAACAGGTGGTGGGCACGCACGATCGGTACGGGTTACACGCCTACTTGACCGCCCTTGACAATGCGGACTTGCGGCAAACTTTGGAAGCCGAGCTTCAAGTTACCACGCGAGTAAGCGAAGAACAGAGGATGTGTCTCCAACGGGTTCTCCAAGCCGGAATACTGGACTCAGATGCGCGACTGGAACCGGAAAGTATCGCGGAAAGCCCGGTGGGCCACCGATGACGGGATTTCTAAATATATTTAATCATGCGCTTTTCTGGTATTACCTAGCCAGCAATCTGGCCTACCTGTTGATGCTAGTTGTGGCGCTGAGGACCACTGCTGCTCATCAACACAGGCTACAAAGTCATCGCCTGAATTGGATTAAGGAAGCACCTCTGGCCCCGGCGATCACTGTCATTGCGCCCGCGCACAACGAAGAAAGATCCATTCGCGTTGCCGTGCGAAATCTTCTCGAACTCGACTACCCGCAACTTGAGGTGATCGTGGTCAACGACGGCTCAGCAGATCGCACGCTCGAAGAGTTGAGGGAGGAATTCCGCCTCAGGCTGGTCCGCGCAATTTATGTCCCTGAGGCGCAGAGCGCACAAGTTCGGGGACTGTATCGGAGCGAAATCGACCCAAAGCTGATGGTCATCGACAAAGAACCAGGTGGAAGCAAGGCGGATGCCGTCAACGCCGGTTTAAATTCGGCGACCTCCCCATACGTTTGCATTGTTGACGCAGACTCGATCCTTGAGCGTGACGGGTTGCTGCGAATCATGCTTCCCATCCTGGACGATCCGGACCGCGTCGTAGCCGTGGGCGGAATCATCCGGGTGCTGAATGGATCGGAGATTGAAGAAGGGCACCTGCGGCGTGTGCGACTGCCCCGCAAGGGCATCGAAGTCATACAAGTGATTGAGTATCTCCGGGCGTTTCTGATTGGCAGAGAAGCATGGAGCCAAGGAAACATGCTGATGGTCATTTCCGGCGCATTCGGAGTTTTTCGTGCGGACTTAGTGCGTGCCGTGGGCGGCTATCGGACAAGCGCCATCGGCGAGGATTTCGATCTGGTGGCACGATTGCACCGCCACCTTCTGCAACAAGGAGTGGATTATCGTATCCCGTTCGTTCCGGATCCGATGTGCTGGACAGAAGCCCCATCCGACTTAAAATCGCTCGGCAGGCAGCGAGCGCGGTGGCAAAAAGGATTGTTGGATGTGTTATGGCCCAACCGGGACATGCTCTTCAAGCCGCGCTACGGCAGGATCGGATTCCTTGCTCTTCCTTACCTGTGGCTGTTTGAGCTCTTAGCCCCTTTAATCGAGATTGGAGGGATCGTCACCATCGTGCTCGCCGCATGCTTTGGCGCACTCAGCCGCGAGTTCTTCCTGCAATTCATGCTTTTCGGGTACGCGTTTGCAACGGTCATTTCTATCGGCGCCGTTCTTCAAGAGGAAATCACCTACAAGCGCTACAATGATTGGCAAGACGTTGCCCGCCTATTGACCTACTGCTTTCTCGAGCATTTCCCCTACCGGCAACTGCACATGATCTGGCGCCTTCAGGGCCTGTGGCAGTACCTGCGCGGCGACAATACTTGGAGACCGCTGACGCGAAAGGGCCTCAGCTCGGCGAGTGTTCCATAGAGCTGCCCCCTGCCATTCCTGCCGCAGGGTACCTCGACCCGCGCGTCGGAACGTCTCTCGGAACGCTCCTTCCATGAAGACAACTCTCCTTAAGACTGCTACGAGCACAGAACAGCTAAAGTCACAGTACGCACGCTCCCTCAAAACAGCCCTTAGCCTCATTTCACTGCCGCGTGAATCTAAATCGTCACATCAACTGGCATGCATCCAATTATGCGAGGATAGGAATGTTGGCGGATGCGCGAAAGTGAGGATGGCGGGGCGGTGTAAGCAAAAGTAAATTACGGCTATGTGGCTTGCTGAGCAAGAAAGCAGAAAGTGACGTTTGATTCTTGAGGAAACGCGATAGCCCACTCATCAAAAGAGAAGTCGCTTAGGCTTTCGGCTTTCTATCCAGGCACGTCGAGTTCAGATCCTTCTTCCATCGCCGTGGCGCTGCGACCGAATGCCCCGCGCCGGGCATTGAGAAATGACGAGTGCGGAGAATTCTTGCAGATGATTAGTTCACCCCCGTCGTGCACGACTCGCCAGTTTCCGTGTCACGGAAAGCAAAAGTTTAGGGCCCGGCGCAGTTATACCAAGTACCGGCGTGTTTGCCCCGTAGTGCCCCCGCGTTCGAGAAAATACCGGTGACGACTCCGATCGGCGGGATCGGAATCGCGGCGTCAAGTTAAGTCGAGGCAAGGGAGAACTGAAAATGCGAAACACGAACATTATCGTGGGCATTCTCGGCATGGCGTGCGCGGCGCAGGCATTTATGTCGCAAGCCACTGCCCAGGATAGACGGATCGTGATTGCGGCCGGCACGGCGCTGGATGGAAAAGGCGGAACACTGCACGACGTTCGCATCGTGATCGAAGGTTCAAAGATCGTGGCAATCGAAACGAAAGATGGCGCGAAGGCGGAGCCGGTTGATTACGACTTGCGCGGGTTGACTGTGCTGCCGGGATGGATTGACGCGCACGCGCACATTACCTGGAACTTCGGCAAGGACGGAAAAAATGCGGGGATGGCGGGAACCACATTGGAGGATGCATATCAATCAGCGTCGAATGCCTGGCTGACGCTGATGGCGGGATTCACGACGGTGCAAAGCCCCGGCGCGCTGAACGACATTCCGCTGCGCGACGCTATCGCGAAAGGAAAATTGGCGGGGCCAAGAATCCTGACCGCTGCGGAGCCGCTATTCGGGCAAGGAGAGAAAACGGGAACGCCCGAAGAGATTCGGGCGTTCGTAAGAAAACAAAAGGCGGCGGGGGCGGACGTGATCAAAATCTTCGCGTCGCAGAGCATACGGCAAGGCGGAGGGATGACGCTTTCGCAGGAACAATTGAACGCAGCTTGCGATCAAGCAAAGAAGGAGGGATTGCGCACGCTGGTACATGCTTATAAGGATGCGGTGCGCACCGCGACGATGGCAGGGTGCACGGAGATCGAGCACGGGACGCTCGCGACCGACGACGATCTAAAGTTGATGGCGGAAAAAGGCACATATCTGGACCCGCAGGCGGGGCTAGTCATCGAGAATTATCTGCAGCACAAAGAGCAGTATCTCGGAACGCCCGGATATACGGAGGAAGGGTTTGCGGCGATGGAGAAAATTCTGCCGATGAATCATGACTTGGTGCACCGCGCGGTGAAAACTCCGGGGCTGAAGATTGTCTTTGGCACGGATGCGGTAGCCGGAGCGCACGGGAGGAACGCGGAAGAGTTCATTGACCGGGTGAGGGATGGCGGGCAAGACGCGATGCAGGCGATGGTCTCCGCGAATGTGATTGGTGCCGAGGCGTTGGGGATGGGCGAGCAGATCGGCAGGCTCGCGCCGGGATTGCAAGCGGACGTGATCGCGCTTGATGGCGACCCGGTGAAAGATATTACGGCCGTGCGGCGAGTGGTTTTTGTGATGAAGGGCGGAGTGGTCTACAAGAATGTTTCGCGCGGGGCGATTCCGGTTTATGCGGGAGTGCAGCCGTGAGAGTCGATTTTTGCGAGGACGCCGACCGGCTCTAGGACATGCGGCAGCGGAGGAATAACGGGGCCCCCGTTGGGAGCGTTCTTCACAAGGGCCGGACAGAATAGTAAGGAAGAGCCGTCGGATGGCTCGTGCAGCCTATGCTATCCCCTCACGGCCGCATTGAGTTGCATGCGACTGGTGTGCGAAGCGAGTTCGCTGTCCCCTCCGAAGGAGAATCTAAGTGAAAAAGATTGTGATTTCATGTTTGGGCGGTATTGCCGGAATGGTGCTGCTGAGTTTGCTGGCTGCGCCGGCCGCGAATGCGAATAACTCGGGTTGTTACGCGCACCGCAATCAAGTGAAACCGGCCACGTCGGTTCGGAACTGTACTCGGCAAGAATCGCCTCAAACCCACATTCACGGTACCGGTCTGGGAGTATGCCCTTTTGGAACACTCAGATGACAGGCATCCGCAAGGCGCTCTTTGCCAGTTTACAATATTAACTGTTGAAGTAAGCATCTGCGCGAAAGCCATTCGGATTTGACATGACTTCCTCCCCCAACTTCACGCTCCGTGTTGTCGCGATCGATGATGACGTGCAGCATCTCAAGTTCATTTCGACGGTTCTCTCCCGTGATCAGGTAGTCGTTTCTACGACCGGAGACCCGCAAGCGGGACTGGAACTGGTCCACCAACAGCGGCCTCACTTAGTCCTCGTGGACTTGGTGATGCCTGGGACCACCGGCATCGAGGTTCTCGAGAAGATCCTGCAGTTCGATCCCGCGGCCGAGGTCGTCTTGCTCACTGGGGAATACAGTACCGAGTTTGCTGTCGAAGCCATACAGAAAGGGGCCGCCGACTATTTGACCAAACCGGTGGACGTGGCGAAGCTCCAGCAGAGGGTGGATTCACTTCTTTTGGAATTGCGCAAGGGTCAGCGTTGTCTGGAACTGGAGAACGAGCTTCTCGATAACTCTCAGTTTGCAGCGATGGTGGGACACAGCGCGGCGATGCTCGAAGTGTTCCATCGCATCCGCCGTATCGCTCCGCACTACCGGACGGTGCTCGTGACTGGTGAAACAGGGGTGGGCAAGGAACTTGCGGCGCAAGCCTTGCACCGGATGAGCCCGGTGGCGGCGGGACCGTTTATAACATGCAATTGCTCGGCACTGGTCGAAACACTCGCAGAGAGCGAGCTCTTCGGCCATGTCAAGGGCGCTTTCACGGGAGCCGTTCAGGATCGCCTTGGACTGTTCGAAACAGCGAACGGAGGCGCGCTGCTGCTGGACGAAGTCGGTGAACTCTCCCCTGCGTCGCAAGCGAAACTTCTCCGAGTTCTGCAGAACCAGGAGATTCAGCGCGTGGGCTCCCCAGCGGTCCGGCGGGTGGACGTCAGGGTAATCGCAGCCACTCACCGAGACCTCCAGGCGATGGTGAAGGATGGCCGGTTTCGTCAAGACCTTTACTACCGGCTTGGTATGGTGCATATCAATGTTCCCTCTCTTGCCCGGAGGGAAGACGACTTGCCGCTTCTCGAGCGCTATTTCGTAAAACGATTCGCCGAGCAATACGGCAAACCAGTCCGCGGTATCACCCGGCGTGCACAGGCTTTGCTCGCAAAGTACTCCTGGCCGGGAAATGTCAGAGAACTTGAAAATGTGCTCGGAAGCGCCTGCATGATGACGGAGGCCGAGGCCATCGATGTTGGTGACCTCCCTGAATACATCCGTGAGAATCAGATAGACAGCGATCAATTGGGAGAGACTCTCGTCACGCTAGGAGAGATGGAGAGAAAGTACGCTCTCCGCGTACTCCAAAGCGCTGGCGGAAACAAAGTACGCGCCTCAGAACTGCTCGGGATCAGCAGGACAAAACTCTATCGAATTTTAGGGGACAGCGATTCGGCTGAATCCGGTGGACTTCCGCCCGCAGACTTGGGCCAAGAAGTCGATTAGCACCGGGTCATTCTCCGCCAGCCGATACCAATCGAATTCGCCCGGATTCGTCCATTCCTGATGGCGTGCCCGTTGCTAGGGCTCGCGCTTCCCAATCGACCAACAGGTGTTTGGGGCGGTCTCGTTTCATGAACCCGCGCCGACGGGGTGCGGCGCCATGCTCTGAAAGGTATGCGAACCCGGATGGGATTCCTTAGCAATTCGGCCAATCTTGAGAGCAAAGGTCTTGGTGTGATGACCTCGTCGTAACCGCTAGACAACTTGTTTGAATCGCGTACAGCTGTCTGTTTTTCAGACAATCACCGGTTGTTCTGGAAATGCATCAAGCCGGGCGGTCTGTATGTATCTAACTGTAAACAAAGGAGATAGCTTAACATGACGGCTTGGGCCACCGATTGCTTGACTCTCTGGTATGGAACACCAGACCACACCTGAGAAGAGCCGCAAATTCGGCGAGTCCGGCGAGGCCAGCGCAAGAACCAGGAGCAAGCCGGCTGCAACGAACCAAATCTGTTCTACGCCATTTGATATGCAGGCAACCAATGTTCGGGACGTAAGGGTGCCCGCGAGAACTGAGGGATCCATGAGGGAAACGGGGAAGGATTACAAAGTGCTGATCGTTGATGATTCGCCGGTTTCTCGCAAGCTGGTCGAGCTGCCATTATCGCAGAAACAGTACAAGCTTTACTTCGCAAAAACTGGCCAAGAAGCCACCAACTTGTTCGAAGAGCACCGGCCCGACCTGGTTATTCTGGATTGGGTGATGCCTGACCTTTCGGGAGAGGAATTGTGCCGGCGCATTCGATCAAGTTCGCGAGACGCTTACAGTTACATCATTGTACTGACTGGCAGCACCGACAAAGATTGTCTTGTCGAAGCACTGGACGCGGGAGCCGACGACCACCTGACGAAGCCGTTCCATCGCGGCGAGCTCTTGGCGAGAGTGGCTGTCGGTATCAGGACCATCGAACTCCATCGGCAGCTGAGAACAAAGACTAGGCTCATGGAAAAGCTTGCGCTCACGGATGCGCTTACGGGATTACCCAACCGGCACGCCATACAAACCTGGGCGGAGGGCCAGCTGAGCGGCGCCGCCAGGCACGGGTATTCCTGCTGGGTCGTCGTTGGTGACCTGGATCACTTCAAGCAGGTGAACGACACTTTCGGCCATGACGCCGGCGATGCTGTTCTGCAGAAATTCTCGAAGATTCTCAAGTCCAATACCAGGAGCAGCGATATTTGCGGGCGCCTGGGCGGGGAGGAATTCTTGGTGGTCCTTACGTATGCGGCAAAGGATGACGCAGTCGCGGTCATCGAACGCATCCGCAAGGAACTCGACCGGACGCTGTTCACCTTCGGGGGATGCACTGTGAGAGTGACCGCGAGCTTTGGGCTTGCGGGATTCGAACGGCACCAGAAACCGTCCATTTTCAGCAAATTGCAGGCCTTGGCAGATGAAGCGCTTTACGCGGCAAAACGCGCTGGGCGCAACCGGATAGAACTCGCCGCCGGTGCGGCTGCCTGAAGGCCGGTCCTGTCGTCCGAAACGTTCGCAGAGGGTGACCCATTAGGAGATTTAGAATGCAAACTGCCGAAAAACACGATGCGATCACTGTGCGGGCCGACAATCGGATCCAGAAAGAAATTGCCATACTGCTCATTGGCTCCGACGCGCTGGGTGTAGCTTTTGTGGAAAAGACAAAGACCGTCGTCCTCAGCCGTCGTGGCGCAGGCATCGTCTCAACACATAAGCTGGGTGTCGAAGAAGAGCTGATCCTCATTCAGCCTGACTGCAACCGAGAGGCAGAAGTTCGAGTCGTCGGCCAGATCGGCTCCGCAGACGGCTACTACACCTACGGAGTGGCGTTTCTCAACACCGACCTCAAATTCTGGGACGTTGATTTCACATCCGCAAAGGACGCAGAAAACGTCCGCCATAGCATGGCGCTGCGGTGTAATAGCTGCGGCCTCCATGAACTGATCGACTACAGTTCTTTTGAATCGGACGTCTATGCGGTCCACGACGGCCTTCTCCGCGACTGCAAGCACTGCAGGAGATCAACCCTCTGGAAGAGCAATGCCAGCAAGGATCCCGACGTTCCGTCCGCGGTCGAAGCTGTGCCAGTTATGGCTGAGCCTCCACCTGCGGAAGCTTCTGTGCCTTCCAAATCCGCCAAGAACCGGCGCCGGCACATGCGAATTGATGTGAACTTCGCCGGTTGTGTGCGCCTCGACGGCTTCGGGGACGATATCGTCGTCTGCGAAAACATCTCCCGCGGTGGGCTGTGCTTCAAGAGCAGCAGGCGTTATCAAGAATCGGCGGGCATCGAAGTTGCCGCCCCTTGCTCCCCAGGATTGGCTGAAATTCCCGTTTCCGCGCGCATCGTCTACGTGCAGGAACTTCCCGAAGAAAAATTGTTTCGTTACGGCGCCGAATTCCTTCCGGTGAACGCCGGCCGTTCCTCCACACACGTATCTCATCTCTAAGACACCCAACTCCGCGTCTCTCCTTATCTGAATGATGCGACACGAACCACGCTGCGCTCTGCGGCCGCTTATCTTTGTCGCCAGAGGATCCACCAATAAGCCCGGGCACTTTCCCCTCACGCTTTGGCCGAACAAAGCCAGGTTCGCAGGTCCCGCTTTCAGCGAACCTGAATTGAGAGCGGGACAGAATTTTGAATGCAACACCCACAGTTCTTCCAGGCGGAACACGGCATTTTATGGGAAGGCGTCATACGCCGGAGGAACCAAGTCAAAAAATTTGCTTCCATGGACACCGCATCAAACAGCTTGTCATTTGATCGGCTTACTCCAGAACCCACTGTCCGAGTTTCTCGGTGAATCGGCAGGCATACCGGGGATAGGGCGTCTCCTCCCACTCGGAACGTACAACCTCGCATATTCCGACACGCTCTTCGAAGTTATGTGCCATGTAAACATCTACGACGGACCGCTCCGGCATTGCGGCCGAGCACGCGCACAAGAAGGCGCTCCGGCTGACATTCTCGGTTGTCGTCAAAACTCCAAACGGCCGTCCATCCTGGTCCGTTCCGGTAATCCTGAGCGGAATCCTCAGGCGAACCCGAACCTCGGATCGCCGCTCTTTTCTCCGGATCTGCAAGAATTCGGAGAGCTGTGTCCGAAGGGCGTCAAAATCCACAGGCTTTTCAAAATAAGCCACCGCTCCCAGATCCCGGCAAAATTGTTTAGTCTTGTCGCCGGCTTCCCCGCTGATGACGAGCACAGGGATCAATTGCGTGGAGCTGAAAGAAGTGAAGGTCTGGCAAAGCTCATACCCGGAATACTTAGGCATCCTTAAGTCCAGTAAAATAGCATCCGGCTTGTGCTCCAGCGCCAGAGCCAAGGCTTGCTCTGGCTCTCCGGTGTCGATGATTTTATAACTATCGCCGAGACTCACGCGAATCATCCGGCGCATGGCTTCATCATCATCCACAACAAGAAGCGTATTCATTCCTCTGCCCCTGGTTAGCTAGGATTTACTTGGCCTTGCCTCATCCGCTCCGAAGTTCGTGGCCCGCCGCCCTCCGCGCTTCTCTTGTCTAATACTTCGCGGACTTTCCCGATTAGTGCGTCTTCGGTGAATGGTTTATGCAGAAGTGCCACGCCTTGCTCAAGCACACCGTGGCCAGCAATGAAACTGTCTGTATATCCAGAAATATAGAGAACCTGCATACCTGGCTGCTTCGGCAGCAATCGCTCCGAGAGAACTCTCCCATTCATCCCGGGCATGACGACATCGGTCAGCAACAGGTCGATTTTGCCTTTATGCTGCTCCTCCACGTGCATGGCTTCCTCTCCGTTCTGGGCAACGAGCACGCGGAACCCGTGAGAAGCAAGGAAAGATTGTGTGAGCTTCCGGAGGGGCTCAGAGTCCTCGACCAGCAAAACTGTTTCTGATCCTTCGATCTTCTCGGACAAAGGTGCAGCTGACGCGACGGTAATGTCGGATTCTTCGACCCGGGGCAGGAATACTTGAAATGAGGCACCCCGCCCAGGCTCGCTGTCCACCCAGATGTACCCTCCACTCTGTTTGACCACACCATAAACCGTGGCGAGGCCTAATCCCGTACCTTTCCCGACCTCCTTGGTGGTGAAGAATGGCTCGAAAATATGGGCCAATGTGGCGGTGTCCATTCCCACGCCTGAGTCAACGACTGTCAGCCGGACATAGCGCCCGGGTTTCGCGCCGGCATGCTGCCACACATAAGCTTGGTCCAACTCTACGTTTGCGGTTTCGATCCCTAACTTGCCGCCTTCCGGCATCGCATCCCTTGCATTGACCGCAAGATTCATAATCACTTGTTCGATCTGGCTTTGGTCTGCCTTCACCATCCCCAAGTCTGCGTACAATGAGGTGCTGACGGCTATGTCTTCACCGATCAGCCGCGGAAGCATCTTGGCCATGTCCGTCACCATGTCGTTGAGATTCAGGGTTGCCGGCGTTAGGACCTGTTGGCGGCTGAAAGCCAGAAGCTGTCGCGTCAAGGATGCTGCACGTTGCCCGGCTTTCTCGATTTCCTCCGCATGCTCGAGCAAGGCGCTTCCAGCGTCCAGTTTTCGTTTGAGAACTTGGCTGTAACCGATTATCACCCCAAGCAGATTATTAAAGTCATGGGCGATCCCCCCCGAGAGGCGTCCAATCGCCTCCATCTTCCCGGCCATCCGCAACTGCCGCTCTAGGATTCTCCTCTCAGTGATATCCTCGGCAAATACATCGAAACAAGGCACGCTGTGATGTTCCGACGTTGTTCGTCTTCCGGTGCACCGGGCGGTGATGGGCTTGCCGTCCTTGCGCTTCAATTCCACCTCGACATCTTTGAATTCATTTCCGCTGTCGAGCAGCTCCCTGAGTCCATGAAAATCGGCCGCGGTTCGAAAGATGTCCCTCTCAAGGTTAGCTTTGAGCAGTTCATGGATCTCCTCGTACCCCAGAATCCTTTGCAGCGCCGGATTTGCCCGCAAGAGAGTTCCGTCGACCGAGGCACGAAAGATGCCGTACGGAGCGTCCTCAATCATTGAGCGAAAGCCGGACTCTGTCAGGCGGAGAGACTCTGCCGCCTCTTTGCGTTCCGTGATATCACGGTTCACAATGACGAATCTTTCCGGTTCCCTTCCGGACGATCGAATGACGCTGGCATTCGATTCCAGCACACGCCATGTGCCATCTTTGTGGCGGATGCGATATTCCAGGGGCTTGCCCACTCCAGTGCGCTGTGCTTCGATGGCAGCATCACGAACGCGATTCCGGTCTTCGGGGTGGATCTGGTCGAAAGAGGACGAACCCCTTAGTTCCTCGTCCGTGTAACCCAGCACTTTGTGGTAGGAAGGGCTGTTGTACAGCCGGTTGCCTTCCATGTCGACGACAGCAATCATGTCGGCTACGTTGTCGCCGATAAGCTGGAACAGTTCTTCTCGCTCGAACAGGCGCCGGCGGGTCCGGTGGAGTTGAAGCTGCTGATAAACGGTGTAGATATCAAAGAGCAATACAATGCCGACAAGGCCCCACATCGCGCGCTGGAGGGTAAATGCGGACTCAGACTGTTCGCCCGAACGCAAAATAGGAGGCAAAAACGACAAGATCCCTGCTGTCAAAAGCAAAGTAATGATTACCGCAGTGGTCCAAAGCCACCATTCCCGCCGCTCGATGCGCCGGAGGTGGCTCTGGGCTCCAAGTCGTCCCTCCCGGGGAGATTGGCTGCTGTCAGAAATGACGCCAGGCCTAGTCTTTTCCGCCATCTTCATCTCTTGGTGTTTCCAGGTCCCCAGGCTCTAACTTCACGGAACAGACTACTGTGTCCGGCCTTCAGAAAGGTTCCGACACCGAAAGCGCTGCCGTTTGAACAATCGAAAAGGCACGCAAGGTTCGGAGGGTCGAATGTTTTTTTGTTCGCTCGTGCGCGATATCTACAGCGCCCGGGGGGCTGTTCTCTCCTCGAACGCCGAACGTTTTTTTCCTGTTATTTATGGCAGTAAGCTTAAGCAGAACCTGCCGCTAAAATCATCGGGTTGTAGTTTTGCTCGGAACACCGAGCAAGAGAGTGGCTCAACTGCCTCGTGAGTGGTGCGCTCCCACACCAAAAAAAGCAGCGTCAAGTGCTTGCTGCGGGAGCACATGACAGGCATAGGAGGCTCGCTGCCAAGCGTGGCCTAAGGCTCTTGAACGGTCCTCCAGGCCCGTCTCACAAGTGTTTGCGCTTGCGCACTCTTTCTTACCGATGAAAAAGCCGGACAGGAAGTTTGTCGTGCACCCACGCTTCGAGCCATTCCTTGCAGCGCCGAACTCCCTCAGTGAACGACGCTGATTGGTACTCCGACCAGAAGCGCTACCGCATTGGAATCATTTGTGGCGGGATGGATGATTGAGCCGGTCGAATTAACCTGCCTGGACGGCCTTCGGAGGCGAAAGTCGTGGGATTCGCACATGCCCCACAGATACGACCAAGAAGACTCCCCTTCGCTGCCGAACTCCGAGCTACCGAGTTTGGTTCCGGCAGGGAGGTTTGGGGCGAGACGACGAATCTAAGCAAAGGAGGATGTTACGTGCGCACAAGCCAATCATTCCCTGAGGGCGCTCTGCTCCTTATAGAGATCAGAAACCGCGGAGTGTGTTTTCAGACGGATGCCAGAGTCGCTTACACGCTCGAACGGGTAGGAATGGGCCTTTCGTTTGTAAATGTCCCAGCTAGCCAACTGTCCGTTCTCGAAGACTGGCTTTCATACGCAGGAGGCAAGCGACCGACTGAAGCTAGGCGGGAGGCAAGTGAGTAGCAAGGCCAAGCCGGAGGTCCGACGAATATTCCTGTAAGTAAGCCGAATAATCAGCCGTGCACCACAACTACCCTCCCTCGAAGCAGCGAGGCAGTTGGACTGGCTGAGAGACGTACTTTCTGCGGAACGCCCGGCTTCTAGGAATCCTGTTTCTCAGGGTGTTGCAGAGGGGCGATCGATGGAACGACGCATTGCTTTCCAATTCTCGATTCCAACGCTTAGAAAGACATTGGCCACCTGAGAATCATAGCGACTTCCCGACCCGCGGCGAATTTCTTCCCCTGCTTCCTCGAAGGAGCGGGCAGAACGATAGGGACGGTCAGACGTCATGGCATCCACGGTGTCTGCAACGGCAAATACTCGCGCCCCAAGCGGAATGTCCGTTGCTTTCAGTCCCCGAGGGTAGCCACTGCCATCCCAACGTTCATGGTGACTCAAGATGATTTCGGCAGCTTGGGCGAGAAAAGGTATGCGTTTTACTAGGTCGTATCCGATCTCGGCATGTCGCTGCATGACACGCCATTCCTCTTGAGTGAGAGCCCCCGGCTTGAGAAGAATTGCATCAGGCGTCGCTAATTTCCCAATATCATGCAACCAAGCTCCCCTGATGATGGTCTTGAGTTCATGCTCGGCAGCGTCCAACTCCTTGGCAATTTTGGTCGAGTACATCGCGACACGCCTTGAGTGTCCCGCCGTTTCACTGTCGCGGAGGTCGATGGCCGCACCCAACGCCTGAAGTGTATCCTCATAGCTTCGTTCGATCCGCAGCAGTGCTGATTTAAGTTGCTGAGTCCGCTCTCCCACCATCCCCTCGAGGTGCCTGCGATAGTTCTCCACTTCCTGCTCCAGACGCTTCTTTTCCAGGGCCCGTTCGAGACTCGCCATGACCACTTCAATCCGCAAGGGCTTGACAAGATAGTCGTCCGCGCCCTTTTTCATTGCTTCTATGCCCACTTGAATATCGTCCACGCCCGTGATCATCAAGAAAGCCAAATGGCGGTACCGCGGCCGAACCTGCGCTAGGAATTGCATACCTGACATCCCAGGCATTTGCAGGTCAGAGAGCACTGCGTCCACTGATTCTGTTTCGAGGACCCTCAGGCCCTCGTCAGCGCACGCAGCAGTTTTACACCGTACTCCAGCTTCTCCCAACATTGCCGCCAGCACCTTCCGCGTGCTGATTTCGTCGTCTACGATCAATACTCGGGTGATCCCAGATGGAGTCGAAGGAGTTGTGCCCGTTGCGCCGCCTAATCCAGTCTCATTAGTCACTTCGATCCTCATTCCGAAAGGACCACGCTTTCTGCTTGTCCAGAATGCTTCTGGCTCAGGCTACTCCTAAAGAATGAACATCGGGAGATGGTGGGGATGAAATTTCCAAGCAAGGCCGGAATATTCTCAGATAGGACCACGGGTTTCCGTTAAATATGTCTTGAATCGATTGCCACTTACGCCGGATACTGACGTCACTAGTCTCAAGTTGGCTTTCTCGTGTTGATAACGCTAATTGGAAATTGATCTTCCGGAATCTTTGTGGTGTTTCCTCCACTTCGACCAGTCTTTTGCGACCATTGAGAGGGTTACCAAGCCAAGTGCAAGAAATACGGCTCCACCGATGACCCTAGCGGTTTGAGTTAGATCCGACTTGGAAACTGCATCATAAAGAAGGATGCTACCCAGCAAAAGAAAGACGACCGCAAAAGATAGACCGAGTTTATCCAACATTGATTTCGTCCTGGGGCCGGATCGGGCAGCGTTGTGAGTGGACTGACACCTCTATGCTCTTCTCCTAACAAAAAGCTCCGGTAAAGCTGCCTTGTCCTCGTCGAGCATTCTTAGCACTGGTTTCGTGTAAGGTTTCTTCATTGCCGCTCCGCAACAACATCTGAGGTTTGATGGTCCTTCGACCGAGTCCTTAGTAACCTCGATCTCAGCGGTACACTCCCGGTTTTGGCAACGATATCTCTGCCCCTTCCTCAAGATCATGCTCAGTTACCTCCGTGGGACTGGCCGACGCAAATGCTATCCGCCGGAACAAATTACGACATATTTCTGACTCTTTGCTCGCCTTCCCGACCAGATCAACTATGAGAAGGCAGATCATGAGACAACTTCTTCTCCGTCGCCGGACCGGCGCGGAAGGCGGCAAATTGTTTATTCAATGCAGGTGTCGGAAGTCGCTAGAAAAGTAGGGCTCTTCAAGTCGTTGCTCAGACGCATGTTAAGTCTTTTGTTTTGGCGGTTACGAGTTCGCCCCTTCCTAACCAACAAAGTCAAAAGGTGTGCACGGCAGGGGGATAGACGCGCCACTCTCCTTCTTGTTGGATGTGGCTCGATCGCTCTTGCTCTTCCTAGTGAAGCTCCGGAAGCCGAGTTTTGCTCGGAGAGCCGACCTATATAGATCCGCTACTCAAGCGCTCCCACACGTTTCGTAATCTACTCCTCGGGTCCCTGTTCACCGGGGTTCGCCTATCTTCATTTCGTTACCCCCGCTGGGCCTCGTATATAGATGCTTGACTTAAAGTTGACTTTAAGTTCTAGCATTTTGTCATGGGACATGGAAGGTCTCATGGGAGGACAGTCATGACAGGGCACCGAGGGCGAAACGGAAAAAAGCGCAAGCAGCGTGGAGCGGTTGCGGGGCTTGCGGCGTTGCTTTCAAGTGGTGCGCTGCTGCAAGCGTCGCCGCAGGAAACGACGACCAAGGAAAAGGGAAACAGGTGCTGACGACGCAAAACAAATTCTACTGCAATAGCAAAGCTCTGGATCCGGCGGAGCGCGTGCGCCACAAACAGTTGACCGACAAGCTGATCGCGGGATGGAAAGAGATCGTGGAGACAAAGAAGGGTTACGAATTTCAGTACAGTCCATCGAATGTCTCTCTCGCGGAGCTGGCCGACTGGGTAGTGGCTGAGGGCAAGTGCTGCCCCTTTTTCGATTTTCACATTGACCTGGAACGTGGGGGCGAGCTGCTCTGTCTTCGGCTGACAGGCGAGGAAGGGATCAAACCATTCATCCGGTCAGAGTTTCAAGTACCTGCGAATTAACAGTTGGGCCGAAAACAGCAGCCTGTCAGTTGAGCCTGCACTCTTCCATTGCTTGGGCTGCAAGCCCAATTTTGGGATTGCGACAGGCCTCAGTCCGGCTTCGCGACGGCACGTTATAGACTGAGGTCATGGCTCGAACCGCCATCTTGGAACGTGCGGTTGTCGTCCGGCGCGGACGAAGGCTCGAATACGTCACGATCGTGTGGAATGCCTTAGAAGGTGTGGTGGCCGTCGTCGCAGGTGCAATTGCCGGTAGCATTTCGCTCGTAGGTTTTGGAATCGATAGCTTCATCGAAGTGACATCCGGGTCGGTCTTGCTGTGGAGGATGTCTGTTGACGAAGAAGTTCAGCACCGCGAGCTGAATGAGAGGCGGGCCCTGAGGATTGTTGGCGTTTGCTTTCTCCTGCTGGCGGCCTACATCGCCTATGAATCTGTGTTGGACCTGTGGTCCCGTCGGGCTCCCGAACACAGCATTCCGGGAATCGTTCTGGCCTGCGTCTCTTTGGTGGTAATGCCCCTGCTCTCCAGAGCCAAGCGAAAGGTGGGGCGCGCCCTGGGCAGCGCCGCCATGCACGCGGACGCGAAACAAACAGAGTTTTGCACGTACCTGTCCGCCATCCTGCTCGCCGGGCTGCTGCTCAACGCCTTTTTCGGTCTGTGGTGGGCCGACCCAGTGGCGGCCCTCATCATGGTTCCCATCATCGCGAAAGAAGGAATCGAAGGATTGCAGGGCAAAGCCTGCGACGAATGTTCCCGGTAGTGATCTGAGTTACTTCGCCGGATGCACGGATTCCACCGTCAGGGTCTCGCCTTTCAACGTTCCCTTCACGGTGACTTTCTGCGCCGCGTATTTGGCGAGCTCCACTTCGTGCCCTTCGAGCGTGTACTTGGTTCCCTGCTTGACACAGCAACGAAAACATTCCGCGGCGGGCTTGTCTTTCAGATTCCCCGATTTGTTGGAAACATTAGCAGTTAGAAGTGATGGGTGGAGTTGTTGGAGTCGAACTGCGTGCGCCCAAGCCAGGCGAGCTACCTCTTGGAAGTCCATCCTTTTCAATCTCGTTTCTGAAAATAAAGGAGTTAAGGAAGAATTTGGTGGTGGCACGATGTGCAATGATGTGGCTCCGCATGGATGGAGTCCCCACGATTTTCCCCATAGTGAAGAAGAGGCGAAAGCTAGGCTAAAAATCATCACTAGCCACATCTAGTTCCTGTCGCCTCTTTTGCGAGGCTTGGCTTGGCCCTTCTCTCCTCGCTCGTCTCAGACCGAGTAACCACCACAGCAGCGGCTGGTCTTGGGGCCGATTGCCATTTCGCTGTACATGTATCCCTTCTGGTCGCAAGCTATCTCCCATAGAGTTTCTTGCATCGTAGGAACAGGGGATGCCTTTGCTGCCTGGGCCAATGACTGTAAGCAACACTCTTTCCCGACGGATAGGTGCACAGGGCTACAAGACTATGAGAGCCCAAATCGCGACGTGTTTGTTGTGCCTGATGATTGTTGGAGCATCTCTCGACGGGCTGCCCGATCCACCTGCAGTCAAACCACATGGCAATCTGAACAACCTGGTTTCTCAGCTTTATTCCCATGTACCCTTTGCAGCGAAGAACCACGCCTCGGATTGCCCACCCTCCGCTCCCCACTTTCAGGCCAGCTTGTTTTCGTTTGGTCAGATTTTCGAAGGTGGAGGACCTTCCTACGACCCTACCTTTGTGCATCAAGCGACAGACACCTCTCCTCCCTCTTTTTCCTAAAGCCGACTTTCCTCAACTGACGAAGTACCGAAGGGACCGAACATGCTTTGAAACAGAATCTGTGCCCCGCAGTCTCTCCCGCGAGGGTTGCAGCTAAGCAACATACTCACGGACCGTACATTTTGCGTGCGATCAGGAAAGGACCATCACCGGTGCACACGTCTCAAGTTTTTCAAGCATGGGGCAAGATCCTCAAGGGTGAACACCCCTCTCTCTCGATAGAAATCACGCGTGAATGCCCCTTGAAATGTCCGGGTTGTTACGCGTATGACGACGCGCATCTGGGCGGCGGACAGACATTGCGCGACCTGAACGATCGAAGGGGCCAATCCCTGGTAGACGGAGTTCTTGAAGCCGTCGATCGGCTGAAGCCTTTGCACCTATCTATCGTCGGGGGCGACCCGCTGGTGCGGTATCGCGAACTAGAGTTGCTGATTCCCCTGCTCTTGGCGCGTGGAATCCACGTGCAGATTGTTACCAGCGCCTTCAGAACAATGGGTCCGACCTGGGCGAGTCTGGCGCGTCTGCACGTAGTCGTGTCCATCGATGGCTTGCAACGGGAACACGATCTCCGGCGAGCGCCGGCAACCTACGATCGTATTCTAAAAAACATCGTGGGCCAAAGGATCACGATTCATTGCACGGTTACAGGTCAAATGATGAAGCGACCAGGATACTTGGCCGAATTCCTGAAATTCTGGACGCCACGCCGGGAGATCAAGAAGGTATGGTTCAGCCTATTCACTCCTCAGGTTGGCGATCAAATGCCTGAAGTCCTGGGTTCTGAGGAGCGGGCGCGGGCCATTGCGGATATGACGCAATTGCGAAAGCAATATCCGAAACTAGACATGCCCGAGGCGGTGATTCGGCAGTTCGCCTCGCCGCCGCACAACCCCAAAGATTGTGTTTTCGCACTCACCACCCAGACGTTGTCGGCTGACTTGCGAACAAAGATCGCCCCATGCCAGTTTGGCGGGAATCCTGATTGCGCATCCTGCGGATGCATCGCATCCATGGGTCTAGCCTCCCTTGCTGCGCACAAATTGGGAGGAATCCTCTCCGTCGGGACCATTTTCAAGGCTTCCCTCAAGATTGGCCAGAACAGAGCAAAATCCAGAGCAAAATATCAAGCCCAAGACGCACTACGGATATTGCAAGTAAAGGAAGAAAGGTGCGGCAACCAGGAACAAGGAGGTAATAGTTTGTGAAGAATTCAGCGCAACCAAAACCTTTGTCCGTACGAGATGGAAGAGAGCTTATGTCCCTTCGCGATTTATCCGCCCGAGTCGGCAACGATTCGCTGCTGGCGCAAGCCAGCAACGGGAATACCTCCATAAAGCTCGATGGAATTCTATGGATTAAGGCATCCGGCAAATGGCTGTCTCATGCAATGCAAGAAGAGATGCTCGTGCCGCTGGAATTGGCAGAAGTCAAAGAGTCTATCCGGACCGGCGCAGAAATTGCGTCGCGCTATGCTCAGAAGGACGAACTGCGGCCGTCCATTGAATCGGCAATGCATGCCCTCCTTCGGCATCGTGTTGTCATCCACGTGCACTCGATCAACGCCATTGCCTGGGCAATACGTGTGGATGGACCTGACCAACTTAGGGAGCGACTAGCCGGCCTGCAATGGCAGTGGATTCCGTACGCAGCATCCGGCATTCCACTAGCGCAGGCAATCGCAAAGGCAGTGGCCACTGCGCCGGAGACCGACGTTTTCATACTTGGAAATCACGGACTGGTCGTTTGCGGACAGGATTGCCATACAGTCGAAAAACTTCTGCGCGAGGTAGAACGACGGCTTGCGATTGTTCCCCGTCGATTCCCAAAGCCCGACACCACAGTGCTAGCGTTGATTGCGCATTTCTCGAAATGGCAATTTCCCGATGTCGATTTGTTGCATGCACTAGGCACAGATGCAGTGTCTCGAAAGATTCTAAAAGGCGGCGTTCTCTATCCATGCCAAGCCATTTTTCTGGGCCAGACTGTGCCTCTATTCCCACCTGCGGCTGTCGTTTCGAAATTCACAAAGCGCTTGAACGGTAAAGACGGAACTCCGTCGTTTGTAGCTGTGGAAAGAAGCGGAGTGATGCTTAACGAGAAGATGACCAGGGCAGAGCACGCCACCTTAATTGGCCTTGCGCAAGTGACGCTGCGAACCGACGAATCCGCGCGACTCCGCTATCTGAAAGGGACGGAAGTAACGGACGCTCTATGCAAGGGCGCACATGGTTGGAAAGAAGTGACGGAAGAGAAGGCAAACTCTCCGGCAGACGTCAAGGAATTGGATGAGGAACGCACCGCATCTGCTGACCACCTCTTCGCTAGGGCAGGTTCCACATAGCGTCGGCAGACCTTGGATTGACACCAACAGGAACGACGGCGATGAAGAGAACGTTACGATACCGCATTCCAACTGTCAGAGCGGAATGCACTAATTGGCCATAGCTCCGAGAAGCAAGCCACGGCAGCACGTGTGCTCGCGATCTGCTCGTCCTCAGGATAACCTCACCGGCTCCGACTCAGTACTCTTGCACGATTTCTTCTTCGTCGTGCGCTTTTTGCTTGACAGCCGATCCGGCCGCTTATGGAAACTACCGTAGCTCAAACCAGGTGGCGATGGGGTCTCTGAATCCGGTAGTCGCATCTCTCAGAAAATCAAGCCTTCGGTTCCAAGCCGAACGCTCATTGAATCAGGATACTTTAACTGCACTGTGGGTGCAGGTGTTGGTGCAACTAGAGAGGGAAAAATGGCTCCCAATTTCTCATAAGCGACACCAGATAGGGCACTTGGATCTTCGATCCTCTCGGCTGTTAACCGGAGGGTTGCTAGTTCGAATCTAGCCCGGGGAGCCAATCTTCCTCTTTAATTTCAGTTCCTTACACTGAAGCTGATAACAACTCACTTTGGGTGCAGTTGGGTGCAACTTCTATTCTTGGCGCCAGAATTGTAAATTCGACCCTCTCGTAATCAGC
>WNFN01058820.1_pt2 | contig 26474 bp, 27 predicted proteins | sample 5400161 | NCBI WGS metagenome assembly WNFN01 (sample SAMN13153353, study PRJNA577476) | soil metagenome | isolation source: 80 cm saprolite on Douglas fir-dominated hillslope | place: USA:California | collected 2013-09-17 | reverse complement strand
GCGGTTGCAAGGCGCGTCCGGAGGGGGCGCGGAATGACCAAGTGCTGGCCAGGGTGCAGCGTTGCGGGCGCGGCAATGTTGTTCGCTTGCATGATGGCGGAGGCCGACACGCCATAACGCTTTGCGATGGTATCTACGCTCTCGCCGGGCGCGACCGTGATCGCGGTGCCGCCGTCCCAGCTCCAATTGCCGGAGGAAGCCGATTTGCGCACCACCGATCCCGCGCCGTTCGAGACCATGGCCTTGCCGCTTCCCGGCGCAGACGGCGGCGGAGCCTGCGCGGTTTGCGTCTGCGGGATCGAAGCGGTCGCCTCGGGATGAGTGAGAGACGCGAATGGATTGTCATTAAATCGAGATGTGTCGCCGCTGCAGCCGGCAATGCCGGCGCTGATCAGCGCCAGCACGGCTGCTCGCGGCAAGCGCCCCGAGCGCAACATCTCGACAACGCGCAACATGCCCCCCTACTCATACGCAACACGCGCGTCGACTTAATACCTTGCGGGTTAATACGACTTTAAACGATTACGCGGCCTCAACCTTGCCGCCGCATCAACAAGGTCGTTACAGTTCGCGCGCCTTTCCGGGCAAAAGCGGCACGAAGCGCACGCCGATCAGATCCTCCTGCTTAATGGCTTGTTCACCCTTTGTGAGCTTCACCAGCTGCTGTGGACCTGCGTGCGGCCCGAGCGGCAATACCATCACGCCATCTTCGGCAAGTTCCTGGAGAAGCGCCTCGGGAATGGTTTCGGCGGCGGCGGTGACAATGATGCGGTCGTAGGGCGCGCGCTCGGGCACGCCGGCGAGACCATCTCCCAAACGCACCTCGACGTTATCGTAGCCTAACGCGGCCAATCGCTGGCGCGCGGCTTCCGCCAGCGTGCGATAGCGCTCGACGCTGATCACCTCGCGCGCGAGGCGGGAGAGAATGGCAGCCTGATACCCCGAGCCGGTGCCCACTTCGAGCACACGATGGCTTTCCTGCACGGCGAGCTGTTCGGTCATGAAGGCGACCACGTAGGGTTGGCTGATGGTTTGCCCGCAGGCTATCGGCAGCGCCTGGTCGGCGTAGGCTTTGTCCAGCAACGAATTTTCGACGAAATGCTCGCGCGGCACCTCGTCCATGGCGCGCAGCACGGCCGGATCGCTGATGCCGCGCCTGCGCAGGCCGAGCAGAAACTGCATACGGCCGACATTGTCGTCGCTAGGCGATTGCTTGGGCACGCCGAGCCTCCTTGCCGACTTTAACGCAAAACCCGCCCGGCCACACAGCGAAAGCGACGTAAATCCAAGCGGTTGCGGATCAGCTGGCGGATGCCTCAACTTCGCCTTGACGCTCTGCTGCCCTCCCCCACACGTGCACGATCGCAAAGCCGGAGACAGGATGACAGCCCTCACGCAAGCTCAGCCGCCAGCGGCGAAGCGGGTGCTCGTCGTCGAGGACGAGTTGATGATCCGCATGCTGCTCGAGGACATGCTGGCCGAACTCGGCTACACCGTCGCCGCGGAAGCCGGGCGCATCGAGGAGGCCTTGCAGGCCGCGAAGACCGCGGACTTCGATCTCGCAATCCTCGACGTCAATCTCGATGGTGAGCCCGTCCTGCCGGTCGCCGACGCGCTTGTCGCCCGCGGCATGCCGTTCGTTTTTGCCACCGGTTATGGCGAGCGCGGTGTGCCCGGCCCCTACCGCGATCGGCCGATGCTGAAGAAGCCATTCCAGATGGAAGGCCTCAAGCAGATGCTGCAAAGCGCGCTCGACGGCGGCAAGAATTAGCGGCGGGTGTCGCGCCACGCCCCGCGAGAGGCGCGTCAATCGCCGCGAGAGCCGCGTCAATCGAAAAGCTCCGCCAGGCGCGTCATGAACGGCTCATCGGTCATGTCGAGCCGCAGCGGCGTCACTGCGATACGATTATCCGCGAGCGCGGAAATATCGCTGCCGTCGGCCGGCGGCTGCGCTCGCGCGCGGATATAGGCGATCCAATAATAGGCATTGCCGCGACCGTCCTGACGCTGATCGATCTGCAGCCGCTCCTGCCGATTGCGTCCCTGGGTGGTGACGGCGACGCCCTTGACGTCGGCGGGCGCGCAATCGGGAAAGTTGATGTTGACGAGCACGTCGCGCGGAATCCCGGCAGCGAGTACGCGCCGGATGATGTCCGGGCCGAAGTGAACCGCCGTTTCCCAATGCGGTGGCTCACCGCTGCGCGAGCGATAGGCTTGCGAGAGCGCGAGCGATGGAATGCCGAGAATGGTGCCTTCCAGCGCGCCGGCGACCGTCCCGGAATAGATCACGTCCGTGGGCGTGCCTTTCACCGCGAACCGGCGCTCGCCGATCTCGCGCAGCCGCAGCGGATCGTTGAGCGAGAGCGAATGCGACACGCCGGACTGGTCGAATTCGGGCGCGACCACCCATACGTCGTCGGACAGCGCGCCGCCGATCTCGGCGCAGACGTCGAGCCCTTCCGAATGGATCCCGTCGTCGTTGGTGATGAGGATGCGTATGGCTCGCGACGAGGGGGTGCGCAGGACGGACCGCGGAGTTTGCTCCGCCCGCGCCTCGACCGCTCGTTCTGGCTTGTGCTCCGCCATTCATCCCGCTCGCTCGATAACCTTCACCCCGCCCATATAGCTCTGCAGCACGTCGGGGATGGCGATCGAGCCGCCCTGCTGCTGGTAGGTCTCCATCACAGCGATCAGCGCGCGGCCAACGGCGACGCCGGAGCCGTTGAGCGTGTGCACGTGGCGCGCAGGCACGTCGCTACCGCCTCGCACGAATGGTACGCTTTTGACGGAGGGGCGAAAACGTGCATGCATGCGCCGCGCCTGAAAGTCGCCGCACAGCGAGCAGGAGGAAATTTCGCGATACATATTCTGCCCCGGCAACCAGACCTCGATGTCGTAGGTCTTCTGCGCGGCAAAGCCCATATCGCCCGTGCACAGGGTGAGCACCCGGTAGTGCAGATCGAGTCGGCGCAGGACCTCCTCGGCACAGGCGAGCATGCGCTCGTGCTCATCGCCACTTTGCTCGGGCGTGGTGATCGAGACGAGTTCGACCTTGTCGAACTGGTGCTGGCGGATCATGCCGCGCGTATCTTTACCGGCCGCGCCGGCTTCCGCGCGAAAGCATGGCGTGCCGGCAGTGAACCGCATCGGCAGCGTATCCTCGTCGAGGATGGATTCGCGCACGAGATTGGTCAGCGGCACTTCGGCGGTGGGGATGAGCCATAGACGTGATGCTTGACCCGTCTGTGCCTCATAAAGCTCTCTGTACTCAGGCATTCCGGCTTTGAGGCCATCGTAAAAGCTGCTGAGCGCTTCCTCGGTGGTCATTTCCCTGCGAGTGCGCTCTTTGTTTTTCGCCTGTACTTCCGAAAAGCTCTCTATAGCCTTCGATTTGACCCTCTCCATCACCTCTTCAAAGGAGGCCATGACTATCTCGAACTGATCAGAAGCAAATTTTGGCAACTGAGCAGTGCCAAACATCGTCTTGTCGCGCACCAACAGCGGTGGAGCGACCTCGGTGTAACCGTGTTCATTCGTATGCATATCGAGCATGAATTGCGCTAGCGCGCGCTCGAGCCGCGCGAGGCCGCCCTTGAGCACGACGAAACGCGCGCCGGACAGCTTGGCCGCGATCTCAAAATCCATCTGGCCGAGCGCCTCGCCAAGATCGAAATGCTGCTGTGGCGCGAATCCATAATCGCGCCTGGCGCCGAAACGATGATGCTCAACATTGTCGCTCGCGTCCTTACCCTCCGGCACGTCCTCCAGCGGCAGGTTGGGGATTTGCGCGAGCGCGTCGTCGAGCTCCTTCGAGAGCTTCTTCTCTTCCGCCTCGAGCGCGGGGATTTCGGCTTTCAAGCGTGCGACCTCGGCAAGAAGTGCCTGCGCCGCCGCCTCCTCGTTGCTCTTCTTCGCCGCGCCGATCTCGCGCGAAGCGACATTGCGGCGCGCGAGTGCGGCTTCCGCCTTCTGAATGGCGGCGCGCCGGCGCTTGTCGATGGCAAGAAGCTTGTCCGCCTCCGACGGCAAACCACGGCGCGCCAATCCGTGATCGAATTCCTCCTTATGCTCACGAATCCATTTGATGTCGTGCATGCCGGGCCGCTCCGACGTCATGGCCAGACTTGCCCCAGCCATCCACGTCTTTGTCGCTACACAATCCAAGACGTGGATGCCCGGCACAAGGCCGGGCATGACGAATCAACATACATCCGGCACCGAAGTTAGCCCACGTTCATTCCGCCGGCTTGGCGGCGGCGCTGGCGGCGTCCTTGGCCTTGTCGGCGGCTGCTTTCTTCTCCACCCAGCTCACCGACCAGATCGAGCCCTCATAAAGCGCCATCAATGGCAATGCGAGGGAGAGCTGGCTGAGCACATCGGGCGGGGTGAGTATCGCGGCGATCACGAAGGCGCCGACGATGAAGTAGCGCCGTTTGGACTTGAGCTGCTCGGAGGTGATGATGCCGACCCGCCCCAGCAGCGTCAGAATCACCGGCAGCTGGAAGGCAATGCCGAAGGCGAAGATCAGCTTCATCATCAAGGTGAGATAGTCCTCGACCTTGGGCAGGAGCTCGATCGTGGCCTGCCCGTCGCCGCCCATTTGCTGCATGCTCAGCGAAAACCGCGCCAGCATCGGCCACACCAGGGCATAGACCACCGCGGCGCCGAGGAAGAAGAAAATCGGCGTCGCTATCAGATACGGCAGGAACGCCTGCCTCTCGTGACGATAAAGGCCGGGCGCCACGAACATATAAATCTGCGTCGCCACGACCGGGAACGAGATGAACGCCGCTCCGAACATCGCGAGCTTGAGCTGCACCACGAAATATTCGAGCAGGCCGGTATAGATGAACTTGGAGTTTTCCGGGCCCGCGACCCAGATGAACGGCCAGGTCAGCACGTTGTAGATCGTCTTGGCGAAGAAGAAGCACCCAACGAAGGCGACTGCGAAGGCGAGCAACCCCTTGATCAGCCGCGAGCGCAGCTCGATCAAGTGCTCCATCAGCGGCGCTTTGGTCGCCTCGATTTCCTTCTCTTCGTCCTCGCGGCTCATGTGGGCTTGCCATCGGGCTTGGCGGCATCAGCGGCGGCAGTTGGCTCGCTCGAACCCGAGGACGGCGCGGCAACATCCGTGCTGGGAGCGATGGCCGGCGCGGCGCTCGGTTCCGCCCCGACCGGCGGGCTCGTGGTCGGCGCCGGCTTCTCCGCCATTGCGCTCTCGATCTGCTGTTGCGTGCTGTCCAACTCCCGGCGGACCTCGGCGACCGGATCGAACGAGGCATAGCTCTGCGCCTGGCTCGTCATGTCGTCGACCTGCTTCTTGATGTCGGCCAGCTCCGCCTCGCGCATCGCCTCCTGAAACTGACTTTGAAATTCGGAGGCCATGCGGCGCAGCTTGTTCGTCCACTGCCCGAGCGTGCGAAACACCGTGGGCAGCTCCTTCGGCCCGATCGCGATCAGCGCGACGATGCCGATGATCAGTAGCTCGCCCCAACCGATTTCAAACATGGAGGCTTAACTCCGGGCGGCGCGCCAGGCGCCCGCGCCCTCCGCTCGTGTCGGCCGGCTTTGGCCGCGGCGAACGCTCAGCCCGCCTTGTGCGTCTCTGCCGACGTGACCGTCGCGGTCGGGGCGGGCTGATGATCGATGGTCTTGGGGTCGATCTTGGCCGGCTCGGTCTCGGCTTTCTCTTCTTCGGTCAGGCCCTTTTTGAAGGACTTGATACCCTTGGCAAAATCGCCCATCAGCTCGGAGATTTTGCCGCGTCCCCCGAACAGCAGAAGCGCAACGCCCAAGACCAGAATCCAATGCCAAACGCTCATTGAACCCATGCACATCCTCCGCATCGACGAGACCGCCGTCTCGTCTCTCGGCTCTGCCCTGGAAGCTAGGCTCCGCGCCGAGCAAAAACAAGGACTCGGGCCTGCTCGCATGGCTCTCGCACAGGCGCCGTTGCGCCCGCGGGACCTTGGAACCGCCGCGTTGAGCGGCCTTTCGCCGCATTAACCTCGATTGTGTCGCGCGGCGCGGCGTCGCGCACCTTTTCAGGTGCGCGCGGCACGCGACTATTCCTCGCCGCGGCGCTCCGGCGGCGGTGCAAGGCCAAGATCAAGATCGCCCGGTTCCAGCGGATCCTCGTCTTCACGCAAGGCCGGATCGTCGGACGGCATCGGCACCGAGAAGCCCGGCGGCAGGCGACCGTCGAGCAAGCCCGAGCCTTTGAGTTCCTCGAGCCCCGGCAGGTCGCTCACCGCATCGAGCCCGAAATGCGACAGGAACGTCTCGCTGGTGCCGTAGGTCACCGGTCGCCCGGGCGATTTGCGCCGTCCGCGCGGACGGATCCAGCCGGTCTCGAGCAGCACGTCGACCGAGCCCTTGGAGGTGGTCACGCCGCGAATTTCCTCGATTTCCGCCCGCGTCACAGGCTGATGATAGGCGATGATGGCCAGCGTTTCGATGGCCGCGCGAGAGAGCTTGCGCGTCTCGACCGTTTCCTTGCTCAAGAGCCAGGAGAGATCGCTCGCCGTGCGGAAGGTCCATTTCCCGCCGATGCGCACGAGATTGACGCCGCGCGTGGCATAGTCCTCCTGTAGCCGCAGAAGCGCTGCGTGCACGTCGACGTCCTGCGGCAGCCGCTCCGCCAGCGACTTCTCGTCGAGCGGCTCAGCCGACGCGAACAGCATCGCTTCCAAGAGCCGAAGCTCCTCCGCTCTCACCTCGCCCGCCGGTTCCTCGTCCGGCACGACCACTTTCAACTTCGGCATTGCTGGCCTCCTCTAACCCTTGCCCTCCGTCGGCGGCGCCGCCACGCCGCCATCGGCCGCCTCTTGTCCAGGCTGTTGACGCTTGCGCACGTAGAGCGGCGCAAACGCCCCCTGCTGGTGCACCTCCATGACGCCCTCGCGCACCATTTCGAGCGTGGAGGCGAAGCTCGATGCGAATACCGTCGGCGCGAGCGACGGCTCGACGACATAGGACAACAGGAATTGATCGAGCCGCGTCCAATCGGACGCGTGACCGATCAGCCGCTCGAGCGCTTCACGCGCCTCGGCCAGTGACCAGACCGTTCGCTTGGCCAACCGCACATGCGCGAGCGCCGACTTTTGCCGTTGCTGTGCGTAGGCCGACAGCAGGTCGTAGAGTGTGGCGCTATATTGCGGATGTTTGATATGCGCGATCGGCTCGGGCTGGCCGCGGCGAAAAATGTCGCGATCGAGCTGCGGGCGGCCGAACAGGCGCTGGGCCACGTCGCGAATGGCCTCGAGACGCTTGAGCCGCAGAGCGAGCGCAATCGCCATGTCTTCGGCGCTCTGCCCTTCGACCGCGTTCGCTTCCGGCAGCAACAGCCGCGATTTCAGATAGGCGAGCCATGCCGCCATCACCAGATAATCAGCCGCGAGCTCGAGCCTGAGCTTGCGCGCCTCCTCGATGAAAGCGAGATACTGGTCGGCCAACGCCAAGATGGAGATTTTGGCGAGATCGACCTTCTGCTGGCGGGCGAGCGCGAGCAAAAGATCGAGCGGGCCTTCGAATCCCTCGACGTCGACCACGAGCGCCGGTTCACCGACTGCCCGCTCGGCCACAAGGTCAGCCTCTAATTGGACTTCATCGGGATTCATGAGATCGCCCTCCGGGCGACGGCGCCAGCATTGATCAGCGCCGTCCATTCGGCACGCAGCGCCGCAAGATCATCCTTGACCACCTGCCCGCGCCAGCCGAGCGCCGCATCCGCGCGGGCTGCCGCCTTCCCGGTGAGCACTGGCACCGCGGATGCGATCGCCTGCATTTCAGCAAGCTCGCCGCTGCAATGCAGCACCACGTCGCAGCCGGCCGCAATGGCGGCGCGGGCGCGCGCCTCGACCGAGCCGGACAAGGCTCCCATGGAGATATCGTCGCTCATCAGCAGGCCGTCAAACCCCAGCCACCCGCGAATCACATCCCGGATCAGAGTGACCGAAGTGGTGGCGGGAGCAATAGGATCGATGGCCGTGTACACGACGTGGGCGGTCATTCCCAGCGGGAGATCACGCAACGCCCGGAAGACGGCAAAGTCGGTCTTCCTCAGCGTTGCGTGGTCGGTCTCGACCACGGGCAGCGCCCGGTGACTGTCTGCGGTGGCACGGCCGTGTCCGGGAATATGCTTGAGGACCGGTAGAACCCCGCCGGCAAGCAGGCCGTCGGCCACCGCGCGCGCCAGTACTGCGACCTTCTGTGCGGTTTCGCCATACGCGCGGTCGCCAATGACGGGATCGGCCCCGCTCGCCGGCACATCCGCGATCGGCAGGCAATCCACATCGATGCCCACGGCGGCGAGATCGGCGGCAATGAGCCGGGCGCCGAGATATGCCGCTCTCATCCCTTGCGCAGCGTCGTCGTCGTAAAGGCGGCCATAGGCAGCGCCCGGCGGATAGGCCGGCCAATGCGGCGGGCCGAGACGCTGGACACGCCCGCCTTCCTGATCGACGAGCACAGGGGCCTCGCGGCCAACCGCGTCGCGGACGGACGTGATCAGACGGCTCAACTGCGCCGGGGTGTCGATGTTGCGGCTGAAGAGGATGAATCCCCACGGCTCGCGCTCGCGCAGAAACGCGCGCTCGACACCCGTTAAGGTCGTGCTGGCAAGTCCGGTGATGAAAGCGCGTACCGCCATTGGCGCGGATCACCCGCGCCTGACGCAAGCGTCAAGCGCAGCTCAGTTGTTCGGAACGACGCATTGGCCGCCGGCGGCCTTGTAGTTGGCGCAGAACTGGCTGGCCTCTTGCACCGATGCAAAAGGTCCGACCATGGTTCGGTAAAACACGCCCTTGCTGCCGAGATCCGCGCGGCGAATGGCCGGCTGCAGCCCGCTAAGCTCGTTCGGGAATCTTGCCTGAAGGCTGCGGAAGGAGGACTGCGCTTCGGCTTCGGTCTTTTGCGACGACAGCTGCACCATGAAGCCATCGGACGTGCTCTCCGTCGCATCCGGCGCGGCGCGCGTTGAAGCCGGCGGTGCCGCCGCCGTGCGGGTGCGACTTGCTGGCGCCGCGGCCTGCTCGCTCTGCGGATCGAGTGAGATCGGACCGTTGGTGCGCGCGGGCGCTGCCTTCGGCGCGGCCGGCGTCGCGCTCGGACGCGGCGCGGCGTTCGCGGCCGGCGCGGCCTGGCCCGTCATCGGCCTACCGCTCGTGTCGCCGCCGTCCGGGCGAACAGCCACGGTGCGCACTTTTTTCGGCTCGTTCGATGCTCCCGATGACGGCGCGGCACCCTGTGCCGGTGCGACCGGTGCCGGCAGCACGACGCGCGGCGCGGCTTGGTTTGCGAGCTCCTTCAGCGCGACCGGCTCCTCCTGGTTTGAAACGATCTGTTCCTTGTCAGCGCTCGCGAGGCGATCCTGGCCCGCCCTGCCCGATTGCGGATCGCTCGTCGGAACGATCTTCGTCGGGCTTGAAGTGTCGGCAGTAATGACCGGGGGCAACTGCGGCGCGCCGCCATTGCCGTAATAGGTGCGAAACGCGTAGGCACCTGCGGTACCCACTACGGCGCACGCAATGAGCGCGAGCGCGGTGGGGAGCGCGCTGCCCCGCCGGACGCGCGGGGGGTCGTCATAGTACGCCTCGTCCTGCGGCTCGAGCGCACCATCGTCCTGGTCGTAGTACTCGCCCTCGTGCTGGTCCTGCTGGTGCTCTTGCCCACCCTCATCGGCATATGCGCCGTACGGCTCGGCGTTCACCTGCGGCTCGTCATAGTAACGGCTGTCGGCGGGCCGGCTCTGCGGTGCCGGTGCGTAATCCTGCTGCGAAGGAGGAGCCCAACGGCTCCTCGAATCGCCGGCGGCGACATCACGCGCCGGAGCTGCCTGCCAGTTGGCCGGCGCAGTCGGCGGCGCGTCATGCGCCTGTCGCGGCGCCCGGTTGCTGCGTCCCAATTCGGCAAATGGATCACTCTGCCCCAGCAACCGGGCAAGCTCGGCCAAGGGATCGCGAGCGTTTGCCTCCTCGCTCGGCGGTGCCGGCTCGGCCGCGCGCCGATAGGGGTCATTAGAGCGATAGGATCGTAGCCTGCTGTCGTCCGCCATACTCATCCCCGTTTCCCGGTACTGGCGCTCGCACTCGGCTTCTTGCGCAACGGATCGATCAAGAGCCCGTCTGCCCTGCGCACCGAGCGGGACTAACGCATCTCGTCGGGGGCCTCGACCCCGAGTAGCCCGAGCCCCGACGCGAGAACGGTCACGACGCCCAGCACCAGCGCAAGGCGCGCCATAGTGATTAGTGGATCATTCTGGATAATGAAGCGTAAATGTGACGCATCTTTCCCGCGGTTCCACTGCGCGTGGAAATCGCTTGCAAGATCATAGAGATAGAAGGCGATGCGGTGCGGCTCATGGGCAAGCGCGGCCGCTTCGATCAGGCGGGGATAGAGTGCAAGCCGCCGCATGAGCGCGAGCTCCCCGGCATCTTCGAGCCGCTCGAGCGGCGCGCCAGCCAAAAGCGAGGCGCGCGCGGCTGGCTCGGCCGGCAGGTGCGGGAGGACTTCACGCGCGTTGCGGAACACGGATTGCCCGCGGGCATGCCCGTACTGGACATAGAAGACGGGGTTGTCGCGGGACTGCTCGATGACTTTGGCCAGGTCGAAATCGAGCGGCGCGTCATTCTTGCGGTAGAGCATCATGAAGCGCACCGGGTCTTTGCCGACCTCGTCCACGACTTCGCGTAGCGTCACGAACTCGCCGGCGCGCTTCGACATTTTCACCGGCGCGCCGCCGCGCAACAGCTTCACCAGTTGCACGATCTTGACGTCGAGATCGGCGGTCGGCGCATTGGTGATCGCCCGCACGGCGCTGACCGCGGCCTGAACGCGTTTGACGTAGCCACCATGATCGGCGCCCCACACGTCGATCATGCTGCGGAAGCCGCGGTCCACTTTGTTCTTGTGATAGGCGATGTCGGACGCGAAATAGGTATAGCTGCCGTCCGATTTCATCAGCGGCCGGTCGACGTCGTCACCGAAGGCGGTCGCACGAAACAGCGTCTGCTCGCGATCCTCCCAATCCTCGACCGGCGCCCCCTTCGGAGGCGGCAGGCGCCCCTCGTAGACGTAGCCGGCGTGCCGCAACGCGGCGATGGTCTCGCTCACCTGATCGCGAGGCCCCTCGAGGAGCGAACGCTCGGAGAAAAACACGTCTTGCACGACTTTGAGCGAGAGCAGATCGTTACGGATCTGGCCCATCATCATGTCGATGGCGCGATGGCGTACCAAGGGTAGCCATTCCGCCTCGGGCTTGTCCTTCAACGCCGCGCCATACTCGGCCGCGAGCTCCGCCCCGACCGGCTTGAGGTAATCGCCGGGATAGAGGCCTTCCGGAATGGGCCCGATATTCTCGCCTAGCGCCTCGCGATAGCGCAAGAACGCCGAGCGTGCGAGCGCATCGACCTGGGCGCCGGCGTCATTGATGTAGTACTCGCGCGTGACCGCGAACCCGGTAAAGGCAAGCAGGTTGGCGAGTGCGTCGCCGAACACGGCGCCGCGGCAATGACCCACGTGCATGGGGCCGGTCGGGTTGGCGGAGACGTATTCGACGTTGACGGCGCTGCCGCCGCCTACGTTGCTGCGCCCATAGTTTGCGCCTGCGGCCAGGATCGAGCGCAGTGCGCCGATCCAAGCCTCGGGTTTGAGCGTGAGATTGATGAAGCCCGGCCCTGCGACTTCTGCCTTCGCCACCAGATCGTCGCCGCGCAGCTTTGCCGCGATCGCTTCGGCCAATACGCGCGGCTTCGCCCCGGCGTCCTTGGCCAGCACCATGGCCGCATTCGTCGCCATGTCGCCATGCGCACTCTCGCGCGGCGGCTCGACCACGATGCGGGACTGGTCGATCCCTGACGGCAGCGCACCATCCTCAACCAGTGCGACATTGGCGGCGCGGATTTTGTCGAGGACCGCGGCAAAGATGTTCTGATCGCTCATGGCTTGCGTCGAGTGGCGCCGCCTAACGCAATTCGGGAATCGTGTCAAAAAGCCGCGCATGCTCGCCCAACGCGTACCGGTCGGTCATGCCGGCGATGAAATCTGCGATATGGCGCAACCGCGCGGCCTCATCACCCTCCTCCGGGATCTGTGCCCATTCCGCGGGCATATCGCGAGGGCGTTCGACATAGCGGGCGAACAGGGCGCAGACCACGCGCTCCGCCTCGCCCATGATCCGCATGATGCGGTGATGCCGATACATCCGCGGGTACAGAAAGCCTTTGATGGCGCGGTCGGCCTGCGCCATTGCCGGCGAGAAGCCGCCGACCGGCCCCTTGGCATGGCGCACCTCATCGGCCGAGCGCGGTGCTAAAGCCCGCAAGCGTTCATGGGTTTCCGCGATGACATCCTCGATCATCTGCGTGATCAGACGACGCACCAGCTCATGCACCACCCGGGAAGCCTCCAGGCCGGGATGTTGCTTGCGGATCTCTCTGAGAATGTCGCCGATCAACGGCACGCCTGCGAGCTCTTCGATCGAAAAAAGCCCGGCGCGCAAGCCGTCGTCGATGTCGTGGGCGTCGTAGGCGATATCATCGGCAATCGCGGCAAGCTGCGCCTCGGCGCTGGGGAAGCTCCACAGCTCGAGATCCTGCATCCTGCTATGCAGCGCGATGGCATGCGGCAGCCCGCGCTCGCGATATGCCTCGCATGGGCTGCCGTCGCGCAGCGTCAGGGGACCATTATGCTTGACGAGCCCCTCGAGCGTCTCCCAGGAGAGATTCAATCCATCGAAGGTGGGGTAGCGCCGTTCGAGCACGGTCACCACCCGCAGCGTCTGCGCGTTGTGATCGAAGCCGCCGCAGGCCGCAAGACAGCGATCGAGCGCGCGCTCGCCGGCATGACCGAAAGGCGGATGGCCGAGATCATGGGCGAGCGCCAGCGCCTCGGCCAAGTCTTCATCGAGCCCGAGCGCGCGGGCCAGCGAGCGCGCGATCTGGGCAACCTCGAGCGTATGGGTCAAGCGGGTGCGGAAATGGTCGCCCTCGTGAAACACGAAGACCTGGGTCTTGTACGCGAGCCGCCGGAATGCGGTTGCATGGATGATGCGGTCGCAGTCGCGGCGGAAGGGGTTGCGCGTTGCGCTCACCGGCTCCGGATGAAGCCGGCCGCGGCTCCTGCCGGGAGCGGACGCGTAGGGCGCGCGCGCGCGGGCCGCTTCAACCGCCATGCCGAACCGCCCAATTGACCAAAGCCCTGGGCGCACTTAACTATCGGTTAGGCCGACTGGCAATCACTGGTACGCGGATGGACCATATTACGCTCACCGAACGGGCCGCGCAGCGGATCGGCGAAATTCTGCGCCGCGAGCCGCCGGGCAGCATGCTTCGCGTCAGCGTGGAGGGCGGGGGCTGCTCCGGTTTCCAGTACAAGTTCGACATCGACCGCGCTCAGGCAGCCGAGGACCTCGTGATCCGGCGCGACGGCGCGACCGTTCTAGTCGATCAAGTCTCGGTCGGCTATCTGGCCGGCTCCGAGATCGATTTCGTCGATGATTTGATCGGCGCGTCGTTCCGCATCAACAACCCGCAGGCCACGGCATCCTGCGGCTGCGGAACGAGCTTCTCGCTCTGATCACTGATTCGCGCCTAGTCCGGCGGCCTTGGCGAGCAGGCCGGTCGAGGCTATTTCCGAGCGCACTTGGGCGTCGAACTCCGCTGGCATCAGCGGCGTCGGATTCATGCCCAGCGTTTGCAAACGCTCTTTGACGTTCGGAAATTGCATCGTCTTGATCGCCTCGCGATGGAATTGATCGACGATGTCTCGCGGCGTCTTCGCCGGCATGAAAACGCCGATCCAGAACGCGTAATCGGAATTGGGGAATAGCTCGACGACGCTCGGCACGTCGGGCAACAGCGCCGCTCGTTTTGGGCTGCTCACCGCAAGCGCGAGCAGCTTGCCCTCGCGGACCTGCGGCAGCGCCGTACCAAGCGGACAGAAATAGAAGTCGGCCCGTCCCGCTAGAACCTCCGTGATCGCCTCGGCGCCGCCCCGAAACGGAATGTGCACGGCCTCAAACCCAGCAGCCATGCGAAACCGCTCCGCGCTCAAATGAGTGGCGCTGCCCACACCGGCGGAGGCGAAGTTGAAAGAGCCGGGCCTAGCCTTGGCCGCGGCGACGAGGTCCTGCGCCGTCTTGAAGTCCTTCGCCGGCGACACCACCAGCACGTTCGGGCTGCTTCCGAGCGAGACCACCGCCGCGAAATCGGCGGCGGTGTCGTAGGGCGCGCTCGGATAGACCGTGGGAACCAGAGTATGGGCCGAGGATGTGGCGAGCAGGGTGTAGCCGTCCGCCTCCGCCTTGGCGACGATGGCGGCGCCGATTGTCGTTCCCGCGCCGCCGCGGTTCTCGACCACGATCGGTTGGCCGAGCTGCGCCGACAACGGCTCGAACACGACGCGCGGGGTAACATCGGTCGCGCTGCCGGCGGCAAAAGGGATGATCGCGCGGATCGGCTTGCTCGGCCAAGTCTGCGCGAGCGCATCCCCGCGGCAAAAGAGGAGGACAACCAAGCTCACGAGCAACGCGCGCGGCATACCGCAATCCTCCTCGGCTTGTGTATGGCAGATCGAAGAAAGGTCCTGGCGCTGCAGCCGTCACTCGGCGGCGACGGCGGTCGGGCGCTCGACAGGCTCTGGCAGCTCGCGCAGTTGCGGCTCCAGCCGATACTTGACCATGCGGTCGATACGGTCGAGATAGATGTAGATCACCGGCGTGATGTAGAGCGTCAAAAGCTGCGACAGCAGGAGCCCGCCGACCACCGCGATGCCGAGCGGCTGACGCAGTTCGGCGCCTGCGCCGGTGCCGATCGCGATCGGCAGCGTGCCGAAGATGGCGGCAAAGGTCGTCATCATGATCGGACGGAAGCGCAGCAGGGCCGCCTCGCGGATGGCACTCTGCGCGCCCATGCCCACGCGCCGGCGCTCGATCGCGAAGTCGATCATCATGATCGCGTTCTTCTTCACGATGCCGACCAGCATGACGATGCCGATCATGGCGATGACCGACAGATCCATGTTGAACATCATCAGCACGAGCAGCGCGCCGACGCCGGCGGACGGCAAGCCGGAAATGATCGTGATCGGATGAATGAAGCTCTCATAGAGCACGCCGAGCACCACGTAGGCGGCAAAGATGGCGGCCAAGATCAGCACGCCTTGCCCTTTGAGCGAGTCCTGGAACACCTGGGCCGAGCCCTGAAAGCCGGTGCTGACCGTGATCGGTAGATGGAATTCGCGCTCGATCTCCTTGATGGCATCGACCGCCTGCCCGAGCGAATAGCCGGGCGCGAGGTTGAACGAGATGGTCACCGCGGGCTGGTTGCCCTGGTGATTGACTTGCAATGGGCCCACCGTGGGCACGATGCGGGTGACCGCCGAGAGCGGGATCGCGGTCCCGGACGGGATGCCGTTTCCGTTGACGCCGGAGCCCGGGCCAGTCCCGGTTCCGCCCCCGCCGGTCACGTTGGTCTTCACGAAGATGTTCTGCAGTTGCGAGGGATCAGCCTGAAACTGCGGCTGACTCTCGAGAATGACCTGATAATCGTTGGTCGGCGTGTAGATGCTCGCCACTTGGCGTGCGCCGAAGGCGTTGAACAGCTCCTGGCGGATCTGATCGATGGTGACGCCGTAGACCGCCGCCGTTTCGCGGTCGATCTCGACCGTCATCTGCGGATTCTTGATGTAGAGGTCGGTGGTGACGTCGCGCAGGCCCTCGATCTCGGCGATCCTGTCGCGCAATTTCGGCGCAATGTCGTAGAGGAGCTGGTTGTCGCTGGACTGCAGCGTGTACTGGTACTCGCTCTTGGAAATACGGCCGGTGATGTTGATGTTCTGAACGTTCTGGAAATAGACCGCCATGCCGGGAACGGTATTGGCGCTGTTGCGCAGGCGCTGGATGACAGCGGTGGAATTTTCGTGGCGCTCGCTGCGCGGCTTGAGCGCGATGAAAAGGCGGCCGATGTTGAGGGTCGGGTTCGGCCCGCCCGCTCCCACCGTCGAATTGACGTAGTCGACCGCTGGATCGGAGCGGATGATTTCCGCGACCTGACGCTGCAGGTCGACCATCCCCTGGAACGAAATATCCGAGCCCCCCTCGCTCGAGGCGGAGACGAAGCCGGTATCCTCGGTCGGGAAGAAGCCCTTCGGAATGATGATGTAGAGCCAAACCGAGAGGCCGAGCGACGCCAACGTCACCGCGAGCGTGACGGCTTTGTAGCGCAGCACCCGATCGAGCGACCATTCGTAGGCGCGCAGGCAGCTCTTGAACAACGCCTCAAAAATGCGCAGCACGATGTTCTGTTTGTCGCCCTCGCGATGCGAATGCAGGACGCGCGCACACAGCATCGGCGTGAGCGTCAGCGAAACGAAGCCCGACACGATGATCGCGACCGCGACCGTCACCGCGAACTCGCGAAATACCCGGCCGACCATGCCGCCCATCAGCAGCACCGGAATGAACACCGCGATGAGCGAGAACGTGATCGAAATGATGGTGAAGCCGATCTCGCGCGCGCCCTTGAGGGCCGCCTCGAACGGCCGCATCCCGCCCTCCACATGGCGCACGATGTTTTCCAGCATCACGATCGCGTCGTCGACCACGAAACCGACCGACAGCGTCAGCGCCAGCAGGGTCATGTTGTTGATCGAGAACCCGAACACGTACATCGCCGCGCAGGTACCGATCAGCGACACCGGGAGCGCGAGTGCGGGAATGACGGTGGCCGAGATCGAGCGCAGGAAAAGGAAGATCACCAGAATGACCAGGAAGCAGGCGATGATGAGCGACTCCTGCACGTTCATCACCGAATCGCGGATCGAGATCGAGCGATCCATCAGCACTTGCATGCGGATCGACGGCGGTATCGACGCCTCATACTGCGGCAGATGCGAACGAACCGCATCGACCACCGCGACCGTATTTGCGTCGGGTTGGCGCTGAATGGCCAGCACGATCGCGCGCTCGTTGTTGAACCAGCTCGCGATCTTGTCGTTCTCGACGCTGTCGATGACGCGCGCGACTTGATCGAGGTAGACCGGAGCTCCGTTGCGATAGGCAACGACCACCTTGCGGTATTCCTCCGCCTTCGTCATTGCCGACGAGGCGGTCAGCGTCACGCTCTGCTTGGGGCCGTTGAGCGTTCCGACCGGCGTGTTGGAATTCGTCTTGGCGACGACGCTGCGGATGTCGTCGAGCGAAATGTTGCGCGCCGCGGCAGCCACCGGATCGACTTGCACCCGCACGGCGAATTTCTGCGCGCCGAACACCAGCACCTGAGCGACGCCGGTGAGCTGCGAAATCTGTTGCGCCAGCGTGATCTCGCCGAATTCGTCGACAACCGACAAAGGCAAGGTTGCCGAGACCAAACTGATATACATGATCGGGAAGTCGCCCGGATTCACCTTGCGAAAGCTTGGCGGGATCGTCATTTCCACCGGCAGTTTTCGAGCGGCCACGGTCAGCGCCGTCTGCACGTCGAGCGCGGCGCCGTCGATGTTGCGGTTGAGATCGAATTGGATCGTGATCGACGTGATGCCGAGCGAGGAGGAGGAGGTGAGCGAGGTGATGCCGGCGATGGTGGAAAGCTGGCGCTCGATCGGCGCCGCCACCGATGCCGCCATCGTTTCCGCGCTCGCGCCCGGCAATTGTCCCTGGATGCTGATGGTCGGAAAGTCGACCGCAGGGAGCGCCGCGACCCCAAGCAGCCGGTAGGCGAAGACGCCCAACACGATGATCGAGGCGGTGATCAGGGTGGTCAGCACCGGCCGCCGGATGCAGGTCTCGGACAGCATCATGGGCTAGGATCCGACCTTCGGGGCGCGCACGGCAACCTTGGTTCCATTCGAGAGCAAGAGCTGGCCGTTGCTGACGACCGTTTCTCCGCCCTCGAGGCCGTCAGCGAGGACCGACTCGCTGCCGAGCACGCGGGCGACCTTCACCGGCCGCACTGTCGCCACGTCGTTGTTCACTACGAACACGTAAGTGCCGGTCTGGCTCACCTGGACCGCGGTCGACGGCACCGTGACCGCCTCCTCCTCGCGGAACGTGAGTCCAACCGTCACCAACGTCCCCGGCCAGAGCAACTCGTCGGCGTTCGGCATGGTAGCGCGAACCGGCACCGTGCCGGTCGGCGCGTCCACGCTGTTCTCGATCATCGTGACCTGCCCGCTGGCCCGGCGCGGATCGCCGGGAATGATCGCCTCGATGGACGCGCTCTCGTTGTCGAGCGCTTGGCGCAGATCCGGCAGGTAGCCCTGGGGAAGCGAGAACGTGACGTAGACTGGCGCCGTCTGGATGATGGTCGCCAACGGCGCGGAGTCGGCCGCACGCACGAGGTTGCCGACCTTGACTGCGGCCATGCTGGCGCGCCCGGTAATCGGCGCCCGGATGGTGCAGTAGCCGAGCTGGATGTTGAGATTTTCGAGTTGCGCCGTGTTGGAATCGACCGAGGAGCGCCAGATATTGACCTGCGTTCGCGCGTTTAGCAGCGTGACCAGCGTGGTCGCGTTTTTCGCGAGAAGTTCGGTGTAGCGCGCGACATCGCGTTCCGCCTGCTCGAGGTTCGCTTTTGCGCCGGCGAGCAGGCCTTCGACCTGCCTTGCTTGCGCTTCGATCGTCCGGCCGTCGAGCGTGAACAGGAGGTCGCCTTGATTCACTAATGCGCCGTCGCGGAAGTGGACCCCCGTGATCTCGCTGTCCACGCGCGGCTTGACCGCGACGCTGGCGATCGGGGTCACCGTTCCAAGCACCTCGATGCGGACGGGAACGACTTTCTTGACGGCGGTCACGATTTCGACCGGGACCGCGCGGGGGGCGTTCTGTCGCGGAGCCTGCGCGATCGCGCCGCCGGGCCATAAGCCGCTGCGCGTCGCGGCGACGGCACAGCCGGCTGCAACCAGCACCACCACCGCCCCCGCCACCAGGATCCGCTTCTTCATTACCGCGCCGCGGGGGCCCTTTGTCGGCCCACCCGGACTCCCTCTGTGTTCCGGTGTCCCGCTCATACGATTCTTTTTATTACGCGGGAACAATCTTCTAACATATCCCTATGAGCGGCCATCGTAAAAACCGTGTAACCTCAGGTTAAAACTTGGTCACTCCGGCGCCGCATGCTGCCCAGTTAAACCACGCGATCTTACACCATCTTGCCCACCAATGCGCATCGCCACCTGGAACGTCAATTCCATCAAGCAAAGGATCGACAATTTGACCGCTTGGCTTGCGGAGCGGCGGCCAGACATCGTTTTTCTGCAGGAGACCAAGTGCGTGGATGAGGCCTTCCCGCGCGAGCCTTTCGAGGCGTTCGGCTACAACGTTGCGGTGCACGGGCAGAAGACCTTCAACGGCGTCGCGGTGTTCTCCAAATTTCCGCTCGAGGAGGTGACCGCACGGCTGCCAGGCGATGAGACCGACACCCACGCCCGATTTTTGGAAGCGGTGGTGTCGACCACGCAGGGGGTGCTCCGCCTCGCATCCGTTTATTTGCCTAACGGCAATCCGCCGGGCACGGACAAATATTCTTACAAGATCAGTTGGATGGACCGGCTCATTCACTACGCGCGCGAACGCCTGCAATGGGAAGAGCCGCTGGTTCTCGGCGGCGATTTCAATGTCATCCCCACCGAGCTCGATGCCCGTTACCCCGAGCGGTGGGTGAATGACGCGCTATTTTTGCCGCGCACCCGGCAGAAATTCCGCACCCTTTATCACCTCGGACTGCTCGACGCGGTTCGCGCCGGAACCGACGGCCCCGGCCCCTACACGTTTTGGGACTACCAAGCGGGTGCGTGGCAGAAGAACGACGGTATCCGCATCGACCATCTGCTCCTCTCGCCGCAGGCCGCCGACCGGCTGATCGCCGCCGGCATCGACAAGCACGTGCGTGGCTGGGAAAAACCTTCGGACCACGTGCCGGTGTGGGCCGATCTCGAGCTCAGCGCTTGAAGAAGCTGTCCAACACGTTCCACGGCAGCTTGTAGTTCACCCCGACGCGGACGATGTGATCGTCGAGGTGCAGACGCTGGTTGCCGGGAAGGACGGGACCCGGCGTCGGGTTGAAATAGGATTTGTCCTGCAATCCGACGTAGAGATACTCGATCTTCGCCGACCAATCCCGATTGAGCTTGACCTCGACCCCGCCGCCCGCGGTCCAGCCCCAATGCCACTGCTGGTCGGAAATCGTGCCCGCAGGAGCAACAATGCTGTTTGCGACATTGGCAAGCGCGGCACCGCCCGTGGCGTAGACGAGCCAGTTATCCCGCGCGTAACCGACACGCCCGCGCAAAGTCGAAAGCCACTGCTCCCGCACCTCGTTGCTGAAGGCCGCATTGGGTGGGAACTCGGACGTGCTGCCCTTCTTGCTCATGGCCGAGATATCGGCCTCCAAACCGAGCACGCTGTTTGCGCCCTGCGCGTTGATGCCCGCGGTGACGCCGAAGAGGCCGCCACCGAGATCAAACCGTGGCGCCTGATCGGCGCCGGTTGCATTATTGCGCAGCGCTGCACCGCCCCATGCGCCGCCGCCGGCAAGCCCGATGTAAGCACCGGCCCAGGTCGGCAGCGCGCCCGCAGGTGCTTGGTAAATCGGCGCAATATTGAGGTCAGCCGCAAAGGCCGGCGCCAGCCCCACCGACGCCGCTACCAACGCCAGTGCCGCCGTGCTTGCGCACAGCGATGTCCTCATCGCACGCCTCAACGCGACACATCTCGCATTGGCGCAAAGAGATAGGCGCGCCCGGCCTCGGGGTCCATCAACTCGCGAGCGCGGTGAGCAGATTTCCGGCGAGTGTGGCGCGAACGCCACAGATTCTCATTCGCGGCGATTTTTCAGCCAGTCTTCCAGGTACTTGCGGGCCATGGCCCGCTCGCTCTCGTTGGCCTGGGCGAGCGCGCTCGTGTACATATCGGTGATCCAAGCCTCGTCCGGTCCGGCGGCGTCCTTGGCAACGATGAGCCAGAACAGGCCGAGCGCGGCTTGCCGGGACACGTCTTCGCCCTTGAACAGCATGCCGCCGAGCAGCGCCTGCGCGCGGTGCTCGCCCTTGTTGGCGGACAGCCGCAGCCAGCGCGCCGCCTGGATGGCATCTTTCGACGCGCCTTTGCCCTGCAGATAGAGCCGGCCCAGGTAATATTGCGCCTCCGGGTCCGCGTAATACGAGGCCGCGTAGCGGAACATTTCCCGCGCGACGCTGGGATCGGCCTTCAGCGTTCCGGGAATGCCGTCGAGATGATAGAGCCCCAGCGCGACGAAGGCATTGGCCAAGTAGCGAGCATTCGGCGTGCCGGCGCTATCGTCGCCGTGCATCGCGGTGAGGCGTCGGAAGTAGTCATAGGCGCGCGCCTCGTTCATCTTGACGCCGTCGCCGTCGGCATACATTCGGCCGAGCTTCCAGATCGCGCCGGGTACGCCCTGCTCGGCGGCGTATTCGAGATCCATTACGCCCTGTTCGGTCTTGCCCTGGCGCAGCGCCTGCGTGCCGGAGCGGAACGCTTCGAGCGGGCTCGGCATGGCCGAGCGCGGCGGCAGGGTCAGCGGCGCGACCGGCGGCGAGGACGGCACCGCGACGAGCGGCGTCGCATTGCCGAGCGAGGTGCTTCCCGCCGCCGGACTGACGGCATCCGGGAGCGGCACCGGCATCGCTTCCGGGGCGCGGCTGCCGTCGAAGCTGATCGCCGGCGAGAGGCCGATCGCAATCCCCAGCATGGCCATGCTCACGATGAGCTTAGATATCCGCATAGCACGCCCTTTCGGCCGCCGCGCCGGGATGGGTGACCGCGCCCTGGCGCGCCGCTCCCACCTGCTGGGCGTATTTCCACAGATATCCTGAGGTGAATTGGGGCGCCCTCGGCTTCCAAGCCTTGGCCCGTGCCTCGAGTTCAGCCTTGCTGAGTTCGACCTCGAGCGTGCCCTTCAGCGCGTCCATGGCGATGATGTCGCCGTCGCGCACAAGCGCGATCGGGCCGCCGACGGCGGCTTCCGGACCCACATGGCCGATGCAGAAACCGCGGGTTGCTCCGGAGAAGCGCCCGTCGGTGACCAGTGCGACTTTGCCGCCCATGCCCTGTCCGTAGAGGGCGGCGGTCGTCGCCAGCATCTCTCGCATCCCGGGGCCGCCTTTGGGCCCTTCGTAGCGGATCACGAGCACGTCGCCTTCCCTGTACTTCTTCTTCTTGACGGCCTCGAAGCACGCTTCCTCCCCATCAAAGCAGCGCGCCGGGCCGGGTGGCGGAGAGCGGCTTGTCGGCGGGGCGGACCACGTCCTGGTCCTTGTTCCACTTCACTCGCTTGAGGTTCTCGGCGACCGTGCGCCCAGTCACGGTCAAGCATTCTCCATGAAGATAACCGTGATCGAGCAGCGTCCTCATCAAGAGCGGAACGCCGCCTGCTTCGAACATATCTTTGGCAACAAAACGGCCGCTCGGCTTCAAATCGGCAATATATGGCGTCCGCTTGAAGATTTCGGCCACATCGAAGAGGTCGAACTTCAGGCCGCACTCGTTGGCGATCGCGGGCAGGTGCAGCGCCGCATTGGTCGAGCCGCCGGTCGCCGACACCACCGCCGCGGCATTCTCCAGCGCCTTGCGGGTGACGATGTCGCGCGGGCGGATGCCGGCTTTAACAAGATCGAGGACCTTCTCGCCCGCAGTCATGCAGAAGGCGTCGCGGATCTCGTAGGGCGCCGGAGCCCCCGCCGAATAGGGTAGCGCAAGCCCGATCGCCTCGGAGACTGTCGCCATCGTATTGGCCGTGAACTGCGCGCCGCACGCGCCCGCCGAGGGGCAAGCATGCTGCTCCAGCGTCTCGAGATCGGCGTCCGAGAGGGCAGGATCGAGCCGCCGTAAATGAAGATCGAAGGCACGTTGAGGCGGCACATCACCATCATCATGCCGGGCAGCGACTTGTCGCAACCGGCAATGCCGACGAGCGCGTCATAGGCGTGCCCGCGCACGGTTAGCTCGACGGAATCGGCGATCACCTCGCGCGAGGGGAGCGAGGACTTCATGCCCTCATGGCCCATGGCGATGCCGTCGGTGACGGTGATGGTGCAGAACTCGCGCGGCGTGCCGCCGGCTGCGACGACGCCCTTCTTCACGGCCTGGGCTTGGCGCATCAGCGAGATGTTGCAGGGGGCGGCCTCGTTCCAGCAGCTCGCCACGCCGACGAAGGGCTGATGGATCTGCTCGCGCGTGAGCCCCATCGCATAATAGAAGGCGCGGTGTGGGGCGCGATCCGGACCTTCGGTCACGTGCCGGCTGGGCAATTTCGCTTTCAGAGCAGTCTTCGCGTCCATGGCGTCTCGTCCGCCTCCATCCTGAGCCACCTGCGCGGCCCGGACCTCGGTCACGCTCACGGCCGCGTATGGCCGAATCGCGGCGGGGCCGGTCCGGATTCCTGTCAGCAGGTCAATGTTTTAGCCGTGTTGCGCGCGAGCAACAGGATTAATAACAGGTTAAGCCTCGTATGTCACACCTTGGCCACAAGCGCGTCTCCTTTTCGCAGGAAATGCTACCGCGCGTGTCGCATTTCACCGCAGCCGAAATTGCGGATCAAATCCGATTTCGGCACGCGCTTTGGCGATGGCGACTACGCCATCGTCGTCAGCGATATTGTAGATGCCGGCAGCCCCGCGCGTGAGCGCGAGGCACGCGGCCTGCGCCGCGGCATCGATGTGCAAGCCTGGCTTGCGCGTGGGATTTTCGTGCCACGTGCCTGGTCCATAGAAGAAGCCGTAGCGCAGGATGATGGCATCGAGACCCGTCGCGCTGAGCGCCTGGTCTTCCATATCGGCGGCGCCTTTGATCGTAACCGCCCGCTCCGGATCCGAAGGATTGAGCGGATCCGTCTCGGGATGCGGCTCGCCGCCGCTTGCATAGCCAAACGCGATGCTTTGCACGATAAAGCGCCGCGCGGAGGCGGCCGCCGCCGCCGCGATGAGGTTGCGCGTGCCTTGGCTGCGAATGCGTGCATTGCCCGCGTATGACGCCGTGATCCGCGCCTCATCGAATTCGCGCGGCAGATCCGTGAGCTGATGAATCACCGCCTCGGGCTTGGCGGCGCGCATCGCCGCGCGCGTTGCCTGCGCGTCGAAGACGTCGAGCAGGGCTGCCGCCACGCCGGCGCGTTCGAGCTCGCGTGCCTTTTCCGCCGAGCGCGTCGTGCCGATGACGTCATGTCCGGCGCGCAGGAGCAGTGGCACCAGCCGCCGGCCGATCGCGCCGGTGGCACCTGCGAGAAACACTCTCATGATCCTATGCTAGCAAACTTGTGCGGTCATTCCGGGGCGCGCCGAAAGGCGCGAGCCCGGAATCCATAATCACAGGCAGTGGTTATGGGTTCCGGGCTCGCCGCTTCGCGGCGCCCCGGAACGACGCAAAAGAGTCGCCATCTGCCCCCGCCCTTTCCGGTCGAGACATGCCCCGCCTGCTTCGCCGCAGCTTCTTCGCCCGCAGCGTGCACGCCGTCGCCCCCGATCTCATCGGCGCGACGCTGTTGTTCAAGGGCGTGGGCGGAATGATCGTCGAGGTCGAGGCGTATCACCACACCGATCCCGCGGCGCATTCCTTTGTCGGGCGGACCGCACGCAACGCGGTGATGTTCGGCCCACCGGGCTATGCTTACGTCTATCGCTCCTACGGCATCCACTGGTGCCTCAACTTCGTGTGCGAGGGAGAGGGCAGCGCCAGCGCGGTGCTGATCCGCGCGCTCGAACCCACCCATGGGCTTGCCGCGATGCGCCGCCGTCGCGGCCTCGCCGAGGAGCGGCTGTTGTGCGCGGGTCCGGGCCGGTTGTGCCAAGCGCTCGGCGTCACCGGCGCGCATTACGGCCTTGCGCTTGACATGCCACCGTTTGCGATTTTCTCCCGCACGCAGGAGGTCGAGGTTGCGGTTGGGCCGCGCATCGGCCTCACCAAGGCGGTGGATCAGCCCTGGCGCTACGGCCTCAAAGGTTCGCGCTTCCTCAGCAAGCCGTTCAAAGCATGATCGGCAAACTCCACCCCCGGCGCAAACAACTCGTCGGCGCTGACGACGCGCGGGGAGAGACCCTGCTCGTGCACGTAGCGGCCGATCGCCTCGAAAGCCGCGCGATTGGGTTCGAGTCCATAGGCCCAGAAATCGGCGCCAAACACCCGCCGCGCTTCTTCGACGTGATCGATCAGCCACGGCAGCGCAACGCGCAACGCATCGGTGTCGTAGAGGCCACCGACCGCAAGATCGCGCGCTTCGGTGAACGCGCGGTAGACGCTGCGCGCCGCCCACGGATGTGCGCGATGCACGTCCGCGCGCAGCACCACGGTGTGCATGATCGGCAGAATGCGCGTGCGGCGGTAATAATCCCGCTCGATCTCCTTGTAGCTCGGAAACAAGCGCGCAATCTCGGGCGAGCCTTCGAGAAAGTGTTTTGGGATATAGAGCGAGAACAACGCGTCGAGCTCGCCCGCCGCGAACATCTGCTCGAGCGTCTGCGTTCCGGACAGAAAATCGAGCCTGATGTCGTTTGGCAGATTGAGCGCGATGAGCGGCGGCTCGACGAAGCTGTTGAGCCCGCCCATGAACCAGTGCATGTCCCGCGGATGAACGCCGTAGTCGTGCTGCAACATGCCGCGCATGAACACGAGACCGGTGGAGCTCCATTGCGACGTACCGACGCGCTTCCCTCGCAGATCCTGCGGCGTGGTGATGCCGGCGCCGCTGCGCACATAAATGCACGAATGCCGGAACATCTTTGAGAGCGCGACCGGTACCGCCACGAACGGGCAATCGCCGCGCCCTTTGAGCGCGGTGTAGGAGGCAAGCGAGAGCTCGGAGATGTCGAACTCCTTGCTGTCCAGCATGCGCTGGAAGGTTTGCCGCGGGCGCAGAATCTCGATCTCGAGGTCGATGCCTTCGGGCCGCACGCGCCCATCGATCAGCGGCCGCGTGCGGTCGTAGTCCCAGCAGGCGAGCGTGAGCTTGAGGTTGGACATCGCGCAACTATGCCGCGCCGTCGCGTCGACGGAAGCGGATCAACGGGGACAGGAACAAGAGCGGCAGTGCGCTGATCGCCATCGGGAGGAAGGCGAAGCGCGGGCTTGCGCCGAGATCCCAGGCCGCGCCGCTGAGCACGGATACAAGGAGCGCCTGGCTATAGCTGACGGTGAACACCGCCGCCGACACGCGCCCGACGTCGCCGGGCGCGCTCAACAGCGGCGGCAGCGTCAAAGCGAGGGTGAACACCGCAGCGCCGAGGAAGCCGAGCACGCCCGCGCAGGCGACGGTCCAAAGGCTTGCCGTCATGACGATGCCCGCCAGGCACAAGAGCATCAGCGAGCCGCAGATCATGAACGGCCAGGCTCGCCGCACGAAGCGCTCCGCGGTGGCGAGCAAAATAAACGACGCCGGGAGTTGGCAGAAATTCAGTGCGGTCAGCGCGGCGCTGATCAGGTCGGGCCGGCCGGCATCGGTGAGATAGCCGGGAAGGAACGCGTTGCTGCA
>WNFN01006326.1_pt1 | contig 27053 bp, 22 predicted proteins | sample 5400161 | NCBI WGS metagenome assembly WNFN01 (sample SAMN13153353, study PRJNA577476) | soil metagenome | isolation source: 80 cm saprolite on Douglas fir-dominated hillslope | place: USA:California | collected 2013-09-17 | reverse complement strand
CTCGGAAGCATGGCCGGCCAGATCGGCCTGGCCGGCGGGGCTGCCTACGGCGCGACCAAGGCGACCCTGGCGGCGATGACCCGTTCCTGGGCGGCCGAGGTCAGTCCCTCAGGTATCCGGGTCAATGCCATCGCTGCCGGGCCGGTCCTGACCAACGGAGCCGCCCCCGGCCGCATCGAGGCACTCGGCGCCACGACCCTGCTGGCCCGGCCCGCCCAGCCCGGCGAGATCGCCAACGTGATCGCCTTCCTCGCCTCGCCCCAGGCCAGCTACATCACCGGCGCGGTCATCGCGGCTGACGGCGGCCGCACCGCCATCTGACCCCGGCGGCCCGGCGGGAACGGCGCCGGGTTGCCGAAGACTCTACTTCCAACCACGCGGTCCTGCTCCCCGGCGACGGCGACACCAGCGGCCACGTATCACGTTCAACACGGTGCCGGAGCCGAAGACCGTCAAGAACCCCATGCACCTCGACGTCATCAGCGGCACCTTCGACGCCGAGACCGAGCGCCTGCTGAGCCTGGGCGCCCAGAGGCTCCGCGACCTCAGCGAGACAAGTCCCGCTGGACGACCTTCGCCGATATCGAAGGCAACGAGTTCGACCTGATGCCGGGTAGATCCCCGAGGCAGTGACCGCCATCCTGCTCACCCATGCGGGCGATACCGAAGCCGGTGTGGGCGGCTCACACGGTCATCGGCAGGGTCAGCCGGCCCGTCCGTTCTCTGATCCGCTTTGCGGCCGGTTCTCCGGTCCGCTGTGCCGTCTGCCGTCCTGGGCCGGGTGGCCGATGAAGTGGAGCAGTGCCTGGTTGACCTCGTCGGCGTGGGTCCAGATGATCGCATGCGGCCCACCGGCGATGATGATGGAGCGGGTGTTCTTCAGCAGCGCGGGGAGCCTCTGGCTGGTGGCCTCGTAGGGCAGGACGCGATCCTGGTCGCCGTGGATGATCAGGACGGGGATGCTGATCGTGGCGAGATCGCCCCGGAAGTCTTCCAGGCAGGCTGTGACGCACCGGAGGGCGGCGTGGGCAGACGCGGTGATGGCGACGTAGAAGCTGTTCTGCCACGCCTGGTCGCTGACCCGGCTGCCGTCCAGGAGATCGATGTTGTAGGAGCGGTCCATGAAGTCCTTCATCGCTGCCGGCCGGTCAGCGGCGATACACACGCCTATGCGGTCGAAAACGCTCCGGTCAATGCCTTCAGGGCTGTCGTTCGTCTTGAGCAAGAAGGGCAGCAGCGGCGCCACCAGCACGGCCGCCTTGACCCGCTCTGAACCGTGAGCGGCCAGGTAGCGGGTTACCTCACCGGTGCCCATGGCGAACCCGGCCAGCACCACTCCGCGGAGGTTGAGCCTGCTGAGCAGGACATGGAGATCGGCGGCAAGCGTGTCGAAGTCATATCCGCTGCTTGGCCGGCTTGAGGCGCCAAAGCCCCGCCGGTCGTAGGTGATCACCCGGTGCCCGGCGGCCATCAGGGCTGCCTCCTGCTTCTCCCATGAGTGCCCGTCCAGCGCGTACCCGTGGACCAGCACGACAGGCGGACCGGACCCGTGGTCCTCGTAGTAGATCCGGATAGCGGATGAATTCTCCCGCCCGACAGTGATAAAAGACACGCCATCCTCATCGTTCCGTGCTCGCAGTGGTGACGCCTGGCCCAGTCATCACTGTTGCTCCAGACAGGCACGAGCGGTATCCGTGGTGTCACTGCACTTTGCGCGCCGCGGGCATGCCCAGTCCATGGTCGCTGTTGAGCCTGGGGACGGCGTTGAACGCACTGGCCGAGAGGATCAGTCGCATGCCAGGCCCCGGTGAAATCCGCTCACAGCAGCCCGCCCGCATCATCGGCCGGGAAACCGGGCTGACCCGGCTGCGCGGACTGGTGGATCCGGTCCCACTGGCCAGCCAGGTCCTGCTGGTCACCGGTGAGGCAGGGATGGGCAAGACCGCGCTGCTGGCCGACGCCACCGACCGGGCCCGGCTGGCGGGCCTGCGGGTCCTGCGCGTCACCGGCCGGGAATCGGAGTCGAAACTCGCGTTCGCCGGGCTGCATCAGCTCTTGCGGCCGGTGTTGTCGGCCGCCGCCGGACTTCCCGGCCGGCAGGCCCAGGCCCTGCTGGGGGCGCTGGGCCTGGCGGCGGACCCGGTTGCTCCCGACCCGCTGCTGACCGGGGTGGCCGTCCTGAGCCTGCTGTCGGATCTGTCCGAACGGTCTCCGGTCCTGGTGGTCGCCGATGACGCCCACTGGCTGGACCGCAGCTCGCTGGAGGTGCTGGCCTTCGCCGGCAGCCGCCTGGACGCCGAGCGGGTCGTGCTGCTGGTGGGCGCCCGGGGGCAGGCCCCGCCCGCCGGCTTTGACCGCGGTTTTCCCGAGCTGCATCTTGAGCCGCTGTCCGCGGCAGACGCCGGCCGGCTGCTGGACGGGCAGCCGCGCGCGCCCCGCGGGCGGGCCCGGGCGCAGGTGCTCGCCCAGGCTGCCGGTAATCCGATGGCGCTGATCGAGCTGGCCAAGGTGATCGCCGACGATCCCGCGGCCAGCCGGCGGTGGGCCGCCGAGCCGCTGCCTCTGACTGACCGGCTGGCGGCCATCCTCACCTCCCGGTTCGCCGGCCTGCCCGAGCAGGCGCAGGGCGCCCTGCTGCGGGCCGCGGTGGCCGACGGCCCGGACCTACGCGTAGCCGCTAGCCGCGGCGCCGGGCCAGATGCGCGGGCCCTCGTGCCGGCCGAGCAGCTGGGCCTGGTCAAAGTAGACCGGACCGGGCTGCGCTTCTCCCACCCCCTGGTCCGCTCCGCCATCTACCACTCCGCGCCCTTCGCCCGGCGGGCCGCTGCGCACCGCGAGCTCGCCGAGGCCCTGCACGACCAGCCCGACCGGCGAGCCTGGCACCTGGCCGCTGCGGCCCTGGAACCGGACGAGCATGTGGCGTCGCTGCTGGAGGCCACAGCTGACCAGGCGCAGCGCCGCGGCGGCGCGGCCGCCGCAGCGCTGGCGATGGAACGCGCGGCCGAACTCAGCCCCGTCCGCGCAGACCAGGCGCGCAGGCTGGTAGCGGCCGCGTCGGCCGCCGTTCCCACCGGCCAGGGAGACTGGGTGCAGGATCTCGCCGGGCGGGCCCTGGCGGTCACGGCAGAGCCGGCGTGACCTGCCGGCCCTCGCCTGGAACGCCCTCGGAAGTGCAGCCACTGTCGCCTACCAGTCCGGAATGCCCGCCAGCCGCCAGGCCGTCAGCCGCACCGTCGGCCTGCTGGAACGCCAGGGTCCGCCGCCCCCTGGCCAGGCCCCGGGCATTGATGTCAACGTGCTGAGACTCTGGATACGCGCCAGCGCCGACCCGATCGGCAGCAGGAACCAGCTCCTCCCGTACCTGCGCAAGATCGCCGGCTCGCCCATTGAAGAGCCCTCTTTGTGGCGAATAGCTTCCGCCGCGTGGCTCCTGGACGAATCCGACCTGGCGATCACCCTGCTGCAAGACGCCATGCAGCGGCTCCGGGCTCCCGGTGTGCGGGGCACCAGCGGCGGGAGCCTGACCGTGCTCGGGTGGGCCTACATCGACACCGGGCGCTGGGACGAGGCGCTCGAAGTTGCCGCCGAAGCCGCCGGCATGGCTGAGGCGAACCACATGGAAACCATTGCGGCATCCGCTGACGTGATCACGGCCACCGTCCTCGCCCTGCGCGGCGACTCCGGCGCGGCACGCAGGCATGCGGCCAGGGCGCTCGCCGCCGTCGATCCCGCCGAATCCGGGCTGGTTGCCGCCCGGGCCCGGCGGGCCCTCGGCGTCGCCGCTCTCGCCGACGGCAGCTACCTCTCAGCCTTCACCCAGCTCCGCGGGCTGTTCAGCGAGGACGGCACGCCGCTGCACAACTATGCCTCCTACCTAGGGGTGGCAGATCTCGCCGCCGCCGCGGTCCGCGCCGACCGGCGGATCGAGGGACGCGACGTCATCGAGCACGCACTCAGCCATCTCAACGGAATAGCCTCTCCCCGGCTCGAGCAGCTCACCGCCCGGGCGCGCGGCATCCTCGCCGGCCCGGGCGGGGCCGAAGCACATTTCGACAAGGCGCTCGCCGACCCCGCCAGGGACCAGTGGCCATTCGAACGGGCACAGCTTCGGCTCGACCATGCCGAATGGCTGCGGCGGCGCCGCCGGATCAACGACGCCAAGGCCGTACTGACGGAGGCCCTGGGGACGTTCCGGCGGCTAGGTGCCCGGCCCTGGGCGGAGCGCGCCCAGGCAGAGCTCAGAGCGTGCGGGGTGGCCGTTACCGGCGCGCCCGGCGGACCCGATGCCCTAGGGGAGCTAACTCCCCAGCAGCGCCAGATCGTCCGCCTGGCCGGCGACGGCCTGACCGACCGCGAGATCGGCGAGCGGCTCTTCCTGTCACCGCGCACGGTCAGCTCACACCTGTACCGGTCCTATCCCAAGCTGGGGGTCGCCAGCCGCCACCAGCTACGCGACGTCATCGCCCGCGCCAGCACGCCAACGCCAGCACACGAAAGCGCCGAAGGCCGGACTCTTCTTTAGGCCACTTCCCCGAAACAACCACCCGCGTTCGCGCCCTCGAATCCCTGGTACTCGGTGCAGGCCACCGCGCAGCCGCGACGGACCGGAGGAAGCGCCGGGACCTACCCCAATGATCCGGTGTGCTTCATGTCGCCAGCCGGCCGCGTTGCCAGCCGGAAAGTGCAGTAAGGCTCCGGATACCCCGCCGCTAGGTTCCAGAAGCAGACTCAGACCGTGCGAGGTTACCGGGCACCAGGCCAGCGCCGCGTCTTGGGGGCGTCTCAGGACGTGCCAGACGAAGGGCTGACCCAGGAACCATTAACGCGCAGATCGGTCAGCGCTGGTGACCGCCTTGTAGCCGCACAACCTAGCGTCCGCACGGGCGCTGGGCCCACCAGGAAAAGGAGACCTCAGTGAACATCACCCGAATCGCGCAGTCAGGCAGGCTGCGGCTCATTATCGCGGCCGTAATCGTGGCCATTGCCGGTATGGTCGGAGCGTGGGCCGACAGCGGCAGCTGGGACGGCGTCACCCAGCGCCTGCAGGCTGACGGTTACACCGTGTACGCGCTGCCGAACCCGCTACAGGGCCTGTCCTACGACTCGGCCTACCTGGCCGACTTCCTGCACACCATCTCCGGTCCCATCGTGCTAGTGGGGCACTCCTACGGCGGCGCCGTTATCACCAACGCCGCCACCGGCGACCCGCAGGTCAAAGCCCTCGTTTACATAGACGCCTTCGCGCCCGCGCAGGGCCAGACCATCGCGCAGCTGCTCGCCTCCCATCCCGGGTCGTGCGCCGTGCCCGCGAACCTGAATGTGGTCCCGTTCCCCGGCGCCCCAACCGGCGTGGGCGACGCCTACATCAAGCAGAGCGTGTACCCCAGCTGCATGGCCAACGACCTGCCCGCCACAGAGGCACGCGTGCTCGCCGTCACCCAGCGGCCAATAGCAACGAGCGCGCTAACCCAGCAGACCGGTGTCCCGGCGTGGAAGACAATCCCGTCGTGGGCCGTGGTGGGCACCGCCGACCACGCCATCCCGCTAGCGTTGCAGCTGGCCATGGCCAAGACGGCGCACGCCCATATCACCAGGGTCGACGCGTCCCACCTATCCATGATCTCCAACCCCGGTGCCGTGACGGACGTGATCCTGCACGCCGTCCGGGCGACCTCCTAACCTAGGCCTTTCGCCTAAGGCAGCAACTGGCACGGTCGACAGAGGATGCCTGCCGCGCGGATTCCCGCGGCAGGCATCACCTGTCGGCGGCATCTGCGTATCGGCCCGCGGCGGCAGCCTCCAGCAGCGTGCGAAGCGGTGAACGGCACCAGCCGCGGATGTCTGACTCGACCTCCCGCCAGGCGTGCAGGAAGGTCAACAGCTCCTGGCTGACCGCGTCAGTGCCGACGCCACACGCCTGAAGCGGCTGGGTCCAGCTGTAGTCAGGCATGCGGACGAGGAGACCTGCGGTTGTCCCTGATGGGAGCGCGACCTCCAGGCCCACGCGTGCGAGTTCGCTTGCCAGTCATTTGCGGCCGATGACTCCCGCCTGTTGCGTATCTAATGCCATCAGGGGTTGCGATTGAAACGGTGGCGGGGCCGACCCCGCGAAGGTACCGATGCAGCGATGTCTTTGGGGTGCCGGTCTTGCCGGCGATCTGGCCGAGCGTGCGGCCTTCTGATTTGAGCAGCCGGGCGTATTCGATCTTGTCTTCGGGGTGGGCGATGGGCCGTCCGATGCGACGGCCGGCGGCTTCTGCGACAGCACGGGCGTGGGCGGAGCGTTCGGCGGTGAAGATGCGTTCCATTTCGGCGAACAGCGCCCGCAGCAGGAAGGCGATGCGGCCCATGCATTCGTCCGTGGTGTTGATCGGCAGGGAGTCGGCCAGTGAGCGCACCCCGATGCCCTTCTCCGAAAGTTCGTGGACGAGGTTAAGCACCTCGCGCAGGTTCCGGCCGATGCGGTCCAGGGTGTGGACCACGATAGTGTCGCCGGGCCGGGCGAACTTCAACAGTTCGGTCAGGCCCGCGCGATCGATGCTTGCGCCGGTCTTCTTGTCGGTGCAGATCCGCTCGTCGGGGATGCCTGCGGCCGCCACTGCGTCAAGCTGGCGCATCAGGGACTGCTTGATGGTCGACACGCGTGCGTAGCCGAGGTCGAGACTGCCCCCGGGCCGGTCCGCACAGTGATGCACAGACCGTGCCCTCCGGGTTCGCGAGGTTGATCTACCCGATCCGATACAGCGCGAAACAGGGCGCGGTTCAGGCCGCGTCGGCCGTGACCGAATGCAGAGCCCTTCCCGTGCTCCGCGCCTCGATCCCCATCGTGATCTGCGAGACGCCGAAGACCAGGCTGTAGAGGCCGAACAGCAGGGCCAGGGTCACCGCGCCGATGTCGGGACGGGCGCCGAGCACCACGCCGAACGCGATCGACACCAGCCCGCCGAGGATGAACATCGCGCGCGTCCCGGCCCTCTCCCCGCTCTGGAACGCCGCGAACAGCTCGAAGAACCCGCCGACGAACGCCCAGGCCGCCACGACGACGACCAGCACCAGCGCGGTGGGCCCTGGCCACACCAGGGCCACGATCCCTGCGGCGAGATCGATCAGGCCCAGCAGCAGGTGGCCGAAGACCGGTCCCGCGCGGCGGCTGCTGAACGCCCGCGCACCCTCGAGGCCCGCGTCCATGAACGCGTATATGGCGAAGAGGATGACCAGCGCGAGGATCGTCACGCCCGGCCAGGCGATGGCGACGATCCCGACGATGACGGCCAGAACGCCGCGCAAGATCAGCGAGGTGGACAGTGATTTGAACATGACAGTTCCTTTCGTGGTAGGGCTAGAAACCAGTGAAGGCTGCGACGGTGGTGCTCGGCCAACACCCGCTGCCTATGAGCGGATAGCCGCGGGCTCTTGCCCGGCGCACCGCGCCGGCGGTGACGGCGCTGATGGTGCTTGCGGCGCGAGGTCGTCGGCCGTGTCGAAGAGAATCTGCTGGAGGGGGCGGGGCAGGTCGGTGTTCCACACCAGGGCCGCCGTCGCGGTCAGCGGATGGTCCTCGAGGCCGACCCGGACCATGTCCTGAGTGGCCGTCGGCCGGGGCAGCCGGATGAGCGCGGGTCGGCTTCCGGCGATGACGGCAGGGCCGGTCAGCAAGGCGGTGGGCCGGTCCGCGGTCGCTGCGAAGGAGAGGGCCATGGGCAGCGAGTGCCGGAACGGTGGATCGGTGAACTCGAAGCGCGGATCCACGGTCCGCAGGACCCGCACCCAGGCCTCGTAGGTCCCCGGCTCCTCCCGGCGCGGCCCGTGGATGACGTTCATGCGGACCATCTCGTCGAGGCTGATCGTCCCGCGGCGCGCCGCCGCGTGCTGCGACGGGATCCACACGTCGGGTTCGAATTCCTCGATGCTCATGGCGTCGAGAGGGGCGGGCAACGCCTCGGGGCCGGTCGTCAGCCAACCCAGGCCGGCGTCGGCCCGGCGCTGCCGGATCAGCGAGAACTCGGCGTCTAGCGGGGATTCCATCCAGGCGATCTCAGCGACCGCGCCGGCAGCCGCCGATCGCAGCGCAGAGGCGGCCTCGACCGCCAGGCAGTCCGGCAGCCGGGGCGGCACGACCACCCGCAGGCGCTGCTGTCCCAAGCCTGCGGCCTGCCGCGTCCGGTTAACCTCATGATCCACGATCGAGAGCACGGTGCGGGACGCGTCAAGCAGCACATGGCCGGCCGTGGTGAGCCGCAGGCCTTCGCGGCGGCGCTGCAGCAGCGGCGCGCCGACGATCCCTTCGAGCCGCCGGATCTGCTGGCTCAGGGTCGGCTGGGCGATGAACATCCGCTCCGCGGCGTGGGTGAAGCTGCCCGCGTCGGCGAGCGCCACGAAGTAACGCAGGTGACGCAGCTCGATTGCCAGCGGCGCCCCCGCCTTGGGCAGCAATACCGGCTCGGTCTGTGCTTGCCTTATTTCGGCTTGCCTTATGTCGGCTTTCATCATCACGGCCAGACGCTACCGGCCTGCCCGGCGCCGGCCATCGGGCGAGCAGACCGATGTTGCGGACGGCCGTCGTGCCGCGCGCACATCCCCGCGGCGGGCTGAACCCGGGGGCCCGGCTGTCCGATCTGCCGCTGCAGCAGTCGGCCGGCCCGGGGGCACATAGCTCCGCCCGGGGCCGGCGTACCGCTGCCGCCGTCGGTCAGCCGGTGACGTAGAGGTTGTCGCGGACGCCGTAGACGCCACTGGCCATCCACGCCGCGTCCACCACCGCGTCGTGCTCGGCCCAGGTGCGGACGACGCCGGAGAGCATGACTGTGTTGCCGCTGGTGTCCACCTCCACGTCGCTGTCATCGGGAATCAGCGCGTAGCGGTCCAGCGCGTCCTGGACGCGTACGGTGACGTCGACCGGGTCCGCGTCGATGCTGATCTCGATGTCGTTCCTGATGTTGCGGACGCCGGTCAGCCCGGCCACCGCCTGCTCGGCCGCGGCCCGCTCGGTTCCGTACTTCACGGTGCCGGTCAGCGTCACGTTGCCGTTCTCCGCCGTCGCCTCGACGCCGTCCGGCACGGTGATGTTCAGCGTGAGCGCGTTGTTCGCCATCGTGGTTAGCGTCGGGTCGTCACGGTAATCCCCGGGCGGCAGCGCCACTTCGAGGTGATTGTATGCGTTCTTGACGGCCGCGACGCGCCGCGTCGCCGCGGCCGCTTCCAGGTACTGCGGGTAGCTGGGCGCGGTGCCGTTCAGTGCGACTTCCCCGTTTATGTTCTTCACCGTGATATCTGACGCGTCGACCAGCGGGTCGTAGATAAGCTCCTGTTCCACTGAGTCGCGGATGTCCTTGGTCTGGCTCATTGCATATCCTTCCGTTGACTGGCCAGGAACTGCTTTCTCATCCGCCAGTCCGCCCGGTCGGCCAGCAATTGACAAAGCGGCGCTGGCTGTCGTGCCATAGGCGCGCGCAATCGGCGAATTCCCCGCTTGCGCCTGTGCCGGCTCGGCAAGCTCGCCGGGATGTGTAAGAATCCGCTGGTGGACATCGATCGTCCCGCGGTCGCCGAGTTGATGTCCGAGGTCGCCGCGGCGGTAGGCCGCCGGGCCGCCGAGGTGCACGAGGACGTCTACGAAGTGATACTGCGGGAGATACCGCAGCTACGCGACGACGAGCTGGTGCTTGCCCTGCACGCTTCTAGCGTCCGCAGTAACGTCGACACCTGCCTGCAGATAATGCAGCACCGGATCGACCTGGCCGCCGTGCATGCCCCGGCCGCGGCCCTGGAATACGCGCGTCGGCTGGCGCAGCGCGCCACGCCTCTGACCGCGCTGCTGCGCGCCTACCGGCTCGGGCACGCGTGTTTCTCCGGCTATCTGGTCAAGGAGCTGGCCCGGCAGGCCGATGACCCCGCGATGATAACCGCCACCACGCTCAGCATGTCCAAAATCGTGGCTGGCTACATCGACCAGACATCGGAAGAGATGGTCGCGGCCTATACGCAGGAAAGGGAGAACTGGCTGCGGAACCTGAGCGCCGCTCGCGCCGCCCGGCTCCGCGATCTGCTGTCAGGCGAGCGGGTCGACGTGAGCGCCGCGGAAGCCACCCTCGGCTACCGGCTGCGCCAGTACCACGTGGGCCTGGTGTGCTGGGCGGGCGATGCGGCGGGCACCGCCGGCGAGATCACCCGGCTTGAGCGGGCGACCAGGCATGTCGCGGGGCGGGCGGCCTGCTACGGCGAGCCGGTGTTCCTGCCCCGCGACGAGTCGAGCGCGTGGGCATGGCTGCCGCTGGGGATCCGCGACACGTTCGATTCCGCGGCGGCCAGCACGGCCGGGGTCGACGCCGACATCCATTTCGCCTTCGGCGACCCCGCGAAGGGGACGACGGGGTTCCGCCTCACCCACCAGCAGGCCATCGCCGCGCAGGCAGTTGCGCTCACGGGATCTCCCGCGCCGCGGGCGGTGACGTTCGGCGAGGTCGCGCCCGTTGCGATGATGCTCAGTTCCGGGGAACTGCTGCGGGCCTGGGTGTTCACCACGCTGGCCGATCTGGCCACCGACGACGAGTACCACGCTCGCCTGCGTGACACCCTGCTCGTGTTCCTGCAGAGCAGGGGCAGCTACAAGACGACCGCCGAGCAGCTGGTGCTGCACAAGAACACGGTCCAGTACCGGATCCGCAAGGCGGAGGAGAGTCTCGGCCGGTCGGTGGGCGACAGCCGCCACGACGTGGAACTCGCGCTGCGGGCAAGCCGCTGGCTCGGCTCGCACGTGCTGCGGCCGGCCTCCGCGGCGGCCACTCGCAGCGCCGAGCCGGCGCACGCCCCATCCGTTAGGGATAAAGATCCTGAATTTCCATAACGGCAGCTCGCCGACTGGCGCCGTCATTAGGCCAGGCCCGGCTCCGATGCTTGCTCCACGTGGACCGCGGGCTCCAGTTCCGGTGGCGATTCGCCGTCGGATGCTTCCTGCCACGCGCTGGGATGCCACACTTCCCGGACGATGACCTGCAGGGCGCCCGCGGCCGGGATGGACAGAAGTGCCGCCACGAAACTGCCGAAGAAGCCGCCGACCCAGTCACCGATCGACGTCCCGACCAGGAGCGACAGGAGGAGGAGCAGTGGATTAGCGTTTGCCGTGCGGCTCATGATCACGGGGTTCAGCACGTGGTTCTCGATCTGCTGGTAGGCGAGGAACGCGGCCGCGGTGACAATGCCCGCGGTGAGCGAGTGGGCCAGGGCGAACAGGACCGTGGGGATGCCGGCCAGCGCGCCGCCGATCATGGGCAGGAAATCGACCAGGGCTACCCACAGCGCCCACAACAGCGGGAAGGGAACCCCGAGCACGGTAAGCGTGACGAAGACGACCGCGCCGGCGATCAGAGACGTCAGGAGGTTGCCCAGCGCGTAGCCGGTCGTCGACTGGCTGATCTCGCCGACCACCCGCGAGTAGTACGCCGCCCGGTCCGCCGGCATCAGATCCAGCAGGCCCCGGCGCATCTTGGGGCCCTCGAGCAAGAACAGGCCGCGCGCAGCCGCGGCCTGCCGAAGGCGTCGGCGTCGACCGTGCTCGGGGTCGCGGTGCCGGCCTCGGCGGACCTGCCTGGGCTGTCGCGCATGCGAACCTCACCCTCCGATCATTTGGGGAGTAGGGGGCGGCCTTTGTGCCCAGGAGACGCGACGGCCGCCGGGCTGATTCAGTACAGATCATGATCTGGACACGCCAGATCCGGCTGATCCGGGCGCTGATCTCTCCCGCACGGGGCTTGATCCCCCAATTACCCGGTGACACCACGAAATGCTGCAGGGACTAGCCTTTACCACCATGACCACTGCCCCGCCGCCCACGGGGTTCCTGCACCTGTTGGTCGGGTATGACGGATCTCCTCCCGCCAGCCGGGCGCTCGACGCCGCAGTCCGCCTGATGCAGGGCCGGACCGGCCGCATCGACGTCGTGTATGTGGCTCACCTGTCCAGCCTCGTCATGTTGTCACCCGGCGCCATCGCCGAAATGGAAGAAGGCTTCGACGAGATCGAGCAGGGGCTCCGCGCCCAGGCCGCCGAGCAGCTGCGCGCCACCGGGGAGACCTGGGAGTTCGAGCGGCGCCAGGGCATCATCGCCGATGAGCTGATCGCGGCGGCCACAGCCATCCGCGACGCCCATCCGGGTGAGACCGTGGTCATCATGGTCGGCAGTTCGTCCCACGCCACCCACCGCGTGGTCGGTTCGGTCGCGGTCGGCCTGGCCCGCCACTCGCCGGTGCCTTTGGTCATCGTGCCGTAGAGGCAGCCGAGCCCGTAGCCGCGGGATCTGGGGCGGGCCATTATGGACCCTGGCCTCGCCATCACCACCGGGTTGCTCCAGGCCGACGCGTCATTCGCAGCCGCCGCGGCCACGTTGTCGGCATGCGACACGGCGATCGCCTCGAAACCCCTGAAGGCCGCGCCGGCAGGGAAGTTCGAGGTCAGGTTGGAGTAGTACAGCCGGGAGCCATTCGCCCACGAGAACGCGCCGTTCGCGCCCGGCCGCGGCCCGAACGCAGCTGGGCACCGGCCGACAACGCGACCGATTCGCCGCAAAGGACCCCGGACTACCTCTTCACGGCCAGCCGGACCAGACAGGCACTCGTCGATCCCGATGTGATCCCACTGACTGCGGTCCTGCTCGGCGGCCGCCTACCCGGGCCGCTGGAATGAGCCACCGCGCGGCCTGACCACCGTGCCGCGCCGGGGTCCGTTCGTCGCTCACGCTGCTCAGCGGGCAGCGGGGCTGGCGCATCGGCACGCGCCCAGGCACGCTCACCCTCCGCGGGATGGGCAGCGAACAAGAATATTTCCGGCGTGTCCGGGCAGCGTTACCAGATACCGGAACTCTGCCCTGTGCGTCGGCAAATCTGAGCCTGTCGTGCAAACCGGGCCACCGGATGCGGCACAGACGTGACGTTTCCAGGGCGTGAGGCCACCCGGCACTAAAGCCGCTATCGGGCTCAGCATGAGGAGGCGCGATGACCAGGCTATTAGGCCTAGCGATGGCCGCCGCCATGTGCACGATCGCAGTGGCGTGCGCGAGCGTCCCGGTCCTGCCGGAGTCCGGCTCGAGCACGCCATCGGTCGTGTCTCGAGGCTGCGAGCACGTCAGCCGGCATCAGTACGAGGTCTGCTACGCCTATATCGCGAACGATTCCCTGCTGGCGCGGGTGCCTTACTACCAAGTGGGCCGCCAGCCCGTGCTCGGGCCGCTCGCCTTGACCCGGCTGGAGAGCCGTTACTACGGCCAGGCTCGGCGGTTCCTCATCGAGCAGACGAAACGATGGCCACGCCGCGTCGACGTGTCGGTGCCCGCCATCCGGATAGTCGGCCCGGTCACTGTGTCCGCGAACCTGGGCACGGCTACGATCACAACCGTCGAGACCTGGCTGGTGCGCGCGGAGCCGCGCGCTGGCGGCCCGTCGGGGCGGGTGTTGTTCGCAGAAACCGACGTCCGTCACACGATCTGGCTCGACCGCACCCCCACCATCCTCTGCCTGGCCGGCCACTGCCTGCACAAATGGGTCGTCGTGCGGATCCGGTAGCGGCGTGGCGCGCGATACGCAAGCTCCGCAAGCGTGCACAAACGGCTGCGGGTCTGCGGGAGTGAGCACGCATGCGACATCGAAATGGTCACAGCGTTTCGAGGAACGCGAGCCGGTGGTCCGAATTACGCGGCACAGCACCCCACCGATGTCCTCGCCAGCCTCCTGTTCTCCGCGCTCTGGCTGACCGCGACCTCAGCACTGATGAAGCCGAACGCACACAGCCGCCGGCCCGGGGCACGACCCAGCCCGATGCGGCGTCGTGGGGTACCTGTGTTGGACCGCCTGCGCGCCTGACCGGCCGGGCCCGCGCTGAGAGCGAGCACGGGTGGCGCTGCTGCTCGACAGTTACCCGCGCCACGCCGGCCAGCGGGGTGATCATGACGGCGGCGGCACGTGGGTGGGCTGCTGCACCGCCCCGGTCCGGCTGCGCCGCAAACCGGACCCTGATCGAAGATCCGCGATTCGCTGCAGCACATCGCGATTCTGAACCGGATGCAGGACGCCGGGTACCTGGTCGCTGCTGGGCCGCTGGCCGATGAGGCCAGGTAGGGCATGAGCATCCTGCTCATCCCGGCCCGTTTGCAGCCGCGTCCGTTCTGTCGTGATGGCCCAGTTCGCGAAAAGTAGCCTGGGGCCTCGCTTGCATGCCAGACTGCCGGAACGGTTGTCGGTCCAGCCACGGGTGCCGAGCTGGGTTCCTGCGCGGTTTCAGGAGGGCCGGACCGCGATCGCCTCGGTTCCGGAGGTGAACTGATCATGGCTGACTACAGCAATCTGACTCCCGCCCGGGCGGGGCCCGCCGTCGAGCCCTGCTGGATGTGCGGGATCCGCCTGCCCGTCACCCAGATGGTGGCCGACGGTGGCAGCGCCTGTGACAGTGTCCGCTGGTACTGCCACGACGTAAAGGGCTGCACGAAGCGCTGGACGGGCAAGTTTCGGTACTCGTCCGTGACGAGCTGAAGCTCGCTCGGCTAGAGATGACGCACAAGGGCAAGCAGGGGGACTTGGCCTGGGGATGCTGGGGGGTGGCCTGCTGGCCTTGTATGGCGTGGGGTGCGTGCTCGGGTGCATGATCATCGCCATCAGCGGGGTGGTGGCGGCGTGGACCCGTGGTCAGGTCTGGCAAAGATCAGCTGCTACTTCTACGCACCGAACCGGTCATGACCGCGCTGGCAGTGGGTCAGCCCGGGTGGCGTTATCGGCATGGCCATCTTCCTGCTCGCCTCGCTGGGCTTCTCGTTCTACGTGACCAGCTTCGGCACCTACGGCAAGACCTATAGCGCCTTCCCCGGCGTGGCCATCCTCATCTTCTGGCTCTACCTCACCGGGCTGGCGGTGCTCGTCGGCGGCGAAATCAACGCCGAAGCCGAACGTGAGGCAGCCGCCCAAGCGAGCCACCCGCAAGCCCGAGCCGACGCCGAGAAGCTCCACGGGGCCGCATAACGCCGTTGCGTAGGCGTGCTTCCGGGGATCCGTCATGAATGAGGTGATACGACCAATCCATACTGAGGTGACGCTTCCGTGGTACGAGAGAGAAATACGGCTAAGACGTTATAAGCCGAGGCGCTTGGCCGTTACGTTGCTTTCTTCCGGAAGGAGTATGTCATGCGCAACTTGCTGCCGGACGTGGTCCGCGCCGACGACCGGCAGCCCATGACCTGGCAATAGCTATCGGGCATGTCGCCAACGCGCCTTCCTACTTGGTACCGATGCCCGCCTGATGCAGGGCCAGGAGGGCCAGGCCCGCCAGCAGCAGGCTGTCGGGCGCGAACACGACGTCGGTGGCCGTTCTGGTGACGCGAATGATGAACGCGATGGCGAAAACTGATGGCAGCAGCTATCGCAAGCATCCGCGTTTCCTCCGGGTCCGGGTCATCACTGGCTCGGCTTCGGCGCCGTGCAGGAGATCTTCGGGTTCATGCCGAAGTAGTTCAGCGGGCCGGCCAGGATAGTGACCGCTATCGTCCCCGCTTTAGCGCAGTTCGCAGGCTCAGTGCTGTAGTAATGGCGCTGGGCGTCGGCAATGGCGGCGATGATCAGCCACACTGCGAGCAAAACCGATGCGATTTTCGTGACTTACCACCCACCCGGCGGATACGCCGCGGTTCCCGGGGATCGTACCCAGCCGCCAAGTACCTGGATAACAGACGTTTAAACGCGCTCCTTGTCTAGCATCCCGCCCATCCTGCTGGGAGCCCGTTACCTGTATCCGGCCCTCTTTAGCTGTATCCGGTCCCCTTTTGGGTGTCACGACCTTTGGGTGTCACGACTGGTACCCGATCAGGCTCTCATGCACGGCGCTGATCGCCGAGGGCGGCGCGGTGCCGGTCGCGCAGTTCGATGATCCGCCGCCTGCGGGCAGAGACCAGCAGGCCAGGCGAGCCCAGGCGAACCGCCGGGTAGGCGCTGGCGGGCACGATTCCGGCTGCCTGCATGATCTTGTAGCCGCGTTGGGCGACGCTCGACTGGCCCAGGCTGAAGTAGCTCATTAGGTCCTTGACCCGCAACTCGCCGGGCCCTTGGCCTAGGACCTGGTTGCCCTTGCCGATCACCCAGCACACAGCTGCCGCGATCACCTCGGGCTTGGCTGTCCCGCCCAGCAGGCTGGACAGGCCCGGCACGGCCCGGGCTAGCAGGCGGCGGCACGCCGTCTTGTACTCGGCGCCGAGCAGGCCGTCGCAGCACCGGTCGCAGGCGGCCAGCACATCTGCAACCCGGTCGCGCAGATCTGGGGGTACCTGGTCCCAGGCGAACTCCTCGTGCGGCAGGGGTGTGCCGTCCAGCGAGTCCAGCGCGTCCTGCCCGCCAACCTCCTCAGCGAGCTGGTCAAGAAAGTGCCGGTGGAAATCGAACGGCTCGTCGTCCGGCGGCTCCTCGTCGCCGAGCACACCCAGTTGGGCGAGCAGCGCCATCGGCCCCTGCGGCCGCGGGGAGCAGATCACCCGCTGGTACTCGAGTTCGTGCTCGTCGACCGCGGCGAGTGTCTGGCCGGTCAGCTCCGGCCGGATCTTGCCCTCGGCGTGACAGAACCGGATGAACGCGCGCAGCAGTTCGGGGGCTTTGCTGAGGTAGGAGGCATCGGCGACGATCTTGCGCGGGATCCAGTCGGCTAGCAAGATCTCCACCGCCACCGGGCTCCACCGCAGCGGGTCGCCCGGCCCGTAGTCGGTGCCAAACCACAGGAACTGCTCCAGCAAATCGCGGTGGCCGGCGTCGTCGAGCGGCGTGCCGAAAACGGAGCCGAAGAACCGGTCCGCGAGCTTCTTCCGCCTGGTCTTGCCCCACCTCGGCCGGACGAAGCCGGTCCCGCCCTCGGGCATCAACCGCAGCAGCCACTCGGTCAGCGGCCGCGAGGCGGGCCAGGTCTCGGTCTCAAACGGCGGGAACGTCATCGCCCCCACCTCGATCGCCTGGGCTACCCGGGCCCGCGCGTCGGCGAGGCCGAGCTCGCGGTAGCTGATGTCCGGGTCATCCGCCGCCTCCCGCAGGCGCCCCGCCACGTCGCTGACCGGGCTGGGGGCAGAGAAGGCGTCCTTCACCACCGTGCCCAGGTTGTGGTCGATGTAAATGCACGCCGTCAGCTCATGCCCCGGCAGCCGCGCACCCAGCAGCACATTGTCCCCGTCGCCGAGCACATGCGTGCTCTCCACCGCGCGGTACACCAAGGCCTCACCGAGCCGGGCGAGCCAGTCCGGCAGCGGATGCGTACGAGCCGCGAGGGCCCGCCGGGCCCGGGCACGGGTCAGCTCGTCCGGGCCGAGCTCGGCCAGGGCGGCCAGCAACGCGGTGGTCTCCGGCAGCACCACCTCGGCGAACGACTCCAGCAACGTCGGCAGCCCGACCCTCTCGGTCCCGTCAGCCCGCCCGCGCTCAAACGGGCTTTCCCCGCGCGGGTCAACCGCGGCCAGCAGGGTGCTCACGTAGGCGAGGAAGCCCAGCGGCTCGCCGCTGGCCAGCTGCTGGCGGACGTCGGTCACCAAATCGCCCGCGCCGTGCCGGTGCCCTGCCGCGGGACGAGTCCGCCGCATGTGCGGATCCTGCCTGCCCTGCCGCTTACGGTTGTGCGGGTGCCGTCCGCGCTTGGCCATAAACGGCAACCTACAGACACCTGTGCGATCAGCGCGCTCCTTCACCCCGGCCAGAGCACCGATCCACCACCGACCAGATAATCCCGCCCACCCCCCTTGGCTGCTGCCAAACGAGGCGGCAGTCCCAGACGGTGACCGCCAGCGTGGTCGCCATGCGCGAGGCCAAGGTGCTGCAAATCATCGGGAGGCCAACCAGGTCCAGCGGATGGTGATCGGCCGCCTGCTGGCCTGAGGGTCAGCGCAGTCAGCGGAAGGAGCCTGCGGTGAGCCCGGAGATGATCCGCCGCTGCACGAAGAGCATGACGAGCGCGACCGGGAGCGTGATGACCACCACCGCCGCGTCGATGAGGTTGTAGAACGTCTGATACTGGCTCTGCCCGAGCGCTTCGATCGCGAGGGGCGCGGTGTATTTCGACGGGCTGGTGATGAACGACAGGGCGAGCAGAAAGTCATTCCAGCAGAGGATGAACCCCAGGATGGCGACCGTGAAGATCCCCGGAACCGCAACGGGGACGATGACTCGCCGCAGTGCCTGCAGCCGGGTCGCGCCATCGACGATCGCGGCCTCCTCGAGCCCGCGCGGGATCTGGCTGAAGAAGCTCGCCAGGAACCAGGTGGCGAGCGGCAGCGTGTAGATGAAGTACGCGATCACCAGGCCGGCCAGGTTATCGAGCAGCCCGATCCTGCGGTAGCTGATGAACAGCGGGCCGACCATCGCGATCACTGGGAAGAACCCGGCAACCAGAAGGAATCCCTGGACCGCGCGCTTGCCGCGGATCCTCGTCCGGGCGAGCCCGTACCCGGCCAGCGAGGCAACGATCACCGTGAGGACCGTGGTCGCGACGGCGACGATCACGCTGTTGAGGAGGGACCGGACGAATGTTCCCTGGGTCAGGACGGTGGAGAAGTTGCCCCAGGTGATGCGGCCCGGCAGCAGGCTGGTGGTCCCCGCGCTGATCTCCCCCTGGGTCTTCAGCGCAGTGATCACGATCCAGTAGAACGGGAACAGGCTCACCACGACGAAGATCGTGACCAGCAGGTAGAAGCTCGACCGGCCCGCGGCCCGGCGCGGATCGATTCGGCGCCTGCCCGCCCGGGCGCGGCGGGCTGCGGTGCTGACTGCGCTCATCTGGGCCTCCTCAGAGCACCTGCTCGGTCCGGAACGCCGTGACGTAGATCGCGGCGATGATCAGGGCCATCACCATGAGCGCCACCGACACCGCTCCCCCGTAGCCGTAGTTGCACTGTTCGGCCTGGTAGCGCTCGGCGCGGCAGTGGTCGTGATCGCGAACGCGACCGGCGCGCGGGTGCTCGTGCAGCTGGAGGATCTCGCCACGCTGAAAGTGCTCGGGTTCTCTCCGGCGCAGGTGATGGGCGTTGTGCTGGCCGAGCACGCGGCGCTCGGCCTGGCCGGGACGGCCGCCGGGCTGGCCGCAGCCCGGCTGCTGGCCGGCCCGCTGCTGCAGGGCCTGCCTGCCAGCGTCGTGCCTGCCCTCGCGCCGCTTCCAGCAGGTTGGGTGGCCCTGATCGCGGGCGGCACCGAGCTCGCGGTGATCCTCGCCGCGGCGGCTCCCGGCTGGCGCGCCGGCCGGGTCCGGCCGGTCGCCGCCGTCCGGCATGCGCCGCCGGCTGGCCATCTGTCCCGGCTGGCCCGCGCCGCGCTGCTGTCGCGGCTGCCGCCCGCCGTAGTGCTCGGCGCGCGCGCCGCCTTCCTGCGCCGCCTGCCCGCTGCCCTGACCGTGGGCGGGCTCGCCGTGTCGATGGCGATGATCACCATCGGCCTCGCGTTCGCGGCCACGGTCGATGACGTCCAGCATCATCCGGCCGACATCGGCCTCGCCGCCGCGCTCACGGCCAGCCCCAGGCAGCTGAGTGCGGCCCGGGCCCGCTCAATCATCGCCTCCGACAAGGAGGTCGCGGCGGCGTACCCGAGCGTGCGGACGGACGCGCTGCTGCCAGGCGAGACCACGACGATCACCACGCTCGGAATGGGCACCTCCGCCCGCCCATACCCGTTCGAAGTGGCTCAGGGCCGCCTCTACCGCGCTCCGTGCGAGGCCGTGGCCAGCCAGGGCCTGCTCGGCGTGCTGCACCTGCGGGTCGGGGAGCTCGTCCGGATGCCGATCGGCGGCGTGCCGGTGATCTTCCGCATCGTGGGGAGGATCATTGAGCCGGAGTACGGCGGGCAGGTGCTGGGCTACGGGATCGACACGCTCAGCCAGGCCGGGGCCGCCATGCCCCCGGTCTCGTACAGCCTGGTGCTGCGGCGCGGGGTCAGCCCGCAGGCTGCGGTGGCGCACCTGCTGGCGCTGTCCGGCGGCAGGCTCGGCGTGGCCGAGGTACCGGATCCGGCGAGCCAGCTTGGCGCGGTCCGGATGATGCTCATCGGCCTGATCGTCGTGCTCGCGCTGATCGGCCTGACCAGTCTGTTCACGGCGTCAGCGGTGGGCCTGCGAGATCAGCTGCACGACGTGAGCGTGCTGCGGGCCATGGGCCTCACCCCGCTCCAGGTAATGACCGCGCTGGTGACCAGCGCCAGCGTGCTGGCGCTGATCGCCGTGGCCGCGGGCGCCGCGGCCGGGCTGTCCCTCTCCTCCCGGTTGGTCAACCTGGCCGGGCAGGTCTACGGAATCGGCGCCGGGATCGGCAGGCCCCCGTCGGCGGCCGCGATGGCGGTCGCTGTCTCCGCCGCGGTCGCCGTGTCCGGCCTGACCGCGGCGATCCCGGCGCGCCGGGTAGCCCGGATACCGGTCGCGGCCGCGCTCGGGCCCTAGCCTGCCTGCCCGATCGAGAGCCGCTGACCGGGTCGAAGCAGTGCATCCTGAAGGCCTTGACCGCCAGCTCGACCGGAGACCGTGCTACTAGAACTAATTTAGACATCGATGGCGACCGCGTGATGGCCTGGGAACGTGATCCCGGATGGAGCGGGGCGAGGGACGAGGTCGCGCCGGGCGGGGTAGCCGGCTCGCGACGCAGCCGGCAGCGGCCGGGAGCTGGCGTTCGGCGCGACTGATCACCGCGGCGGGCTGGCCGCCCCCGGGCATGAACTCGTCTGACGGTGAGGCAGGTTAATAGTGCCTTGCTTCAAATCTCGGGAACTCCACTCCCCCGCGGGCGTTCACGTGTCCTCGCGTGACACTACGGTCATCCGGCGCAGTGTGTGCCTGCCGTGCTGTGGGCAAAGCTGTGGATACCGGACCGCCGGGCCGGTCGTCACCAGTGTCGTAGTGGGAATGGGGAGGATAGCCCAGCGGGATCATCGGTGCCGGAGTTGCAGGACAGCGAGTCTAGTCCGTCGGCTGCTCGTGAAGTCCGGGCCGCGGTGGCCGCAGCCAGCATGGCGTGATACCGAGCCGTGACCGCCACCCTTCTCCCTGTTTTGGGAGGTCATCTGGCAGATCGGGCAGCGCGTCTGGCTGGAGCGGGGTGCTGGAGGTGAAGGATGGGGTTGCCCTGGCGGCTGTTCGCACCGAAGGGGCTGAACAAGCGCGCCGCGCCAGGTGCCCGTCCGGGCTGATCGTCTGCGACGTGCACAGTCGCAGGGGGCAACCTCGCCAACGGCGGCGCGCTCCACGTGTGCCGCGGGTGATCGAAGACGCCATCGTCGGCGAGATGCCTGGGCACGCGCGGCAACGGCGCGCGGCGTCTGCTACCGCGGGCGCTGGCCCGCCGGTTTCCCTTCCTTTGATCACCTGGGGAGGTACCCTGCGCTCTGTCTGCATCGGGGTCCCGCGTTGGTTCCGGCCCGAACCACTCTGTCCTAATTGGCGCTTCCCAATTACCCCAAGATTACTGACCAGTCCGCTTCACATCCCGTGTCCGCTGTTGAATAATCGGGGCTGACAATTGTCTCTAGCCCGTCGAGGCATGCCTGTTCCGGGGAGGAAGGGGTTGAACCAGGTTGAGCTGTCTCGGATCATTAGTTTCGAGCTGCGCGGATCATTGGTTTCGGGCTGCGCGGCTGCGGGATTATGATCGCCGTTGCAGCGGGCGCTCAGCCTCTAGTCGCGTTCGTTTGCGCTCCAAGACAGGGCCCTGCGGAGGCGCCATGCCAGCGGAGGCCCGTGGGGGATGCGTCGAACGGCACGCTAACCCCAGCTTGGCGGACATCGACGAGCCCGTCCGTACCATCGGAATCGTGGCGAGTGCTGACGCCGTTCTGGAACCTGCCGGCCGCTGGCTCCGCGAATTGGTCGAGGGTGGCTAGCTCGCTTACGAGCCTAGAAACTCGACATCTCGGCTCACCTCGAACCCGCTCCCGGGTGAAGTCCGAGACGCCCTCTAGTCACCGTCGCCCCTCGTCAGCCAGCGAATCACTCCACCAGAAAGCAGGTCATCAATGAGCCAGTCCCTTAAGACGCACCACTTGGCCGGCCCTGCCTGGCCTGGGTTCCGTGGCACCTCGCAATTCGTCGGCTCCACTTCTGACGGGATCGTGACCGTCTACGTCGATCCCAATCTGGGGCCGCAAGGTCTCCAGAACGCGGAGGACCTGCTGGCTGATGCGCCCCGCGTGGTTGCAGCCAACAATGCGATCTTCGGCACCGCCGGCGGTCCGGTCAGGGTCATCGTGTACGCCCTTGGCGGGGCTACAGACGGCACGGGCGGCGCCGACCACATGGGGTGCGACTACCAGAACGGTAACAACATCGAGGTCTGCGCGGCGTTCGGCAACTCCGCCAGGGTCTCCGCGCTCTTCGAGGCGGAGCTGAGCGAATGCTCCATGAACGGGCAGCTGTGCGGGCAGAGCACCGGAGAGGCTCTGTCGCGCTGGTGCGCGAGCTCGACGAGCAATAACGCCCTGGCTGACTTCGCCACGGCACCCGACTGGGCTCAGAGCGGCAAACGGGACTTCGTGACCAACGTGGATCCCACCGATCAGAATGCTGTCAGCACCGGCTGCGGCATGGCTTTCATATCGTGGCTGCTCAGCAAGAGGTACACGCTCGCTCAGATCGCGCAGCAGATGGTGACCGACGGGGACGCCGGCACCTTCGCCGCCCTCTACGCGGCGCTCACCGGGGACAACCCTGCCAGCGCGTGGCCGAGTTTCCTCAATGACGTCAACGCACTCCCAGACGGCGTCAATTCCGACAATCCGTTCGGCTGAGCAACTTTGGCGCTACCCCCGTCACGATACGAGGGCTGGGCCAATGAGACGTCGCGTGCCAGCGTCATCTAATGACGCCGCATGAGAGCCCACGGCCGAATGCTCGGCCTGCGGCTGGATTCCAGCTCTGCCCGAATCTGCTCAACGAGCCGAGCACCGGCCGTTGCAACTGCTCTCAGAGAGGGGTGCAACCTCTACGACTGAGGGCAGGTCCGCTGGCCTTGCTACTCCCGTCACCCTCTCAGGCTGGATGATTCCGGCAAGCCGCAGCAAGGCAAGATCCCACTCGTAGTAAGGGTTGCGCGTGCGATCTGATGCGTAGGTAAGTACACGAATCTCTCTGTCATCCCACGCACGTGGATCACGATCCCGTTCTGATTGCCAGAAGGATTGAGGCTCGCGATCAAGGCCATCGATCGTCATGAGCACATCGCGCACCTGTCGGTCTTGTTCACGACGGACCAGCCGGACAAGATCAAGGTAAAGCTGAGCGCGATCGCCCCACAGCCGCTCGTTGCGCCTGTCGTCAAGGCTGCGCCGCGTGATCCACAAGTTCGCTGCAATGGCGAGGCTACCGAGACGGTCCGGTTCGGTGTAGACGCCCCCGCTTACGAGATCGGCCTGTCGGCCAGGCACGCCGACCAGCTGCGCAAGCTGATCGGCCGGTACATCGCGGTCGCCCGCAGAGTCAGGCCGGCGCCTCCGCGAGCACGGCAGCACCAGCCCGGGACGCGCACGCAGATGGATCGCGAGCAGTCCAGGCGGATCCGGTCTTGGGCGACGGAAAGAGGACTCCTGACCTCTCCGCAAACGCGGCCTCGTGGACCGGGACTCAGCGGGCAACTGGTGGCTGACCGATGCCGGCAAGCAACTGATGGTGCCCGCCTGAGCTGAGCGCCGCGGTAGCGGGTTAGGCGCTGGTAGACCGCCGGGTCGGTAAGCACCCATACCTTGTCGATCGCGTGGCTCCGGGTCACTCCCCCGCTGAGGCTGGCGCGGTCGCGGATGCCGTCGATGATCCAGGCGACGGCGTCAGCGCATGCGTCTGACGCCCTGCCTGCTTAAGGGCGGGCACGACCTGGTCCCACGACGAGCCATCGAGCCAGAAACCGGGAATCAGGACGATCTCCATACCCCGAGGCTAGGCCAGGCCACCGACATCGGGGCGCGGGTCCGTGCAACCGCAGATCGCCTGCCACATCGCTTTGCGTGATCAGTCCGCGCTTGAACCAGCGCGCATGCCCGCCGATCTGCGGTGCATTTCCTCTACGACACCGTGGTCTTGGGAGCTGGCGGCCCAGGAGCCGCTCAGGGCCGCGCTGCCCCGTAGCCGAGCAGCGTGGCGAGCCCCAGCGCGCTGCGGGGCGCATAGGCGATGCGCCACAGGCCGCCGTGCGCAGCGGCGTATGCCTCGTCCTGCCATGGGTGTGCGTGCGCCGGTCCGGCGGTGTGCAGGTCATGCACGAGCAGTGCCGCCATCAGCACCCTGGTAGTGGCGGGCTCGAACACCTCGGCGCCGAATCGGTGCGCGCCGGCGTACGCGGCGGCCAGTGCCCGGTTCTTCACCACCGACCGGGTTCGGGTCGGTGGGGCGACGTTGAGCGACACGGTTGTCCCGGCCTCGCGCGCAACGGTGGCCCGCCACCGCTGCAGCCGTTTTGCCAATGCATAATTGGGGCCTTGCTGGGATACCAGGCTGTCGCTGATGCCGGGGTCGGCGCCGGGCACATAGGCCCGGCGCAGCAGCCGTCCGCCGGACATGGTGCGCAGCGGCCGGCCAGCCAGTTTCGCGGTGCGCGACCGGGCCGCGTAGGCGCGGACGGAGTGGGCGACGGCGTCAGCCGGGACGGCGAAGACGTCGGTTGGTGTGGCGAGGAACGCCAGCGTGATATCGCCGCGGGCCGCCTGCAAGCGCACGGTGAGCGCGTCCACCGCGGCGCACACGGCGACGTTCGCTGCGCCGTCGGCGTAGACGTAGTTGCCGAGCACGAGCGGGCCGTCCAAGCCGGCCAGCCAGTCGGCGGCGGCCGGGACCTCGCGGGCCAGGTTGAGGCCCGCCCGCTGCGCGATGACCTCGTCGCCACTGTCTGGGTGCAGCGGCACCGGCGGCTCTCGGTTCACGGGCACGAGCAGCGTGCCAGCGCCGCGCCGGGCCATGCGCAGCACCCGTTCCCATACCGGCGGACTGGGCAGGTCCACGCCCACCACCCGCGCACCCCAGCCCAGCAGCGCCTCCAACGGGCCCACCTCCGCGCCTGCCCCGAGCGCGATCACCGTCTGGCCCGGAAGTCGCAGCCACCCCGGATGCGCCGCAACCTCCCTCACGGCCTCAGCGCACGACGGCTCGATGATCCCGCCGCTCACCCAGGTCTCCAGCCGTCGTGCCAGGGCGTCGCCGCGCAGGCGCTCGCCATGGTAGGGCAGCGACAGTTCGGTCTCCCGCTGCCCGGCGCCCGGCACGCTGAGCGTGGCGAACGAAGCCTGCGCGGGTGCCGACAGCAGGGCATCCAAACCTGTCTCCACGCCGCCTGGCCGGGTAACCCGCATCCGGGCGTGCAGCGAACCCAGCCCATCGCGGGCAATCGACAGCGCGGCGGCTTTCGACGCCAGCCCCGCTTCCACGAGGCGGCGGAAGTGGATCAGATAGCCCGAACGCCAGCTCGTCTCCTGCTCCGCGCCAAGGGCGCCCACCGGGTCCACCGGGCGCAGCGCGTCGGCGACCACCGCCCGGCCCAGTGCAGACGTGCTCCGCCGCCCGTCCGGAGACAGAGGGAAAACCACCCCCTCCGTCCCCTCACTCTCCATCAGGCTCCCTGTCATCACCGCCGGGCACCACGCGCAACCGTAAGCTCCGCCCGGCGGCGAACGCCTACCGCGGCACTGCCTCCAGCTTGCGCCGGAGATTCCTGACCAGCAGTGCTGGGATGGGCCCTCCGTCACGCCGTGCTGGCGAACACAAGGCAGCACATCCCCGCCGATGTGCAGATAGTGCCACACGGCGCCAGGAACCGCATGAGCACCGGGACCACCCAACCGGTGGGCTGGCTGCCGCTTGCCAGCGGCTCCTTCCCGGCAGCCAGGGCTAGTCACGGCCAGTGTGCCACGAAGCGTGACCAGAGACTCCGGCCAGGGCACGCGCAGGCGTCATTCTCGGTGGCTCCTCTCGGCCTAGCGCGGATGGTGTCGAGGCCATCCGCGCTACGCCGCGGTCGATCAGAACGGTGTGGATGGGATGGAATGGGCGCCGGTGAACAGCACCGGATCGTCGCGGGTGCGGGTCGCGCCGCCGCGGATCTTCTCGAGGCCGGCATACATCGGCTCGTTGAGCAGGCCGTCGGGCGACGGCGCGAGGCCGATCGCAAACGCGCCCACGACCCGCTGCTGGCCGGCCGCGAACGAGGTGGAGATGTAGTCACCGACCATCACCCCCTGGGTGGTGGGGGCGAGCCAACCGAGCTGCATCGGGTCGCTGAGTATCTGTGGCGCGCTCCAGGTCTGCCCGTTGTCAAGCGAGGACGCGAATCCGACCTGTATCTGGCAGGTGCTGCCGCTGCAACTCGGATTGGTGTCGAAGTAGTACGTGAGCGCGAGTTGCGTGCTCGCGCCCGCCGAGGTGCGGTTGACGGCGAGGCCGGGGATGAAGTGGTCGACGTTGCTGCCGACCGGGTCGAGCGGGATGCGGCTGACCGGCGACCAGGTGGTGCCGTCGGCCGAGCTGCTGAGCACGATGTCGTTGGCGGTGCCGCCGGGTTCGAAGCGGTTGTCCTGCCATACGACGTAGACAGTGCCGTCACGGTTGATCTCGGCGGAGGGCAGCGGCGAGGTACGTACCCCCGGGACTCTGTGGGACGATCTGGTCGAGATCTGCACGGAGGCGTTCCAGGTGGCGCCACCGTCATCGGAGCTGAAGGCCCGGATGCCGCTGAAACCCTCGAACGGGACTACGACGCGGCCGTTGGGCTGCACGACAGGCTGCCCGCCAAGGCCGTGGATGTTGTCGGCGGTGGGCGTGGGCGGACCCCAGCTCAGCCCGCTGTCGGCCGAGGTGGACATCAGCTCCAGGTCGCCGCTGCTGGCGTTGTCGAATTCGGTGTAGCAATGGCCGTAGAACGGGCTGGCCGGCGTGTTGTCGCAGGCCGTCCAGTTCTTGTCGTAGAACACGCCGGTGGCCGCGATTGTCACCGGCGCGCCCCAGGTCAGGCCGCCGTCGGTGGAGCGGCTGACCATGACGTCCACGACGCCGCCGCCGGAGAAGTGCGCGCCGAGCCAGGAGATGATCCACACGCCGTCGCGGGCGTC
>WNFN01013319.1_pt1 | contig 27323 bp, 22 predicted proteins | sample 5400161 | NCBI WGS metagenome assembly WNFN01 (sample SAMN13153353, study PRJNA577476) | soil metagenome | isolation source: 80 cm saprolite on Douglas fir-dominated hillslope | place: USA:California | collected 2013-09-17 | reverse complement strand
TGGACCAAGCTCAGAAGGATTTACCGAAGGGAAGTATCATCAATATTCGCGGCCAGGTCCGAACCATGAACGACTCCTTCCTAGGGTTATACCTAGGTCTCCTCTTTTCCATGGTGCTGGTCTATCTGTTGATGGTGGTGAACTTCCAATCCTGGATTGAACCCCTGATTATTATCACGGCGCTGCCCTGCGCGCTGGCTGGCATTGTCTGGATGTTATTTATTACTCACACTACGCTTAGCGTCCCTGCTCTGATGGGCGCTATCATGTGTATGGGGGTGGCCACCGCTAATAGCGTGTTGGTGGTTACTTTTGCCAACGAGCAACAAGCCGAATTGCGCGATTCCTATCGCGCCGCTCTCCAGGCCGGTTATGTCCGGCTACGCCCCGTCCTAATGACTGCGCTCGCGATGATCATCGGTATGGTGCCAATGGCGCTGGGTCTGGGTGAAGGCGGCGAGCAAAACGCGCCTCTGGGCCGAGCCGTGATCGGCGGTCTGGTGTTTGCTACCGTGGCCACTCTATTTTTTGTGCCGACAATTTTCATGTTAATTAGAAAATCACGTTCTCCCTCGGCTCGATCGAGCTCGCCAGAACCCGCAGCTGCCTAATTGAATTGTTAACACGAACTGTTAACCACAATTGTTAACTTAGAGCTAAAGAGAGAATATGGAAGGAAGCATTTTGGAATGCGAGCCGAACAAATCGGCTCCAGGAGCGCTGAAAGGTAACCCCCGAGCTGAACCGAAGGCAAAAAGGCGATGGCCCATCGCATCGCTTACGGTGGCTGCAGGAGCGGCGTTCACCGTTTTAGCCGTTACCGGCATTATGTCCCGCGCAGTTTCCGTAGCGTCACTGCAGCAAGAAACCAATCGCTCGGCCGAGTTAAGCGTGGCGGTAGTGACGCCTAGGAAAGCGCCCGCTACCGTGGCGATCGATCTGCCAGGGCAGACGCAGGCTTATACCGAAGCGCCCATCTTCGCCCAGACTACCGGCTACCTGAAGAAGTGGTATTTCGATATCGGTTCTAAAGTGAAGGCCGGAGATGTACTGGCTGAGATTGATACCCCTCAGGTTGATCAAGAATTGAGTCAGGCTAAAGCGACGCTAAACCAGGCTCAGGCTGCGCTGGACCTGTCGAAAGCCAACTATGTGCGGGCCCAGGATCTGTTGAAGCGCCGGGTAATCGCCCAACAAGACTTTGATACCGCCGATAGCGACTATCGATCCAAAGATGCCACGGTGAGCGCCGATGCTGCCGCGGTTTCGCAATTACAGGCTCTGGAGGACTTCAAGATAGTACGGGCGCCGTTCGACGGAGTTGTGACCGCCAGAAACACCGATATCGGCCAGATCGTTACTTCCGGATCCGGACGCGCACTGTTTACGCTCGCGCAAATCTCTCCGCTCCGGATCTATGTGAACGTCCCGGAAACCATGGCGGGATACGTTCAGGAAGGAGGTCCTGCCACGATTAACTTCCCCGGGTTTCCTGGGCAAAAGTTCTTCGGAAAAGTCGTTCGTACCGCCGGCGCGATTGATCCGAACTCGCGTACCTTGCTGACCGAGATCGATGTGGCGAATGAGTCCGGCCAACTTTTTCCGGGAGCTTATTCACCCGTACACCTGGAAACCGAGGGACCGAAGTCGTTGTTGGTCCCATCGAGCTCCCTGTTGTTCAGATCAGAAGGCGCGTCACTTGGCGTCGTTGGACCGGATAACCGAGTTCACATTAAGAAGATCAAGATTGGGCGCGATTTAGGAGGCGAGTTGGAAATAGTGAGCGGCCTTTTGCCGACGGATCAGGTCGTGGTTAACCCTATGGATAGTTTGGCCGAGGGAACCCTGGTTCATGTGGAAGGACCAAAACTGAATGGAACGCAAAAATTGAGTGAAGAAACGACAACCAAGAAAATTTCCGGGGGCTAATAGCCCGAATGGCAGCGGATCGATGGGACTAGTTCGATACGTTATATGTGTCTGGCATCATATAACTATCGACGCGATCCGCGCCATTCAGGCTCAACGATGAGCTTCGTTCTCGTCCTCGTCGTCGTCCTCGAATCCGGGCGAACGGAGTGAAGGAGTGTTGGAGTAGTGGAGCGTTGAAGTAGCCGCCCGCGTCGGGGTTGGAGATCCTGGACAGGAGGAGTTCTCCATCAGCCGGTTTCGCGCATTATCAGTTTTTGAAAACGAGAATGCTTAATAGTCCATCGTCCAAAAGCCTGCGTTGCTCACCGATGCATGCGTCCCGCGGTTGCGGGATGAGCACCGCAGGCTAAATGCAAGAATTCAAGCAACCTAATCCGCGGTTTAGAATCCGCCCGCACTCCAAGTCGTTCATCTTCTTGTTAGCGGCGAGCGTGGCATTGCCATCGCTTTCAATCGATTCATGCCTGGCGTCACTGCCTGTGATCGGTGTATCACTTGGGGTACGCCTTGCAGACACGGTCTCTATCTTGAGCCTGTTTATGGTTGGCTTTGCCAGCGGCCAACTCGCTTTTGGTCCACTCTCGGATCGAATCGGCCGGCGTCCGACGCTTTTGTTTGGCTGTGTGTTATTTGCTTTGGCCGCGGTCGGCTGCGCCTGTGCGCCTTCCCTGACCGTGCTGGCTTTTTGGCGATTTGTGCAAGGGCTTGGCGCTGCGGCCGGCTCCGTCATCACGTTTGCTATCATCCGTGACCTTTTCTCCGGAGCAGCCGCCAGGTCGCGTCTTTCCTACATTAGCGTGGTGGGCACGATTGCACCGATCGTGGCTCCGACCTTGGGCGGTCTGATCGCGACTTGGCAAGGTTGGCGAGCCGTCTTTTTTTGGCTGGCCGCCGCGGCAGCATTTCTCGTTATCGTGCTTCTAGTCAGTCTGGAAGAATCGATGCCGATGCGGGACCGCCACGCCCTGCGTCCGCGACAGCTCATAACCAACTACTGGCAAGTCCTCTCGCACCGGACTTGTCTGCTGTACTTGCTGATCGGCGGGACCAGCTTTGGCGCCCTCTTTGCCTACGTGAGCGGCTCGGCCTTTGTTTTTATTGATGTATTTAGAGTTGATCCGCGGATTTACGGCGCCCTGTTCGCGGTGAACGCATTTGCTATTGCGGTGGGCGCGTTCGTCAGCGGCGGGCTCAGTTCCCGAGGCTTCTCTGCGAACCGGCTGATCATTGTTGGCCTGATCATTTCCTTTGGCGCCACCGCGGCATTGTTCGGCGGCGCGATCTTCGGATGGCTCAACGCCGTCTCGATCATGCCGCTATTAATCCTCAATACTTTCTCCATGGGGCTAGTAACGCCAAATGCTGTTCATGGTGCCTTGGAACCCATGCCACGGATCGCAGGCGTAGCCTCCTCGGCCTTTGGCAGTATCCGGATGCTTGGCGGCGCTATCTCCAGCGAATTCGTCGCGATATGGTACCACGGGACCCCAGTCGCCATGGGAGCAACCATGGCTCTGTTCGCCGCCTGCGCTTTGGTGGTTGGGCTGCTGTTGATTCAGCGGCCAAGGAGCCAGCGGGAACACCGAGAGTCAGATGCGTCCCGAAGGGACCTAAGGACTCAGCCCGGGGTTTTAACCGGGGGTTAAACCCCGGGCTGAGTCCTATAGCCCCTTTGGGACAATTGCGACTGATACAAACAAGAGAGCGGCCAAAAAAACCAACTTGACCTTTACCTAACACGTGTTAGTTCTGCACAAACTAACACGCGTTAGCCCCCAAAACCCCGTACTCCCTTAGTCCTTCTTTTAGCCCCGTTACCCCCCGTTTCCCCTGTTAAAGAGATCGATTCTTCCCAGTTAGAGCCCCGATACAACGATCTGTCATTTGCCATTTGTCATTCTTACCATGTCCGCGCGCGCACAGCCCAAGGTCACGTCACTTCCGCAACGGTCTAATACTCCACCGCGCCGCTCTTCCTTCTTCCATACGCTTCGTTTCCGAGAATCCCACGCGGCCTGGATCTTTATCGCACCGGCTCTTATCGGATTCTTCGCGTTCTATCTGATGCCGGCTTTTCGGGCCCTGTACATTAGTCTGACCGATTGGAACCTTTTACGCGCCCCGAAATTCATCGGCGGGGCAAACTTTCCAAAACTCTGGAATGACGCAGCCTTCTGGGATTCGATGAAGGTCACGTTGCTGTATGTGATCTACAATATCCCGATCCAAACGGTCATCGGTCTGCTGCTGGCCGCATTACTTGCCCGCTTGGGACGATCGGTAGCCCTCCGTTCGATTATCCTAGCTCCCTACCTTATCGCGAATGTCATTGCTGCCATCATCTGGTTTTGGATGCTAGATCCCCTGTTGGGGTTTGGGAACGCCGTATTACAATGGATCGGGATCGGCCGGATCCCCTTTTTCACCGATCAACAACTCGCTTTGCCGACGGTTGCCGTGGTCAACATCTGGCGGCATATGGGATTGACGGCATTGTTGTTCTACACCGGGATGCAGGCCATCCCGAAGGATATCTATGAGGCGGCCAGAATAGAAGGAGCGGGGCCTTGGAAAAACTTTTTTGGCATCACTTTGCCCTTGATCCGGCCAACGATGGTGTTCGTTTTGGTCACCAGTATCATCGGGTCATTTCAGGTCTTTGACACCATCGCCGTAACCACACTAGGCGGCCCAAACTACGCCACCCGGACCATTGTCTGGTACATCTACGAAAATGGGTTCGTCAATTTCCGCATGGGATACGCCTCCGCTCTCTCCTGCGCCCTCTTTGTGTGTCTCGCCATCGTGACCCTACTGCAAATGCGAATCCTCCGCTCCGGCCAATCTGACCTAGGATGAAGAAACAAAATCTCAACCGCGAATGGACGCGAATGAACGCGAATATTAGTCACTGGGCGTATGTGCAGTATGTGGCCGAGCAGCGCGATGGGCTTCGGTCGTGTGAGGTTGCAGACATTTGTCGGCAACTGTCGTATTCCGGGTTTTGAAGCCATGTGAACCACACCCCAATGTCCTCTTCTACCGACAAATCGACCCCAAGCCTCATGACCAATTTCGCGTCCATTCGCGTGCATTCGCGGTTAAGATTTTCTGCTTGGTTTGGTTACGCGATTCTCGCAGTATTCGCGGTCATCTCCCTGGGGCCGATGTGGATCGCGACTAAGACTGCGCTCAGTGATAGCAGCACGCTCTATACTGGTGCTAACTCATTGCTGCCTCAGCATCCGACACTTTTCAATTTCGAGCGCGTCATTGGCTTGATCAGCCCCAATGACCCGCGTCTGTTGCAAACCAGCTTCGGCAAGGTGGATTTCTACCGGGCGCTAATGAACAGCGTCGTTTTCACCTCGTTAGCCGTTATCCCCCAGATCGCTTTCAGCGCGATGGCTGCGTATGCGTTCGCCCGGCTTCGGTTTTATGCCCGGAGACTGATCTTTTTCCTGTTCTTGGCTGCCACCATGATTCCCAGCGTGGTGCTCTTCATCCCCAATTTCATTCTAATCAAAGATCTTGGCTGGTTGAATACCTACCAAGGTATGGCAGCGCCATACGCTTTGATGACGCCGTTTGCAGTTTTCTTCTTGCGCCAGATGTTTCTGTCGACACCTCGAGAATTGGAAGAGTCTGCCCGCATCGATGGCGCCTGCTATTTCACTATCTTCTTTCGGGTCGTGCTGCCGGTGCATCGGTCAGCGCTTGCTACTCTCACGATTCTGGCGGCCCTGAATGCCTGGAATGATTTTTTCTGGCCGTTCCTGATCGGACGCGACCGATCCGTTCAGGTGATGGCGGTGGCGATTAACTCTTTCCGGGCGCAGCAAGCCGGCGGCACGCCGGATTGGAGTGGCCTAATGGCCTGCACGGTGCTCGGTATCGTTCCCATCGCTATCCTTCTCGTACTCTTTGGGCGCAAGGTCGTGGAATCCTTGCAATACACCGGCTTCCGCTAGGCGCTACGCGCCTAACGGAATGACAGATGACAAATGACAGATGACAAATCCTCAGCAAACGGAGCGAAGTTGACTGCTACTAACCCATAAGTCCCATGTGTCCCATAGGTCTCATCCGTCAACTGCCCCTGATTACCTTAATACCGCCAACCGCTAACTGCCAACCGCTAACTGCTAACCGCTAACTGCTAACCGCTAACTGCCAACCGCTAACACCAATCACCTGCCATGACCCCCCTGACTAAAACACTACTCGCAGCGAGCTTCGTAGTAGGGAATCCGGTACAGGGCGCAACGGAAATTAACTACTGGCTATGGGACAGTAACCAGCAACCTTCCTACCAAGCGTGCGCCGACGCGTTTGAAAAGGAAAATCCAGACATCAAAATCAAAATCACGCAAACCGGTTGGTTCGATTACTGGAATGCGTTGAACACCGCTTTTGTTTCTGGCACGGCTCCGGACGTTTTCTGGGACCATTTATCGCGGTATCCAGAATTCATTGACAACGGGCTTCTCGTCGATCTCTCTCCGTTAATTGCGCGCGATCACGTACCAACCGATGGGTATGTAGGCGGGTTAGTTAAAGTTTGGGGTAGAGACGGGAAACAGTATGGCTTACCGAAAGACTGGGACACGATCGGGATCGTCTACAACCAGGCGATACTGGACCGCGCCGGCATCGATCCCAAGTTATTGTGGGATTTAAGTTGGGACCCGAAAGATGGTGGATCATTCGGCCAGGTCCTAGCCAAACTGAGTATCGATGAGTCTGGCAAGAATGGTTTAGATCCAAATTTTCGCCCTAAAGCAGTCAAACAATATGGCTTGCTCTTAAATGGGCTATCGGATGGCCTTGGACATGAGGAATGGGCCAATTTCGCAGCTTCAATGGGTTGGAGTTATTGCGATGCTCCTTGGGCGACTCACTTTTATTACGACGATCCGAAACTGGTTGCCACGATCGAATGGTTTGCCGATCTGAGTCTGAAAAAGGGCTTTATTGTTCCGGCCAAGGACGCCAGGCAAGCCCAGGCCACCGGACTTTTTGCCGCTCAGAAAGGTGCGCTCGCTCTGACTGGATCCTGGTTAGTTCACTGGTTCACAGAGAACTGCAAGTTTCCCATCGGGTTCGCTCCCTTACCCAAAGGGCCAGTGGGTCGGCGAACCGTCATCAACGGTCTAGCTGATTCGATCTGGATAAATAGTAAACATCAGGAAGAAGCATGGAAATGGGTCAAGTTCCTGGCGTCTCCGGAAGCGCAAAAGATCGTGGCCAGTTATGGGATCGTCTTTCCGGCGGTTCCTGAAGCCGCGGAGATTTCCCAGAAACGGATGGCCGCCAAGGGAGTCGACGTCTCCGCTTTTGTCGAAGAAGCAAAAGCCCCAGGCGGAACCTTCTTTCTGCCGATCTCGGAACACAGCAGTGACGTCGTCCGGATCTTACGAGCCAACTTCGACGCCATCTTCTTAAATGCAGAAGATCCCGCCCCCAAACTGGAAGCCTCCAACAAAGAAATCAACGCCCTCTTCCGCTAGGCGCTTCGCGCCTAACGGAATGACAAATGACAGATGACAAATCGCCCGGCGAATCGAGTTAACCACAACTGCTAACCGCAAACTGCCAACTGCCAACTGCAAACGACCTTTCACCTTTCACCATTCGACGCGCTTTAAGCTTGCTCATGGCAAGCCTTTCACCAAAACAGCCCCCCAGAATATGCGATACCTAAATCGACTCCTACTCCTCACCAGCCTCCTCACCGCCGGTTCCGCGAAAGCGGTTACCGAGATCACCTATTGGTTATGGGATAACAATCAGCTGCCCGCTTACCAAGCCTGTGCAGCCGAATTCGAAAAACAGAACCCTGACATCAAAGTCAAGATTACTCAGACCGGCTGGTTTGACTATTGGAACGCGTTGAATACCGCGTTCGTTTCCGGGACCGCTCCGGACGTGATCACGAACCATTTGGCGCGCTACCCGGAATTTATCCAGAATAATTTGCTAGTCGATCTTAGCCCTTACATTGCTCGGGATAAAGTGCCCACTAACATCTATCTTGGCGATCTCGTGAAGGTTTGGGGCCGCAATGGTAAACAATATGGTTTGCCTAAGGACTGGGACACGATTGGGATCGTGTACAACAAGGAAATGTTAACCAAGGCTGGCATTGATCCGAAGTCTTTGTGGGATTTGGATTGGAATCCGAAAGATGGCGGCACCTTTGGTCAGGTAATTGCTAAGCTTACCATCGATGCAAATGGCAAGAACGCCACGCAGCCCGGATTCGACCCTAAGAATATTAAACAGTATGGTTTGTTAATTAATGGGCAAGTCGATGGATACGGGCAAGTGGAATGGAGCCATTTTGCAGTCTCAGACGGCTTCAAATTCAACGATGGTCCCTGGGCGACCCATTTGAACTATGATGATCCAAAGTTGGCAGAAACGATCCAATGGCTTGCCGACGAGATGAAAAAGGGGATTATCGTACCGGCCGCCAATGCTCGCCAAGCGGGTAACAGCGGTTTGTTTGCGGCACAAAAGGGTGCGTTGGGTCTCGACGGTGACTGGATGGTGCATTGGTACACCGAAAACGCGAAATTCGAGATCGGGTTTGCGCCGTTACCCAAAGGCCCGATCGGGCGCCGAACCATGTTCAACGGTCTGGCTGACTCAATTTGGGTTGGCAGTAAACATCAGGAAGAGGCCTGGAAGTGGGTGAAATTCCTGGCTTCACCTGAAGCCCAGAAGATTGTGGCGAGTCACGGTGCAGTCTTTCCGGCTGTGCCTGAGGCTACCGAGATTGCCAAGACCACCATGGCAGGAAAAGGAGTCGATGTCTCTGCCTTCGTCGAAGAAGCGACTGATCCCAAAGCGACCTTCCTATTCCCGATCACCGACCACGCCAGCGACATTAACCGGATTATGCGAGCAGCTTTTGATGCCATCTATTTGAATGGTGCCGATGCCGCCAGCACGTTCAAAGGAGCCAGTAAGGAGGTAAACGACCTGTTCCAATAACGGAATGATCCGGCAGCCGCCGGAACAAATGACAGTTGACAAATAGTAGGAATTTAGTGCCGCGCCCCGGATCGATTACGCGGCACTCGGTCCACTCCGTCCGCTGGTGTCCACTCCGTCCACTTAGTCGACGAAGCCCCTGACGTCCTCATTCCCCCAGAACGCTCCCTCCCACCAACACCCGACCCTTATGACACGACCAACATCAAAGCGAAAAATAACTTTCATTGGCGCTGGGAGCACTGTCTTCGCCAAAAACCTACTCGTCGACATCCTATCGTTCCCTGAGCTAGCAGATTCCCGGATCTGCCTCTTCGATATCGATCACGAACGTTTACAGACCTCCGAGATAGTAGCTCGGCGGGTGGCACAGCAATTGGAGGTTGCGCCGGAGATCGAGATCACCACGGATCGAGGACACGCCTTTGACGGCGCGACCTACGCCATCAATATGATCCAGGTCGGCGGCTATCGTCCTTGCACCGTAACCGATTTTGAAATTCCCAAAAAGTACGGTCTACGCCAGACGATTGCAGACACTTTGGGGATCGGTGGAATCATGCGCGCGTTACGCACCGTTCCTGTCCTCCTGGCCATGGGTCGCGAAATGGAGCAGCGTTGCCCCGACGTTGTCCATCTCAATTATGTTAATCCGATGGCAATGAATTGTTGGGCGTTAGCCCAAGCCACCCGGATCAGAACCGTCGGGCTTTGCCACAGCGTGCAACATACAGCCGAGGATCTCGCCACAGACATCGGTATTCCAGTGAATGAGATCAATTACATCGTAGCCGGGATCAATCACCTGGCCTTTTACCTGAAATTCGAACGGAACGGCGAAGATCTGTATCCGTTAATCTTTCAAGTAGTAAAAGAAGGCCGGGTACCGGCCGATAACCGTGTCCGGTACGATATGTTGACCAGGCTGGGTTACTTTGTAACCGAATCGAGCGAACATTTTTCCGAGTATGTACCGTGGTATATCAAGCGGGGCAGAGAAGATCTCATCGAACGGTTCAACATCCCGCTCGATGAATACCCCCGCCGTTGTGAAACCCAAATTGCCGGCTGGAAAAAACTGAAGAACGATTTAGAAGGCGAAAGCCTCCTGAAAATAGAACGAAGCGTAGAATATGGCTCAGCTATTATCCATAGCCTGGAAACAGGCACCCCTCGCGTAATCTACGGCAACGTATCTAACGACGACCTGATCACCAACCTGCCCTCCGGTTGCTGTGTAGAAGTGCCCTGCCTGGTGGATAAAAACGGCATCCAACCGACCCGGATCGGTGCGATCCCGCCCCACCTCGCCGCCTTGATGCAAACCAACATCAACGTCCAGGCCCTAACCGTAGAAGCCTTATTAACCGGCAACCGCGACCACATCTACCACGCCGCCATGTTAGACCCCCACACCGCCGCCGAGCTCGACCTAGACCAAATCTGGCAGTTGGTAGACGATCTGTTGGCTGAACATAAAGCGTGGCTACCGGAGGAGTTCCAACCGCGAATGCACGCAAATTGACGCGAATTCCACTCCGTCCACCAAGTCCACTCTGAACCGTGAACCGCCAACCGTGAACCGCAAACCGTGAACCGCAAACCGTGAACCGAGTAACGAGCAGCGACATCGCCAAAGCCGCCGGTGTATCGCGGACTACGGTTTCCTTCGTCCTGAACGGCAAAAAAGCCACCGGGATCAGCGAACAGACCAGAGTCCGCGTACTGGATACCGCCGCCAGCTTAGGCTATGTCCCGAATTCCGCTGCCCGCATGCTAGTGAGCGGTCGTAGCCGCACCCTTGGACTAATCCTGGCTCACGGCGACTTAATGACGTTCGACGCTTACGCTCCACCGCTCATGTTCGGAATCAACCGCGTATGTAACTCTCGAGGATACAAACTGCTGGTCGACGCCGTGGAAGGAAGACGCCAACGCAACGGCTATTTGGATCTAGCTCGCAGCAAAAGTATCGATGCCCTGATCGTCCTGAATTGCAGTGAGGAAGACCGAGACCTACATAATGTAATCGATTCCGGTTTCCCCGTCATTTTGCTGGGTTCAATTGGTCACCCTCAGGAGAATTCGGTTTTGTCCGGCTCAGAGAAGGTGGCCGAGCGTGCCACCCGGCATCTGCTGGACCTTGGTCATCGCCGGGTGGCACACATCACTTATGCTCCCATCCATTACCTGGGTGCATTGGACCGATGTCGCGCGTATCAGCGGACCCTCCGCAAGGCTGGAGTCGAGTTCGACGAGAAACTCGTCGGTTACGGCGATTTCAATGTCGAGAGCGGCTATCACGCCATGCGGACGATCCTGGCCCGAACTAAACGTTTCACGGCATTATTTGCTGGAAACGATACCATCGCAGTAGGCGCGATGGCGGCCTTACGCGAAGCAGGGCTGTCTGTGCCCGACGACGTTGCTGTCGTCGGGTTCGATGATCTGCCGATAGCCGCCTACACTAATCCTCCATTAACGACGGTGACAACCGAACCCATCAGGCACGGAGAGGCGGCCGCTCTGGCTGCCCTCGAATTGTTAGCCGGCCGTTCAGTCGGCGTAAGAAAATGCCGTCTCCCGCTTGAGCTAATTATTAGAGAATCCTGCGGCGCCAACCTAAAACAGAATAGCCGCAAAAAGGCGCAAAGAACGCAGAAAAGAAGCCGGAAAGAACCGCAGATGAACGCAGATTAACCCTGATTAGAACCTAGATGGCGCCCCGCACGAACCGAAAAAAATGTCACGCAAAGCCCCGCCCGCAAAGACGCCAAGATAAGAACAAATATCAGGTTTATCGAAGTAGGAAACCTTACGCCGAGCTTTAGGGGCCGCTGAAAGGGATCTCGCTATCGACGCGAAAACGAAATCGGATTTCTCGAAGATGACGCCTGGAGAGGCTTTGCAGTGGCTCCGTTCTCACCCGACCCATCCTCCAGGAACCGGCAATCGTTGGAGCCAGGAGATTCGAAAACAACGTGCGGCTGATGCGCTTCGCGAACGAAACCGCCGATTCTGAGTTGCGCTGGAGAGGGAGTATCCTGAGCTCTTGTAACTCCTAGAGCGTCCTTTTTTTGAGTTCTTTGCGCCTTTTCGCGGCTATTCGCTTTGTGTTCGAGAACTCAGGGTTGGGGCGGAGGTGTTCCACCGCTCAGGATCGGGCCGCCGTCTGAATTGCGATGAACCTTCAACCTTTGTGTCGAGAAAATGCATCATCTTTCATGCACTCTGTCTCGATCCGTGATGTTTTTCACAGTATCACAGTGATGCCCACGGCGCTGCAGCCCAGGTTGATCACGTCGTACTTAAGATCTCGTGAAGTTCCGAACTATGCGACCGTCATACCGAACAACCAGCCTCTTTTTCCGTTTAAATCGATGGCGGGGGGGACGCTGCGGGGCGAGAGTAGTTAAAGTAAGCAGAACACTATGACCGGTATTCAGTTTCTGACCGATGAGAAAGGCCGGAAGGTCGCCGTTCAAATCGATCTCCGTAAGCACAGGGCACTGTGGGAGGATTTTTACGACGGCTTGATTTCGGAGCAGCGGCGCAAAGAGAAAGGTATTCCTCTTAAAACCATCAAAACCGACCTAATCAGGCGTGGACGTTTGCGTGGCTAAATACGCAATCGAGGTCAAACCGTCTGCACACAAAGAACTGGAGAAACTGAGCGATCCGATCATCGGGCGACTAATGGCGAAGCTGGAGGGTCTAGCCGCCGATCCAAGGCCGTCCGGATGTAAGAAACTGCGTGGTTATAAGGACCTCTGGCGCATCCGCATCGGAGATTACCGAGTCGTCTACATCATCGATGACGCTCAAAAAATAGTCCGCATCACTCGCGTCGCACATCGCAGCGACGTCTATTGAGCTGGCATCCTCATTTTTTGAACCGCGGAAGGCGATGCGGGTCAGTCAATTTGACTGACCCCTTTTTTTTCCCCACAAAGCAGATTTTCCATGATTTAGAAGTTCCCCTGAAACCGCGAAGCGAAAAGAATTAGTAAGTCATTCGCGTCTATTCGCGTGCATTCGCGGTACCTTTTTCGTTACACAATCGTGACAATTCGTAGCTTGAGCGCCGTGACAGATTAGCCGCAGAAAGGCGCAAAGAACGAAGAGATAGTCACCACAAAGACACAAAGGACACGAAGGTTGGAGCCAAAGAGTCTTATTTAGGGTGGAGGTGTAGTTACAACAAAGGTGCTAGATACGGTGTTTTTTCTCAGCGTCCGACCTTCGTGCTCTTTGTGCCTTTGTGGTGAAATTCAGTTCTGGTTTCCTCCTTGCAGTCCGATCTTCGTGTTCTCTGTGTCTCTGTGGTGAAATTTGTTTGTCCGGGCGTCTTAGGGAACTCAGGGCAGGGGCGGAGGCGCCCCACCGCTCCGGATCGGACCTCCGTCTGAATTGCGATGGACCTTCATCGAGCTGATCAGGATGCCTGAGACATCGGCGTCGGTTTTCAGTAGCTGGCTCGCCAGTTGTTTGGCAGGTGCTGAATACACCGCTGCCCGGTAGGCGATGGAACCAGTAATTCTGACAGCTAACCAGATTTTTCCGTGATTTAGAAGTTTTCGGAAAACTGCTAGTAGAAAAAAGATTAGTAAGTGTCTTGTGTTCTATCCGCAGTTAATAGTCTGCGCGCAAAGCCGTTCACCTTTCACCTTTCACGAGTTTGAGAGCGATTCGCGGAACCTCGCGTTGACACCGCGCTAATCCACCCCTCCGCCACTCCTTTCCCAAACAACATCGCCCTAGCGAAGGTCAGCCAATTGGCTGTTCCGAGATTATTGGCATCGTTGAGACCAAGGTAGCCGAGGCCGTCCTCGTTCACGGCTGTATCGTTAAGGGCTAAAGCTGCTTCCAGAGCGCCGCCCCCCGAGTAGCCGATATCACCTGCCGGATGCGGAATTGCGTCGACCGTCGCTGCCGGCTCCAGCGCGAAGGCAGCGCCAGTGTATGAGTATTGCTTAACGTAGTTGTGAACGCCGTACCCGCTATCGGCCAAGGCAGCGATTCGGGTGCCGGAGTCTTCATCACGTCCAACGGCGTGCACCTTTGTTGCACTGTTTCCACCGCTAAACAATTTGTCCTCGGTCAGGGTGCCGGCAAGGAGCGCCACCGCGTTAGTGCTGGTCAAATTGGCGATGCTGGTCGATGTGCCGTGAGCACGTACCCAAACGAAGTCTATCACCAATCACCAATCACGCTCCCCACCTCACTGCCCCCATTCCTTCTTCAACGCAGACTTGGCAGCATTATGATCCTTGTCTGCTTGGGCTTTTTCTTTCTGCCACTGGGTTAGCTTTTGTCTCCACTGATTTTGGGTTGGACCGGTGGAGTTTCTGACCTGGTAATCGAGATCCTGTTTTTCTGCTTTAAGAGCGTTTTGTTTGGCTGCCCACTCGGCGTCAAACAGGCGCAATGCTTGATCCTTGGTTTTTTGCCGTTGAGCGTCAGGAGTCGGTTTTGGTGTTGCCTTCGCCGTCGGAGCAGGGGTACGAGATGGAAATTGATAGAGTTGACGCGTGGGTGCCGGAGTACTTCTGGTTCTTGCGTTCGCCGGCGTCGGTCTCGGGCGTGGGGTCGCTGCGTTGCGTGCCCGATTCCGCGGCCGAGTGTTCTCTTGACTAGTCTCTTCCGAAGTAGGGCTGGCCGGTGGAGTTTCGATTGGCGTCGCCGTCGGGCTCGGTGTCGGTGTAGGGCTGGGCGTTGCCATCGGGCTCGGCGTTGCGGTTGGTGTCGGTGATACTATCGGCGGAGCTTGGACTGTCGGTGCCGGTGACGCTGTGGGTTTCGCGGTTTCGGTCTTGGGAACTGCAGTGGGACCGGGTACCACCGTTGGCGCCGGGGTACTGGCAGGGACAATGATAGGAGCGGGAGTGGTTAATGTTACCGGCGTTGGCGTTACGGTAGGAGTCACTGTCGCTGTCGGTGTCGATGATGGCGCGTTAGTGCTGTTGGCCGATGCGAAATCGACGTGAAGATCGAGATGTTGGCCGTCGGCTAAGGAAACGGTGCGGGTTTTGTCCGGCGCATTAGCAGCGGTTAACAGAACCTTGTGGTTTCCTGGTGGGAGCAGCGTTTGGATCGGTGGACGTCCGATTTCTTTACCGTCTACAAAGGCGCGCGCATCAGATCGATCACTGGCGATAGCGAGCGTTCCGTAAGAATGTTTAAACTGAACGGCAGTAACCCATTTCGGGTCCGGGTTTATAGTCTGAACAACGGGCGCTAACTGTCCAAAGCGGGAAGTGATTTCCAACGGTCCAGGAGGCAAGTTAACCGTGAGCGGAGTTTCACCCAGTTTGCTTTTCCCGAAGAACACGCTGGCTCCGGACGGGTCACTGCTGAGTGTGACATCGGTACCCTTGAAATCGTGGCTGATCTCAACGGCATTCTTCGCGGTGAGTTCTACCGTTTCTGTATAGTCCGGCCATCCCGGTTGGCTCAAACTGATTTGATACTTGCCCACCGCCAGGTCTTCGAGCGTTGAGGGAGTTTTCCCGGAAACTGTCTTCTGATCCGGACCAACAACTTGGAACACGACCCCACTCGGATTCGTGGCCAGTTTAATTTTCCCAGACTCTTTGGTGAGGGTGATGGCTCCGAGGTCAACGGTCTCACCTTCTTTGACAGAGAATTCAATGGGCCGCGTCGAATAGTTTGGCAGGACGAGTTCGACGGTTTGGTCGCCCGGCGGTAGAGCGCATTTGATCAGTGGTGTGGTCCCTAGGTCTTGTCCCTGCCAGCGTACGGTTGCTCCAGGCGGAGAGGAAGAAACTGAGATTGCACCGGTCACAACGCTTTGAGTTGCCAGGCCCGGGGAGAAACGTTCGAAAACTTTGTAACCGAGGAACCCAAGGCCGATAGCTGCCACCCCCCCAAGAACCAGTGCAAGCGGACCTCGGCCCCGCTTGGGAGGACGCGATGGGCGGGATTCTTGGGCTACTTCACTCACCTGAGTTCCGCGAGGCGGTGCAGCGGGCAATGGATTTTGCGTCGTTGTCACCTCCAGCGGAGCTGAGGAAGGAGCCGGAGCTAAAGTCACGGTTGGAGTAAAAGTGACTGGTGCAGTCGGCCTCGCAAGCGGGGCGCGCTCCAGCGGAGTTTCAACGGCGTACTTGATCGCTTCTGAATGGAAATCCCGGCGATTAAAACGTTCCAGCTCAGTAAAAAAGTCGACCGCCGATGGGAAATAGTCTGGGTCCAGCAAAGCCCGTCGCAGAACCGTGTTGCCATTTTCCGTCAATTTAGGCAAAGGCGCAAACCGCGAGATGCCGGCGGCGGAGCCGGAAGGATTCGCACCGCCCAAGAGTTCGTACAGTAAGGCCGCCAATTGGCGGATCGGATGGTCGGAAAAGACTAAGTTCGATCCGCTGACTAACGTCTCGGTTGGTTCGGCCGGCTGTACGTCGGTGCAAAGGTCGAGCGTATCCGCTTTAACCGAATAGGTCGGCCACGAACTAAGCAAAGTGTGTTGTAAACCTTCTACATCCGCGGTTTCTGAGGAGAAGCCGACGAACGTCTTTCTCAGCTTGATAACCCCTTTGAGTTCTTGGCGATCAGTTAGAAAATCTAAGACTGAAGCAAACGGTCTGACCAAGACCAGAACTTCCGGCCAGGTCAGTTCCCGCCGCACCCGAAGTAGTTCTAGCAGAGTGAATCCGTGAACCAATTCGCTGACCAATACCAATGTGTGTTCGTAGTAGGCAACATCCTGAATTTGGACCAAATTCGGGTGTTTGATATCGCGGAGAAAATAGAAATTCTCCGCCTCTCGTGGGTCTGAAATCGGAAGTTGTTTGGGGAGAAAAACTCTCAGCCCGACCGTCTGTTGAGTCTGTAAATCGACCGCTTTAAAAACTGAATCATCTGCTGCCCAGCGTTGCCGGACCTCATAACGATTAGCGATGATTTGACCGGTCGAAAAGATAGACTCCGGAGCATTGGCGGGCTGGATGACAGGGGCCGCGACGGAAGCGGTGGCAGCGATTGGCTCTACTTCCTTGAGTAGCTGATCCAATGTTTGGCTAAGTTCCAATGGGCTTTGAAAACGATCCTCCGGCGCTTTAGCCAGCATCTTTCGTAGCAGATCGGCCACGGGTGCGGGCATTTGGCGCAGAACTTCTTCGGAAGGCGGGACCGCCATGTGGTCGTAAATCACTTCCGCGATCGCCCCTCGGAACGGTGGCTGTCCCATGATCATGAACCACAAGGTCGCTCCTAAAGAGTAGATATCCGATCGTAGATCGACATTCTGCTCTTTGAGTTGCTCCGGGCTGGCAAAATGTGGTGTACCAACAAATCCTCCCACTGTTATTGCGCCGGATAGGTCAGCGCTGCTGACCAGCGATTTTGCTAACCCAAAATCGATTACTTTGACCTGGATATGCTCGTCGTCTTCGCTGTGAACGAGCATGATATTCGAAGGTTTGATGTCGCGATGGACGAGGCGCTGGCGTTCGGCCGCAATCAAGGCGCGAGTAACCTGGCGTACGATCCGCAGCGCGAGATCCAACCGGATCGGACCGGTTCGCTGAACGCGACGTTCCACGGTTTCGCCATCAACAAATTCCATCGCGTAGAAGAAACCGGCCTCGGTCTCTCCCAAGTGGAACACGCGAGCTACATTAGGATGAGAAAGTTGGGCGGCGGAACGAGCTTCCCGAATAAAACGCTGTTTGACTGAGTCACTGGTAATCAGTTGAGCGTTAATGACCTTCAGCGCGACGTCGTAACGAAGGTTAGTGTCAAACGCCTTATAAGTGATTCCCATCGCCCCACGTCCCAGCTCCCATGGGGTTCCATCTGGCCTCTGCAGAATGCGGAAATGCTGAAACGAATCAGTATAGGTCATGCCGCGCCTCGAGCCGAGCAGTACCGGAGTGTTGGAGTAACGGAGGAAAGGGATAATGGAAGAACGGCCCGCCCGCATCGCTACGCGAAGCGTTGCGGGCGGCAGCACTCGAGTGGTGGAGTACTGAAGCGTTGGTTTTTTTCGTCCTCGGGCTTGTGCTCGTCCTCGTGCTCGGATGTATGTAACACCGGCGGCTGATACTACGCAGTAACCTGGATTTTGTTGTGACTATGCGGGTTCTGTTGGAGGACCTGTCTCTCCTCCATCTGCCATGACAATCCTTGTTGTCGCTCATGCCACAACCCATAGGTAGAACCTGCCGTTTGATCCGAACTCGCAGCCGGAAATGATTCTGCGAAAACGATCCGATAAATGCAAAGAAGAAAACGGTCACGAACTCAAACAGATCGTGAGTGCCACGGGCTGTTGGGGTTATGAATGTATCGCATTTTACTGGCAGGCTGGGTAGGAGGAGATAGTAGCGAAGTGCGAAAGAGAACGGTGCCGTAGAGCCAGGGTGTCGAAAAATGGATGTCCTCGTCCCGTAGGGCACGGTCTGATCCATATCCCGTGTTGATTAGTCGCCCTGATCGTAGCACGCCTATCGGACCCAATCATACCGTGCCCTACGGGACGGTTCCTCTAAAGCGTCCCATTCCAGGCAATAAATTGCCTGGACTTCGGCGAGCTCAGTCGAGTCGCTACCATCATTCAATCCCTACGGGATGCCAGCGGCCATCACCCCATCACTCCGCTCGCCAGAATTCGAGGACAGCGGCTCGACTGAGCTCGCCGAAGTCCTGTCCGCCGTAGCTTTCGCTTAATGCTCAAGGTCGGCCTCGCAAGCGAGCCACGCTCCACGGCAGGGGCGTCAGCGAAGGCGGAAGGACGAGAACGAAGCCGCGGTACGGCCGCGCGTCTACGACCCGGGCACCGTATACGGTACGATTTTACGCGAGGCTAAATCGACGGTTACAAAATCATCGGGTGTTTTGGCCGCAGCACCATCGGAGGCAGGATGATACTCGATCCGAAGCTGTTGCGCGTCCGCGATGATTCTGAGATAGCCGTATTCAGTGTCGTCGTAGTTCTCAAAAACGATTTGATCCTTCCCGTTCGAAAGCGGTTCTTGAATTGCCGGAGTTCGCAACGCTGAAGGGTGTCTCTCGATTGTCTAGCGAGCGGGTAAAACGCTGATAATTATGGGCGTGACCCGACAAAATCGCGTGAGGCCACACGCCAGCGTTAGCGCAGGCCGTATCGATGTCCTTTAACATCAACGGACTGCCACCGTGTCGTCCAGCAATCACTTTTTGAGTGACTGCCACATACGGTGGATGATGGACCGCGATTAAGACGGCTCCCGCGAACTTCTCTTTCTTGATCCGTTGTAATGCGGCTTCCAAAAATTTGAGTTGTGCATCGGTTAGTGATCGATAAGTGCCGCCTTGATCAGAAATTACGCCGGGATCCTCCAAACAGTTGCTATACAGGCCGAGGATCCGAACAAAGGGAGCTTCTAAGGTAAAATAGACTCCCGGTTGAACCTGGGCAGTCCGCACCAGCCCACCCGATTCCGGTGTTCGATGGGTTGGCTGGCCGGTAGCGCAAAAATTCTCCAGGAAAGCCGCGAGCGTTATGGCCGCCGAATTCGGCGCTATCATGCCGTCATGATTGCCCGGCACCGCAAAGATGGGAGCCGGATAATTGCGGAACGGATCGTAGAATTGGTCGTAATAATATTGGGATTCGCCGAAGCTGTAGACGACGTCCCCCAGATGATAGAGAAACGATGGAATATGGGTGGGATCGATATCATTGTAGTCGCTGACCATCTTGTCAGCCACTAACTCCATATCGTGTGGTCCCTTCGTGTTGCCGGTGTCCCCCAACGAATGAAATACAATTTGTCCCGCTCTAGTGATCGCATTTTCAATATCGGCTCCCTTTGATCCTAATGTGTCGGCCAATTTCAATGTGGGTTCTGTATCCCCAGCAATCGGAAAGGGGCGCGGCTGTAGCGTTCCCCGTTGGCTGTCGAGGACCTTATAGGCTTGGCTATCAGATCCATGTTTAACCGTGAACTTGGTCGGATCTGGAGTCGGCGCCGGCTCGCCAAACTGCGGACCTCTCGTCGGAATTGGCGCTGAGTTTTTCAATCCGGGGTCAGCCGGAACGGCTACAGGCTGTGCGGTGGGCCCGGAGCTTGTCGAAGTGGCTTGCCCTGAGCTTGTCGAAGTGGCTTGCCCTGAGCTTGTCGAAGTGGCTTGCCCTGAGCTTGTCGAACGGGCAGGCTTGGGATTTCTGGGTTTTCTATGCGTGGCCATAGGAGATATCCTAAATAAGCGACTATTATTTTGGCGGCAGTTCTCCGCTTTCTATGGTTGCCACCCAAAACTGGGTGAACGTGATCAAACAACAAAGGCAATTAGCACCAGAGGGTAGGAACTAACAATACGTAGAATCGCGTATGGCAGCTCTATTGGCTTTCTGGAATATGTTACAAGATTGCTACTTGACAGAGAGCGGACGGCGATCGTGGAGCGTGCCTTGATTGCGAGGCCGTGGTGAGCAGAGGAACATCGTGATGCAGACCGATTGCCCTCTGCGCTCTATTTCTCGGACCTCCGCCTCTAGACAGACGTAAGAGCGCTGCCAGATCATTCGCCTGCCGAACCCGGTCGGCTCTGCTTACCATGGCCTCGTCCCGCGGCCGCGGGAAGGCACGCTCCACGGAGGCCTGAATATGGCAAGTGCCTCAACGGCTTGCATTTTGCGTTGTGCTTCTGGTGGCTGCTTGCTACAACATCAGGTTTGAGGAGGTCCGGGCATGGACAGCAATAACGCCTAGAAATTGAAACTATGAGATCTCTCCAGAATGGTTGGGGGCGCCTGCTGGCGCCCGTTTTTTTTCTGCTCGTCGCGGTGCGACCAGGGGTTTGCGCGGATTCGCAGGAAGCGATGTTACAAACCACCGGCGCGTTATGCGCGCAAGGGCTGTATTTGACGTACACGTCCGTCGGTACCTTGGCAGACGGTTTTGTAAAGAAGGTCTACGATAAGGACACGACTGGGCAATACTTGCAGTCCTACGTTCAGATTATTAAGAACATTAAAGAGCAACTGAATAAGCTGCAGCAATCAGGGGCTATCCAGGGCGAGGATGTTGCCTTTATGGCCAAAGTCGTCGATACCTATGACCTGCTCGGAGCAGAAGCGAACGCCTTTCAAAGCTACTTGACGAGCGGCGGCCAAGCCAACATTGACGTGTACGATAGTAAACGGAAGGCAGCCTGGAAGAATATCCAAGGGATCCTTGGTATCAACGAGTGATCGTCCTTCGAGCGGATTTGGCGGCGGTTTGAGTCGGGTAAGGGGTTTGTGGGACTTTGTCCCGGAGGGATAAAAGGATGGTAGGTAGGAATCCCGTGGCAGCTGGATTGCCTGGAATGGGCCCGTGAGAGATCCGTCCCGGAGGGACTGAATGATCGTAGCGACTCGACTGAGCTCGCCGAAGTCCAGGCAATTCATTGCCTGGTATCCGTGCAAAAAAGGCGAACCGTCCCGTAGGGACGGTATGATTAGGTCCGATAGGTGAGCTACGATCGGGACGACTAATCGGTCGTGGGTAAGGATCAGACCGTGCCCTACGGGACAAAGAGGACCTCAATATCTTGGGCGACGCCAGATCCACGGCGCGGCTCAAAACCGGCGCGAAATCGTTTAAATGGTTAGCAACGTCATCGGCGCGCCGAGTTCTTCGCCCCACCGGTTGCTGGGCTCAGGGCAGGCCTCTCACTTCTCACTCTTATTGAGCACCTTGGACAACGCGAGCTCGTTGATCGCTACCGGTGTTTGTTGCAACAGCTTACCGAGATAGGCTTGACTGTTTGCCTGCGTCTTTTCGTTGCGGAGTTGTTGAGCTAGCGCGCTGCGAATCTCGTCCAGTGCCGGGGTATACGGCTCCTTGATGTCAATGATCTTTAGGATGTGCCAGCCGTCATCCAGCCGGATCGGCTCAGAGATCGAATTCTTGGTCAACGAACCAAGCTGTGACCGCACCTCGGGTTGAATTTGGCTTTCGTTCAACCAGCCGAGTTCGCCGCCGCGCGTTGCGCTTTCCGGTTCTTCACTATTGGCCTTGGCGACGCTGGCGAAATCGGCGCCAGATTGGTGAAGGCTTTTCTTGATAGTTTCAAGCTTGGTCTGGGCTTTCTCAGTGCTGGTTTTATCGGCGTTCTTCGGAAGGGCGACAAAAATCTGAGCAATTCGAAATTGCCGGGGAACCAGCAATTGGGACTTTCGGGCATCATAAGCCGCCTGTAGCTCGGCTTCACTCGGATAGCTGTCCGGTGGTTTGGAGACGGACTGCAGATAGCTCTCTACCACCGTGTTGTCACGCGCTCGTTGGATGAGAGTTGCGACCGCCGGTTCTGTATCCCAATGTTTGGCTAAAGCTTCCTTTAAGACGACCCGTCGCATGAGGAGTGTCCTCACGGTCTGGGTCAGTAAACTCGGGTCCCGGGCAAGAGCGGCTTGGTCCTTTGCATCCAGACTTTCGATGGTGGAGCGGATCTCATCCAGCTTAACCTCCGTATCGCCTACCCGGGCAATCACGTTTGAATCCGAACTACCTACCTCGCCCGCAGCATAAGCTGCACAGCCGGCCGCTAACCAGCCTGCGGTTAACAAGCACCGGCCGAAAAATCTTACGCAAAGCAGACTTCGCCCGATCTCCCCCTTTAGCTTCGTCGGCCAGGGACGCAAAGACGCAAAGTTTCTGATAAGGAACGGAACTAAACAAATATTTTTCGGAGAGATAGAATGGAACCACCATTCATTGGAGCGAGTGTTTCTTGGAAAATCAGAGCGACCGTTACAAATATTAGTCTTCATCTTTGCGTCTTTGCGTGATATTTTTCTGTTTCTTTAAGGGCGTTATGGTTTGGATGGCGATGGTGAACCTTTAGTAGTTTGCGAGGGCGACGGCGAGGTTGCCGGTCGTGCCGGTGCTGGCGCAGCGCCTGGCTTAACGGTCTGATCCATTAACTTATCGGAATAGTCCTGGACCAGGTTCTCGAGTTTCACCTTAGTAATCCCAACGAAAGGTTCCCGGGATGTTATCGCGGTACCGAGCCCAAACTTTTCATACCGGTTCAAGACTTCTTTCCCGAGCTGGTACAGAGCTAGATTTTTGTTTTCATCATTTTCAACCCGCCGTTGCAGCACGATGGCCTGAGACTCGAACTTCGCGCGTTGAGCTTCCTTGGTATTAGCCACCTCGACGGCTTTATTATAAGCTTCCTTCCATTTCTCCAAGGCGTCCTTCATTTGGTTGATGGTGGAGGTCTGATCGGTCACCTTGGTATTCAAGTCGGCGATGGTTTTAGTGGCTGCATCCTTGTCGGCTGCCGACTGCTTGGTGAGCTCGTCAACGCGGTCGCTCAATGCCTTTTTCTGCTTTTCGTCTTCCGCCTGCGCACTTTGCAACGTTGCGAGCTGGTTCTGAGCATCGCGAAGTTGCAACATTGTGCTACGCAGCTGCCCGCGCAAGCGATCCTCTACCGTGTTTCCTTGTTCCGCGGCGTGGAGCAGGCCGCTGCTGAACACAGAGGTTAATAGCCAGGGAAAAAGAATTCTGAGGGTTCTGAGCATAAAATTAGAATTTACCGCCGACATCGAATTGAAATACGTCAGATTTAAATGGGGGCCCGGCCACGTTATTGGCGCTGTAGTAGTGGAACCCGATGTAAACTACCGGGCTCAGGGCTAAGCTGCCGAATACGGTGTACCCTTTCAGGTTTGTTCCGTAGAGCGGCGCTCCGAAATCCGAATCGTTGAAGCCGTCTACTACCGAATCGGATTCAACGTAACGATAGCCGACCCCAAGGTTCCAATCCCATCGCTTCTGTAGCACTGGAGTGCCTAATGTCAGATAGACGTTCCAGGCGCTGTTGCCACCGACGTAACGGCCGATTACGCCGCTAGGTGCCGAGGCGAGGTTATTCACCGCCTTTTTTGCAATACTGTTTCGGTCAAACGCTGTGTTCGTTACCCATTCGCCGGTTACCGAGACCTGGAACGGCTCGAAATGGTTGTACTCGGCCCTGCCGGTAATAGCGACCTCATGGAACGGAGTAGCCAGCCCGAAGTACTGGAACTGAAGGGCGTTGCCGTTATTATTTGCGGCCGTCGGCACAATGTTGCGGAGGGCCATGTAAGTGTTCCCGTTTTGGGCAAACAGGGGGCGCAAATCGTCCGTGTTACCTTGATCCGTGTTAGTTAGCGGGGTGAAGGGTTAGAGAGTCTTCCTTCGATGTGGTTAAAATCGTAGAGGGCGCCCGCTACCTTCAGATGAAAGTCATGGTTGAGACTCCAATCGGCGCCACCTTGGACCGCGTAAAGATATTTATCGGTGCTGTCGAACTTATTCGGCAGCGTATTCGAGAAATTGAAATCGGTGTTGTAAACCGGGAACGCACCGGCAGTGATGAACGGGGTCAAGCCTCGCACGATCTGGTAGCGTCCACTAATCGCGGCTCCATCAAACCCGAGGTCGTTTGCCCAGATTAGAGTGGTGGAGAAGAACGGATTGTCCATCCGGCCGAGCGTGATGGTCAAATCCCGTTCCGGTAGACCGCCTGCCTCCCACTTGAGGAAAGCGCGATCGAGCCAAACCGAATATTTCTGGAAATTGCCGCCCTGCGCATTGTTAGCATTCCCTAACGTTTGGTTTTCCGTAACGGGGGAATCGTTCTCGCCCGTGGCGCCGCGAATCCCGATACTGAATCCGTCACCCAAATCCGCGTTTAGACCGACCCGGACGCGGAACCGGAAACGCTGCCGGTCTTTATCGACATTGTATTCCGGCGGGAATGTAGTGCCGGTGACATCGAAAGGATTCCCGGTGTTGATGGCGTTAAAGTTAGGAAAGGCGCCGGTGTTGTCGTTGCCCCTGGGAAAATTGTCCAGCTCATAGCGGAGGCGAATATCCCCGAAGAGGGTGATTCGATTGACCCAATCTGGTACTAGCGGTTGCGGGCCGAATTTGTCATCTGCCCTGCGGGCGTCGCGCAACACGTCTTGTTCAATCTGTTCACGCAACTGGTTCTTCACGATCTCAGGGATGTAAGTCACCCGGACGGTGTTATCTGGTCCTGGCTGCAAAGCTGGCGGCATTTCTTCCGGAACCGGAGTTGGTTGCGGAACGGCCTGCGAGAGAGCGGTCGCGTTCTTAAGTTCTCCTGGGGAAGGCAACAAGCTTGATTGAGCAAACTCGGAATTAGCTGCAGCAGCCGCGTTGGCTTTCGCTGCTTCTTCCTTGGCTCGGGTTGCGTCTGCTTCCGCTTGTTGGATTAGCTCGCTGGCGTCTTCCTTGGTGAGCACCCCGCGTTGGACTAGACGATTGATGAGATTGATCACCGCATTTTGAGACGGCGTGGGCGACGGTTGCGGTGTAGGCGAGGCTACCGCTACGTCCGTCGGAGTCGGCGAAGCGGCAGGACTCGGAGATACCACCGGGGTTGCAGCGGCGTTGGGCGATGTTGCCGGCACCGGTGACGGGGTGGGACTCGGGTTCGAGTTAGGAGACACGACCGGCGTCGGCCCAGTACTGCTATCGGATGCTGATTGATTCTCGGAACTGGGCGAACTGGCCGGATCGGCGGCAAACCCTGGCAGGGTAGATGCGCACCACATTAGAACTAGTAACAACACTTGCCGGCGTAATACTCGGTCTCGATTAGTCATAGTCGGCTGAGGAGGTTGGAAAGGATAATTTCTTGGCAAACTGGTTAACTTGGCCGGTGCGTAGTCACTCGGACCACTATCGGCATCGGCATGTCCGAAGGCGGCGGTTCTTTCAGTTGGAGGCCGGTCAACACCTCGTTTGTAATAGCACTATCAAGCGATGGGTCGCCCATTGTGCCGACTAACTGGGCGCGAGTAATGCGAGCCGTGTTATCGACCCAAATCCGAATGAGAACCCCTAAAACTAAAGCCGTTCTGGTTTTGTTATTCTGAAGTAACGCTTCTTCAATCCTCGATTGCACTTGAGCGGCGTACAAGGCGGAACGGCTTGGATGCGCAGTCAGTCGGAGCACAATCGGCATCGGCATGTCCGAAGGCGGCGGTTCTTTCAGTTGGAGGCCGGTTAACACCTTGTCTGTAATCGCACTATCAAGCGATGGGTTGCCCGTTGTGCCGACTAACTGGGCGCGAGTAACGCGAGCCGTGTTATCGACCCAAATCCGAATGACAACCCCTGAAATTGAAGCCGTTCTGGTGTTGTTATTCTGAAGTAACGCTTCTTTGATCCCCGATTGCACTTGAGCGGCGTACCAGTCGAAACGGGTACCGCCTCCTCCCTTCAATAAACCATTTCCACCTGCCCCCGGATCGGCGGCAACCCCAGGCAGGGTAGATGCGCACCACATTAAAACTAGTAACAACACCTGCCGGCGTATTAGACTGTCTCGATTGGTCATAGTCGGCGAAGGGAGGTGGAAAGGGTAGTTTTTTCGGATTGGTTAACTTCCCGGGTGTGCGGTCACTCGAAGAACAATCGGCATCGGCATGTCCGAGGGTGGCGGTTCCTGCAACTGCAGGCCCGTTAACACCTCATTGGTAATGGCGCTATCAATGGCAGCATTGCCGGTGGAGCCGATGAGCTGGGCTCGGGTTACCCGGCCGGTGTTATCTGCCCAAATACGGACTCGTAGCCCGGGAATAGATGCGCTGCGGGTGTGGCTGTTATCGCGAAGTGCTTGTTCGATTCTCGATTGGACCTGGCCGGCATACCAGCCAAACCGCGAACCGGTGCCGCCGCCGCCGCCATTTAGCAGGCCATTACCACCCGGCCGGCCAACCAGCCCGAATGCATCCCCTTGACCTTCGCCCTTAGCGTTTACACCCAACGGCCCTGGAGGCGCCCGCTTTTTATTCTCTTCTTTTGGCTTCTCATCCGGATGAATCGGTTTCGTTTCCGGCTCCATCATTTGCTTCTGCTCGATCATCTCCTCCGGGCGAGGAGTTGACTGCGGTGGCGGTGGTGGAGTCGGAGTCGGTACCGGCGGCAGCAGCTTAACAAAAGTGACCGGCTGGACCTTGGTCGGTGGTTGATTGGCCGTAAAAGTGCGGATGGCTAAGGTGATCGGCGCGATCAAAAGTATCAGACCGCCCGCCCAAATAAAAAACCGGTACCGCCGGTAAACACTCAATTCTTCGTCGTCGCTAGGATCCATTTTTGAGTTTGCGGTTTGCGGTTGGCGGTTTGCCGTTGCCGGTTGGCGGTTAGCAGTTGGTGGTTTGCCGGTAGCGGTTTGTTGTTTGCTGTTGACGGTTAGCAGTTGTTGGTCTGCCGTTTCGTTTGGATTTTCCTCGTTGGCCGGCGAGTCAGCGGTTTGTCGTGATTCGCCATTCTCAAGCAGCCGATTGCTATCGCTCATTTGACCAATGCCTTCGTGGCCAGACCGACTTGGGTAATGCCGATACGGCCCAGCATATCCAGTACGTCCATAATCTTTTGGTA